>Ga0163179_10000041_pt1 | contig 104847 bp, 83 predicted proteins | sample AtlANTMetagenome_FD_109643 | JGI IMG/M metagenome (GOLD analysis project Ga0163179, IMG submission 109643) | Marine eukaryotic phytoplankton communities from the Atlantic Ocean - Atlantic ANT 2 Metagenome | ecosystem: Environmental > Aquatic > Marine > Oceanic | place: North Atlantic Ocean...
ATGCCGAGCGTGCCGCCGACCGTGGCGGTGTCGACTTCGACGTCGTCACCGATGCCGACCAGCTGCTGCGAGCCGAGCGGGACGGCGAAGCCAGAGCCAGCCGCGACCGAGATGTCGAAGCCGCCAGCACTGTTCGGGGTGCCGCTGATCTTGTAGCCCTCAAGGTCGGAGGTGCCAGATGCCTGGTACTCGTAGATCGAGGAGTAAGAGGTGTAGCAGCCGACGCCGAAGCTCTCGGTGGAGGCGTTCGGGAGGCAGTTGCCGACCGTCGTGCCGCTGTTGTAGAAGAGGCTGCCGTTCCAGATGCGAGGCTGGAAGAGCTGCGAGCTGAACGGGGTGTTCGCGCCGCCGCCCAGGTCGAGGGTGCACTCTGCCGTAGCGTAGTTCTGGTTGGTGCCGTCGCCGTTCGTGTAGCGGTGGCTCGTGCCTGCGTCCATGACCACGGCCATGGCGTAGGTGCCTTGAGCCAAGAAGAAGCCGCCAGTCGCGCTCAGGCAGACGGAAGAGGGCGAATCCTGGCCGGCTGCGACGCCGGTGCCAGCTGCGACTTGCGTCCATACGCTCGGATCCGCGTAGGTCGCGAGCCCCGAGACTGGATCGATGGCGTCCCAAGCGGCGCCCGCTGTGTGGACCGAGCAACCAATGGCCGCGCCTGGTAGTTGGCTGCAGTTCAGGTCGAGCTGGTAGACGGTGATGCCAGCCGGATCGAGGACGTCGATGTTGAAGTAGGTGGCACCGCCGGTGCCGCCGCCGTTGTTGCTGGCGAACAGAGTCGTGATCGGGCTCTGCGCCGAGAGAGAGGCAGCCGCAAGGACAGCCGCTGCAGTAGAAAGCAGTTTGGGAAGCATGGTTCTATTTAACGTTTCGAGAAGGGTTGCTGACCTAGATGAAGATTCACAGCACAGCGCTGTCGCGTCAGCCAAACAGGGATTGATCTCAAAACCTTACCACGCTTTTGGCGGCGCGTGCTAGCCCAGGCGCCACATCAACTTGATGTATCTCAATCTAGCGCATGCCTTTACGGAGAAGCGTTATTGGCGCCGCGCCATCGGAGCTGGGCACCTCCCCCTAGCTAGCTCTGCAGCTTAGGCGCGGCATCGGCGGGCCTCAAAATCGCCAACGGCCCGCCGGGAGGAGGCCGGCGGGCCGTTCGCAGGGATCAGGTTGTCGGGCGCTCTACCAGCAGAAGCTTACCTCATGGTGGCGGCTGCTGCTGGGGCTCGCGCTGGTGGTTCAGCTGGCCTGCCACTTATGGCGTTGCACCGTCTCCTGGAAAGACTCCTTGTCACTGCTGCTAAACAGCCTCACCCGCGCCCCGCACTCGATGCAGTAGCTGTGGTTGACGCTCATCAGAAACTTGACGTAGCCTTGGCACTGATCGCACCACTTTTGCTCGTTGTAGAACTCGGTGTTGGTCGTCGAGAAGTCCATGTTACTCCGGTCGTTGGTCACGCTCGGAGGGGAGCAAGCCGCTTGCCAAGCTCTCCAGAAATTTGCGGCCGCGGTCGCGCCGGCGATGGCATGGTGAGTTCTGACGCTGCTGGCCCAGAGCCCAGCCGGTCGCGATCGCGCGGGTCGCCGTCGCGCTGCTTCGACGCTCTACGCCGTCTGTAGAGCGGTTCGCTCACGAGGCGCCATGGCATGGCGTATCTGTGATGGCGTCTGCCGTAAGCGACCGTCGTGACTTTGCGACGCAAGAAAATAGGCCAAGGCCGCGCCCCACCCGCCTTCCCCCAGATGAACCGTCAGGACGAGCCGCAGACTGCGGGCGTCGCCGCCGCTACCGGTGCTCCCAGAGGGCGCGATGCAGCGCGCCCTCGCTGCTTGCCTGCGCCGCCGAGCGACCCGGCGGCTAATGGTCCAGCGCGCGTTCGAGCTCGGCGCGCGCTTGCTCGTTGTCCTCGCGCTGGAGCGCCAGCTCGAGGTGTTGGTCGCCTGGCGCGATCTTCGCGATCGCCCACGCTGCGTGGCCCCGAACGACCGGGTCACTGTCTTTGAGCGCGTCGCGTAAATTGGGTAGCGCGCTCTCTTGCCGCTGGTTGCCGAGAACGACCGCGGCGTTACGCCGCATGCCGCTGCGCGTCGCGCGGCGCATGGCCGTGCCGACGAACTCGGACTGGTAGCGGTCTTCGTCCATCTCGAGCACGTCGATCAGCGTCCAGGTCTGCACGACGGCGTGCGGTCGGAGGTCCTTCGGGCGGTCTTCGCCGCGGACCTCGCTGCGGCGGCTGCGCGCCGTGAACGGGCAAACCTCGAGGCAGATGTCGCAGCCGAAGAGCCAGTCGCCCTGCGCTTCGCGCAGCTCAGGTTCGATGAAGCCGCGCTTCTCGATGGTCGTGTAGCTCAGACAGCGGCGCGCGTCGACCTCAAACGGCGCGACGATCGCGCCCGTGGGGCAAGCGTCGAGGCACGCGGTGCAGTTGCCGCAAGAGCCGAGCGAAGGCCCATCATTCGGCAACTCCTCGGCCGTCAGCAGCTCCGCGAGCTGGAGGTAAGGCCCGTGGGTCGGAGAGATCACCATCGAGCTCTTGGCGAGGAAGCCGACGCCTGCGCGGACGGCTAGCGCGCGTTCGAGCACCGGCAGCGCGTCCGTGCCGCCGTTCATTGAGCCGCGCGGCAGCCCTTCTCGTTCGAGTCGAGCTCGGAGCGCCAGCACCCGCTTCTTTAGCCAGCGGTGATAGTCACGGTTGGTCGCGTAGCGAGCGACCCGGCCGCCACCTGTTAGCTCTCCTGGCGGCTGGCCATAGTCGACCGCGACGGAGATCGACGAGCGCACCCCCTCGCGCCAAGCGGTCGGGTCGAGGATGCGCTCCTGGTTGCGAGCGAGGTAGTCCATCTCGCCGTGGCGACCTTGCTCGATCCAGCTCGCGAAGCGGTCGCCGTGCTCGCCTGGATCCGCAGGGCCGAAGCGCACGAGGTCGAAGCCGACTTCGTGCGCGATCTCGCGGATCGTCTCGGGCTTTACGTTCGCTCCGGTCACTTCGACATGTCGTCGAGCGCGTCGACGGCGGCGTGCGCCTTCGCGGCTTCACCCTGATCGGATGGCGAAACGTCGCATTCCAAAAGGGTTACGGCGCGATGGTGCATGGCAGCATGCTAGCCGATCCGCGGCTCAAGTTGCATCGCAAGCCCGCGAGGGGTGGCCTTCCGTAAGGGCGGCTGATCCGAGTTCGCTCTTAAGGGCAGGTCGTGAATTGCCGATGGCATGGTTATGAGGGCTGATATCGAGGAGCACGTCACGTCGCTTAGGAAGGCGCGCGGTGGCGCCGGCGCCTACGTGTTGCCTGCGCCGCCACGCGGTCGCCGCGATCAGCTGGTCATCGAGCCAGGGCCGACTGCGCCGTCTGGGACGCTGAACGGTGATGCCGCGAAAGCGATCGGCGGTCGGCTGCGGCTGCAGGCTGAGAGCTTGGAGTTGTTGTTAGACGAGCTCAAAGAGCGCCTGGGAAAGCTTGATGAGGCGGTAGAGGGGAGCAGCCGAGCGCAGCTGAAGGGCTCCGTGCGCGAGCTCTTGCAGGTCGTCGGGTGGTGTGAGGCGGCGCAGCGTGAAATGGCGTTGGAGTGCACGAGGACCCAAGCAGGACAAGAGCCGATCGACCTCGTCGCGCTCTGCGAGCAGGTCGCGAGCGAGCGAGATGACGACGAGCAGATCGTGGTGGAGTCCGACGGCGCCGCCGCTTGCTGGGGCTACCGCGCTCGCGTTCGGAGGCTGCTCGGGTTCGCGCTCGATCTCGTCTGGGCTCGGACTCAGGAGCGCGGCTTGCGCTGCGTTGAGGTCTGCTGGCAGGAGGGCGTCCCGTGCATCCGCGTGCGGAGCTGCGGCGAGCCTGGCCGAGAAATCGACCCGGAGCTGGTCGCGGATTTCCGCGCAGCGGCCGAGATGGCAGGTGTTTGCGTATCGCCGGATGGGTTAGGGCCTGGGGGGGCAGGGCTGATCCTGCGCTTCCCGCGCGCAATGAGATGACAATGGAATATTTACCTCATTGCGAAAGAGTGTAACGGAAATCTACCAGGGTTACTTTTCAGAGACATCTGGCTATGGCAAGATATCAGGCGGCTGCGGAACTACCCGCGCCACCGGATACACGCCTCCGCCATGTTGTATGCAAACCACACCTCGGTCGATCGAGACGCTCTTTGTGCGCGCCTCTTCGAGTTGTGGGAGCGGACTGGCAGCCCCGCCCTAGAAGCCTTGAGCCAAGGTCGGGCGCCCTTTGAGGGCGCCTCCGTGGCGACCGACCAGCTGTTCGTCGATTGGGTCAGCACCTGCTTGATGGACGCCTACAAGGAGACTGGGCAACCGGCTGTATTTTCGCTCCTGTTCGAGCTGAACAGCGCGTCATTCCTGCACGCGATTCAGTGCAACCTCCGCCGCTCCTATCAGCGCGTTGATCCGCAAGATGTTTTGCAGGAGGTGTTTCTGAATATCTATCGCTACCCCAGCCGGTTCCAAGCGGACCGCGCGGACGCGTTTCGGGGCTGGGGGCACCGCATCGCGAGGAACACGCTGATCAAGTTCCTCAAGGGACAGGCGAGGCTCTCGCGCTTCACGTCGATCGACGAAGAGCACACCCAGCCCGAGGATCATGGCGCCTTGCAGCCTGATCGCGCGGCGGGTTATGCGGAACGAGCTGAGTCCGTGAACCACGCCTTCATGCTGTATCTGCAGCTCTACCTCGTGCATTTCGAGCGCCTCTCAGAGAAGGAGCGGCGCGCGCTGACGATGGTCGAGGTCGAGGGAATGTCGTACCGCGACACCGCCGAGGTGTTGGGTATCCGGCTGGAGAACTTGAAGATGGTCATCTTCCGCGGTCGTCGCAAAGTTTTCCGTGGCATGGAGTGTTCCCTGGCGGAGTTACAGACGCACGGCGAGGCGCTCGACGCCTCAGCGTCAGCTCCAGGCGCGCAGGCAATCACGCTGCGCCGAGGCCACGACGCCTCGCTGGGTGCGTTGCCGCGGCCTGCCGTTCGTCACAGAGATGTCTCTAAGACAGGAGCGATTCGTCGCAGTTCTGTCTCTGCAGAGACTTTGTGTGACCATCAGGCCTAGGGCTCCTAGGGGAGTGCTGAGTCTTCATGCACTCTGCTCAGCACCACAGGAGGGCCCATGCGGCCCATGATCACGACCTCTGCCTGCAGATTCAGGTAGACCTCTCTGCCATGCTCGACGGGGAGTTGGACCCCGCCGGAGTCAGGCGCGTGACCATGCACACGGACGCTTGCCCTGCGTGTAGGTCATTCTTCGAGGGCATCCGGCAGCAGGCCGGCCTGCATCGGCACCTTGGCTCTGCCGAACGCGTGGGGCAAAGCCAGCCGGCGTGCCGACGATCAGTCGAGCAGGGTGCGCCGCTGCGGCATCAGGTGGCGCAGAGCCAGCGCTCGCTCGCGCGGATCCTCTATGAGCTGGGCAGAAACTATGTCTTGATGGGCCTCTCGCCCGACTTCTCGCGGGTGGTAGCTGAGGAGCCAATGCCGGTCCCTGACATCGCGGCGCGCGGTCGGAACCTCCTCGACGCGATCGTTAGGGAAGGTAGCAGCGGCGTCGACTGGGTCGCAGCGAAGGAGCTGTTCGACGGTCAGCTTCGCACGCCTGAGGAGAGCCTCGCGCGAGGTCAGCGCTTGCTGAGCGAGTGCCTGGCGCTCGACGCCGCCAGTGATGGCGCCCGTCTCTATCTCGGGCTCGTTCACTATGCCCGGGGCCAGCGGGCGCTCGCGCGCAAGCAGTTCCAATACGTCTTGTCCCGTTCGACGGACGAGGTCATGCGCGGCTTCGCTCGCGCGAACATGGCGAATGTCTGCCTGGATGAAGGTGACTGCGAGGGGGCGATCACGCTGCTCATTCAGCTGGTTGATTCCGGAGTGATCGATCAGGAGCCGCGACTGACGTCGTCATTTTTGAGCCTCGCGCTCGCATATGGCCTGAACTGCGACTTCGACGAGAGCCTCCATTGGTTCGGCCGCCTCTACGTAGAGGCTCCCCAGCGGCGCCCATGGGTAGCCAAGGAGCTCTCTCGCCGCAGCCACTTTCAGCACTTGGTGCGCACGCATCCGGGTGGGCGTGAGCTGGCGAGCGAGCTCACGCGGTGGTTCCCCCAGCGCCAGGGTGAAGCCTAGGATCGGGCCGGCGTACGCGCGGCGGATGACCGTGTCATCGAAAACCTGCCGCAGCTTCAGGTCCGTTTAAGGAAGCTCACCATGTTCGCCGGGTCGTTCGTGCACATGGCGTCGATTTGTAGCTCGCGTCCACGCTGCCAGCCCGCTGCGTCATCGGTTGTGTAGCTGAAGACGAGCAGGCCCGCCTTATGGGCTCGCTCGACGTCGCCTAACGTTAGATCGGCAGCGCGCCAATGAAGGGCCGCAGCGCGGAGGTCGCGGAGCTGGTTGATGGCCTCATCATCAGGCTGCGGGCAGGTCGGGGTAGGCCCCAGCGCGGCGAGGGCGACGTTGGGATTTAGCTGGGCGACTTCGCGCAAGAACTGCCAGTCGAACGATTGCAGCACGACCGAGTCCTGATATCCGCCGTCGTTGATCGCGTCGACGTATGTTCGGGCGCGCCCAGCTTTGTGTTCAATCAACGGCACCGCGCCCGGGAGCATGACGTCGAGCGCCGCGGCGAGGGTTGGCACCCGCTCTCCGCGGCCGCAGTCGAGCTGCAGCACCTCTGCGAGGTTGCACTGGTCGACTGGTCGGTCGGCGCCGAGGAGCTCTGCTGCGTTCGTGGTGCGGCTAAACGTCGCGTCGTGAACGCAGACTAGCTCGCCGTCTTGCAGCTCGCGCACGTCGAACTCTTGCACGGCGACGCCGAGCGCCGCCGCGCTGCGGAAAGCGGCGAGCGTGTTTTCTGGGTGGAGAATGCTCGCTCCGCGGTGCGCGGCCACGAGCGGTCTAGGCCCCTGTTCTTCGCGGATGCGGGCGACGGCTGGGTGGTGTCGTGGTTCGTCCAAGGAGAGCGGTCGGAAATATTGGGTTTGCAGGGCTGCTCCTCTCCATAATCACCGGAGATGACTCCCGAGATCTACTGCGAGATTGACACGGTCTACCGACGCCATCACCAAGCTGCATGGATCGGCGATGTCTGATGAGCCAAGCGAGGTCTTGCTGCTCGGGCCGGGCCCTTCACCGACGAGCCGTGAGGTCCAGCGAGCGCAGGCGCGGCCGCTGCTCGGTCACCTCGATCCTGAGTTTGTCCCAGTCCTTGACCGGGTGCAGCGGGGGCTGCGCCTCTTGTTCGGGACGAGCAATGAGTTGACGCTGCCGTTAGCCGGCACGGGCTCGAGCGGCATGGAGGCGATGGTTTGCAACCTCGTCGAGCCTGGCGATCGCGTGGTCGTCGGGGTCCACGGCGTCTTCGGGCGGCGCTTCGCGGACTCCGTGCGGCGGGCCGGTGGTGAGGCCGTCGAGGTCGAGGCGCCGTTTGGCAGCGCGCTCGACCCGGACTTGGTCGTTGCCGCCGTGCGCGCGCAGCCAACCCGGCTCTGCGTTGTCGTTCACGCCGAGACCAGCACCGGCGTCCTCACGGATCTGCGGCCGATCGCCGAAGGCGTGCGGGGCGCTGGGACGCTGTTCGGCGTCGATTGTGTCACGAGCATCGCCGGCGTGCCGCTCGACTTCGATGAGCTCGGCGTCGACGCGGCGTTCTGTGGGACCCAGAAGTGCTTGTCGGTGCCGCCTGGCCTCGCGCCAGTTACGTTTTCGGAGCGCGCGATGGAGCGCGTCCGCGCCCGCACGCATCCTGTCCCGTTCTACTTCGACACGAAATTGCTGACTGGCTACTTCGGCGCGGAGCGGGCGTATCACTACACCGCGCCGGTCAGCATGGTCTACGCGCTGGCGGCGGCGCTCGACGAGATCGAAGCAGAGGGGCTCGCGGCGCGTTTCCAGCGACATCGGGACGTCTCGGCAGCGTTGCGGCGCGGCTTGGAGGGGCTCGGCTTAGAGCCGCTGGTGCCAGCTGACGTCGCCGCGCCGATGCTGACGACCGTGCGTTACCCGGACGGGGTCGATGACAGCGCCTTCCGCGGCCACTTACGGCATGAGCACCGCATCGAGGTGGGCGGCGGGCTCGGGCCGCTCGCCGGTAAGGTCTTCCGCGTCGGCTTGATGGGGCACGGCGCGCGGCTGGAGAACGTGCTGCGTGCGATCACGGCCTTTAGCGACGCGCTCTCGGCCGCGGGTCGCTCGCCGGACCTCGCGGCCGCGCTCGCGGCCGTGCATGCTGGCTGATGCGCGGCTAAGGTAAAGCACCTACCCATGCCTGACGCAAAGATCCGCGCTACGATCGAGGAGAGCATCGCTACCAAGCAGCGCTTCCTCGATGCCTGCACCTTATCGCTACACGCCCTCTGTGAGGCCGCGATCACCAGCCTGAAGGGCGGCGGTAAGATCATGTTGTGCGGAAACGGCGGCAGTTCGTGCGACGCGGCCCACGCAGTCGGCGAGCTAGTCGGTTGGTTCGAGCACAAAGATCGTCCAGGTTACGCCGCGATCGCGCTCGGCCATCAGGTGCCGACCATGACGGCGGTTGCGAATGACGCCGGCTACGAGCAGGTGTTCGCGAGGGAGGTCGAGGCGATGGGTAAGCCCGGAGACCTCCTCATCGGCATCAGCACGTCGGGCGGCAGCAAGAACGTCGTGGCAGCGATGAAGAAGGCTCGTGAGATGGGCATCTCGACCGCCGTGCTTTGCGGCGAAGCTCATGGCGCTACCGCGGAGCTCGCGGATGTCGCCGTCCACGTGCCGTCCACCAACACTGCGCGGATCCAGGAGTGTCATCTGGTCTGCGTGCACGCGCTCTGCGCCGCGGTAGAAGACGCGTTCCGTTCTTGAGTGCGACGTTACTTGCCGCCTGCTCGCTGCGCCGCCGGCGCGCTGCGTTCGCGCACTCGAACGCAGGCGCTCCAAACCGTCGGCATCTGTTCATCGGCATTTAGCGGGCCGTTCACTTGTGTCTCTGTCAATGAGCGCGCAGCCGCGCGCGCGAGCAAGGCCGACGGCCAGCCTCGTCGGGGCGCGCCCGCTACCTCACCGTCGATCTTAGGGTTGGTGACCTGCATCGAATGATTGGGTAACACTTGGTTACTCCAGCGGCGGAGCTGGGGCAGCAGCCGCTCCAGCTCGGTCACGGGCGCTGCGCTCGCGACGATGACGTAGGCGGTGGTCGCGAGGACCTCGGCGCGGGTTGTCCAGGCGAGGGCCTCGCCGTCACGCTCGCCGGGCAGGACCGTGCGTCCGGGCGCTAGCGGATTGACGGGGCTGCCTGAGATGTCGGGCGACGGGAACAGCAGCAGCGTGCCGTCCTCCGCGCTGTTGCTAAAGACGTAGACATACCGCGCCTCGCCGGATGAGAACGACAGCCGCACCGGGGACTCTGGGGGCAGTTCATGGAAATTGCGCGCCTGTTCGAAGTCGCTGATCGGGCCGACCCGCCAAGTGGCGGCGGGCGCCGCTCCCTGGCCCGCGGGTGTCGTCTGTCGCCACGCTAGGAGTGCGACTCCGACCGCGATCATCGGTAGCAAGATGGCTCTCGCGTTCATCTGCGCAGCGTATCCTGGTGCCATGGCTGCAGTCGAGAGATGCTGTGTCAGCCTCGGTCCGCCAAATTTGGAATAGGAACATGATCGATCGTCGTTTCATTGTGGTCGCGCTGTTTAGCGCCCTCGTCCTCTCGTGCACCTCGCTGACCGCCCAGCGGAATCGGCGCCGGGATCCAAGCGCTGGTCGCTTGATCACGGAGTTCCCGGTGCCCGATCAGTCGCCGCTGGAGGTCGCGGCGGCGACCAAGAAGGGGCTTGAGGCGATGATCGCGCTCGAGGAGAAGGGCGGCCAATGGCCGTACGAGGGCGTCTATCGCGAGGACCGCGGCGCGCTGCCGCAGGGTTATCGGGTCGGGGGCACCGCGATCTCGATCCTCGGGATGGTCTGCGCGCCGGGCTATGGTGACGACGAACCGCGCATCGCGGCCGTGGACCGGGCCTTGCGCTTCGTGCTCAAGACCCTCGAGGTCGAGCGCATGCAGGAGGGCTTCAAGGGCGGTTACGACGTGCGCGGTTGGGGCCACATCTATGCGTTGACCTGCCTGCTCTACCTGCAAGAGTACGACTTGGTGGCCGAGGACCTCGTGGAGCAGGTCGACAAGAAGGTGCCGTGGCTCGTGGAGGTCCTCGCCGAGTCGGCGATCCCTAGGAACGGCGGCTGGAACTACTCGCGCCGGCGTGGTTACAAGAGCCCGCGCAACCCAGCGTCGACGTTTATGACCGCGCCTGCGCTGCAGGCCCTCTTTCACGCTAAGGCGCGGGGTCACGATGTGCCTGACGACGTCGTCGAAGAAGCGCTCGCAGCGCTCGAGCGCTCGCGCAGCCAGGGCGGAGGTTATGCCTATGGAGCGCCTGCGCAGAGCCGCAACGACGTCTCAGACGAGCAGCTGGGCATGATGGACAAGACCCCTTCGGCCGCAGCGCGCGCGGCTGTCTGTGAGACGACCTTGATGCTCGCCGGCCGCGGTGACGCCGCGCGACATGCCGCTGCGGTCAGGCTCTTCTATGATCACTGGGACGATCTCGCCGTCCGCAAGAGCCAGCGCGGCACTCACATTCCGCCTTATGGGATCGCGCCGTATTACTTCATGTTCGGGCACATGTACTGCGCTCAGGCGATCGAGCAGCTCGCTGACGAGAAGCTGCGTGATGAGTATCGCGTGAAGATGCGCAAGATGCTGGCGCGCTCAGTCGAGGCGAACGGCGGGTGGAACGACCGCCAGTTCGGTCGTTCGGCCGGCTATGGCACGGCGATGGCGCTGCTCGCGATGCATATGCCGCGGCTCCCGAAGCCGTATGCGTGGGGCGCGGGCGACGCCAAGAAGTAGCGCGCGCGTGTTGACTAGCTCTCGCGGTGCACGAAGTAAGGGTTCGCCTGGTCTGTGGGCATCACCAAGATGTTGTCGAGGTTGACGTGCGCGGGCCGGTTGGCTGCGAACAGCACGCACTCGGCGACGTCCTCGGCGACGAGCGGCCGCGTCCCCTCGTAGACCTTCTTGGCTTTTTCTTCATCGCCTCGGAAGCGCACGACCGAGAACTCGGTGTCCACCATGCCTGGGTCGACGTTGGTGACGCGCACGTTCTTACCGAGCGTCTCCATCCGGATCGCCTCGCAGATCGGCTGAAGGGCGCGCTTGCTGCCGCAGTAAACCCCGCCGCCGATGTAGGCTTTGTGGCCCGCGATCGAGCCGATCACGACGACGTGGCCGCCGCCAGCCTCGACCATGTTCGGCAGGATCCGTCGGGTCACCTCGAGCAGGCCAAGCACGTTGGTCTCGATCATCTCGCGCCAGGCCTCGCCGGTGCCTTCGGCGATTTGCTCGGTGCCGCGCGCGAGCCCCGCGTTGTTGATCAAGACATCGACCGGGCCGTGGGCATCGATCGACGCGCTGATGAAGGCCGCGACGCTCTCCGGATCGGTGACATCGAGTTGGTGGCAGAGCGCGCCTTCGACGACGTTGGCGAGGCGGTCGGTGCGGCGCGCGCCGAGCGAGAGGCGGTCTCCGTGTGCAGCGAAGGCGCGCGCGCAGGCAGCGCCGATGCCAGAGCTGGCACCGGTCACGACGACGTGTCGACTCATGACGAAAGACGTTAGCGCCGCGCGTCGGCGACGCGAGCCTCCTTCACGCGTCGGCGCAGATCAGCGTGATGATCTGGCGGGCCTGCTCAAACATCGTCAACGTCGCGAGCACCAGGGTGACGCGTCGTATGGCCTTCGAACCTTGCCTCACGCTCCATTTGCTCGCGGCATAGCCCCCGAACCCGCAGCCGACTGCCAGCGAGATCGCTGGCACCCACGTGATCGCGCCCGCGAGCGTCAAGCTCGCCGCGCTCGTGAACGCAGCGACGATCACCACGACCGACTTCGCGGTGTTCACGGCGACCAGGTCGCTGTCGTATGCCTTGGCAAGCATCAACGTCGCGACGAGGCCTGTGCCGACCTGGACGTAGCCCATATGCAGTCCGATGCAGGCGCAACCCAGCGCTTGCAGCCACCACGGGCTGGGCACCGTGTTTGGTCTGATCGGGCGAAGCTGTTGACGGAGCAGCATCAGCATGACGACCATGAGGTAGGCGCGAAACACGAGCGGCGGCAGGTTGAGCGCCAGCTCCGCGCCGATCAGCGCGCCAGGGAGAGCCATCAGGGCGTGCCCGTAGGCGCGCTTTGGGATCTTGCGGCCAGCGCGCACGAACCCGAGGCATGAGAACGTGCCCACGGCGATCGCGGCGATCCGCGTCGAAGCGTTGGCGGCCTCGAGGGGCAGCTGGAACAGGTGTTCGAACGCGAGCAGACCAAGCACGCCGGCTCCGCCCGCGACGTTATTGATCGCGCCCATCGCCACTCCGGCGACAACCGTCAGCGCGATGGCGATTAGGTCCACGGGCGCTTTGGCTAGTTAGCGAGGAGGTCGCCGACCATCTGGCGTTCACTGACGAGCTCATCCCACGTCGCCTGCGCCTTTTCTTTAGAGAACGCGTTCATCTCAAGGCCCTGGACGATCTCCCAGTTGCCGGCGCCGTCTGTCGTGCATGGGAATGAGGAGATGATGCCCTCCGGCGTGCCGTAGCTGCCGTCGCTCACGACGCAGATCGACGCCCAGTCGTCCGCAGTCGTCACTGAGTAGAGGCTCTTGGCGTGATCGCACGCCGCTTGCGCTGCAGACATGGCCGATGACTTGCCGCGGGCGTTGATGATCGCTTTGCCGCGCTCTTGCACCGTAGGGATGAACTCGCCCTTAAGCCACGCGTCGTCGCCGATCGCCTCTGCCGCGGCGACGCCGTCGATGCTGGCGTGGTGCCAGTCTGGGTATTGCGTGTTTGAGTGGTTGCCCCAGATGGTGACGTTCTTGACGGATGACCAGTGCTTGCCAGCCTTGAGCGCGAGCTGCGCCTTGGCCCGGCTCTGATCCAGTCGGGTCATCGCCGTGAACCGGTCGTGCGGTACGCCCTTGGCGTTGTGCATCGCGATCAGGCAGTTGGTGTTGCAGGGGTTGCCGACGACGACGACGCGCACGTCTGGGCCGGCGGCCTCAGCGATCGCTTGTCCTTGCCCGATAAAGATCTTGCCGTTGTCTTGGAGCAGGTCCTTTCGCTCCATCCCAGGTCCGCGCGGTTTGCTGCCTACTAGCAAGCATGTGTCTGCGTCCTTGAACGCGACCGCGGGGTCGTCAGAGCAGGTGACCTCCGTGAGCAGCGGGAACGCGCAGTCGTGCAACTCCATCTTGACGCCCTCAAGCGCGCCGAGCGCCGGCGTGATCTCAAGCAGCTGCAGCGCCACCTGTTGGTCGGGGCCGAAGATGCCGCCGCTGGCGATCATCGGTAGGAGGGAATATCCGATCTGTCCGGCGGCGCCGGTGACCGCTACGCGCTTCACGTTGCTCATATGATCAATGCAAGCTGAGCGGGCGGCGCTTTCAAGCGGTACGTGCTGCTTAGGTGTCGTCGGAGCCCATCGCGACGACGCGGCTCTCAACCATGGGCGCTAGATCCTCGTTGACTACGCGCTGATATTCGGGGTGGCGGAGGAAAATATCGCACGCCTCTTTGCTCTCGAAGCCTGAGAACAACGCTAGGTTGTAGCCCTGCCGGTCTTCGGCGACGTTGTGGGCGACCGTCAGGTGGTCGACGCCGGGCATGGTCTCGATCAGCGCCTGGAGGGCCTCGCGGGCTGTTCGGACGGCGACCAGCGAGATGCCTGGCTTGAGCGCGAACAAAATCGTGCAGTAAAACATGCTCGACGCGATCGTCGTCGCGCCTGCCAGCGCAAGCAACCCTTAGCGTCTCGACCTGGGCAGGTCTTTGGTCGATTAGGCGCCCCGAGCGACGCGCAGCGGCCGTCTTGGGAGCCCGTCCTCGCCGCTCGGGTGGCCGAAGCTGACCTCGGCCTCGCCCTCTTGCCAGCAGAACAACAGCTCGTCCTCGTCGCGCTCTTGGTCTTCGACCGCTGCGACGGCCCGGTCGTGGCATCCGGGGATGTGAATCGTCAGCGGATTTGGGCGGAGAATCTTAAGGCCCAGTTCCTCGAGCTCGAGCTTACATCGCAGCAGCGCTTCATCGAGCTCCCAGATCCGGGCGTCAAGTTCGGCTAACTCCTTCCGCAGACCCTCAGGCGTGTTCGCTCGCTCTAATTGGTCCCTGCGAACGGCGAGTCCGCGTCGCTCGCGGCGCCGCTCAAGCATCTCATCCGCGATGACGCGGACGAGCTTTAGGGCTTCGTTTGCTTGCTTTAGAGTGTAGCGGGCGTGCATTTCAGCCTCCTTTCGGTTTGCCGTCCGATGTCGCCTGTTCTGGCTTGAGTATATCAGCGCGGGTTCATCCCCTTTCGTTGCAGGTGACCGCGTATCATAGGTAGTGTGACAAAGCGCATCGGTTACCAAGCGAGGCGCGAAACGATCTGAGATGACGGAACGCGATGTAATGGAGTTTGATGTCGTGATCGTCGGCGGGGGTCCCGCTGGCATGAGCACGGCGATCCACTTAGCCAATTTGGTTGAGCAGCACAACGCGGCGGTCGAGCGCGATGGCAGCGGCCAAACGTTGGAGCCAGAGATCTGCCTGATCGACAAGGCCGGCGAGATCGGGGCGCATTCATTGTCCGGCGCGGTGATGGACCCAAAGGCGCTGGACCAGTTGCTCCCGGAGTGGCGCACGATGGAGCCGAAGGCTCCGGTCGAAGCCGAGGTGCATCACGACTACGTGCTGTGGCTCTCGGAGAAGGGGGGCGCCAAGCTGCCCATGACCCCGCCGCCGTTGAAGAACCACGGCAACTTCGTCATCTCGCTAAACAAGATGGTCCAGTGGCTCGGTGGGATCGCAGAAGAGAAGGGCATCCAAGTGTTCCCTGGATTCCCAGCGGCCAAGTTGGAGCGAGATGGCGCCAAGGTCGGCGGCGTGCAACTCGCTGACACCGGGGTCGACAAGGACGGCCAGCAAAAGAGCGTCTACGAGGCTGGTGGCATCTTGGCGGCGAAGATGACCGTGTTGACGGAGGGGACCCGCGGTTCACTCACTAAGCAGCTGGTCGAAGACCTCAACTTGCACGGCAAGAACCCCCAGGTCTATGGCATCGGGGTCAAAGAGGTGTGGGAGGTCCCTGCTGGACAATGCGAGCCAGGCTTGGTCGTGCACACGATGGGCTACCCGCTGGACTCAAAGACGTTCGGCGGCGGCTGGATCTACGGGATGGGCAAGACGAGCGACGACAAGAACCTCGTCTCCGTCGGCCTCGTCGTCGGCCTCGACGCCTCGGACCCGACGCTGGACGGCCACCGCAAGCTTCAAGAGATGAAGCTCAACCCGAAGGTGGCCGCGTTCCTCAAGGGCGGAAAGATGCTGCACTACGGCGCGAAGACGTTGCCCGAAGGCGGCCTCTATTCGATGCCAAAGAACTATGGCGACGGTTTCCTGATCGCAGGTGACAGCGCTGGTTTCATGAACAGCATGCGCCTTAAGGGTATCCACCTCGCGATGCGCAGCGGCATGCTCGCCGCCGAGACGACCTTCGAGGCGCTTAAGAGGGGTGACTTCTCGGAGGCCTCGACGAAGGCGTATGCCGACGCTATCAAGAATGACTGGGCGCACGATGAACTGTGGAAGTGCCGGAACTTCCACCAGGGCTTCCATAAAGGCCGGCTCGCGGGCCTCATTAACGCAGGCTTCGCGCAGTTTTTCGGCGGCAAGGGCGCCTGGTTCTCGGATGAGTTGAAGAGCAACGCGGGTCACACCTACATGAAGCAGGTGGATGATTACTTCGGCGGCAAGGGCAAGCCTGAGCTGCAGAAGCTGCCCGAGGACGGGGCCTTGACGTTTGACAAGCTGACGTCGGTCTACAGCTCGGGCACGATGCACGAGGAGGACCAGCCGTGTCACCTCGTGGTCAGCGACCCAGAGCTCTGTTCAACTCGGTGTGTCGAAGAGTTCGGGAACCCCTGCCAGCATTTCTGCCCGGCTGCGGTCTATGAGATGGAGGAGCGGAGCGACGCCAAGCACGGCGTCGACCTCAAGATCAACGCCTCGAATTGCGTGCACTGTAAGACTTGCGACATCCTCGATCCGTATCAGGCGATCAACTGGATCACGCCTGAGGGCGGCGGCGGCCCTAACTACACCAACCTCTAGTAACGCTGTTTACCTTTGCCCGGCCGCCTGCGAGCGATGCAGCAGCAGCTCGACGGGCCCGGCCTCTTGCCGCCTTCTGACGATGGCGTGTCCGAGATCGACGACGTCGTCGTCTGAGAGTCCCAGTTCGTCGGCGAACATCGCGGCAAACTCCGCGGCTGACGTCGCCTTGACGAGGTGCGAGCCGGGCGCGCCCTCGACGTTGCGAAGGCCTGCCTCCCGGAGGGCCGCGACGAGCTCGCCGTCTGACGGGCCCGCGACAGGGCCCAGCCGCTCCTCATCCCAGCCGACGTCGCTCCAGGCGGCGCTCAGGTCAGGGACCATGTCGCCGCCGGGGAGGTCGATGACGAAGCGGCCGCCGAGCCGCAGGTTGTCGCGCATCAGCCGCGCGTAAGCATCTATCGGCAGTAATGGCCCGGTACACGGCGCGACGATCAGCGCGTCGAACGCGCCAAACCGCTCGCCGCCGACCGCTTGGTGCGACAGCACGCGCAGGCCTGAAACCTGTCGATCGGTCAGCTCCGCAGCTGCCTCGGAGTCGCTGAGCACCGCCGTCAACTCGCCGCCCCCGCCGACCGCGCCCCGCAGGCTCATCAGGTCCGAGAGGCGCGGCTCGAGCGCGAGCACACGCTCACCTTTCCGTGGCGAGAGGCGCTCGAGCGCTCTGTCGAACCATGGCGTGGCGAACTCATCGTCCATGGCGGCAGCGTAGCCTTTCGTGCGGTGCGCTCCGAGGCAACAATCAGAGCGGGTGCGTAGTGATCCGAAACAACTGCATGGGGCTAGCTTCGACGTCGTCGTGATCGGCGCGGGCATCCAAGGCGCTGCGATCGCTAGGGACGCGGCGGTTCGCGGCGTCAGGGTCTTGTTGGTTGACGCGCGTGATGTCGCGGCCGGCACAAGCTCGCGCAGCAGCCGTCTGGTCCACGGCGGGTTGCGATACCTGCGGCACGGCCACCTCGGGTTGGTCAGAGAGGCCCTGCAAGAGCGTGAGCGCTTGCTGCGGTCGGCGCCGCATTTAGTCCGGCCGCAGCCGATGCTGGTGCCGTTCTTTGATGACAGCGCGATCGCGGCGTGGAAGCTGCGGCTCGGTACTTGGCTCTACTCTCGCCTCGCGGGGCGATCGACGTTGCCGCGACCGCGTCAGCTGACAAAGGCGGAGGCGCTCGCGGCGTTCCCTGGCTTGCGCGCTCGCGGTTTGCGCTCAGGGTTGGAGTTCTTTGACGCCCGCACTCAGGACGCGAGGTTGACGATCGCGAACGTCCGGGACGCGGTCGCTGCAGGCGCGGTGTTCTGTAACCACACACGCGTCGTCGCGTGTGATGCGCAGGGCGTCTCGCTCCGGGCTGGCTCCGAGGAGCTTAGGGTGCGTTGTCAGCGCGTCGTTAACGCGGCAGGTCCTTCCGTGGACCCCGTGCGTCGCGCGCTGGGTGCGGACGGCGATGACCTCGTCCGCAACAGTCGAGGTAGTCATGTCGTGTTGCCAGCGCGCGCCGGCGAGCTCGCGCTGTGCGCGTTCCTCCCTGATGAGCGCGTCCAGTTCGTGATCCCGCATGAGGGCGGCACGCTGTGTGGTACGACCGACGTCGACGACGCCACGACTGACTGCGAAGGCCCGCCGCCTAGCGATGACCTCTCTTACCTCCACGAGGCGCTCGCATATCTGCTTGACCCGGCGCCGACGCGCGCTGACGTGCAGTTCGCGTATGCTGGCTGGCGGGCCTTGCCGAATGTCGCTGGACCACCAGGAGCGCTGAATCGCGAAGGATTCGTGGTCCAAGAGTCGGTCGCCTGCGGCAGGCTGCACACGGTCGTCGGTGGCAAGCTGACAACTCACCGCTCCTTCGCGGAGCGCGCCGTCGCGGATATTTTTGGCTTGGACGCGGCCTCGCCGACGCGTTCTCGGCCGCTGCCCGGCGGTGGAGGCCCGCGTGAGGTGGACGATCCGCTTTGGTGGCGTCACGGCGGTCTCGCTGGCGAGCTACGAGCGTGCCTCGATAAAGCGCCGGAGCTCGCCGAACCGCTCTGCGAGCACCGACCGTTCTTGGCGGTCGAGCTCTCTTATGCCGTGACCCATGAGGGCGCGGTCACCTTCGCAGACGCGATGCTGCGACGCCTGATAGATGTCCGTGGTCCTTGCTTGGAGCCGGCTTGCCTGCAGCGCGCGCTCGGTGTGTTTGTGCGGGCAGGCGGCGTCGTTGAAGATGCCGACGCCGCTATCGCCGCGGTGACGGATGAAGTCCGGGACGTCACCGGCGACCTGTGCGGGTGGCGACAGGACCAACCATGACCGACGCATTGTTCTCGTTCTCTTCGGCTTGGCGCTGGTTGGACAGGCCGCCGCTGCGGCTGGACACTGGGTTGGAGGGTCACGTCGTCGTCGTGCTCTACTGGCGCTTGGGATGTGCGCACAGCCGGGCCGCGCTCAGCGAGCTGGCGTTGGCCAGCGCCAAGGAGCGCGGTCGCCCCGTGGCCTTCGTCGCGGTGCATGTTCCGGTCGAGCCCGGTGAGGCAGATGACGACCGGGTCCGCCGTCACCTCGCGCAGCTGCCGGCGCCGCTCGTGGCTGCGGTCGCGCCAGACGCCGGTGAGATCGACCGGTTGCCGACGATGTTGTTGATCGATGCAGCTGGGGAGGTGCAGGCGCGCTCGCCTGGCGTGCCGCGTCGGCGTCGTCTTCGGGCGGCGATCGCCGAACTATGCCGCCAAGCAGAGGTGAGCGGGCGCTCAGCGAACGTCCCGTTTGTCGTGCATGAGATCAGTGGACGAGGCGGCTTACTCCCGCTCGCTGCGGCCCACGACGGCGAGCGGCTGTGGTTGGCGAGCGCGTCGCATCGCCGCGTCTTCGCGGTGGCCGATGGCGGCGAGGTCACGCACAGCTTTGGCTCAGGGGCGTGGGGCAAGCAAGACGGTGACGACCGGTCTTGTTCGTTCGCGTCGCCAGCCGCGCTCTGCATACATGAAGGGTTCGTCGCCGTCGCAGACGCGCAGACGCACACGCTGCGCGCGATCGACGTCGCGAACAACGACGTCTCTACCTGGGTTGGAACAGGACAGTTTGGCGCTGATGAGGTCGGCGGTGGTTACGGCGCGGATCAGCCGCTCTGTACGCCGGCGGGGATGGTCAGCCATGACGGTGGCCTATATTTGTGCCAAGCAGGCGTCGATCAGCTCTGGCAGGTCGACCCCATGACGGGCGCCGCGGTAGCGTGGCTCGGCGCTGACTACGGCGGTGAGGAATTCCGTCAGCCCGTCGCGCTGGCGCTGCTCGATGATCATCTTTGGGTGGCGGAGGCAGGCGCTGGCGCGCTGACGCACGTCGACCTCGCGCACGTCGCGGTGCGGGGACGCCTCGGCGGCTTGCGTCGGCCGAGCGCGGTCGCGGCGGTGGGCGAGCGCGTGTTCGTGGCAGACGCGGGCGCAGGCCAAGTGCTGGAGCGCGTCGGTGAGGCGCTCCAGCCGAGGTTCGGACCCGAAGATGGCCTCCGCGAGCCGGTCGGGCTCGCAAGCGACGGCCGCCGCCTCTTCGTGGTCGACCTCGCGGCGGACGCGGTGTTCGTGGCCGAGTTCACGGACGCTGACGGTGATCGCGCTGGACTCCGAACCTTGCAGCTGCGTGGCTTGCCTGAGCCAGCCCGGCTGAAGAGCGGCCCGCTGGCGCAGGTCGCGCGCCCTTGTCACTTGGCGGAGTTCCATGATGTCTCGCTGAAGATCCCGCTCGCAGGTGTCGAGGACGGGCAGAGCGTGGTCGTCGACGTCGTCGACGAGGCGGACCCGGTCTTGGCGGCGCCGCGGGACACGGTCGTCGAGGCGCAGGGAGGCTTCGTCGAGGTCGTGCTGCCGATCGCCGCGGGGCTGATAGGCGCGCTGCGTGTGCGCTTGCAGGTCGCTGGCCGCGCGCTGCACTACGTCGTGCCGGTCACGGTCGGGGGCGACGGCGCGACGGAGATCGGGCTGCGCCTGCGTTGAAGCGTGTCGTCAGCGCAAAGCGGTCAGGTTGCCGTCGTCGCCCAGCAGCGTGAAGGCAGCGCGGCCTCCTGGCCGCAGCGCGCCGAATGATGCGGCCTCGATCAGGCGCGCCGGGTTCGTGCTCGCCAGCCGCGAGAGGGTCCACGGCCCCGCGGTGGGGACGATCTCGAGGAAGTTGCGCGCAGCCTGGGTCATGGTCAACGCGGAGCCGGCGAGGTTGCCGTCCGCGTTTCGTACGATCCCGCCGGACGCGGTCACCTCCATGCCGGCGAGGCGGTAGCGGCCGTCAGGCATCCCGGCCGCGCTGACGGCGTCCGTGACCAGCACCATGCGATGCGGGCCTAGGATGTCGAATGCGTTGCGTACCATGGCGGGCGAGACGTGCACCCCGTCGACGATCAACGGGCAGGTGATGCGCTCGTCATCGAGCGCGAGCGCAGCGACGCCGGGCTCGCGGTGATGCATCTGGCCCATCGCGTTGAAGAGGTGCGTGACCGCGGTCGCGCCCGCGTCGACGCAAGCGGCGAAGCCGTCGGCGCGTTCGCAGTGGCCAAGCGCGACCTTCGCGCCTGCTGCGACCAAGCGTCGCGTCGCGTCGACGGCTCCTTCGGCCGCGTTGGCCAGCGTGATTAAGAGCGGATGGCCGTCGGTCGCGGCGAGCAGCTCGTCCACGCGCGCGGGCGTCGGCGCGATCATGCATTCGCGGTCGTGCGCGCCGGACGCGGTTAAGAAGGGGCCCTCGACGTGCACGCCGAGCGGCTCAGCGCCGCGTCCCGACCAAGAGCGGCACCACGCGACGACGTCGCGGATCTGTTGGAGCAGCTTCGGCCAGGGCGCCGTGATCAAGGTCGGTAGGAACGCGACCGCGCCGCCGCTCCAGACCGCGTCGGCGACGGTGTCCAGCGCGTCGGGCGTCGCCTCGTCGACGCTGCGACCGCCCGCGCCGTTGACCTGCAGGTCTACCAAGCCAGGGAGCAGCGTGCCTCGCTTACGCTCTAGACCAGCGTCACCGGTCGCGCGCTCTACGCTGAGGATTCGCCCGTCTTGCACGCTCACGCGGACCTCTGCCTGCATTACTTCTGGCAGGACGGCACGGTCGAAGACCCACTCGGTGGCGCTCACCTAAGCAACGTAGATCGGCGGATCGCTCGTCGCCAGCGCGCAGTGCCCTTAGGATGACCCCGCGATGCGAATCTCGCTCGGAGTCTTGTTGGCGTGCGGTCTCGCCGCCGGCTGGTCGTTGGCCGGCGTCGTGCCGGCTGGGCTCGTAGAGCAGTGCCGTCGCGACGTCGTGACGCAGCCATTTAAGCTGCTGCGCGAGGTCGAGGTCTCGGATGGCCACTGGTTCTTCCTGCCGCAGCTCTGGGGTGACTTCAACTTGCTGTTGGACCTTGAGCTCGGCGCCGGCGTCGAGGTCGACGTCCTCCTCCGACAAGTTGAGCCCCGGTTCGTCGACGAGGTGCAAGAGCCGTTCAGCGGGCGGTTCTCGGTGCTGCGGATCTCATCAGAGGGTGACGGGCCTGGCTGGAGATCGCGAGAGGCGGCGCTCTTTGGGCCAGCCGGCGGTGGCGTAGGCGTTGCGTCGGGGAGGCCTGCGACGGTCTGGATCGAGGCGCGCGGTAAGACGCTGACCGCGAACGTCGGCGGCAAGCGTCAGCCGGAGCTGGAGGCGGATGACGTCTATGGGATGTTGACCCTCGTGGCCCGCGGCGGCAAAGCCGTCATCCACAACCTCGAGATCCAAACGGCGCCGATCGAAGGCGTCTGGCGTTGGCACTCTCTTACGTGGATCTGCGCGGGCGGCGTCACGGCGCTGGTGCTGGCTGCTGTGGTCGCGCTGCTCTCGCGCCGCCGGCAGTTCATCGTCGCTGGCGCGGCGCTGTTCGGCGTTGCTGCGGCATTGACGCACGGAGTCGAGATGCGCTTGATGTTCCCGTCGATCGCTGGGATGTCGTCCTTGCTGGCGTGCGCGACCCTGGTAGCGGCGGCGCTCGCCGCGCTCCGCGGGCGCGCCTTGTGCGTCGGCGTCGTGGCCGTGTCGGTCGCAGTCGCTGCCCAACTCGTTTGGCCGCAGCCGCTCCGCGCCAGGCTCGTGCGCGCGCTCGGGCTCTCTGAGTCGCCCCAGATCGACGCTACCTTCGGCCCTGACGCCGGCGAACAGCTGAGCAAAGCGCTCGGGCAGCTCGTGCGTATGCCGAACGGCATCGTGTCTCGCGAGCAGTCTGATGCGCGCGCCAAGCGTGTCTTCTTGCTCGGCGGTGAGCTGCTCTACAACCGCGCGGAGCCGGGGGAACACATTGGCTTGCAGCTCGGGAGCATTTTGCGTGGGGCCGTTTCGCCGGGCTCCGACGCGTTGAGCCTGCCGACGGTCGACGGGTTCAGCGCGCAGCAGTGGCGCCTCTTCGATCAGTTCTATCAGTGTTTTGAGCCGGACGTCGTGGTGTTCGGCGTCGGCGCGACCGAGGCTGACGCGGAGCGCGCCGGAGGCGCGCCGCGGACGACGCCGGCGACGCTGCGCGCGACGCTCGCCGCTGTGCGCGCGGATTGTCGAGAGCGTGGTCGTGGGCTGGTCTTTTTCCTCGACGTCGGCACGCCGCGCGCGCTGCGAGAGGCGGTGGTCCTCGCTGCAGGTGGGGAGGTCCCGATCGTTGAGTTGTTTGAGCACATCCCGCGGCGTGAGCTGGCGCAGCGCCTCTTCGATACGGTCCAACCCCTGCTCCGATGACCTCCTCAGAGCTTAATGTCGCGGACTTGGCGCAGCTCGCGTCCAGCGGAGAGCGCGCTGAGGTCGCGCGCGCTCACGAGCTCGCCGTGCGAGGTATGCGCGACGAGCCCCGGCTACAGCTCGTCGCGGCGATGGCCTATGACCGGATGCGCGTCTTGTCGGGTCGTCTCCAGAAGTTTGGCACGCAGGCGATCGCGGACCGCGGCGGCTTGAGGCCTTGGCCGATCGATCCCGCCACCACCGACACCGAGCGGGCGAAGTGGGGCGTCGGTACGCTCCGCCAGCTGACCTCTCGCCTCATCGAATCGCCGCTCGTAAGTAAGAGTATGTTGCGTTCGCTGCTGCGCCAGCGTCGCGTCGCCCTGCCCGAAGACCAGCGTCGTGAGGCGGCGCAGGCGCTGCAGGCGCGCGGCCTCGTAGAGCTTGGGCAGCGCACCGCCGGCGCGGTGGTCGCCGCGTATTGGCCGGTCGGTTCGGAGCTCGACCCGCGGCCGTTAGCGCGAGCGCTGCGCGCGGAAGGCGGCGCCCGCCTCGCGTTGCCGGCTGTCGTCGGTGAAGACTTGCTGTTTGGCGCGTGGCTCGACGACGCCGGGTTGCAGCCGGCTGGTTATGGCACGCTCGGACCTGATCCCGGCGCCGGGGAGCTGCGACCGGACGTCGTGTTGACGCCCTTGGTGGGTTGTGACCGCCGCGGCGGCCGCCTCGGCCAAGGTAAGGGCTACTACGACCGCGCGCTCATGCATCTCGAAGACGCCTTCGTGGTCGGGGTCGCGTTTGACTGTCAGGTCTTGCCGGCCGTCCCTACCGAGGCGCATGATCGGCGGTTGGACGCGGTGTTGACGGACCGCGAGTGGATCGCATTGTCCCGTTAAGCTGCTCTGTTTACCTTTCGTCGATGCACCCTGGGTTGATCGTCGCGCTGCTGCTGCTGCTGTGGTTGATCTTGTTCGGCCTGCGTGGGTGGGAGCGGTTGGTGCGCATCCGGCGTGAACAACTCCCGGAGACGTCTTGAAGCAAGACTGCGCAGGCGCGTGCCGCCCGCCCCGAAGCTGCGCCGGACCGCCCGCTACCTTTCTCCGCGGGCAGAGCTTGGTTCGCGGTCCAGGCTGACGACCCCGAGCGCGTTGCGCGGGCGCTGCGCCTGCGGACCGTCTTGCCGTCGAACTGGCGCGCGGGCTTGTCCGAGGTGGCCAAGCAGGGAGCGTTCGTGACGCCTCCGGTCGGCGGGTGGGTGTTCGTGGTCGGGCGGGACGTCGCAGCGCGCACCGCGGACCCGGCTCAGGTCGAGGCGCTGATCGGATCGCTCTCCGAGGTCTTCGGCGAGGCGTTCTGGTTCATCGCCGATACGGGTCGCGACGTCTTCGGCTGGGCTCGAGGCGCTGAGGGGCGATGCACTCGCGCGTATGCCTTCGCCGAGGAGCTCGGGCACTACTTGTGGCTCGGCGAGGTCACTGATCAGGAGCACGAACTCGGCTGCTTCATCGATGACCCGCGCGATCGCTCAGAAGACGCCATTAAGTGGTGGCCGGATCTCAGCGTAGTTTGCGCGGTCGCAGCCCGGTGGGCCGTCGACCCGTCCCGGCTCGGGGGTCACGCGAACTCGGAAGGCGTCGGCCTCCTCGGGCGCCTCTGATCCGTCCGGTGACGCCCGCGCTGCGATTTTGACGCCGCCTTCCGTGTCGGGCGATGCACCTCGCGTTGGCGCTGGGTCGCCGCGCGGCTACGTTCTAGGGACCAAGATGTCGCGCCCCCTCGTTTTTTGGACCATAGCGGTGCTGGCAGTCGTCGCGGCCGCGTGGCGCGCTGCTGCGTTGGCGTGGACGTGTGACGACGCGTTCATCACGTTCCGTTACGCGCAGCACTTCGTGGACGGACACGGCCTCGTCTTCAACCTCGATATGAGCGAAGCGCCGGTTGAGGGGTATACGAACTTCAGCTGGACGATCTGGATGGCGCTCGGCGCGCTCTTTGGTTTCGAGGGTGAGTCGATGGCGTCCTGGTCGATCTTCTGGGGCGTCGTCTGCCACGCGGCGGTCGTGCTGTTACTCGGCTTTATGGGTTGGCGCGCGAGCTCTGGTCGCGCCTTTGTTCCGGTCGCATCGTGCGGCTACGTGGCGGTGCACCACGCAGCCTCGCTCGCACCCGCTGGGTTAGAGACCGCCCTCTTCGTGCTGCTGGTGACCGCGATGGCGCGCCTAGCCATGGCTACTCCGTGTGCGCGGAAGGCCTGGATGTTTGGCTTCCTCGGCGTCCTCTGCGCCCTGACTCGGCCGGACGGTGGCATCTTCGTGGCGATGGGCGGGTTGTTTGTGCTCTACGACGCGTGGCGTCGGCGATCACTGCGTCTGCTGTTGGGCTACGTGCTCCCGTTCGTGTTGGTGTTCCTCCCGTACTTGCTCTGGCGTCACGCCTTCTACGGTGCGTGGGTGCCGAACACCGCCGTCGCGAAGTCGGCGAGCGAGCCCTTCCTCGACTACGGTGCGCGCTACGTCGCCGACTTCTTCCGCTGCTACTGGGCGCTCTTGCCTAGCGTCGTTCCAGTGATCTGGTTCTTGTGCCGTCGCCCAGACCCGATGGTGAGCGTGATGCCGTTCGTCGGCCGTCGCCCGTGGCTAGTCTGGTTGGCGTTTGTGGTGCCGTACGTGGCGTTCGTGGTTTGGGTCGGCGGGGACTTCATGTTCAGTCGTTTCCTGCTCCCTGTCTTACCGATGATGCTTTTCGGCTGGGACCTCGCGCTGCAGCGATGGCGCGCGCCATGGCTCCAGCCGGCGGTCGCCGTGCTGTTAGTCGCGGGGCTTAGCGCGCGCGTCGAGCCCGATGGCTTAGGAGATCCGCGCAACGCGGTCAGCGACAACCGCAGGATCACGGTCGCAAATTACCCCGGTACGAAGCTGACTTGGGCTGAGGCGTTCCGCATGTCTGGGCAATACCTCCAGCCGCTCTTTGAAGGCTTGGACGTCCGCATCGCGATCGCCGGCGGACACGCGAACCTCGCGTTCCGGACCCAGGCGCCGGTCGCGGTCGAGGTGGCGGCTGGGTTGACCGACGCGCACATCGCGCGACTGCCTTATGTGCAGCGGAGCAAGGCGGGGCACGGCAAGCCCTCCGACCCTGAATACCTCGAGGAGCGCGGGGTGCACTTTCACCTGGAGCCGACGTACGGTCGCGAAGACGCCTGGCGGTCGTGTTTCTTCACCGCGATTAACTTGCCGGTTCAGCTCGTCACCTGGGACTCGGAGCTCATGGCGGAGCTCCGCAGGCGGGAGCCCAGCATCCAGTGCGTCGACTTTGAGGACTATCTGGATGGCTACTTGGCCGCGCTAGGCAGTAAGCCCCGAGAGCAGGTGGCGGCGGACATGCGGAAGTTCCGGCGGTTTTACTTCGACCACAACGACGACCCGGCGCGCCTCGCGAGGTTTGAGTCCTTCCTGCGCTGACGCGCCGCGGCCCGTCAGCCTACGGGGGGACCAGGGCTGGCGCGCCTCCCCCTGCTTGGGGCCTGGCCAGCTGCGCGGGAGGGCGTCGGCGGAATATGATCCCATCATGCTCGCCCCGCCCGTTGACGGCGTGGCGCCGGCCGCTAACCTTTTTGCCCGCAATCCGGCTCCAGGCCGGAAGTGCCCCGCGCGCTCGCGGCTGTCTGGGTCTCGTCGACCCGGCCGCGACCGCTCCCTTTGCTGGTTTCCACACCCACCTCCAAGCCCATGTCTGACAAGAAGGAGTCTCCCGAGATCAAGCGGATCCGCAACCTCCGCAACTTCGGGGTCATCGCCCACATTGACGCTGGCAAGACGACCTTCAGCGAGCGCGTCCTGTACATCACCGGCAAGAGCCACAAGATCGGTGAGGTGCACGACGGCGGCGCGACGATGGACTACATGCAGGAAGAGCGAGATCGCGGCATCACGATCACCTCGGCAGCGACGTCGTGCGTTTGGGACGGCTACCAGATGAGCTTGATCGACACCCCCGGGCACGTTGACTTTACGGTCGAGGTGGAGCGCTCGCTGCGCGTGCTAGACGGCGCGGTCGGCGTGTTCTGCGCGGTGGCGGGCGTGCAGCCGCAGTCTGAGACGGTGTGGCGCCAGGCCAACCGCTACAACGTGCCTCGGATCGCGTTCGTCAACAAGATGGACCGGACCGGCTCGGACTTCTACAAGGCCGTGGAGTCGATGCGCACTCGCTTGCACGCCAACGCCGTGCCGATGGTGATGCCGATCGGTAAAGAGAAGGACTTCGTCGGGTTGGTCGACCTGATCAAGATGAAGGCCTTCATCTGGGCTGACAACGACGCTCGCGAGATGACCGAGAGCGACATCCCAGCCGACCTCGTCGATGAGGCGCAGACGCGGCGCGAAGAGATGATCGAGGCGATCGCCGAGTGCCATGACGACGTGCTAGAGAAGTTCATCGAGGGGAATGAGATCTCCAACGATGAGCTGATGATGGCCGCGCGTAAGGGCACGTTGGACCTCAAGATTACGCCTGTCTACTGCGGGTCAGCGTTCAAGGATAAGGGCGTGCAGACGGTGCTTGACGCGATCATCTCGTATCTCCCGAGCCCGCTTGAGGTCCCGCCGATCGAGGGCACCGACCCCGAGTCGGGTGACGCGGTCGTCCGCGAGTTGACCAGCGATCAGCCATTCGCCGGCCTCGTGTTCAAGACGATCAGCGATCCGAACGGCGACCTGACGTTCATGCGCCTCTACACGGGCGAGATGAAGCAAGGCGAGAAGTACTATAACGGCCGCACGCGCCGCTTTGAGCGGATCGGCCGCCTGATGCGCATGCACGCGATCCAGCGGGAGCCGCTAGACGTCGCAAAGGCTGGCGACATCGTCGCTGTGGTCGGCGTGAAGGACGCTATCACGGGTGACACGTTGTCGACCCGAGACGACCCGGTCGTCTACGAGGCGATGACGTTCCCCGACACGGTCATCAGCATGTCCATCGAGCCGCAGTCGGCGGGAGACCGCGACAAGCTCTCGGCCGTGATCGGCAAGCTCGTCCGAGAGGACCCGACCTTTAAGGCTGTCTCAGACGAGCAGACCGGCGAGATGGTCATCTCAGGGATGGGCGAACTGCACCTCGAGGTGAAGTGCAACCAGATCAAGAACGACCATAAAATCGGCATCAACGTCGGCAAGCCGAAGGTCGCCTACAAGATGACGCTCAAGGGCCCCAAGCAGGTCGAGGCGCGTCACATCAAGCAGTCAGGTGGCTCCGGTCAGTTCGCCGTCGCGCGACTCAACTTCTCGATTAAGGACGACGTGGAGTTCCTTGAGTACGAAGACAAGGTCAAGGGCGGCTCCGTCCCCAAGGAATACATCCCGGCGGTCGGCAACGGCATCGAGTCCGCGGTGAAGGGCGGCGGTCGCCTCGGTTTCCCGTTCTGCAAGATCCACGCGCAGCTGTACGACGGGCAGTCGCACGACGTCGACTCAAGCGTGATGGCGTTCGAGGCCGCGGGCGTGCTCGCTTTCCGTATCGCGACGGAAGGCAACTCGCAGCTGCTCGAGCCGATCATGCAGATCGAGATTGAGTGCCCCGAAGAGAAGACCGGTGACGTCATCGGGGACCTGTCGTCGCGTCGCGGCGTCGTCGATGAGATGCTCGCGCGTCCTGGCGGTATCTCCTCGGTGACCGGCAAGGTCCCGCTGAGCGAGATGTTCCAATACTCGACGATGCTGCGCTCGATCACGCAGGGTCGCGGCACCTACTCAATGGAGCCTTCGACCTACGAGGCGGTGCCGCCGAACATCGCCGAGAAGGTGCTCGAGGAGTACACCGCCGAGAGCTAGGCGCTCGGCCCGCAGCCCTGCGCCTTGGCGCGCCAGGGCTGAAAAGAAGCGCGGCTCACTGTCTGGCTACTGTTAGGCAGCGAGCCTCGCCGCGGTGTTGGTGACGTGGTCTGAGATAGTTGAGCGCCACGCGAATCAGCCCCTGGGCGAGTCTTTGTTCCTCGCTCCGACACGTAAAGCGGCTCGGAGATCCCTGCATACTTAACCCGTTGCCGCGGGATCGAGTCGAGCCGCATGGCTTTCATGGCTATCCTCTAATTCAAAGATGCCTAACCCTCGCGAGTCTTGGTCTATCGCGGTCGAGAAGGACTACCTCAAGTTCAGCGCCGCGCACTTCCTGATCTTTCCGGACGGCTCGGCTGAGCGGCTGCATGGCCACAACTACAAAGTCTTCGTAGACCTGCACACTGATCTCGATGAGCACGGCTTGGTTGTCAACTTTAAGGAGATCAAGCCGCTTATCCGTCAGCTGTGCGACGAGCTCGATGAGCACTTGCTGATCCCTGGTCAGCACCCAGTGTTGACGGCTGAGGTGGTCGGCGGGCAATACGACATTCGATACCGCGAGCGTCGCTACCTCGTCCCGAAGGACGAGGTGATCGTGCTGCCTATCGGGAACTCGTCTGCCGAGAACCTCGCGGCGTGGTTTGGGCGCACCTTACGAGAGCGAATGAAGGGGCCCTGGCCGCAGCTGACCGTGCGTATGATGTCCGTCGGGGTCGAGGAGACACCTGGTCAGCGCGGCGTGTGGACGCTCTCCGAGCAGCCCGAAGTTCACTGAGCAGCTTCGGCGCTGCCTTGGTTCGTGAGCGGGAAGCCTTGTAGCCACCGCGCTGGGCCTGCGCCGCAATTCCGAATGGTGTGGCGGGCGCCGGCGGGGATCGTCATCTCATCGCCTGGCTCTAGCTTGACGACTTTGCCGGCGATTTCGATTTGCGCTGTTCCGTCGACTAAGAGGACTAGCTCGTCGGCGTCGTGCTCGAAGTCGCGTCGGACTTGGTCTGGCGGATCGATCCAAAGCTCGCAGGAAAAGCCGCGCGCTCTCCAGTCATTCTCTACGCGGCCTTTGTCCGACCTCCGGTCGTAGTGGCCTGCGGGTGTCTCTGCAGGGCTGGTGGTGGTTCGCAACTGGACGCCTCCCGATCGTCTATCGCAAATGGTGGTGCTAGCCGCTGACCGCAGCTGCACGCAATATACCGGCGAACGCAATGTGGACTCCCGGATGATTTATGCGTTGCCGGGTAATTCGACGCAACAGGGTTGTCCCGTGCTGGGGCTCGCGCCGTAACCCTATTATCGACAGTTCGGGGGGAGGATCGCGCGCTGGGCTGGTCCGCGTGGATCTTCAGCCATAAGCCCGTACAGACGCCGAGGCTGGACAAGCCAGCCTCAGCAAGGTTGGGCAGAGCATGGTTCTGCCTCGATATAGTGCCGACCTCAGGATCCTCGCACGAGCGCGAGACGTGCTCGCCGGCACGAAGCCGGCTAGCAGCACCAAGAGCTTGCGCTCTGGAACAGACCCCTCTGATTCGCGATGCCGTCTCGGCGTCCGAGATGCTCGCACGGGATCCACGAGGTCGGAAAGAGCACTGAGAAGAGGTATGGCCCTCTCAGAACGCTGCTTTGACGGCCGCTTCGGGGCGGCAGGTTCCCTACATCGTCACAAAAAGCGGTGCTTCGGCAGCCTCGGCTCGCCCGCGAGCGATGTCGCACTTTGGGTTAGGGGAGCTCCAGCGGCGCCTTATCGCCGGTCTCAGCGACCGCGCGGATGTGCTCATGCACCTGCATGGCGCGCTTGATGCATTGGTCGCTGTTGTGGTACTCATATCGGCCAAATCGGCCGAATGTTAGGTAGCCGCTGTGATCGAACCAGTTGCGCACGCGCGCGATGCGGGCGGCGAACTCGAGGTCTTGATCGATGTAGGCGAACTTATTGTTGCAGGCCTCGAGCAGCACGACCTGCTCCTTGCGGACGATCCCGGCGCGGTCGAGGCCGTCCACCACGCCCTGCAGCCACTCGCGGTCGTCCGGGCGAAGCTCGCCGCGATGCGTGACCTCGGCGAGGAAGCAGCCGTGCCCCTCGGGAGCGTTGAACTTCGAGTAGTTGCTGTAGTAGGTGGCCCGGTTTGTCGGCCCCTGGTCGTCAAACGGCAGGTAGATCCAGCTTAAGTCGGGGAGCGGTTCGTCGAGCTTCACGCCGATCATGACGTTGATCAGCGAGATCGGCTCTAGCGCCTGGATGTCAGCGCGTATGTCCGCGGGGATCTCTTCGATCACCGACTCGATCTGCGGCAAGGGCACCGTGTTGACCACGAGGTCGAAGGCTTCGCCGTTTACCTCGAAGCCGCCTCCCTTTTTGGCCACCCGCTCGACCTTGGCGTTGCAGACGAGGCGGAAGCCGCCGCCTTGCGCGGTCCCCTTGACCATAGCCTCGAAGCCGCCGTGCAACGGGAACCAGAACACGGATTGGTGTTGGTAGCCTTCGGTGTCCACGCCGATCGCCGAGCGGAGGATGTCCTCGATCGGCGCCTCTGGGACCCGGCCGGCGACCCAGTCGCTCGCCATGGTCGAGAGGTCACGCTTCCAGATCTTGTTGTTGTACGGGACCATGAAGTGGCGGGCGAAGCCGTCGCCCATGCGCCACTGGATCCAGTCGCCGAAGTTGTCAGGGCACGGGGTCCCTGCCCGTCTGTCCACGTAGGCCTCGATGTAGCCGCTCATGCAGTCGACCGTGGCCTCCTTCGTGAGGTGCCCGACGCCGTTCTCAAACGGGTAGGGGACCCACCGATCGTGCCACCGGATCTTCGTGTTGCGGACTGTCTTTTGGGTGTTCTGCTCGCCGCCACACCGGTCCAGCTGCCACTGGAGGACGTCTTTATCCTTCGAGAAGATGATGTGGCCGCCCGCCTCGTCGAAGGTGAAGCCGTCGAACTGCCGGCTCTTACAGAGGCCGCCGACGCGCTCGGATTTCTCCAGCACGGTCACGTCGTGGCCGTCGCCAGCGAGCATTCGCGCGAGCGCGCAGCCCGAGATGCCGCCTCCTAGGATTGCGATCTTCACGACAAGAGCTCCAGATGCATACAGGGCATTGCGACCCGAATTCTACCGCGAGACTCGACAGGGTGACGACGGCAAACCATTCGAGACTTCCACAATCGCATGCTGGATAGTGTCGCCATCGTGACGACGTCGGCTCCCGCTCCTCTTGATTCAAAGCGTGGCTCCCATCGCAGCGAGGGTATGGCTGTTCTGGCCCTCGCGATGTCTGGGTTTGTGCTCAACCTCAACGCCAACGTGATGGGGGCCTTGATGCCGGTCTTGGGGCCGAAGTTCAAGTTCCAAGAAGACGGGGAAGCGATGCTGTTGGCCGCCGCCGGCGCAGGTTCGGCGCTGGGCGCATTGCTGGTCGCAGACGCGGGCCGCTGGCTGGGCAGGCGCAGTCTCCTCGGAGTCAGCCTCTCGATCTTCGTCCTGACGAGCGCCGCGCACCTGCTGGTCGGCAGCTACGAGGCGCTATTGGCGGCCCGCGCGATGTCTGGATTCTCCATCGGCCTGGCGTACGCGACGGCCTCGGCCGCCGCCGCTGACCTAGCGCCCTACGAGCGCCGCGCGGCGGTCATGGGCAAGTTCAACGCAGGGTTGTTCCTGGCCATACCCGTCGGGATGCCGGTGACGGTCCTGCTTGCATCGATGGAGCTCTGGAAGCTGACGTTCGCGCTGCAGGCTGCCGTCGGCGGCTTGGCGCTGGTCCTCTCGCTGCGACAGCTGCCGTCGCTGCCGCCGACCGGCGCCGGGCGGCGGTTGGCGCTGTTGAAGATCCCTGGTGTCGTCGCCGTGCTGCTGGCCACCATGCTGCACGTTGGCTCGTTCTTCACCGTGATACAGCTCGCGACGTCTTGGCTCGATCGTGAAGGAATCGTCGTGAAGCGCGACCAGGTCTGGGTATGGGTCGGCCTTGGGGTGCTCTCGGTCGTCGGCAGCGCGTTCTTCGGCAAGCTGGCGGACCGGGTCGGGAAGCAGCGCTTCGTGTTGTTCACCTCTGGCGTCCTCGTCTGCTGCTTCTTCACGCTGTCGCGTCGATGGGGCATGGACTACCTGCTGCCGGTCTCTTGCCTGCTCGCGTTGGCGGCTGCGGCGCGCACCGGGCCGCAGCAGGCGCTCGTGTCCGGGATGGTCCCAGCCGAGCAGCTGGGAGCGCTGATGGGGCTGCGCGGGTTCTGTATGCAGCTGGGTGTCGCCGTGTTCGCCGTCGCGGCTGCGTTGGCGCCTCAAGCGATGGGCTTCCAAGACATCTTGTTGATGGGCGCGGCCTGTCAGGCAGGCTCCTACTTAGCGATCCGTATCGGTGTCAAAGAGCCGCTGATGCGTAGCTGACGACGCTCAGCGTTGACATCCGCTGCACCAGTATGTGCTCCGACCTTGCTGGACCGCGCGCTTGATCACGCCTCCGCAGCGCGGGCAGGCGTCGTCCGCGCGCTCGTAGACCCGTAGTTCGCGCGCAAAGTAGCCGGCGTCTTCGTCGACGCCGACGTAGTCTCGGAAGCTCGTCCCGCCGGCTTCGATCGCCGCGGAGAGGACCTTCACGACGGCGCCTGCGAGGGCGTCGCACTCCTTCCGCGTGAGGGACTTGGCGGCGCGTCTCGGACGCACGCGGGCGTGCCAGCATGACTCGCTCGCGTAGATGTTGCCGACCCCGACGACGACGCTGGCGTTCATCAGCAGCTGCTTGATCGCGACCTTTCGCCCGCGGGTCACGCGGTGAAGGAACGCGCCGTCGAAGCCTTCGTCGAGCGGTTCGACGCCGAGGTCGCGGATCAGCGGGTGGGCGCGCAGATCCGCGCCCGGCGTGACGTCGAGCGCTCCGAACCGCCGCGGATCGATGAACCGGACGAGCCGGTCTCCGAAGTCCATGCGCCAGTGCTCGTGCTTACGGTATTCAGGTCTGCTGGCGCGGGGCTTGGTCACCTCGACGATCACGCGCCCGGTCATGCCGAGGTGGATCATGGCGACGGGTGCGTCGGGGCCGTCAAAGCGCGCCAAGATGTACTTTGAGCGGCGCTCGAGCGCAGTGCAGCGCCGCCCCACGAGGCCCTGGAGCGCCGCGGCCGGCATCGGCCACCGTAGATCCTCGCGCCGCAGGTGCACGGCGCGGACGCGACGTCCGGTCAGGTGTGGCGCGGCGCCTGCGCGCACGGTTTCGACTTCTGGCAGCTCTGGCAAGGTCCGTTCATCCTCGCCTCTCGACGCCCCGGTGCCTAACATCCTCCGCCTCGGATCCTCGCGCACCAGCACATGACCGACCAACCCATTCAAGAGCTGCACCACATCGGCGTCGCGGTCCCGTCGCTCGACGCTGCCTTGCCGAAGTGGATCGAAGGCTTCGGTCTGCGGCTGGAGTCGATCGACGAGGTCCCGACGGAGAAGGTCAAAGTCGCGGTGCTCCGCGCTGGTCAGACCCGCGTCGAACTCCTCGAGCCGACCAGCGAGGATTCGCCGATCGCGAAGTTCCTGCAGAAGCGCGGTCCGGGTATTCACCACTTGGCCTTCCAGGTCGGGGACTGTCAGCAGAAGATCACGCAGCTCGTTGACGCGGGCGCGCCGCTGCTTAACGAGTCTCCAAACCCGGGCGCGCACGGGTGCAAGGTCGCGTTCGTGCACCCCAAACACCTCGGCGGGGTGCTCGCCGAACTCGTTGAAGACCCTCACGCCTAGAACGAAGTCATGACTGACAACAACGGAATGGAGAAGCTGCAAGAGCTGCGAGACCGCTCGCTCGAAGGCGGCGGTGAACAGCGCGTCGCCGCCCAGCATGAGCGTGGCAAGCTGACGGCTCGCGAGCGCATCGACCTGCTGGTTGATCCCGGGACATTCGTCGAGATCGACCGCTTCGTAACTCACCGTTGCCGTGACTTCGGCATGGACAGCGAGAAGAACGAGATCCTCGGCGACGGTGTCGTGACGGGTAGCGCCAAGGTCGACGGCCGCCCTGTCTACTTATACGCGCAAGACTTTACCGTCTTTGGCGGCAGCCTCTCGGAGACGCACGCGCAGAAGATCTGCAAGGTCATGGACCTCGCGATGAAGATGGGCGTCCCGATGCTCGGCTTGTGTGACTCCGGTGGCGCGCGGATCCAAGAGGGGGTCGTGTCGCTGGCTGGCTACTCCAACATCTTCCTGCGCAACACGCTGGCTAGCGGCGTGATCCCGCAGATCAGCGCGATCATGGGGCCGTGCGCTGGCGGATCCGTCTACTCACCGTCGATCACGGACTTCATCATGATGGTGGAGGGGTCAAGCTTCATGCACATCACCGGGCCGGACGTGGTCAAGACGGTGACGCACGAAGACACGACCTCTGAGGAGCTCGGCGGCGCCCGCGTGCACAGTGAGACCTCGGGCGTCGCGCACTTCACCGCGCCTGACGACGCGGCGTGCTTGATGCAGTTGCGCGAGCTGTTGAGCTACCTACCGCTCAACAACGGCGAGGAGCCGCCGTTCTTAGCTACCGATGACGACCCGAACCGCGCGGAAGAGGCGCTCGATTCGATCGTGCCCGACTCGAGCGACCAGCCCTACGACATGAAGCAGGTCGTCAAGCACATCGTCGACGACGGCAAGTTCTTTGAAGTGCACGCGCGCTACGCCAAGAACATCCTGGTGGGCTTCGCGCGGCTAGGTGGTCGCGTCGTCGGCATCATCGGGAACCAGCCGGCGCACCTCGCCGGCGTGCTCGACATTAAGGCCAGCATCAAGGGCGCGCGCTTCGTGCGTTTCTGTGACGCGTTTAACATCCCGCTCGTCTGTATGGAGGACGTGCCCGGCTTCTTGCCAGGCACCGAGCAAGAGTGGAACGGCATCATTACCCACGGCGCGAAGCTCCTCTACGCGTTCTGTGAGGCGACTGTGCCGCGCTTGACCGTGATCACGCGTAAAGCCTACGGCGGCGCCTACACCGTGATGAACAACCTGCACATCCGCGCCGACGCTATGTTCGCGTGGCCGAAGGCGGAGATCGCGGTCATGGGCGCTGAGGGGGCGGCCAAGATCGTGTTCCGCCGCGAGATCAAAGGCGCCGACGATCCGGCGGCGGAGGAGAAACGGTTGGTCGACGACTATAAGGACAAGTTCGCCAACCCTTACCAAGCTGCCGCGCGCGGCTTCGTCGACGACGTCATCGAGCCGCGCCGCACGCGCGCGATGCTGATCCAGGCGCTGGAGCTGCTACGGAGCAAGCGCGACCAGAACCCGCCCAAGAAGCACGGGAACATCCCGCTCTAGCGGGTGGCTGGCGCGTTCCAACACCGTCAGAGGTCGCGGGGCGGCCGATCGGCGCGCGCGCCGGCAACGGCCGTGCGCAGCATCACAGATCAATCGTGCGCCCCTCGCGCGCCGATTGATCGGCTGCGAGGACGATGCGGAGGCTGTTGACCGCGTCGTCGACGTGGTCGGTCAGGTCGACGTCGTTTTGGATCGCACCGAGCAGGAACTCCTGCTCACGCAGGCAGAGCCCGTCGTGGTCTGGCTCATCGGTCGTGTCGATCCACTCGTCGGGGCGGGAGAACTCGTCCTCGTCGTCGCGGTCTTGCCAGTGGACCTTGAGCGAGTTCGTGGCGGTGTGTGAGTCGACGTCGGCGCTGCCGTCCTGGCGCTCGCCCTCGCGCTCGGTGATCGAGACGCAGCCTTTGGGGCCGATGACGTCCTTCACGAAATAAGCCGTCTCGCTCATCATCGGGCCCCACCCCGCCTCGTACCAGCCGACCGAGCCGTCCTCGAAGGCGACTTGTAGCTGGCCATAGTTGCTCATGCCTGGCTTGAGCTCGTCGGAGAGTCGCGCCTGGATCGCGGACACGCGCACCGGCTTGCTGCGGGTCATCTGGCACATCACGTCGACGTAGTGCACGCCGCAGTCGACGATCGGTGACATCGAGTTCATCAGCGCCTTGTGGGTCTTCCAGTCCTTGCCCCGGCTTTGTTGGTTGAGGTTCATGCGCATCACCAGCGGCTTCCCGAGCGTCTGCGCGACCTCGATGAACTTTTGCCACGCTGGGTGGACGCGGAGGATGTAGCCGATGACGACCTTGCGGTCGTGCTGTTTGGCGAGGTCCGCGATCTCTTGCGCCTCCTCGACGGTCTCTGCTAGTGGTTTCTCGCAGAAGACGTGGCTGCCACCTTGTAGCGCCGTGCGCGCGATGGTGGCGTGAGTGTCTGGGTAGGTGTTGATCGACACCACGTCAGGCTTGGTCTCGGAGTAGGCGGCATCAAAGTCCGAGAACGTTGTGACGCCGCCGAGCTCCTCGGAGAGGGCCTCGCGGGTCTCAGGCCTGCGTGCAACGAGGCCGACGAGCTCGTAGCCATCGAGCTGGTGGTAGGCGCGGGCGTGGGATCGCCCCATGTTTCCGCAGCCGACGACGAGGACACGTTGGGGTGACATGCGTCTTTCATACCGTGTCCGCGTCGAGATTGCTGCGTCTGTGAGCGTGAACGTTATTCGACGACTGGCAGCGCGACTTCGAAGGTCTCGCCGTTCCGCAGCACTGAAAGTCGTAGCGTCGATCCCGGCGGCTTGTTTTGCATGAGATAGGCGAAAAACGCGCTGCAGTTGTCGACGGAGATCCCTTCGTCAATCTTTGTGATGACGTCGCCGGCCTGCAGGATCTTGCCGGTTTTGCGAAGGTTGCCGAGCACCTGGATGCCTACGTCGGCGTCGTTTAAGCCGCGTTTAGCGCGCTCGGCAACGGTCAGGTCTTGGCAGTGCCAAGCTTCTCCATCAAGCATGCGTTTGAGGGTCTCGCGATTTGACCGCCATCGCCATGAGAAGCTGCCGCGTCGACGCCATCCCTCCGGCAGCATTAGGCTGGTCGCGAACGACCTTTCGTTGCGTTTGGCCTGGACCGGAACTTGTCCGCCGTCTGTCGCGACGTGAAGGGCCCATTGGATGTCCGCGGAGGACAGGATGCGTTGCCCTGCTATTTCGGTGATCACGTCCGATGCGCGTAAACCGGCCTGGTCGGCTTCTGAGCCAGGAGCGACGGTAAAGATGCTGGCAGCGCTGTCGGGATCTATGCGGAAGCCCAGCAGGTCGGGCATCGGGAAAGACCACAGCAGCCGGTCCTTCAAGGATCTGGGAGTCTTGCGATGATGCAGTACGAGGTTGGAGTTGACTTGGTGGCAGTGCGTGCACCCACGCTTGATGCCGGGCATCTCTTCTGGTGTCGGCCACGGCCAGGCGCGACCGCGCTTTTCGCGCAGTGTCGGCGCGATCTGCTCTGGGCTGGCGTCGTATTCCTTGTGCAGTGCGAGCGTGCTACGCAGTGAGGCTTTGAAGCCCTCAATCGACATGTCCTTCGGTAGGCCGTCTCTCAGCTTGTGCTCCGGCATGCGGTCGAAGAACACGTTGCGCTTGCGGTCGCGCTCTGAGCGGGTTCCATACCGACCGTAAAGCGTGCGATCTGCATGGAGGAAGAACGCGGCCCAGGTCAGTTCAAAGTCGAACTGCATGAGCGACAGATCTAGATCGTTGATCTGGATCATGCGCACGCAGACGAACTGCTGTAGCAGCTCGATCAGCTCTGGGTCTTCGGGGCGAGCCACCTGCTCGTCCAGGGAACGGCAGGTCGTTCAAGGGACGCAGCGGTAGGTAACCAGTATTGGTTTCCCGGTATGGCGAGCCTCCTCAAAGCCCTGCTCAAGGTCACCGTAGATCCATAGGTCGCCGAAGTCGTCGTTGTCTGCCCAACGTTGTACGACCTTCTTTTGGTTGACGAGCCGTTTGCCAGGCGGCGGCGCACGGCGTGCGTCAGCCTCTTCAGGCTGCGTCCACCACTCTGATAGCGCTGTGACGCCTAGCAGCGCCGCCAGGATTCCGAACCCTAGAGGCCGCAGGATGCGCACGCGTCGGGGCGCGATCATCTGACTTTGGCGTCGAAGGTGCTCATTTTCCGGCTGCATGCGGCGTCTTTGCTGATCGAGCGGTGTTGCGGCCCTATGCCAACTTTGCCATCTGCCGAGGCGCAGGGCTGATCGACGTTACAGCAGGCGCCGGCGTGGCTCGTCGGGGATTCGTGCCGTGTCATACCCCGCGCAACACTCTGCTCCCAGAGATGATTGCGGCGCGTCAGCCATCCTCTTGAACGACTTCCCTAGTCCATGAGATCGGCCCTAACTCGAATAACACGTCGACGGTCGCCATGCTGTGGTCCCACACCCGATAGGTGCGAGCGCCCCTCTGCGGGAGTTTCATCATGTAGTTCCGGTCGTTTGCAGCCCGAAAGGTGAACTGGGGGTGTGACTCGGAGAGGGCCCAGGGCAGCTGTAGCGTCCCGCGCTCGTCTAGTAGGCGCTCCTCGATCCCCTCAGGTCCAAAGTGTTGGATGGTCTCGCCGGCGGCTGGGACGCCATTACGCAGGATCGTGAGGCTCCGGATCCCGAGTCGCTGGAGCACGAGTAGACCTCCTGCGGTCACTAACAAAAGCGCGAGCAGCAGGATCCAGCGTTTTGGGGTCTTCATGACCGGGGCGGCGGCTGCAGGCGTTTTGTAAGTGGGGCCAGTGTCACCTCTAGCGGCTCAAAGCTTCCCACGAGCGCCCGGGTCGGTAATCTACCTTAAGAACATGCCACTATTCCGACGAATCCTGGTAGCCAACCGAGGCGAGATCGCGCTGCGCGTGATCCGCACCGCTCAGGAGATGGGCATCGAGACGGTGGCGGTTTTTTCTGACGCCGATCGCATGGCTTTGCATACGCGTAAGGCCAATTTCGCGGCGCGTCTCGGCGGCAACACCCCTGCCGAGAGCTACCTCGACGCTGACAAGGTGCTCGCCATCGCGAAGGAGTTCGAGTGCGACGCATTGCATCCGGGCTACGGATTCTTGAGTGAGAACGCTTCGTTCTCGCGTGCTTGCGCGGCGGCCGGGGTTGAGTTCTTGGGCCCGTCCGGGGACGCCATCGCCTCGATGGGGGATAAGGTCGCGGCGCGCAACATCGCCTTGAAGGCCGGGGTGCCGTTGGTGCCCGGGTTGCAGGATGACGTCGATGAGGACCACCTCGTCGAAGCCGCGAAAGACGTCGGCTATCCGGTCATGCTCAAGGCGGCGGCGGGCGGCGGCGGTAAGGGGATCCGTATCGTCGACGATGAGTCAGGGCTGGTCGAGGCCTTCCGGATGGCGCGCGCTGAGGCTAAAGGCGCCTTCGGCGACGACCGCGTGTACCTCGAGAAGTTCGTGGTCGAGCCGAAGCACGTCGAAATCCAGATCATGGCAGACAAGCACGGCAACGTCGTGCACTACGGCGAGCGCGAGTGCTCCGTACAGCGTCGCCACCAGAAGTTGGTCGAGGAGTCGCCTTGTCCGGTGCTGACGCCCGAGCTGCGAGACGAGATGGGGCAGGCTGCCTGCAGGTTGGCCAAGGAGGTCGACTACGTGGGCGCGGGCACGGTCGAGTTCCTCTATTCTCGCGGCAAGTTCTACTTCTTGGAGATGAACACGCGCCTGCAGGTGGAGCACCCGATCACCGAAGAGCGCTATGGCGTTGACCTAGTCCGTGAAATGATCCGCGTCGGCGCAGGTAAGAAGGTCCGCACGCCGAACGAGCCGCGCGGCCACTCGATCGAGGTCCGGATCAACGCGGAGGACCCCGCGACCTTCTTCCCGTCGCTCGGGACGATCAAGCGACTGGGATTGTCTGGTGGCCCTGGTGTGCGGCTCGACAGTTCGATGTTCCGCGGCCTTGAGGTCACGCCATATTACGACAGCATGCTCGGCAAGCTGATCGTATACGCAGATGACCGCGGCCAAGCGATCGCGCGCATGCGTCGCGCGCTGCAAGAGCTCCGCATCGTCGGCGTCGCGACGTCGTTGCCGATCGCGCTGCGCGCGATCGAGAGCGACGAGTTCACCTCGGGTGATTATGACACCGCGATCCTGACGAAGATCTCGGCGGAGAACCGTGAACACCACCTCGTCGCGATGATCGCTGGCGCCTTGGCGCGGTTCCTCGTCGCTGAGCGCGTCGGCGCGGCGTCGGCAGTGGAGGATGAAGGCGGCGGAGGCGGTCGTACGCCCACGTGGGCGCAGTTAGGTCGCAGGGACCGTGTCTGGAGGGGAGCGCGATGAAGTACGAGGCGAAGCTCGGCGATGAGGTGCGAGTATTTGAGTTCAAGTGGGACGATGAGCTCTTGATCGCGCGCTCGGGAGATCACGTCGCGGCGCTGGACGTGTCGCAGGTCGGAAACGGCGAGGCCTTATCGTTGTTGGTGGACGGACAGAGCTTCGACATCGTCACAGATGTTCAAGGTCAGGACGTCACCGTGCAGGTGCGCGGCGAGCGCTACGAAGTGCACGTCGTAGATGAGCGTGAGCGAGCCGCTGCGGAGGTCGCTGGCAACAAGGTCAGCGGTAAGCGTGAGCTCCGCGCTGCGATGCCGGGGGTCGTCGTCGACGTCCAAGTTCAGGTCGGAGACGAGGTCGAAGAAGGCCAGACGCTGGTCGTGCTCGAGGCGATGAAGATGCAGAATCCGCTCGCGTCCGAGGGGCCTGGAAAGGTCACCAAGGTCGTCATCGCAGCCGGCGACGCGGTCGCCGCTGGCGCGCTCCTTATAGAGATCGAATGATGAAGCGCGCCGCCCTAGCCCTGTGCCTGCTTGTCGGTTGGAGTTGCGCTGCCCCTGCGGCCTTTGAACGGCTGCAGCGTGAGGCGCCCTTCGTCGTCGTCGCCCACCGCGGCGCGAGCGCAGCGTTCCCGGAGAACACGGAGGTCGCGTTCCGCGCGGCCGCGCGCGCTGGCGCGCCTATGGTCGAGTTTGACGTCTTTCAGTCCAAGGACGGCGTCTGGGTCTGTATGCACGACCGCACGCTTGATCGCACGACCGACGCGGCCTCGCGTCTGGGTCGCGCGGGTGTTCGGGTCGACGAGCTGACGTTCGCGCAGCTGCGGGAGCTCGACGCTGGCGGGTGGTTCGGCGAGGGCTACCGCGGCGCGCGTATCCCGACCCTGGAAGAGGCCTTGGCGGCGATCGCGCCCGCGATGCCTATGATCGAGCACAAGGCGGGGGACCCGCAGGCCTTGGTCGCGGAGCTGCGGCGGCTGGACGTCGTCGACGACGTGTTGGTGCAGTCCTTCCACTGGGATTGGCTCGAGCAGGTGCACGCCATCGAGCCACGTCTGTTGCTGGGCGCGCTCTCGGGAGACGCGCCAACTGAGGCGCGGCTGACGGACCTAGAGCGTACGGGCGCGCGGATCGTCCACTGGGGGCACCATCGCATGACCGCAGCGGCGGCGCGCTGGGTGCTCGGCTCGGGTCGATTGCTGTGCGTCTACACGGTCGACGACGACGATGAGTTCCGGCGCTGCCTGGAGCTCGGATGCCAAATGATCACGACGAATCGTCCGCGACACTTCATCGAGACGATGTCGGTGATCGGCGATCACCGCTGAGCGCTGCGGATCGTCAACGTCATCTCATGGCGAGCTCTGGGGGCGAGCGTCACCGCGTTTTCTTTGCAGTTCGCAGTCTCGACGCAGCAGAACGTCTGCCAGTCTTCTGGCGCCATCTGCGCGAGTCGGGCTGTCTTCGCGGGCCACGGGTTCCAGACGATCGCAGAGCGTGCCTGCCTTGATTTGAGCGACACCTCGCGGCTGAGCGCGGGCGCGCATATTGAGACTTGCTCTGGCGCGCCTTGGAAGACTCTGTCGGTTTCGGCGCGGAATCGCAGCGGCGCTGACGTGTCCCACTCGGCCTCGGGCGCGGCGGCGTGCTCGGTAAATGGCACGCCCTCGAAGCCGTGTACTGAGGCTTCGCGCACATCCCCGACCGCGAAGTATGTGTGCAGGGCTTGCTCGAGAGTAAACGGTTCGTTCGTAGGGTTGTGCACGCGCATGGTGATGCGAAGCGCATCGGACAGCGCGATCTCTAGCTCCAGTGAGAACTCGTGAGGCCAGATCGCGCGTGTGGCGTCGTCATCGCGTAAGGCGAGGGTGACCGCGGCAACGTCTGTCGCGACTAAGTGCCAGTCGCAGCTCCGCGCGAAGCCGTGCGCCGGCATGCTAGGTCCGCGAGGGTGATCTCCGAACCAAGGGAAGACGACTGGTATGCCGCCGCGGACTGGTGCGCGAGGTTCGTGCTGCGCTTGGCTCGCGGTCCAGAGCACGTCGCCGCTCCCGGGGTCCCACGAGAGCACCTGAGCGCCGACGGTCGAGATGAGCGCGCGCGCGCCACCGCTCGTCAGCTCGATAGCGGGCCGACCGCCGGGGTCCTTGGTTTGCGCGACGCCTTGAGCGAGGGGGCGATCGGCAGCTTCTGCGCAGCGCCGACAGATACAGGCGCGGCCTCGTAGCGGCAGCGGGATGCGCCCGATCGCGCTCGCCGGGATCGATGCGTCAAAGCACCAGCACTCCACGCGGTTGAGGTCATCATCGCTGGCCATGACGACTCCGCAGGTGTTGTCTATGCCACACAGCGGGCAGCGGTCAGTCCGGACCTCGCTCATCAACTTAGGATAGCGCCCCCAGCCGACGCTGCGCTCCGTCCTTCGTATGCTTCGTCGTCGCCACCGCACCGAGCCCGGCCCGACCGCGTCCTCAACGTAACCTTGTTCCCCATAACGCTCGACGCTCCGGGTGCAGTCTGTGGTCACATTGGCTGCCTGGTGGGAGATAGGGCGCGCCGCGCCCCGACCACGGCCACCGAGCTCAGATGTTGAGTAGGCGTCGCGTGGTAATGCGGTGCCTGCAAATCGAGGCGCCGGGACAAGCCATCCGGTGGGGCCCCCTCGGGTCATCGGCCCGGCGGCTTTGAGGATTGGGGGCGGTGATCAGTAAGAGTGCGAGACGGATGGAGTCGCTGTGTTGCAATGTGCGTCACCGTCCCCGAAAACGGAGCGCTATCGATGGCTCGGAAACTCAAAGGCATCGCAGCGGCCCCTGGGATCGCGATCGCTCCCGTCGTGCATTTCCACACGACCTTGGACGCGATCCCGACCCGGGAGATCCCAGATGACCGCGTCGAAGCGGAGAAGGCACGCCTCGTCGGTGCGATCGCGTCGGTTACGGACAGCCTGACGAATCTGCAGAAGGAGTTGGCGGGCGCGATCGGCAAGCAAGACGTCCGCATCTACGACGCGCAGCTCGCGATCCTTCATGACGAGACGTTCATTAAGGAGATCGAGGGGGAGATCGACCTGCAGAAGTGCAACCTCGAGGTGGCCCTGCAGCGCGTCGTTTCTCGGTATGAGTCGGTGTTCGATAAGATGGAGAACGCGGCGATGCGGGAGCGCGCCGCGGATCTACGCGACATCGGCCGCCAACTCGTCGGCGCGTTGGTGGCGAGCGGCCGAAAGATGTACACGGCAGACGGCGCCGACTACTTGTTCGCAGCGGATGAATTCTTGCCGAGCGACGCCGGTATCCTCGACCGCGACCACATACGCGGCATCGTGACCGCGCATGGGGGTAAGTACTCCCACGGCGCGATCCTGGCGCGCTCTCTCGGCATCCCGGCGATCGTCGGCGTCGAGCAGGTGATGCAAGAGACGAGTAACGGCGCGCTGGCGATTCTCGACGGGGACGCCGGCGTGGTGTTGTTGAACCCGACGCAAGATGAGCTCGCTGATTACGAGCGCCGACTGCGTGAGCAGCGCTCGGTCGAGTCGAGGATCAGTGAGCTCCGCTTCCAGCCGTCGGTCACGCCTGACGGAGCCAAGGTTCGGTTGCTGGCTAACGCAGAGGGCGTCCACGACTTGGTCGGTCTTGAGCTGGATACGATGGCAGGGATCGGACTGTTCCGGACGGAGTTCGCCTTCATGGAGCGGAGGCAGTTCCCCACCGAGGAGGAGCAGGTGGCGATGTACCGTCGCGCTGTCGAGAGCGCGGACGGTAAGCCGGTCACCTTTAGGACGCTCGACGTCGGCGGCGATAAGCCGTTAGGTTATTTCAAGATCCCCGAAGAGCGGAACCCGGTCTTGGGTTGGCGCGGCGTCCGTCTGTGCCTCGACTGGCCGGACATCCTCTACACGCAACTGCGCGCGATCTTGCGCGCGAGCGCTGAGGGGCACGCGCGCATCTTGCTGCCGATGGTGACGACGCGTTCTGAGGTCGTGAGGTGTCGAGAGGTCTTGGACCAGCTCACATCGGATCTGCGCGCCAACAACGTCGCCTTCGATCCGCGCATCGAACTTGGAGTGATGGTCGAGGTCCCGGTGCTGGTGTCCGTGTTACCGGACATCCTCCCGGTGGTGGACTTCGTCTCGGTGGGAACGAACGACCTAGTCCAATATTTACTCGCCGTTGACCGAGACAATCAGCGAGTCGCGAAGATGTATGACCCGTTCCATCCCGGCGTCCTGCGGGTGCTCGCGCAGATCGTCGAGATGGTCAATGGCGCGGGTAAGGCCGTGTCGATCTGCGGTGAGATCGCTGGGGATCACTGGTTCACCTCGATCCTGCTGGGCATGGGGTATCGCGAGTTGTCGATGGCGCCAGTGTTTTTGCCGCGGGTTAAGCTGATGCTGCGCAGCTTCACGCTGGAAGAGTGTCGCGCGATCGCGGGCCGCGCGCTGTCGCTGCATTCCGCGATGGCCGTGCGCAAGATGGTCAGCAGCGAAGTCCTCCCGCGTTGGAATGAGCAGCTCCGCAGCTCAGAGGGTGGGGCTGATCATGAGAGCTCGCAGGGATGAGCGGTCGCCCTCTGCGCCGCGGCAACTGGTCTGTGCAAGAGCTTGAGCGCTTGCGGATGCTGTTGCCGTATCGAGGCGTCGGTCAGACAGCGGCGCTTCTCCGCCGCTCTGCAGACAGCGTGCAGCGTAAAGCGTTGTCGCTGCTCCGCTCACCCCAGCGCGACGGTCCCTGGACGTCAGGCGAAGACCTCAAGCTGCGCCGCTCTTGGGGCGCTTTAGAGCCACGGCTGCTCGGTCCGCTCTTGGGGCGCTCGAGCAGCGAGGTGCGGCGCCGTGCGGAAGAGTTGAGGCGAGCGCTCAAGGGCGGGCCATGGACGAGGGGGGAGCAGCACGCGCTGAAGAAGCTCTATGGGACGAGGCGTGATGAGGACTTGGAGGTTTGCCTGCAGCGCGCACGCGCTGAGATCTCCGTCGTCGCGCATCAACTTTGCTTGGCGAAAGATAAGCGGTTCCAGGCCTCGCTGCCGAGCCGCGCGCTTGCGGGGGCGGCGCCGAGCAGCGAGCGGAGGTCCTCGGCGATGCCTCGTTGGACGGCTGAAGACGTCGGGCGCCTCAAGGAGCTTTATCCGCACTGCGACAACCTGCACGTCGCGCGAGCGCTGGGGAGGACGGTCACGAGCGTCGCGAACAAGGCGTGTCAACTCGGCATTAAGAAGAGCGCGGAGATGCTCGCTGACATCGGTCGGGCCAACATCGCGCAGCGGTATGCGGAGGGCTAGCCGCCCCCTCGCCGAGGCCGTGGAGTTCGCCGTCGACCCTCGGTGAGATCGGCTTCTGGCGACTTCATCTCGCGGTCGCAGCGAGATTTTGGAGCGCTGCTTAACCCTCGCGGTCGTGCTTGTCGATGAATGAGGTGCGACGCCTGCAGCGACGGGTCTCGCGTAGGGAGGTCACTTCAATGGAAATCGTAGGTAAGAAGAGCCAGGGGCTGAGCGTTACGGCGCTGCATGATGACAAGACGGTCATCATCTCGTTCAACGATCGGAGTCTGAACTTCTACGTCACGGACTCGTTGAAGGAGGCGCTCAAGCAGGCTGTGAACGAGAAGATCGAGGAGGGCTACCAGCACTTCGTGCTCAACCTCGATAACGTGAAGATCATCGACTCCTGCGGGGTCGGTCTGATCATCGTCGCTAACAACGTGACGTCATCACGCGGCTGCAACCTCTGCCTGAGCAACATTAAGCCGTTTATCCTGAAGATCTTCGAGATCATGCGGATCGCGAAACACCTTGCGATCTACGAGCGAGAAGACGACGCGCTCCAGGCGATAAAGCGCGGCCGCTGATCCACTAGCTGCAATCAACTGCCCGGCGCGTCGCGCGGGGCTTGGTCACGCGGCTACTCGTGACGCAGAGCGTCGACCGGGTCCATGTTGGCCGCGCGCCACGCGGGATAGAGGCCGAAGGCGATCCCGACGGCAGCAGAGATGCCGAACGCGAGCATGACGTGTTGCGGCAGGATGATGGTTTCCTGCTCGAACCAGAGCGTGATCAGGAACGGCAGCACGATCCCGAGGATCACGCCGACGATGCCGCCAAGCGCCGACAGCACACCTGCTTCGGCGAGGAACTGCTGCACGATGTGCTTCTTCTTGGCTCCAAGAGCGCGCCGGATGCCGATCTCTCTGGTCCGTTCGGTAACGGTCGCGAGCATGACGTTCATGATGCCGATGCCGCCTACTAGCAGGCTGATCGAGGCGATCACGGCGAGGACGATGTTGAACATGCGTTTGCTCTCTTCTTCTTGCTTCAAGAGCTCGAGCGGGACTGTGACGAGCACGTCGCCCTTGTCCTTGATGCTCGTGCTGAGCAGGTCGCGGATGACCTGGGCGCCAGCGGCGACGTCGCCTGACGTCGGCATCTTGACCTTGACCTCAGCTAATTCGACGCGCTCTCGCGAGAATGAGCCGCCAGATCGTGTCGTGTTGACGTCGCCGAAACGGCGCTGATGCGTGTGCAGGGGCACGAACAGGCACTCGTCATAGGGCGTGCTGCCTGCGCCGGCGGTGCGGCCTTGCTCGCCCAAGATGCCGACGACACGGTAGCGGTCATCGCCGCTGATGAGCACGGTCTGGTCCATCGGGTTGTCAAGCGGGAACAGCAGCCTCGCTAGCGTCTCGCCTAACACGCAGACGTTGGCGAGCCGCAGGTCGTCGAGATCTGAGAGCCACCGGCCCTCGCGGACCTTCATGTTGGTGATCTCTAGGAAGCTCGGCTCGGTGCCGACGATGATCGAGGTGTGGAAGTTTTCGCCGCGCATCATGGGGCGCTTTGCTTCGCGCACGCGCGCGATCTTGGCGCTCGGGATCGAGGCCTCGATCAGGTCGGCTTCTGAGTAGAGCAGTCCGTAGGCGAGCGCCGACCAGGTGCTCTGAGCGTTGCTGGAGGCGGTCTCGGCGGGCTTCTTGCTGCGGGCGATCAGGTTGGTGACGCCCATGTCTTGAAACCGCTCGAGGGCTTCCTGCTTAGCGCCTTCGCCGACGGCCAGCATCGCGATCACCGAAGCGACGCCGAAAAGGATGCCGGCGGTGGTGAGCGCGCTGCGCAGCTTGTGCAGCATCAGGCTCTTTAGGCCCAATCGCACGATGCGCCATGTGTCGCGGATCACGCCAGCCCCTCGGTCGCATCGTTGGCGGCTGCATGCGGGCTGTGGTTCTCCAAGATCTTCTCGACCTCGCCGTCTTTGAGCCAGAGCGTTCGGTCTGCGCGTTTGGCTACGGTGGGGTTGTGGGTGACCATCACGATCGTGATGCCTTCGGGCCGTAGGTCGTCGAACAGGTCGAGGATCTCGCCCTCGGTGCTGCTGTCGAGGTTGCCGGTCGCTTCGTCCGCGAGCAGAAACAGCGGGTCATTCATCAGCGCCCGGGCGATCGCGACGCGCTGCTGCTGGCCGCCGGAGAGCTCTAACGGCTTGTGCTCAAGTCGCTGTCCGAGCCCGACGCGGTCGGCCAGATACTCCGCCTTGCGGCGCGACTCTTGTCCAACGCGGCCTTGATAGAAGAGCGGCACCTCGAGGTTCTCGAGGACTGTTAGCTGCGGGATGAGGTTGAACGACTGGAAGATGAAGCCGATCTCGTGGCCGCGCACGTCCGAGAGCTCGTCGTCGCTCAGTTGGCTGACGTCACGCCCGCCGACGCGGTATTCGCCGCTGGTCGGTCGGTCGAGGCAGCCGAGCAGGTTCAGCATTGTGCTCTTGCCCGAGCCTGACCGTCCCATGATGGTCAAGTAATCACCGCGTCGGACTTGCATCGATACGCCGTCGAGGGCGCGCACGATGTTCTCGCCCATCCTGTAGTGGCGGTGGACGTCCACGAACTCAGCGATGATGTCGGTCTCAGACACGGCTACTCTCCGCCGCGGCCGCCGCGCATCGACTTCATCATCGCGTCCCGTAAGCGCTGCGCCTCGTCTAGGTTCTTCGAGTCGATCGCGTTGACGATCGCGTTGATCTTCTGGACCGCCGACTCCAGCTGCTCGCCGCTCATCCAGTTGCCCATGCTGCTCGCCATGCGGGTCAGCTGCGACTTAGCTTCGCCGAGCTCTTGAGGGTCCATGTCTGGGTATTTCTTGCGGCTGCCGCCGCGACTGCCGCCGCGGCTGCCGCCGCGGTTGCCGCCGCGCGCTTGCGAAGCGTATGCGGCTGCGCCCCCTTCGTCCTTAGGACCAGTCGCGCTGCCTCGCGCGTCGTCATCGGTGCCGATCGAGTCCCCGCCGGGCTGTTCGATCGGCGCTGGCGTCGGCGCGGCTGGTTGGTCGAACTTCGGGTCAGCTTGGCCGCCTGGCGGCGTGCGGTAGACCATGTCGCCCTCTGCGAGGCCCTCGGTCACCACGACCTTCTCCTGGTTGTTGGCGCCAACTTTGACCGCGACCGCGACCGGTCCGTTGGAGCTCTCCCGCCACACGTAGTTGACGGCGCGATCGCGACGTACGGCTTGGATCGGGACGGTCAAGACGTTTGGTTCGGTGTCTACGGTGATGGTCGCCGCCGCCTTCATGCCCGCCTTCAGCGACTCGTCACGGTTGATGCCGTCGAGCATGACCTCGGTGGTGTAGACCTTCTTATCGTTGCCCGACCAGCGGCTCGCGGAGTCTGCGACCGGCGCGACGTAGGTGACGCGTCCCGTTAGGACGTCATTTGGTCGGACCTCCGCGCTGATGTGGGCGGGCATCCCTCGCCCGACCTTCTCGACCATCGCCTCTTGGACCTTGATCCGGCACTTCAGCCGGCTGTTGTCCGGCAGGATGATGATCGTCTGATACTGGCGGACGCTGGTGCCCTCTTCGACGGGTTCGCTGTCGCCGCGTCCGCGAGAGACCTTCGAGTAGACGACGAGCCCTTCGCCGGGTGAGTAGATGACGGCGTTGCTGATCTGGCGGTTGAGCGTCGCGAGTCGGTCGCTCGCGATCTCGAACTCCTTCTGCTTCGCGTCGGTGTCGAACTGTGAGTTCTTCCGCTCGGCGTCGTTCTTGGCTATGACCCGCGCGACCTCGATCTCAGCGTTCTCGAGGTTCTGCCTGAATTCGATCTTGTCCCGCTGGAGCGTGTAATTGATCAGCAGCTCCAGGTCGTTCCACGCGATCGTGACCTTTGATGCCTGGCTTTGGAAAGCGAGCTCGTCGCGCTCCAGCTCATTGCGGGTGATGAACTGCTTCTCGGCGAGGCGACGGCTGTGAGCGGCAGTGTCTTCTTTGACCTTCAAGTCAGCCATCGCGAGGCGGATGGTGTCCGCTTGCTGAAGGATCTTGTTGGCCATCTCGCCCATGTCTCGCTGCAGGGGGTCGCCGGCTTCACCTTTGACCGTGAGGAGCTTGCGGACCTTCTCAACCAGGCCTGCGTAGTTCTGCGGATGGACCTGTCCGACGAGCCGCTGAGGCGCGTTGCTCGCGGGCTTGGGGGTCTCCGACTCCGGCTCGGGTGTCGAGGGCGTCACGAGCTCTCGTAGGCGCTGCACCATGTCGGCGTTCTTACCCTCGGAGCCTTGCCCACCCTTGGCGCCGAGCAGCTTCTGTAGCTCCATCTCCGCGATCTGGCGCTGCGACTGAGCGGTGTTCATGGTCGCGAGCAGCTCCTTCTCGAGGATCTGCTGCGCGGTGCGCGCCTGCTCAAGCGAGTTGCGTGCTTTCTCTACAGCGATCTCTTGAGAAGCGCGCTTTTCAATTAGGTCCGTCACGTCTAACTCGACGAGCTTGTCGCCTTTATGCACGAGCGTTCCTTCGGGGATCAAGCTCAGGATCGTGGCGTTGCCCTCGATCTGCGACTTGACCTCGACTTCGTTGACTGCGACCAGCTCACCGCCTTCCTTGACGTTGATCGGCAGGTCTTCGCGGCTGATCTTGTAGAGGTTGACCCGGTTGTCGGACTGCGCCTCATCAGCGCCGCACCCGGTGAGGAGGGCGGCGCTCGTGAGGGCTACGGCGCGGATACAGTTGCAATAGCGCATGATCATTCAGTGCTCGCCGGCATCGGCAGGGTCAGGTCGAAGCGGAGCCCTTGTGGGGACAGGCGGATCGCTTCGAGGTCATTCATTAGCTGCAGCCGCGCGATCGCGTAGTCGACGATCGCGGCGTTGCGGTTGAGTTGCGCGCTCAGCAGGGAGTCCTGAGCGTCGAGCTTATCTAGGGCTGCGACTCGGTTCGCGGCGTAGAGGTCTGTCGTGGCTTCGACGCGTTGTGCCGCGAGGTTGACCGCGAACTTTTGGATTTTGTAGCTGTCCAGCGACGCTTGGATGTTTCGCAGCGATCGTCTGACCGCGACCGTCCGCTGGTCTTCGGCCTGCTCGCGCGCGCGCAGCGTGCGGTCAAAGGTGATCAGCTGGCTGCGGTAGGCGTTGCGCAGCGGGATCCTGTCCAGGAACAAGTTGAGGCTGACGCCTGACGACCAGTTGATTCGAGACCAGTCCAGCTTGGAGTTAGAGCCCTGCTCATTGGGCACTGAGATCGCGGCTGAGAAGTCGACGCCTAGGTTCAGCGCGTTCGCCGCGATCATGACGCGGCGGCCGACGTCTTCGACCTCATCGACGGTGGTTTGGTAGTCGTAGCGCCTGCGCAGCGATAAGCGGATCGCCTCTTTCTCGTCGAGCGCGACCTCCTCGACGCCTTGCTCTACGAGGCGCGTCAGCTCATCTGGATTTAGCGTGATTTGCGCTGTGATCGGCAGGCCGAGCGTGAGTTTGAAGTTGTCGAGCGAGTTCTTCAGCTGGTTGGCGGAGCGGACGCGCTGCGCGTCAGAGCTGTATTCGCTCTGTTGGGCGCGGCCGAGGTCGACGATCGTGCGACGCCCGGCGTTGTATAGCTCTTCGATCTGCTCACGGGACAGCTTGAAGCTGGCATAGTTCGATTCGACGTTGCTGAGGTCGGCCATTTGCTGGACGACGTTCCAGTAGTCGGCGACGAGGTCGATGGCGAATTGCGAGCGGTAGCGTTCGAAGTCGCGGATCGCGTAAATGACGTTGCGCTCCGCTTGCGTCAACGGCTCGCGCGCGATGTGGCGCCCGGCGCCCCGCAGCAGCGGCTGAGTGATCGTCAGGTTGAGGATCGAACTGCCGTCGAACTCGCCGCCGCTCAGCACGCTCCGCAGGAAGCTCTCAGCGAAGCCAGCGATGATAGATGTCCCTGCGACCGTGTTGGCTGCTGCGCTCAGGTTGTTGCTCAGGCTGACGTCGGCAGAGGTGTCGGCCTCGCCGCTAGCGGTGGCGCCGAAGTCGCCACCGAAGCGGACTCGGAAGTCGTTCTGAGTCGACGTCAGGTTCAGCGCCGCTAGGTAGAGCGTCTCTTTTTGACGTTGGAAGTCCCGGCTGTTCTCGGCAGCGACGTCGAGAGCGTCTGCGAGCGAAAGTTGCATGGGCTGCTGGGTGGTCAGCAGGCGCTTTCGCAGGGTGTCGACGGGACGCTCGACCACGAACTCGCGGGCTTCGCCGAGGACCTTCTCCGATGCTTCGTCGAGAACGCCGTAGACCGCGCGATCCGCCCATTCCCGATTAGCCTCGGGCGAGTAACAGGCGGTCGCGGTCAAGATGGCGGCGAGCAAGAGGTAACGGGTGGCGATCACGATTCTGGGGCTTGTTTGAGCGAAGCTATGACGCCCGTCGTAGATGTCTCGGTCCGTTTTTTCTCCCCTCTACGGCGTGTGTTACTACGATAGGACGCGTTGCCAACTGGTCCGGGCGGGCCTTTTGGGCGCAGGGGGTATGCTGAGCATCTTGATCACGGCGGGACCGACCCGTGAATATTTGGACGACGTCCGGTTTTTGAGCAACGCCAGCTCAGGTCGGATGGGTTGTGCGTTGGCGGAAGCAGCCATGGCAGCAGGGCATCACGCGACCGTAGTGCTCGGTCCGGCCGAAGTGAGCCCTCCCACAAAAGCGGACGTCATTTCGATTAACTCCGCGCTTGAGATGCAAGAAGCGGCCGAAGACGTATTCGCGACATCTCACATCGCGATCGCCGCCGCGGCGGTCTCTGATTGGCGGCCTGTAACCCGGAGCGCTGGGAAGCCTGCGCGGCAGCCGGGGCCTTTCCAGCTCGAATTGGAGCCGAACCCAGACATCGTCAAGGGCCTGGCAGAGCGCAAAGGCGAGCGAGTGGTCGTCGGTTTCGCGCTTGAGTCGGCGTCGGCGGGTATGCCAGCGGCGATCGATCGCGGTCGTCGCAAGCTCGACGCAAAGAGCCTGGATGCGGTGGTCGTGAACTTGCACGACGCGGTAGGTAGCGATGAGGCGGAGTTTGTTTTGTGTTACGAGGACGGTCGGGAGGAGTCGATGAAGCGTGCCAGCAAGCAGCAGGCCGCGGCGCGGATCGTTAGCGCCGCGGTGGAGCTCTGGAAATCGCGCAACGGCCCTGTTGAGGCCAGCAGTCGGGTTGAGGGGCGATCGAAGTGAATAGGAAGCAAGAACTGGTCGCAGAGTCGGCCTCCAAGCGCGGTGACCGGTCGGGGCAGGGCGACGAAGGCCCGCTTTCACGCCTGTCTCCAGGAGCTCGCGAGGTGGTTGCGCTAGCCATTTGCGCCTTTGCCGTCTACGGCATGCTGTGCTTGGCGACGTTCCGGATGGCGGACCTCGACGGCGCGATCTCGACCGGCGGAATGCAGAACCTCGGCGGCGCGGTGGGCTATTACCTCGCCCTTGGATTTACGCGGGCGCTGGGGCTCGCCGGGTGGGTGCCGTTCCTGATGCTCCTGGCGTATACCCTGATGATCTTCGTCGGCCGTGTCTGCTCGCGGTTAACCATTAAGATGCTCGGGGTGGTCTGCTTCTCAGCGACGCTCGCGATCTTGTTTGCAGGTCACGACGGCCTGGCTGGGGTGCGGGATGCGACCCCTTTCGGCGCCGGCGGGGTGTTTGGCTCGGTGGTCTCGCCGAAGCTGTATTTGGCATTCGGTGGCACGGGGCGGCTCTTGATCCTGCTCTTCGGCGCCTTGGTGTCCCTGCTGATCGCGACGGAGTGGATGTTCTCTGAGCTGGTGTTGCGGGCCTGCGAAGCGCTCGCGCCAGCGATGAAGCGGATCCTTGGGCGTCCCGTGGCCGCTGGAGTCGGGGACGTCGGGGTCTTGGATGAAGAGCCCGCGCCGGTCAAGTCGCGCGGTCGCCGCGCGGCAGCTGCGGTCGCGTTCGAAGAGGACGCTGAGGAAGAGGAAGACGAATACGAGGACGAATACGAGGACGAATACGAAGAGGACGACGAGGAAGAAGAGGGCGAGTACGAGGACGAAGAGGAGTGCGAGGAAGAAGAAGAGGACGAGTACGAGGAAGAAGAAGAGGACGAAGAGGAAGCTGAAGAGGAGCGCGAGGAAGGCGTGGAGCTGGCCGACAGAGTCGGCGCTGGGGCTGAGGGCCATCAGCAGGGGGCGGACGCAGAACCGTCGTTGCCCGCCGTCGCCGAGGCCAAGCCTGCGCCGGCGCCGATGGTCATCACGCAGCCGATGCCGAGGAAGCGCCGCAAGAAGCCTGCCGCGCAGAGCACGTTGCCGTTTGAGGACTACCCGTTCCCGCCGGTGGAGCTGTTCCAAGAGCCCCAAGCCAGCGATCTCGTGGCGACCTCTGAGGCCCTCGAACGTGGCGGCGCTGCGATCGTCCGGAAGCTCGCCAACTTCAACGTTCGCGCCGAGGTCGTCGCAGCTTCGGTTGGCCCGGCGGTGACTCGATATGAGCTGCGGCTCGACGATAACGTCCGCGTGAACAAGATCCTCGGCTTTGAAGGGGATCTAGCCGCGGCGTTGCGGGCGGTTTCGGTGCGGGTTGTGGCGCCGATCCCGGGTAAGGACACGGTCGGGATCGAGGTCCCTAATGAGGACACACAGACGGTGTACATGCGCGACCTGCTCGAGATGTTCGGGCGCGCGGAAGACCTCGCGATCCCGCTGTATCTGGGCAAGGACGTCGCCGGCAACCCGATCGTAGAGGACCTCGCTCGGATGCCGCACCTATTGATCGCGGGCACCACTGGCTCGGGCAAGTCTGTGTGCATCAACGCGATCTTGTTGTCGATCTTGATGACGCGCACGCCGGATGAGGTCAAGCTGATCCTGGTTGATCCGAAGATGGTCGAGCTGCAGGCCTACAAGAAGGTCCCGCACCTGTGCTGCGAGGTCGTCACCAACACCAAGAAGGCGCCAGGGGTCCTGCAGTGGGCGGTCGATGAGATGGAGAACCGCTACGCGCTGCTTTCGGCGGTCGGGGCGAAGGATATCAAGAACTACAACCGCCTCGGCGAGCCTGAGCTCGCCAAGCGTCTGGGGCGCGATCCGGACCCCGAGCGCGTGCACCTCAGCTACGTAGTCATCGTGATCGATGAGTTCGCCGACCTCATGAACGTCGCCTCTAAAGAGGTTGAAGAGCTCATTCAGCGCCTCGCGCAAAAGTCGCGGGCGATCGGGATGCACGTCATCATCGCGACCCAGCGGCCTTCGAAAGAGGTGGTCACCGGCGTCATTAAGGGCAACTTGCCGTGTCAGATCGCGTTCAAGGTCAACCGCAAGGTCGACTCACGGGTGGTCTTGGACGAGAACGGCGCAGATAAGCTGCTTGGCAACGGCGACATGCTCTATCAGCCGCCTGCGGGCGGCGTGCTCATGCGAGCCCAGGGCACGTTCGTGTCCGACGAGGAGCAGAACGCGGTCGTCCAATTTCTAGAAGATCAGGGGCAGAAGCCAGCCTTCAACCAGGGGCTGGTTCAGCGCCAGTCTAGTTCGCGTCCGTCGTCGGCGGATAAGGACGAGCGTTATCTCGAAGCTGTCGAGATCATCGTCGGTCAGCAGCGAGGATCCGCCACGCTGCTGCAGCGAGCGCTCTCCGTGGGCTACACGCGGGCGACTCGTTTGATGGAGTTGATGGAGGAAGACGGGATTGTCGGCCCGTTCGCTGGTGCCAAGTCCAGGGAGGTGCTGCTGACGCTCGAGGAGTGGCACGCTCGCCGAGAGGCTGAGGAGCAGGCGGCAGACGAAGCGGAATACGATTACGAAGAAGAATGTGAGGGCGGCGAAGAGGACGTCGTCGATGCCGGTGACCTGGATGAAGGCGACGTCGCCCCCGGGTCTCCCGGCGACGCGCAGGGCGCCGCTGCTCCGGATGAGGTGCCGGAGCTGGGTTCTGAGTGATCTTCCGATGCACTACTGCTTGTGGGGGGCGGCATCGAGCAGTAGATTCGGTAGACGATCGTTCGGTGGTATCGGACTATTGGCGCAGCGGCCCGGGAGGGGCACATGAACTTAAAGACGTTGGGCACTGATTCCCGGCGCGACCGCAGCCCGGTTACGTCGGGTTCTCGCACCGTCGCGGATTGGATGTGGCCTTTCCTCGTTGGGGGGCTGGCACTGCTCTCAATCTCGGCGCTGTTCTACTACCACTATTATCGTCAAGAGCTCGAGCCGCAGAGCTTCCTGCAACAGTTGTTCGCCGGGCTCTACGACGCTGTCGGGTGGGCTCCGTCGGTCGTCTTCTTCATGCTTTTGTTGGCGTGGTCGACGATTTGGTTCGTCACTGGCGTATTCGAGCGGCCAGTAACGCGCCTCGGGCGCCTGGTTGTCGTGGCCTTGATGCTGGGCTTGTTCCTTAACCTCGGCGACGGCGGGGTTTCGTCCGCGCCGCACAAGGGATCGCTGGGCGCTTGGCTTGCCGGTTGTCTCGTCCAAGCGATTGGTTACGTCCCGAGCCTTGCGTTGGTCTGGCTCACGACATTCGCGTCGCTATTGCTGGCGACGGACTGGTTCTTCAGTGATTGGTTTGAGCGTCCGCGGCGCGCCTCGACCCCCGAGGTTGGAGTCGAGGAGGCGGTTCCGGACCATCTGCGCGCGATCATTCAAGACGACTCGTCGTCACCCGTGTACCGCGCAACCGATGCTCTTGACGCCGCCGCTGGCGGCGGAGCGCTGCTCGCTTGCGAGGTAGACGATCGTGAAATCGGTAGTGAAGACGTATTGCTGGCGCGTGACAGCGCAGAGGACAGCGATGGCGCCGATGATCCCGTCGCCGATGCGTCGTCGATGCACCTCCTTGCGCCCGAGATCGTCGAAGAGTCAGCTCAGGCGGGGTGGGCCGCTCAAGAGGAGCGAGCGCCTTGGGACGCGTTGACGTCTGGCGCCGCTGCGAGCTCGGATGACTCTGCCGGTCCTGGAGACCTGGAGTCGAGCGACGCCGCTGGCGACGGCGAAGAGATGAGTTCTCAGCAGCCAGTATCGGAAGGCTTGGAGCGACCGATGACGGCATCCGGAGATGCTGAGCCCGTGGCTGCCGATGCTTCGACGCCTCAGGGCCTGCAGGGCTCGGAAGCAGAGTTCGAAGCCGAAGATCAAGGCGGGGATGATGGTTCGTCGCTATCCGAGGATGAAGACGAAGAACCCGCCGAGGACGAAGAAGACCTCGAGTCCGAAGCGGACTTCAGCGGCGAGCACGAGCTACGTGAGGGGGCTGAGGCCGAAGCCGAAGATGATGACGAGGATCATGGTTCGGCGCTACACGAGGATGAAGACGAAGAACCCTTCGAGGGCGAAGGCGAGCACGAGTCTGAAGCGGGCGTCAGCGGCGAGCACGAGCTACGTGCGGAGGTGGAGCCTGAAGCCGAAGATCAAGGTGAGGATGACTGCGAGGGCTATGGTGAGGTCGACGACCCAGAATATGTCGGTGGCGAAGGTGACCTAGAGCCCGATGAGGGCGCAGACGATCAGCGCGCGCTAACGCCGGACATGAAGATCGACGTCGACGAGGATGACGTCGACGAGGACGTCGAAGAGGACGCCGAAGAGGACTTCGAAGAGGACGTCGAAGAGGACGTCGAAGAGGACGTCGAAGAGGACGTCGAAGAGGACGTCGAAGAGGACTTCGAAGAGGACGCCGAAGAGGACGCCGAAGAGGGCTTCGAAGAGGACGCCGAAGAGGACGCCGAAGAGGACGCCGAAGAGGACGGCGAAGAGGACGGCGAAGAGGACGGCGAAGAGGACGGCGAGGTCGATGGCGAGTTGGAGTCCGAAGAGGACTTTACCGACGAGGGCGAGCCAGATCCGGAGGTGGAGCTCGAGGCTGAAGTCGAGGAGGCGCTCGACGTGGAAGTTCGACTGCCGTCCGAAGACGACCAGGGCGATCGAGAGGGCGCGGAGGAGGTTTGCTACGTGGTCGAAGAAGCTTCAGTCGAAGAGGTCGAGCTCGATTTGGCGCCCCCGGGTTCGTACGGCGTCGTGAGCGAAGCTGATGAGGAGGCCGTCGACGAAGCCGCGCTGACAGTCGAGGGAGGTGGCGATGAAGCGGCATCCAGCGACGAGGAAGCCGCAGATGACGTCGCTCGAGCGGTCCCCGGTGAGACCTTTGAGTCCACGGTCTCGATTCCTCGACCTGACGCTGCCCGCGCTGTCTCCAGCGCCGCTGCAAGAGAGCCTGACGCGGCGCACCAGCAGAATCTGTTCGGCGGCGTCGTCGATGACGAGCTCATCGATGAAGCGCGCGAGCTATTGGTCAGATCGCGGCGCCCGAGCGTCTCGATGTTGCAGCGTAAGCTAAGAATTGACTACGACCTCGCACGGGAGTTGCTCGCGGAATTGGCAAAGCGCGGTTTGATCGGCTCGGACGGGCCAGGATAGCTTGGTGATGGCGCGTTCAGGAAAGTGAGGTGCGCAACACGATTTCTGCGCGCTATGCAGACCGACCGAACCTCGTTGGCGACGGGCACGAGCGTGGATCCATCCAGGCTTCCTCAGGCTTGTCCACAGGGTCTTAACGGGGCGCGGCCTTGCGTCCGCCGGCGTGGTCGGTAACTAGGACGGGCTCAATTGATGGTGGACTTGCAGCAGAACTTTGACGGGCGTGGCGTGCCGCAGAATTTAGACGCGGAGCGGTCGGTTTTAGGTGCGTTGCTGCTGCACACAGACGTCGTCGTCGACGTCACGTTCTTGAAGCCTGACGACTTCTATCTGCCCAAGCACCAGCAGATCTTTCAGGCGATCTTGGCGGCGTACAACGCGCACTCTGCGACCGACCCGATCGTCGTCGGCGAGGAACTATCTCGTCAAGGTGCGCTCGAAGATGTTGGCGGTCACGAGCAGTTGATGGACCTCATGGAGGGAGTCATCACCGCGGCTGGGGTCGTCTACCACGCTGAAATCGTGCGTGAGAAGGCGATCGCGCGTCGGTTGCTCGATACCTGTTTAGACGTCGCTCGACGTGCTTATGACAACGAGAGCGAGGCGAAGGAGCTGCTCGATGAGGCAGAGCGGAAGATCTTCGAGATCTCAGGCATGGATAAAAGCGGCGATGCGGTCAGCATCGCTGATGTCTTGCAGCTGACGTTTCAGAAGATCGATCGCTTGCGTGAACGGGACGGGCGGCTGACCGGCCACGCGACGGACTTCTACGACTTCGACGATCTGACGGGTGGTCTGCAGCCTGGCGAGCTTGTCATCATCGCGGCGCGTCCCTCGATGGGTAAGACGACCTTCGCGCTGAACTTGACCGAGCGCGTCTCCAAGTATGACAAAGGCATCGCCTTCTTCTCTTTGGAGATGTCCAACCAGCAGGTCATCCAGAACATGCTCTGCTGCCGAGCGCAGATCGACGGCTCGGCCATGCGCAAGGGGCGCATCACCGATCAGCAGTACAAGCGGCTACAGGAGGAGGCCGCCAAGCTCTATGAGACGCCGATCTTCGTAGATGACACGCCCGGGATCTCGATCACGCAGCTGCGCGCCAAGGCTCGCCGGCTGAAGCAGAAGCACGGGATCGACATGATCGTGGTCGATTATTTGCAGCTAATGACCGGCGGCGGGCGCTTCGAGAGCCGTCAGCAGGAGATTTCAGCGATCTCTCGGGGGCTTAAGAGCGTCGCTCGGGAGCTCTCAGTGCCAGTGTTGGCATTGTCACAGTTGAATCGGGACGTCGAGAACCGCGATGATCACCGTCCGCGCATGAGCGATCTGCGTGAGTCTGGTGCGATTGAGCAGGACGCTGACGTGATCCTGTTGCTCCACCGGGATGATTACTACAACCCGACCGAAGAGAATCGCGGCCTCGCACAGATCATCATTGCCAAACAGCGAAACGGGCCGACCGGAGAGGTCGCGTTACGCTTCTTCCGCGAGTACATGCGCTTTGAAAATTACACGCGCCGAGCCGAGCCGATGCAGTGACGCCCTGGGGGGTGTTGTAGCTCGATTCGTCGCTGCGACGATGTTGTCGGCAGCGCTTGTGACGCAGGAGGCCCCCCAGGTCCCGCAAGGTCCCGGTGTGCGTGCTGACAGGCCTCTGCCGACGATCAGCGGCGAGCTGTATTTCGAGGCTGCCGTGCTGGCGATGAAGGGCAAGCCGGTTCGCTCCATCCAAGTCATTAAGGCCGATCGCCAGACCGCCGTGGTGACTCCTTTTGATCCGGAGCGAGCGGACTCGATCTTACGCGGTCTTGGGACACGGATCGGTCAGCCGTTCGAGCCGCGTAAGATCTCCGCGGACTGTAGCTCCCTATGGACCGAGCGTCGCCTGGTCGTCCGCGCATACGCGGAAGAGGCGGACGGGGAGGTCTTGGTCACCTTCCAGGTCGACTTGCAGGTGGAGCGATACGAAGACGTCGAGTTCGTTGGTAATGACGAGCTAGACCTCGAAGAGATCTATGCGTTGATCGGCTTTTATGCGGGGCGGCGTACGACACGCACAGAGGCCGAGGCGATGCGTAAGCTGCTGTTGGCGCGATATCGACGCGACGGCTTCGCGTTCTGCGACATCCGGCTGGTGGACCTGCCTGCGTTTGAGGAGGTCGCAGCGGGGGCGAATCCTGTGCCGCCGCGCAAGCGGCTTCGCGTTGTCATCGAGGAGGGCGAGAAGATCACGGTGCGTGACATCGACTTCGTCGGCAACCGCTCGTTCCCGGCGGATCCGATCCTCGGCTTGTTCGGCCTGGACGGTTATTTGGTGCGAGACTCGAGCATCGAGAGCAGTCCGGCCCGGGGCTTTATCCGCGGTGGTGCCTTTAGTCGTGAGGTGCTTGAGGAAGACCTAGATCGTCTCCGCCTATTTTATCGGAGCCGCGGATTCCTTGAGGCGACCGTAGACCTCTCTGACGTCAGCTTCACTGAGGACCGCACGAGCGTCGACCTGTCCTTCGTGATCGTTGAGGGCCCGCGGTATCGGATCCGCTCAGTGAAGGTCGAGCACGTCACCCCGGATCAAGCGCCGCTCGCCTCACCACCGCTCTATTCATCGGCCGAGGTCGCCGAGGTGCTCGGTGTCCAGGTGGGCGACTTCTACGACCACTCTCGCCTGCAGCTAGACCAGCTTGCCATCGAAGAGTTTTACGGGCGGCGCGGGCACCCCTCCGTCAACTTCCCCGGTATGCGGCAAGCGCTGCGCCAAGGATGCCGGGTCTTTACGCCGTTGGAGATCTACGGCGAGGGGCCTGAGGTTGACATCGTCTTTCAGGTCAGCGAGGGCGCGCCGAAGACGCTGCGCGACGTCATCATCCGCGGCAACGCGCTGACTAGGGACGCGGTCATTCGTCGCCGCTTCCGCGTTTTGCCGGGCGAGCGGATCGATATGCTCGAGGTGCGGCGAGCGCTGAGGCGCATCGAGAACACGCGGTTCTTTCAAGACCCGGTGACGTTGCAAGGGCCCCGCCTGCAGATCGAGCCGGTGGCGGGTGAGCCCGACCGCGTGGATCTCGGCCTCGACGTGCATGACGGTCCAACCGGTGAGCTTCGTTGGGGAGTAGGGATCTCCACAGGAATTGGTGCGCAAGCGCAGGTGACCTTCAACAAGCGTAACTTTGATCTCTGGAGCCCGCCGAGTAGCGCCAACCCGGTCACCGCGATTGATGAGATCCTTAACGCCAAGGCGTTCCACGGCGGCGGGCAAAATCTGTCGATGTTGCTCGCGCCCGGTAGCCGTCAGAGCCAGTTCGCGTTGACCTATGTCGAGCCGGATATCTTCGAGGATTACCTCGACACTTACGCACTGCGCGTGACCGGTCAACGCCGCATTCGGCGCCTCCCAGACGGCTACACCTCTGACGTGCTCGGCGCGGAGGTTGGCTTGTCTCGCAACTTCACGGAGTTCTTCAACGCGGGAATTTCGATTCGACAAGAAGCTGTAGAGATCCTGAATTTGGCACAGGACGCCACCTTGCTGGCGTTCGACGCGGAGGGGACGAATCAACTGCGTGGTCCTCGTCTGAGCATGAGGTATCGCAACTTTGATGATCCGCTCAGGCCGACAGAGGGCGTCGATGTGAGGTTGTCGTTCGAAGCGCTCGGCGGCTTGTTCGGCGGCGATGAGGAGTTGACTAAGTGGGAGCACCAAGCAGACGTCTACTATCCGATCCTCGAGAACGAGATGGGGCACCGCACCGTGTTCCATTGGCGACAGTTCTTCGGATACGCCGATGAGTTTGGTAGCAGCGACGACGTTTATCTGACCGAGCGCTTCTACATGGGCGGCGGTAATTTGCGCGGCTTTGACTTCCGCCGAGCTGGTCCGACCCAGTTCCAGCGTCCGATCGGTGGAGAGGTCATGTACACGTCGACGTATGAGATCTACTTCCCGTTGGTGGCGACGCGCCTCGCGGGAGAAGTTCGAGATCGAGAGTTGCTGCGCTGTGTGCTGTTCACCGACGTCGGGATCCTCGGCCTCGGACTAAATGACCCGACTTTCGGGCAGGTCCGTGCGAGCTCGGGCGTCGGCCTCCGCATCGAGATCCCTTACCTGCAGCTGCCGATCTCCCTCGATCTCGGTTGGCCTTGGTTCTACGAAGAGACGGACGCGCGCCGGCAGCTCTACTTCTCGATCAGTCGATGACGGACGGCGACGGCTTTAAGCGGCTCGGGCGCGAGGTGCTGGTAGAAAACGCCTGGCACAGGTATTGCCGAGATCGTTACGTGCAGCGTGACGGCAGCGAGGGCGAGTATTACTACGTCGACATGCCGGGCAGCAGCGCCGCGATCCCGGTCTTCAATGATGGGACGATGGCGTTAGTCCGGGTCCATCGTTACTTGCTGGGTCTCGACCTCTGGGAGTTCCCGATCGGAGGGATGTTGGCCGGCGAGCGGCCGGTTGACGTCGCGAAGAAGGAGCTGCGCGAAGAGGCGGGATTGGTCGCCGATGATTGGACCGCGCTCGGGCACTTTGCTCCCTATAAGGGGGTGTCAAATGAGCGGTGTTATTTCTTCTTGGCGCGCAGCCTCGGCGAGGTCTCGCAAGAGCTAGAGTCGAGCGAAGAGATCAGCGTGCACCGTATGCCGATCGAGGAGGCGCGCAGGGCGATCATCGGCCAAGAGTGCGGCGACGGCCAGTCGATGGCAGGGTTGCTCTTGTTGGACCGTTGGATCGCAGCGGGCAACTCGCTGTGAGCGGCGCCTACCGAAGAGACTTCGAGCGCGCTGAGTCGGCGCTGTGCGCAGCCATGGAGTTGGCGTTGCGGCACGCGGCGGACGGCGTCGATGCCGAATATAAGGACGGCGGCAGCCCCGTCACGGCAGCTGATCGAGAGATCGATCAGCTGTTGCGCGCCGCGTTGGTGGAATCGGGTGACGGTTGGCTCAGTGAGGAGAGCCTGGATGACGACGCGCGTCAGTCATGCTCACGGGTGTGGGTCGTGGACCCGATTGACGGGACGCGTTCCTTCATCAATGGCCTCGATGATTACGCCGTCTCCATCGCGCTCCTCGTCGATCGGCAGCCCGTGCTCGGAGCGGTTGGCAGCCCGGCCAATGGCGTCACGATCATCGGTGGCCGAGGGCACGGTGTCGTGGTCAGCGGCGCGCCTGCTTGGCAGTTGACTGGCGACGCCGCGCGGCCGCGCGTCGTCATGTCGCGGAGCGAGATGGAGCACGGTGCGGCGCGGGGGCTCGCGGCGCAGCTGCCGGTGCAGCCAGTTGGTTCCGCGGCTTATAAGCTCGCGTTGGTCGCCGGTGGCTTCGCCGACGCTACTTGGACCATGTGGCCCAAGCACGAGTGGGATGTCGCAGCTGGCGCGGCCCTGATCCTGGCGGCTGGCGGGGAGGTTTGGCTGCCTCGCGGCGGGCACCTGCTGTGGAATCGAGCGCGTCCACGTTTCCGGAGCTTCGCCGGTACGCGGGCTGGTGTGCGAGCGGTTGTGGAGCGCTATGTCTGACCGCTACCAGAGCTGCACAGACGCCCGGTCGCTTAAGTAGGGGAGGCTCCCGTTGCTCGGGAGCACGATCATCTGCGCGAAGATCGTCGCGCCCGCGAGTATGGGCGCGCTGGGCGGTGACCATCGGACCTCCGCGACCCCGTTGACCGGGTCGCTGCTGAGCATCACCACTGTCGCGAGCGAGGGGTCGAGGTGTAGCTCCCCGAGCCCTGCAATCGCTGCTGGGGCTTGAGGTGGCGCGAAACCCGCGAAGATCAGCGAGCCGTGTAGTGGCACCGTCGAGAACGCGACTTCCGCGTCCCTCGGCTGAACTCGGCGGAAGTGCGGGAATTGCTGCAGCGAGACGATCTCAGGAAGCATCCCGCACGCGATGATTCGTTGCGCGTCCACAACATATGCGACCTCGCTGTTCGCGAACGATGCCCCCGCGCTCGCGCCGAGGTCGAGGCTGTGCCATGTGCCTGCTTGTGCGCCGACGCCGTGCGCGCTGGTGCCATCGATCGCCAGCCCTGTGGTGCGCCAGATGCGGAAGGTCGGCGTCGTCAAGCCCGTACGCGGCGTAGAGATCCAGCGACCGTGTTCCGTGTCAAACGCATGTAGCGAGGCGGCGTCGTAGGCCAGCAGCGGCGCACTGCTGGCGTTAGCGGCGAGTCCTTGCACGGCTTGGCCGAGCGCCACGAACTGCCCTGTCTTCGCGTAGAAGGCATGACAATCTGTCGCTGTCTCGACAGCGACGGTCGTGGTGGTCGCATGAGGCGGTCCGCCGGTGGTCGTCGTTGGGGCGGGATGCCACCTGCTGGTCACCGCACTGAACGCGTGGAGTTGGCCGCCGGCGTCGACGACGTGCCCGTAGTTCGCGCCTGCACCGGAGCTGATCGCAGTAACCGAAAGCGCTTGGGAGCTTTGTCTCAGGGCGGAGTAGCCGCGTACGCCCGTAGCGTCACGCAGTATTGCGGCCCCGGAGCCCGCGTCCACGGAGCTGGCGACTGGTCCGGCTGCGATCACGTCGCCGGTCACCGCCGAATAGGCGTGCAAATCGACGCCGGTGCTGAGGATCGCGTACAGGTCGCTGCTCGCGGTTAGCGTCGCGATTCCAGGTGCCAACGGTGAGAACGAGCCGACCAGGCCGCTGTAGGCGACGCCGTTGTTTGGGCCTAGCCAGACACCCCAGTCGTCACCGCGCGCGAAGGTCGCGTTGGCTGGCGTCGGGACGAGGGTCCATTGGCGGGTGTGCGCGGAGAAGGCTTGGATCGACGCGCCGACCGCGAAGCCCGCGGTCCCGTCGGCGCTCAGGCTGCTCGGCGCGTCAGCGTCGGTTTCGTGCCACTCACCGTCGAACGCGCTGACGCCGATCAGCCGCGCGCCGCTATGGATCACTGCGACGTGGCGCTGCACGCTGCCGCTGGCGTTCAAGGCGACCGGTCGAGTCGTCCAAGACCCCGTAAACGCGCTGAACGCGTGCAGCTCCAGGCCGTCATGAACCAGGGCCAGCGAGTCGTTCTTTGCGCCGCTGCTGTTCAAGAGCGTGGCGTTCGGTGAGATGTTCTGCTTGGCGACTGCTCCAAAGTAGGCGGAGATCGCGAGGATGCGCGTCGGCTCGATCAGCAGCGCGCAGTCGTTGAAGAGCTTCAGCGCCGTGGTCGGCGCTTTCTCTACCGTCAGCCATCGCTTCGTGACGGATGAGAAGACATGAAGCTCTGCGCCGGCGTCGTAGGTCACCAGCTTGCCCTGGCCGTTCACAGCACTCACTGCCACGCCGCTGGCGATCTGTTGCTCTGCCCAGGCGGTCGGCCGTTGCGCGACGCCGTCGAGCTGCGCGAGCATCGCGGCGAACGCGGTCGCCGCGAGGTGACGAGAGGGCATGGGCACGTGAGCACCTTACAGCGAGGCGCGTGTTGGCGCCGCGACCTGCGTTGGGAGTTCTGCGCCGTAATGGATGAAACTTGGCGGCGCTGTGATCGCGGGCGGTCGCGGCGTCAGTTCCGCTGGCTGCGTAAGCCTACGGATGGCTTCGAGAACAGCTCCTGGAACCAATAGATGTCTCCGTTCGAGCGCCACGCGCCGCCGGGTTCGCGCGCTGGAGGCAAAGCGCGCAGCAGCGCTTGCGTCGGCCCTGACCAAGGTTGATATCGAACAAGCGGTGAGGATCGTCACCGCCGTGATGACGGACAGCGTCGGTTTGGGCATGATGCCGCGCCAAGGATCCATCATGCAGAACATGAAGCGCAAGCCACTAGCAGACTCTCGAACCCATCCCCTATCCCATCTCATTGTCTCATGGAGGCGCTCCGATGAGCCCCGTTAAGTCGAAAGGAGGGGCGCTACGCGGGCGTCGATGCCTCGTAACTGGCGGGGGATCGGGCATCGGAGAGGGTATCGCGCATAGCCTCGCGGCTGCAGGCGCCTCGGTGGCGGTGCTCGGTCGTCGACGCAAGAACCTGAATCGGGTCGTGAAGGACCTGCAGGCAAAGAAGGCCTCCGCGGTCGCGGTTACGGGAGACGTGACGGACGAAGCCGGCATCCGTCGAGCTGTCGACCGCGCGGCCAAGGCGCTGGGTGGTTTGGACGTCTTGGTCAACAACGCCGGGGTGGGCGGTCCGAACGCGTGCGCGGTGGACGGTCCAGAGCGCTGGGACGCAATCGTCCGCCCTAATCTCGACGGCGTCTTCTTTACGTCGCGTGCCGCCCTCAAGCACCTCCCGGACGGCGGCAGGGTCGTCAACATCAGCTCCGTGCTAGGTCGGTTCGGCGTTCCCGGCTACACCGCGTATTGCGCGAGCAAGCACGGCGTCATCGGCCTGACGAAGGCGCTGGCGCTCGAACTCGCGCCACGAGAGATCACGGTGAACGCGATCTGCCCCGGCTGGGTCGACACGGACATGGCCACCGATGGCCTGCAGTTGATGGCGGACGGCATGAACATCGAACTCGAAGAGGCGCGCCGCCAAGCGATGGCGATGGTCCCGCTCGGGCGGATCCTCCAGCCTGATGAGATCGGTGACTTGGTGGTCTACCTCTCCTCTCCCGCCGCGCGCGGGATGACCGGCCAAGCCATCAGCCACTGCGGCGGCCAGGTCATGTGGTAGCGATCGTCCGCGAGGGACGATCGCTGCCAGCGTCACGCTGCGCCTAGTTGCGGATCAGCGCCCGGCCGCCGTCGCTGGCGACGAAGCCGAGCGTGTTCGCGGCTGGGTCGAAGATGAACCACTGGTGGAACACCTCAAGGCCGACCAGCGCTGGCTGGTTCGGGACGGAGATCGGTCGCTGCGCGATGCCAGCGACGTTGGTCGAGGTGGCCTCGACGACATCTGTCGAGACGAACAGCTCACAGTTCGGCGCGCCAGGGACTGGCGCTGGCAGCGGCAGGCCTTGTGAGCTCTGGTCGCTGAGGCCCGAGACCATGAACGCCGGAGCGGTGGGCGGCGCATCGGTGACTTGAGGTTGGTAGGTCGTGCCAACCTGTGGCGTGCCCACCACGCCCATCTGAGGGGTCACGAAGCTGGTCGCGTTTTGGCAGTTGACGCGCCACGACGGGTTCTGGATCAGGCCTGACTGGGTCCAGTTAGGGGTGCCGTTCGCGGGGTCGCGCCAGAAGCCTTGGCCGCCGGTGCCATTGTTCAACGTGTTCAGGTAGACGTTGTTGCTCGACGTGTCGAAGCCGAGGTAATAGGTGCCGCTGACCAGGACCGGCTGCGCGAAGGTCGCGGTGTAGAAGCCCGGCGCGCTGCCGACCACGATCGACGTCGAGGCGATTGGGTTCGCCTCTGGCTCCCCGTTGCTGTCGAGGTAGATGTGCGCAGGGCAGGTGACGTTGCCGCCGGTCGTCGTGCCTGAGTAAATCTCGAAGCTGACGACCTGGTAGGTCGTGGAGTTGGTGACGGTGTAGCAGTACTCGTTATCGCGCAGCGTGCCCGCGAGCGTGCCGCCGTTCGGGTTGATCTGCGGGCAGGTCGTCGGCGGCAGCGGGATGGAGCTCTCGCAGGCTTGGCCGAACACTGCGAACGCAGGCACGACCGGGTAGGGGATCCCCTTTTGGATCGAGGCCGACTCGAGCTCATTGTAGTGAGGCGTGCCGTTCAGCAGGTTGCCGTCGTCGTCGTCTGCGATGAAGACCTCAAGCACGGCGTCCTCTCGGTTGGTCGCGTCTGCGACGATCGAGCTGAGCACGACGTCGTCCGAGATCTGGATCGCGGCAGCGGTGCCGAGCGAAGCACGCAGCGCCTCACGGAAGCGCCACGCCCAGCCCATCCAGACCTCACCTGCACCGTGCGGAGAGAACCCCGATGAGTAGGGCCAAATGCGCGTGTTGTTGCCGTTCCGGATGCCTTGTCCAGGTGACTGGAAGCCGCTGCCGAGGATCGGGCTGTCCACTTGATACATCCCGATGATGTCGCCCCAGCCCTCGCTCAGGCCTTCGGCCACCGAGTTGGAGATGCCGCCGTAGCGGTTGTCGAGGCCGTGGCCCCACTCGTGCGCGACCACCGATGAGAACGCCGTGTTCTGGCAGCCGCCGCCGGCGGAGTAATAGGTCGTGGTGTTGCTGCCGCCGTTGTAGGTGGCGTTGCAGGTGTTGCTGTTGTTCACCACGATGTTCACGTCGCTCGCGATGGTCATCTGCGGCGTGTTGCCGAGGATCGAGCGCGCCCACTCATTGCTGCGGTCGGTCCAGTAGCTCGCGGTCGTGTGCGCCGCTTGGGCAGCAGACGCGTTCGACGACAGTAGCTGGATCGTCGCGTTGACCCCGGGCTGGACAGTGACGCTGCCGCTCGGCGCGCTGCTGCCGCTGATCTGCGTGTGGTGCCGGCCATCGAGGCCGTTGATCGAGATCGTCACTGGCGAACTGATGTCGATGACGAACTCGCCGTTGTCGTCGGTCGTTCGGTTGCCGACACCGGGCACCGACACCTCTAGCCCAGGGAACGCGATGTTCTGCAGCGGGCTCGTGGCGTCGTCCCCGGTGCGAGTCCACGCTTGCACCGTCACGGTCGTCGGGATCGGCGCGGCCGGGTTCTCGGTGACGCTCGGCGCCTCGATCAAGCTGACGCTCGGCCCGTCAGCTTCGGCGCGGGTCGGCTTGAAGCTGCAGCCGCCGAGGCCGCAGTCGTGCTTGTCATTCTGATAGTGCAGGACGCGACCGGTGCGCGCGTCGATGAAGTAGCGCCCATACTTGCCGGCGTCGCCGTCATCGATCTGGTGCACGGTGACTTCCCAGGCCAAGAAGAACGGCGCGAGTTGCTGGCTGGTGATGTCGCCCCAGATGACCAAGCGCGGCGCAGGTGCTTGACCGTTTGGCTCACCACCGAGAGCCGTCCAGGCCGCGGCCTGCGCGACTTGCTCGTCGATCCTGGGCGTAGTGTCAAAGTCAGCTGGAATGGGCCAAGCACGGCTGCCGAGCATCGCGACGACGCCGCTCATGTTGATGCGTACGTCGACCCGACCTTCGAGGGCGGGGATGCCGCGGAACGATTGGTCAAAGGTGAATGACCAAGTGCGGCCCATGCGGGCGCCGATGACCTCCTGGAACGACGACGTGCCGAGACCCAGCAGCTCGGCTTGCTCTGCCAGCAACCGGTTGGCGTGGCGTCGCCCTTCGTCTAGCGAGTTGCGGCCCCAGTCTGCGATCTTTAGGCCGGTGCCGTAGATCGTCGCAGGAGTGCCTGTGGCGGGGAGCCACTTGACGATCCAGCGGCCGCCGTGTCGTTCCTCAAATTGCTCGAAGACGGCTTTGGACGTCAGGGCTCTTGCGGCGTCAGAAGTCGGTTCTTGGGCCGAGAGAGCCGCGGCGACGAGGCCGACGCTCGTGATGGCGAATATACGCATAGTTGCAAAGGATCGAGGGGGGCGTCGATGCCACGCCATGGGGGAATGACGCAGCTATAGAGACATCTATGAGACGCTCGGCGGAGCGGGCAGGGTTCCTAAGTATCCCCTCTAATTTAGTCATGGTCAACGCGCTAGCTACGCCTGCGGCTGCAATGGTCTTCAAGGGTTGGTGAGCGGTGATTGGTCTTTTTTGTCGCCGTCTCGGGCGCGGAGGTCGCGAGGACATCGAAGCCCCATGACTTGGGCTCTATCGGGCCTCGCGCTAGTCGCTTGCTGATCGTGGCGGGAGCTTTCATTAAGGTGGCGGCATGCGCGCATTGATCTTGTCCTCGCTCTTTTGTGCAGCGGACCTTATGGCACAGATCCCGGATTCGGTGACCGCGCCCGAGTTCGAGATGGCCCCAGGCGTCGCTTATGACCAGGGGGTCCCGACCCTGGGCCAAGTCACCGGTCACGCATGGGGGACGGAGATTTCGGCGCACCGTGACGTCGAGGCCTACGTCAAGGCGCTGCAGGATGCCGCGCCAGATCGTGTCCGGGTCGTCCGCTACGGCGAGACCTGGCAGGGGCGCGCGCTCTATTACGTGGTGGTTAGCAGCTCGGATAATTTGAGCCGCATCGCAGCGGTCAAGGCCAGCATGCAGCGCCTCGCTGATCCTCGCGATCTCGACCTGCAGGCGGCCGACGCCCTGCTCGGGGACCTGCCCGCGGTGGGGTGGCTCGCGAACTGTGTGCACGGCGATGAACCCTCGGGGACCGACGCTGCGCTCTATGTGCTCTATCACCTAGTCGCAGCGCAGGGTGACCCGATGGTCGACCAGATCCTGGACGAGTGCGTCGTGCTAGTTGATCCGCTTCAGAACCCTGACGGTCGTGACCGCTTCGTGTTCTACACCCGCGGCGCTCGTGGTCGCTGGCCTGACCCCACGCCGTCTGCTGCAGAGCACAGCCAGCCGTGGCCGAGCGGGCGCGTTAACCACGCGATGTTCGACATGAACCGCGACTGGTTCGCGATGACGCAGCCTGAGACCGAAGGGCGCGTGCGTGCGTTCCTTGAGTGGTGGCCGCTGGTCTACGTGGACCTGCATGAGATGGGCGGCGACTCGTCCTATTACTTCCCGCCGCCAGCGCAGCCGATCAATGAGTTGATCAGTGCTGAGCAGCGATCTTGGTTGCGTCGATACGGCCAGAACAACGCCCGCTGGTTCGATCGCTTTGGTTTCGACTACTTCACCCGCGAGGCGTTCGACGCGTTCTATCCTGGTTACGGTGACAGCTGGCCGATGGCGCACGGCAGCGTCGGCATGACCTTCGAGACGGCGAGCGCGCGTGGGCTGATCTACCGACGTACGGACGAGGGTTTGCTCCGCTATCGTGATGGCGTGCGACGGCACTTCGTCGCGTCAATGGCGACTTTAGAGACGTTGGCCAAGAACCGCGCAGCGGCGCAGCGCGCCTTCTTAAAGCACCGACGTGAGGGCCTGCAGCTAGGCCGCGCCGACGGGGTCGCTGAATACGTCCTGCCCGCGCGCGGTGATCGGACTCGGTTGGCCCGCCTCGCCAACCTGCTGGTTCGTCAAGGCGTGGAGGTCCACGTCGCGGTAACCGATGTGGTCAGTCAGTCAGCGGCCGTCGCCGGCGCAGCCGACGGCGCGCAGCAGACCTTCCCCGAAGGGTCGTTCGTCGTACGCATGGCGCAGCCGGCGAGCACCCTGGCGCGGCTGCTGCTACGCCCGCACTTCGACATGGACCGCGAGTTCTTGGACGAGCAGAAGCTGAGGATGGCGCGGCGGCAGCGTGGGCAGTTCTATGACTTGACGGCGTGGTCTTTACCGCTGCTTTTTGGGGTCGAATGTTATGAGTCGCGAGACCCCTGCGTGGGCGCGCTCGAGAAGCTTGTCGCTGGTGCGGCGACATCGGGCGCGGCGCCGCTGCGTGAGCTGGCGCCCAAGGTGGCTTACGTCGTCGCCTGGGGGCAGAACGGCGCCGCCGCGATGCTCGTCGATTTGTTGCGCGCCGGGGCGATGGTCAAATGCATCGACGCGCCGTTTACTTTGGGCCAGCGGCGGTTCCCGTCCGGCAGTTACGTCGTCCGGGTTCACGCGCAGCCCGAGGCCATGCGAGCAGGCCTTCACGTCCAGATGCAGCGCCTCAGCGCGACGCACGGCGTGACGCCGTACTGCGCGGACAGCTCTTGGATCGAGGAAGGCCCGAGCTTTGGTACGGGAGAAGGGCACACGCTCCGCGCTCCGCGCGTCGCGATGGCGTGGGATCGTCCGGTGAACACTTACTCGGCAGGATGGCTGCGTTACTTGCTTGAGCAGCGCTACGGCTTGCCGGTGACGGCGTTGCGCACGCGCGACTTAACCAGGACTGACCTCGATCGGTTCACCGCGTTGGTGTTGCCCGAGGGGCGCTATGGCTCTGAGCTCAAAGGCTCTGGCGCTAAGGCCATCCAGGGCTTCGTGCGTCGCGGGGGCGTGTTGATCACGCTGGGGTCTGCGACGCGCTGGCTCAGCGATGAGGACGTCGGCTTGCTGGCGGCGGCCTCAGAGTCGCGGGACAAACCGAAGGCGGCGAAGTCTGCCGAAGGCGAGGAGCAAACTACCACCTTTGATTACGAGGCCGCCGTGCGCCCTGATAAGGAGTCGCCACCTTCGACGCCCGGCGCGATCCTCCGCGTCAACGTTGACGTACGCCACTGGCTCGGCTTCGGCTACCAAGGTGAAGCTAGCGTGGTCCACGACAGCTCCCACATCCTGACGCCGATCAAGCTGGACCGCGGCACCAACGTCGTGCGCTACGCCGACGGACCGGAGCTGCTGCGCGCGGGGTTCTTGTGGGACCAAAACCAAGCGCAGCTCCCAAACAAGGCCTACCTCGTGCATCAGCCGCACGGCCGCGGCCACGTCGTGGCGTTTGCCGAAGATCCAAACGTGCGCGCCTTCGCCGACGGCCTGAACCTAATGCTGATGAACGCGGTGCTGCTTACAGCTGGTCGTTGATCAGCGATTGCGACGCGGGAGATAGATCGAGTTGACGCGGCGATAGGCGCCGAAGTTGCTCATTAGCGCCTCGAGCGCTGGTCCGTCGTAGTTGATCGTCGCGTAGTCTCCGGACCCTTGCATGTGCATGCTGCCGGTGACCAGCACAGTCCCGTTGATCTCGCTGGGCGAGCGCATGGTTAAGTCCCCGTCAACGTAGAGCATCCCGCTGAACAATGAGTTGTTGCCTAGGTTCATCACCATGTCGCCGCGGACGACGACCAGTCCAGAGCCGGTCAAAGGTCGCGTGGCGTCGATGATCATCGGAGAGCCTGTGTCGACGACGATCAGCGCGTTGTCCGGGATCGGGTTGGGGAACTCCGCTGGGTTGGCGACGATGATGTCGGCCATCGATGAGATCTCGGCGAAGGTCAACCCGAAGACGGCCTCATAGCTGTCATCGTAGTTCTCGCTCCGCGAGAGGGCCGGTCTGCCTGTCACCCGGTTCTGTGATCGCGGCCCCCGGTTCGGTCGGCCGGTCCCTTGGGCGAAGTAGATGCCGGCGGTCTCGCCGCCTACAACTCGGCCGTTCGACGCGATGACGCAGGAGCTGCCGTTGCTGATGTTGACCGCGGCTTGGCCTGGCAGGTTGATGACGGCGCGGAGCACGTCGGTCTCCGTCATCTCCGTAGCGAGCACGACGTTAGGCTCGACATTGAAGTCCGCGTTCGCTGCGTGGCGGCGATAGACGTAGCCGACGCTGCGCAAGCGCCACGCGGCGCCGGGGCTGCGCCCCGACTTCGGCGCTGAGATGTCGCTGCAGGCGAACTGGTCGCGCCAGCTCAGCCGCTCTGGGTCCGGGTCGTCGGCCCACTCCTTCCAGACCTCGTATCGCGCCCAGAGGTTGCCCGAGATCTGAAAGTCGCGCACGAGCCCGATGTTCGCGTCCTCCGTGTCGAGCACCGGCGGCGCCCCGTCCGCGCTGAGGACGGGTTCGAACTGCGTCACGGGCTGAGACGTCTGCCGCCGCAGCCAGCTTAGGGCCTCGGTCAGCCCGGAGCGCGCCGCCATCACTGCTTGGTAGTTGGTGATGAACGAGGTGCGGTTGGTCGTGATCTGCGACTTTAGCGTCAGCGTGCCGGTCATGACGACGCCAACGACGACGGTCGTGAACATCAGCGCCATGATCAGCGCGGCTCCGCGCTCACCTGCGCGCTCGCCGGCGCGGCGCTGGCTACCTTGTTCGCGGACCTGCCACATAGGGCCTTCATCGACACGCCAGCGCAGGATCTTGCAGCGGATCCGTCAGCTGTCCGGTATCGGGCGTCGCGCGCTCCTGCGCGGTGACGGCGCGCGGCGGCGATCGCCCATGGCATCGCCGGTTCGAGGCGCACGGGCGCGGCTCGTCGCGAGGGTCGCGCTGCCTGATGTCACGCGGTTGGAATTTAGAGGGCGTCGTGGGATCGTCTAGCATGGACGGCGCCGACTGTCTGCTGCGTCCCTTCATCTGATGAGCCTATTTCGTTTGCTGCGTGACGAGTCGCGCGCGCTTTGTGCGCGGGCCTACTCCTTGCTCGCGTCGGTTGGGCTCGTCGGGGTGCTCTCCGCCCAGGAGCTGCAGCCTCCGGACGCCTTCCAGATCACTGATGAAGCCGCGCCGGTGCGGGTCGAGGCGTCCTTTTCGGGCGGCTGCGCTCAAGGCGTCGGTTTGGGTTGGGCGCGCATTGACGCCCAGGGCCTCGACGCGCGCCCCCACGAGCTCACGGTTCGGATCACCTCGCCGGGGCACATTCGTGACGGTGCCGTCGAGTCTCGCCGCTCGTTTACCCTCGGCGCTGGCGGGACGGCGCGCTGGTTCTTGCCTGTTTCAGTGCCGCCTGAGTCCGCGCGGGTGCAGGTCGTGGTTGACGGCGAGAGTTACGTAGACCGGATCAACTTCCGCCGCGGGCGCGGCCACGTCTGTCTGTTCGTTTCGGACGTCGCCGGCGCAGCGCCGTTGGCTGCGGCGGTGCTGGAGGGGTTGCCCACGGAAACACCCGGTCGGCCGCCGCAGCTCTGCGCCGTCGGCAGCGACGGCGTGCCGGCCGACTGGAGGCTCTACACGTCCTTCTCCGCCGTCCTCGTCGATGGTCGCGCGCCGCTGACGCGGGCAGTGCAGGAGGCGCTGCGTCGCTACGCGTTCGCGGGCGGCCGCGTCGTCGTCTCCACGCCACGGGGCCTGCCAGCCGGCCTACTCAAAGAAGCGGTCGCCGAGCTCTTTGGCGCTCGCCCGCTGGGTATGGGACAAGTCGCGGCGATCGGCTCTCTGAGCAGCGACAGAGCTCGCGCGCGCCAAGCGCTGGCGGGCCTCCGGCCGCTCGGTCAAGGCGTCTGGCCAGCGCCCTCGGCGCTGTTCGAAGAGCAGCGCATCGAGGGCCTCGGACGCCCGCCTATGAGCACCTTTTTGGCGATCATCCTGCTGTTCGCCGTGCTCGCGGGGCCCGTCAACTACACCGTGCTGCGCCGTAGAAAGCGGCCGATGCTCGCCTTGCTGACGGTGCCGGCGCTCGGCTTCGTCACCACGGCCGTGATCTTGGTCTACGGGATCCTCCACGACGGGTTCGGAGTCCGTGGCGTTCACCGCTCGTGGACGCTGCTTGACCAAGCCGCGCGCGAAGGCGCGGCGATCAGCGCCCGCACGCTGTTCGCTGGCCTCACGCCTAGCGACCTCGCGATGGGTCGCGAATCGTTGTTATTGTCGGAGCGGGCGAGCCTCGGCGATCGCGATATGCCTGACCGGTGGCGACTCGAGAGCGCCGCCGACGGCGGGTTGCTCGACGGCCGCCTGCTGCCGTCGCGGATCATCACGCCCCTTGTCTCGGCGCAGCAGGGACCGATGTCTGAGCGCTTGATCGTCCGTCTTGTCGGTGAAGCTTACGAGGTCGCGCCTGAGAGCGACCTGCGGTTGTTGGGCGTCTCGGTCTTGCGGGACCCGCAAGGCGATTATTGGCTCGGCGTTGACGGCCGCTTCCGGCGCGCTGAGGCGGCTGACGGAGCGCAGATGTTCGCAGAGCTAAGGAGCGCGGCTTGTCAGATCGCGGTCGGGGATGAAGACGAGCAATCCATGACCGTGCTCCCGAGCGTCCTGCCCGAGTGGGGCGCTCCTGGCAGCTACGCTGCGCGCGTCCAGGCGGCCCCGTGGCTCGATGAGCACGGGTTCGCCGTCGACTACGACGGCCGCGAGCATTGGGTTTTCGGGCGGCTCGCTCGAGAGGACTTCGTGAGATGACCGCGCTCTTGCGAGTCGAGAACCTGACCCGGCGTTACGGCGCGCTGCGCGCGGTGAGCGACCTTTCGTTTGAGGTGGAGCGCGGTCAGATCACCGGCTTCGTCGGCCCGAACGGGGCGGGCAAGACCACGACGATGCGCATCGCGTCGACGTTGGACGTCCCAGATGAAGGCGACATCTTCGTCGACGGAGTCTCGGTGCTCGTTGAGCCGCGTCTAGCGCGACTGCGGATCGGCTACATGGCCGATCAGTTCCAGCCATACGCGAACCTCGACGTGTTGCAGTACCTCGACTTCTTCGCCCGAGCTTATGGCCTCAAGGGTGAGCAGCGACGTTCGACGGTAGCGTCCGTGGCTGAGTTCTGCGGCTTGGGTGACTTCGCAGGGCGCCCCGCGTCAGCCCTGTCCAAGGGGATGGGGCAGCGGCTTCACTTGGCGAAGACGTTGCTGCACGACCCCGCCTTGCTGATCCTCGATGAGCCAGCTTCCGGCCTAGACCCCCGGGCGCGGATCGAGTTTCGGGACCTCCTCAAGAAACTCGCAGCCGGCGGCAAGGGGATCTTGATCAGCTCTCACATCTTGCCCGAGCTAGGTGAGATGTGTGACGCGGTCGTCGTGATCGAGAAAGGGCAGCGCGTTGTCGCGGGGGCGATCGCTGAGATCCAGCGTGAGGCGCAGCTCGAGCAGGCGGTCGTCGCTCGCGTCGTTGGTGACGCGTCGGCGCTGGCGCGTTTTCTGCAGACGCAGGCGATGGTGCGCGACGTCGTGGAGGACGGCGCGCGCGTGCGGTTCGCCTACGTCGGCGACGACGAGGACCTCGTCGGGATCCTGGCTGACTGCGTACAGCAGGGCCACAAGATCTTGGAGTTCACTCCTGCTTCAGCCGACTTGGAAGACATCTTCCTGAAGACGACGAAGGGGAGGCTCCAATGAGCTCCGTCGATATTTCTGAGCCGCAAGGCGCCGCGCCGCGGGGTCCCTCGTCCGAAGCCGGGGGGCTCTCGGATGCCCTCAACCCGATCTTGGTGCGAGAGGTCCAGCAGGCCGTCAAGGGGCGGGTGTTGCAGCTGGCGATCTTCATCGCGCTCGTGGCCAGCGTCGTGATCGCGTCGTCTGTCGCCTCGGACGCCGCGGGGTTGGCCGCAGGCCGGGGCGCCTTCGAGGCAGGGCTGGCGACCTTGGTGCCGTTGCTCTTGTTCGTCATCCCGATGCAGGCGTACAGCTCGATGCGCGCTGAGCTCAAGGGCGGCGTCGTCGAGCAGCTGCTGCTGTCGCGCCTCGGTCCTGGTCGTGTCGTGTCCGGCAAGCTGCAGGCCGCGATGGTGCAGTTCTTGCTCTATGTGTCGCTGCTGTCGCCGCTGCTCGCGACCAGCTATCTGTTGCGGGGCGTTGACTTGCTGACGATCTCGGTCAGCCTCTTCTTCGCGTTGATCGCATGCGTCACCGTCACGGTGTTCGCGATCTCTTCGGCGGCGCAGGCGGTCGTGCCAGCGCTGCAGCCGATCGCGAACCTCGGGATGGCGTTCGGCCTCGGCCTCACCACCTTGGGGGTTACGGGCGCGGTCCTCAGCGGCGGATATTCGGAGGCGATGAGCTCGATGCTGCGTAGCCGCGAGGTCTGGACCGTGGTCTCAGGCGCTACGCTCGGCTCCGTCATCACCATCACGCTGTCTTGGCTGATCGCGCGCAGCTACTTGTTGCACACGTTTGAGGACAAGTCGTCGGGCTTCCGGATCTTCTTGTGGACGTCACCGGTGCTCGTCTATGGCTGGATGTTGGGCTTCGTCGAGTCGCGCGACTGGCACGACGCGTTCCCGCTCTTGACGTTTGGTTTGCTGCTCGCAGCGATCATCTTCGGCGTGTTTATGGCGACGGAGCAGCGGGACCTCTCGCCGCGAGTTCGCAACCACGCGCCGACGGGGCGGATGTCTTTGATCGTCGCGGTGCCGCTGTTGCCCGGGCGGGACCGCGGCATGCTGTGCTTCACGATGTTCGTGGCCTTGCTGTTCGGGTTGGCTGCGACCTTTTGGCCATCACCGACGGAGTCGACGTATGACGTCGCGGACTTCGTTTATCGGCTCGGGCTCACCACCGTGGCTTACGGGTTCGTCTATTTATTGATCGGCCGTTGGCTGCGCGCGTGGTTCCCCGAGACCGTCAAAGGGAGTCAGGCTGCGCGCGTGGCGTTGCCGTTGTTCCTGTTCTTCTGCATCGTGGTGCCGCTGCTGATCGACGGATTCAGTGGTGGTCGAGTCTCCGGTTGGCACCTGGGCCACGTCCTAAATCCGTTCTGGACGATGGAGCGGTTTTGCCTCGGGATGAATCCCGCCAGGTGGGAGGCCGCGGAGCCGTTCGTCATCACCTCGCTCGCGGTGGGGGCGCTCGCGCAGGCCCCGATCTGGGTGCGCGGGGTGCGTGAGGTCGCGCGAGCAGCGCGCGCGCGGCGGAGCGCGTAGCGCGTCTTCGGACGATCATGTGGCCGTAGACGCTCGAAGGTTGCGTCTGAGGCTCATTCGGCAACACTGCGCGCATGCGTATCCGTGTAGCTCTCTCGTCTCTGATCGCGGCGACGTTCGCTGGCCCGCTCTTCGCGCAAGACCCTGCGGGTGTGGTCCCATCGGTGCTGTTCGACACGCTCGATTGGCGGCTCGTTGGTCCGTTCCGTGGCGGCCGCTGCGCCACGGTCTGCGGGGTCGTCGGCGAGCGCGACACTTACTACATGGGCACCGCCGGCGGCGGCGTTTGGAAGACGACGGACGCCGGCGGTCGTTGGGGCAGCGTCAGCGACGGCTTCTTCGGCGGCTCGATCGGCGCGGTCGCCGTCGCGCCGAGCGACCCGGACGTGATCTACGTCGGCGGGGGCGAGAAGACCGTGCGGGGCAACGTTTCTAGCGGCGGCGGCGTCTGGAGGTCGACGAACGCCGGCGACTCCTGGACGTTCGTTGGTCTACCCGACTCTCGGCATATCGGCCGTATTCGTGTTCACCCGAAGGACCCTGACGTCGCATACGTGGCGGCGATGGGGCACATCTCCGGCCCCAACGACGAGCGCGGCGTGTATCGAACGCGCGATGGCGGCGCGTCGTGGCAGCGGGTCTTGTTCGTGAACGCGCACGCGGGCGCGGTCGATCTGTGCCTCGGTCCTGATGACCCGGAGACGGTCTACGCGACCACTTGGCGCATCTTGCGCACGCCGTACTCTTTGGAGTCCGGCGGAGAAGGGTCTGGGATCTGGAAGTCGTCGGACGGCGGCGACACCTGGGAGGCCATGCACGAGCGCGAGGGGATGCCTGACGGTCCGCTCGGCATCAGCGGTATCTCTGCGTCGCCGGCGAACCCATCGCGCGTCTACGCGCAGGTCGAGGCCAAGGATGGCGGCTTGTTTCGGAGTGAAGACGCGGGCTTGACCTGGGAGCGCGTCAACAAGGACCGCAGCCTGCGCCAGCGCGCCTGGTATTACACGCGCGTGTTCGCGGACCCTAAGGATCAGGACACCGTCTACGTGCTTAACGTCGGAATGCACAAGTCGACCGACGGTGGAGAGAGCTTCGAGCGTGTCCGCACGCCGCACGGTGACAACCACGATCTCTGGATTGATCCGCAGGATCCCGATCGCATGATCGAGGGCAACGACGGCGGCTCTTGCGTGACCGTCGACGGCGGCAGTACCTGGTCGACACAGGGCAATCAGCCGACCGCGCAGTTCTATCGGGTGACTGTCGACGATGACCGCCCGTATCGCATCTATGGTGCGCAGCAAGACAACAGCACCGTTCGGATTCGTCACCGCGCGCCGGGCAAAGGCATCGGAGCAGACCACTGGGAGTCGACCGCTGGCGGCGAGAGCGGCTGGATCGCGCCGAAGCCTGGCGACCCCGAGATCGTGTTCGGCGGCAGCTACGGCGGCTACTTGACCAGGAGAGATCACCGCCGGGGGATCTCGCGCAACGTCACCGTCTGGCCTGATAACCCGATGGGAGCTGGTGTCGAGGCGATGCGTTATCGCTTCCAGTGGAACTTCCCGATCCTCTGGAGCAAGCACGACGAGGGCCTGCTCTACACGGGCGCCCAGGTGCTGCTCGCCAGCACCGATGAGGGCGCTAGCTGGGCGCCGATCAGCCCCGACTTGACGCGCAACGACCCGGAGAAGATGGGGTCGAGCGGCGGTCCCATTACGCAAGACAACACGGGCGTCGAGTATTACTGCACGATCTTCACGGTCGACGAGGGCCGCCAGCCAGGCACGATCTGGGTCGGCAGCGACGATGGGCTCGTTCACGTGACCCGCGACCGCGGCGAGACTTGGCAGGACGTGACGCCGCCGGAGCTGCCTGAGTGGACGCAGATCAACTGCATCGCCGCGGACCCGCACCGGGACGGCGGCGCTTACTTCGCGGGCACGCGCTACAAGCTCGATGACTTCCGGCCGTATCTGCTCCGGACGGAGGACTACGGCAAGACTTGGACCCGGATCGACAGCGGCCTCGACCCGGCGTGGTTCACGCGTTGTATCCGACCTGACCCGCGCGTCGACGGGATGCTCTATTGCGGCACTGAGCGCACTGTCTGGATGAGCTATGACCACGGTCGGCACTGGCAGCGGTTGGCGAACGAACTGCCGCTCGTGCCGGTCACAGACCTCGTCGTCGCGGGAGACGAGCTGGTCGCGGCGACGCAGGGGCGCGCCTTCTGGTCGTTCGACGGGTTGCCGCATCTTCGGCAGCTTCGCGCTGGGCTCGCGCAGGAGGAGCTACACGTCTTCACGCCGGTGCCGGTCGCGCAGTGGCCGTCTCGTGGCGACCCTGGCCCCGCGATGGGCTCTAATCCGGACGCGACCCTTCACGTGCGTTTCTTTATCGGTGGGGATGAAGATGCATCCGTCACGGACTCGGTCGAGGTCCTCGTCAAAGACTTCGATGGTCACGTGGTCTACGAAGCGCGTTCACTCTCTGAGGATCAGCGTGATCAAGCGGAGGGCGAACAAGCCGAGGGTTCGGGGGGTGTTGACGAGCCGGAGCCCGAAGACCATCGCCTGGAGATCCAACGTGGGATGAACGACGTCGAGATCACCTGGCGCGAAGACGGCGCCAAGATCCTCGATGAGATGATCCTCTGGAGCGGCCGCGGTGGTCCGGCTCGCCCTGCACCCGGTGACTACGAGGTCACTGTTCAATACGGCGAACTCGTCCAGAGCGTCGTCGGTCGGATCACGCCAGACCCGCGCGCCGACGCGACCGCGGCGGAATTGCAGGCGCGCTATCGGCTCGTGCGTGACGGCAATGAGCTGGTGACCGAGGCGCACGAGGTCATCGAGGAGCTGCGCTCCCTGCGTGAACAGATGGACGCTGTCGTCGAACGCATGGAGGCGGGGCCTGCGAAAGAACAGCTGGAGGAGGCCGCCGAGGCTGCCAAGTCGGCCTTCACAGCGGTCGAGGAGGCGCTCTATCAGACGAAGTCAAAGAGTCGGCAGGACCCGCTGAATTATCCGATTCGGCTGACGGACAAGCTGCTCGGAGTGCTTGGGGCGACCAACCGGGCGGAGTTCGGCCCGACCGCTGGTCAGCGCGAAGTCGCCGCGCAGCTGAGCGCAGCCATCCGCGCGGAGCTCGATCGCTTCGCAGCTGCAAAGCAGGCGCACGTCCCCACTTTTAATAAGCTGGCTCGCGACCTCGCGGCGCCGCATATCAAGTAGCAGTCCGCAGCCGCCGCGGTGGCTATCGCTAGCAATGCTGTAGGTCGGAGAGGGCTCGCGCCGCGGCTGCATGGGCGGGCGCGCTCGTCGGGCCGCACCGGTCGATGCGCTGGCCGTCGCCGAGCAGCCTTGGCGCGCTATCCCATGCTTACATGGGGAGACCGGTGAAGAGGAGGTCGGCGGTGCCTCTGTTCCATGATGCTGACAGTGGACTCCGGTGAGTGCGGGCTTGACGAGACCCGCGCCGCAGCGGATGCTGCCCAACCCCACACGGGAGTGCATCCGAGCTGGTGTTCGGCCTGGTCTTCAAAACCTGTGGGGTCCTTCCTAGAGAAGGGCTCGGTGGGTTCGATTCCCATGCATTCCCGCCAATCGCTGGTGCGACGGGTGCTGATACGCCGTGATCACGGAGCTGCGCATAGCGACGCGAGGCCAAGGCCTTGTTGACATCACTCGCGAGACCGCCGCGGCGGTCGCTGCCGCGAGGCCCGTCTCCGGCTTATGCACGGTCTTCGTGCAGCACACGTCGGCTAGCCTCGTGATCCAGGAGAACGCGGACCCTGACGTGCAGCGTGATCTCCAGGCCTTCTTCCGCCGGTTAGTCCCCGAGGGAGACCCGCTGTGGACACACACCGCTGAGGGGGCGGATGACATGCCTGCGCACGTGCGCGCGGCCTTGACCCAGGTGAGCCTCTCGATCCCGGTGGCAGAGGGGCGCCTCGCGCTGGGGACGTGGCAGGGGATCTACTTATGGGAGCACCGCCGCTTAGGCTCTGAGCGACGGGTCCTGGTCCACGTGCGCTGATTTATCGTTATCATGGTCCCATGATCGCGCTCGCCGTCGTCGGTCTCCTCACGCTCCCGAGCCTCGCGCCACAGGCGCCGCAAGGCCAAGTTCAGCCGTCGAGCAAGAGCTCGTCTACCAAGAGCCTGGTGACCTGGCCAGATCGATTGGCGAAGCAGAAGGTCAAGGACTTCGAGAAGGCGCTCAAGCCAAAGAAGGTCAGCATGGGCACGCGCAAGGCTGCGTTGTCGGGTCTGGAAGGCGGCATCAGCGCACACTTGGTCAAGCCGCTGCAGCGGTTCATCGAGACGGACAGCTCGGTCGTGTTGAAGCGAGCGGCAGTCGAGATGCTCGGCGAGCAGCCAGACCGCCAGGCGAAGAAGGCCGTGTTGAAGCTGCTCCGCAACGCGCGCGTCACGGGGAACCCGCAGGTGCAGGCCGGACTGATCCGCGCGCTGGGTAAGGCTGGTTACACGAAGAAGGACTGGAAGGCGATCGGTGATATCTTCGAGTCCGACTACGGCAACGAGCGCATCCCGGTGCATGAGGCGATCCTTGACCTGGTCAAGGCGCATAAGGAGCAGCAGGCGATCCCGATGTTGCTGAACAACATGGATGAGCCCAGCGCCTCCAACGTTGACGCCGCGGATAACCCGCCGCGTGAGTACTGGAAGGCGCGCTGGCACGCCTGGGCGACGTGGAAGGCGAAGGTCAAGGACGCCACGAAGGCGATCACTGGTCAAGACTTCGGCAACGCCGGCGAGGCGCGCGCTTGGCTCAAAAAGAACCGCCTTCGGTAGCGCGCGCCGAGCGCTACTGCACGTGGATGTGTCGGCCGCCGTTCTCTGCGGCGAGCGGCTTGAGGAACGCGGTGTCGTTCTGGTCGCCGAACGTGATGCAGTGGATAGCGACCTTGCGCAGCTGGTTCGCCTCGCGCACCCGCTTGCGGATCTCCTCCTTGTCGGTCACCGGGCCGGCCGTCGGCGCGCCGTCCGTGATCACATAGAGGGTGTCGAAGCCAGCGGCGTAATACTTGTCGTAGAGCCCGCGCCCGCCGAACCCGAGCGCCGCCTGCAGCGCGTCGTAGAGGTTCGTGGGGCCTTGGGGCCGCAGCCCGTCTAGGAAGCTACCGAGCAGGTCGTCGCGCGCGTCATCGTCGAGCTTAACCAGCGCCGGGCGTTGGCCCTCGGCCCGCCAGATCCGCACGTCTTCGCTGAACACGACGAAGTTGCACAGGGCGCCGTCGGGCAGCGACATCACGAGCTTCTTGATCTCATCGACCACCAGCTGCGCTTTGGTGGTCTGGCTGGCGGCCGCGCCGCCAGCGCTGGTGCCGCGCGCTTTGATCTCCGCGGGCTCGGCCATCGAGCCTGAGAAGTCGAGCACGAACAGCACTCGATCTGACTCGATGGTCAGGTCAAAGAACTTGTCGTATCGGTCGTCTTGTGCGGCCTCCTCGCCGAGCCTCGGCTTTGGCCGGACCGCGAAGCTCGCGCCCTCTCGCTTCCAGAAGGCCTTCCACGGCGCGATGCCGCCGCGCGCGACGCTTTGCCCGGTGAGCCCTTCGAGGAGCTTGTGCAGCCGCACGTCCATCGCCCAGGGGTCCTGCTTGCGCTTTAGCTCGGCCTCGAGGCCGGCGATCAGCGCGGGGATGACGGCCTTGCAGCGCATCTCGGCCATCGAGAAGGCGGCGGCGCTGCGCACCTGCCAAACCTTGTCACGCTTGACCATCGCTGCGAGCTTCCTGATCACTTGGTCGCGCTGCTTGAGCAGCTCCCCGGTTGGTGATTGGCCCTCGGTCTCGTCCGTATGTGGGCGCATCGCTGCGCCGATCGCGTTGCACGCGGCGATGCGGACGTTGGGCTCGCGGTCTTTGAGCAACCCGACGAGCGTCGGCATTAGGTCGAGTTCTGCATCCCTAGCCATCGCGTTGACCGCGTGGACACGAAGCTCGTTAGGCATGGCGCCGCATGCGCGCATTAGCGCGAGCTTGGCTTCTAGGCTCGGGTGACCTGCGAGCACCTTGAGCACCGCTACCGCATCGCGCCGGTCGTCGTTCTCTTCGGCGGCGCGCAGCCCCTTGGCGCGGAGCTTCTTCAACAGCCACGGCAGCAGGTTCGGCGTCTTCATCGCGCGCAGGTTGCGCTGCGCCATCGATCGCACGCGCCAAGGTTGCACCTCGCGCTGGAACGCGACCGCCGCCGCGGGGTCGGCAGGCGCAGCCGGGCGCAAGGTCGCGACTTCGAACAGCAGCTGGGCGTCGGCGAAGGTGTCTCTCGCGGCGACCGCTGCCATCATCTGCTCAGCGGCGTCGACCAACGCGTGATCGGTCAGGCCCTCTCTTTGGAACCGAACGGCGCCAGACTCGTAGTCAGTTAGCCACGCGCGCAGCGCAGCGCCCGGGTCCTGCGCAGCGAGCGCGGCCGAGAGCAAGCCAGACAACAGCGACAGCGATCGCTTCATGGCCGTGAACCTAGCGGTCGCCGGCCCGCGCAACCAGGGCCGCGGCTCAGCCGTCGACCGCAGCGACCGGATTGCGCAAGACCCCGAGGCCGTCGATCTCGACCTCGCAGGTGTCACCCGCCTTGAGGTAGATCGGCGGCTTGCGCGCAAAGCCGACGCCAGGTGGGGTGCCCGTAGCGATGACGTCACCGGGCTCCAGCGTGAACCAGGTCGACAGGTCTTCGATCAGCTCGGGCACCCCGAAGACCAGCTGGTCCGTGTTTGAGTCCTGCAGGGTCTCACCGTTGAGGCGCAGGCGGATGCGGAGTTTGTGCGGATCGGGGATCTCGTCGGTGGTCGCGATGTATTCACCGAAGGGCGCGAACGTGTCGCAGGCCTTGCCGCGCTGCCACTGGCCGTCAGCGAACTGGAAGTCGCGCGCCGAGACGTCGTGGAAGTTGCAGTAGCCCAGCACGTAGTCCATCGCCTCAGCTTTCTTCACGTTGGACGCGCGCTTGCCGATGACGACGCCGAGCTCAGCCTCAAAGTCGGTCTCCGTGCTCCCCTTCGGGATCACGATGGTGCCGCCTGGAGCGAGCGCGCAGCTTGGGAACTTGCTGAAGATCAGCGGCCGCTCGGGCAACTCGGCGCCCTGCTCCTCGGCGTGATCTCGGTAATTGAGGCCGATGCAGAAGATCTTCCCTGGCGCCGGGACCGGCGCGTGCAACTCGACCGCGTCGCGGGCGAGCACTGCTTTCGCGCGGACTTCCTCGATCGCGGCTGAGTCGCTGGAGAGGGCGCGCGCGGCCGCGTGGAACGCGTGCGTCAGATCGCACGCTTCGAGCGCGTGATCGAGCGGGGGGAGCCCACACGCGTCATGGGTCAGGTCGAGCACGCCGCCGTCATGGAGCAGCGCGCCGGGCCGAGGGGTCGGGGACGAAGACGTGGAGAAGGCGACGAGTTTCACGCGGGGGGCTCCTGGTTAAGGTCGCCAGCGAACCCGCTCGCAGCGCCGATGGCAAGCGCCGCGACGGCGCAGCGCGGATCGTTCCGGCGCGGCTGCCGCGGTCGCGGCGCCGCGCCTCAAGCTTAGGCGAGGTCGCGCACGTCGAGGCGGCCGGCTTCGTGCAGCGCCTGGAACCTCCGCATGGTCTCGTCGATACCGTCGCCTAGACCCGTTTCTGGTAGGTCTGGGTAGTCACGATGGATGGCGCTGCCGTCGAGCTGCGCGGGGATCGCGAGCGCCGGTCCGTCGACGGACAGGAGCCCGCTGGCCTCTGGGCGGAGGCGCTCGATCGTGTTGATGATGTCGACGACCGGTACGGTCGCGCCGTGTAGATTGTAAACGTTGGCGCCGCCGCCGCCGCGCGGCTCGTCGTCTGCGCAACGTACGAACGTGGCGGCCGTGTCTGCAACGTAGTTAAAGTCGGTGGCGCCGCTGAACGCGATGGTGTGCGGTCGCCCGACGACCGCCGCCTTCATCGCGGTGGTGGGGCCTGAGGTCATGCCCTGGTCGCGGCCGACGCCGTAGACGGTCAGCGGTCGGAGCCCGACGCTCGGCAGGCCGTTGTCTTGCCAGTAGATCTTCGCGGCGCCCTCGTTGGCGCGCTTGTAGACGCCGTAGTGCGTCGTCGGCTCGCACTCGGCAGCCTCATCCGGCGCTGCCTCGCCCGGCTCTGGCGGCCCGAAGACCGCGGCGCTGCTCGCGTAGACCACGCGGCCGACCTGAGCTGCGAGCGCAGCCTCGAAGCAGTGGATCGTCCCGAGCACGTTGACCTTGGCGCCGAGCGCTGGGTCTGCCTTACAGAACGGCACCTGCAGGCCGGCGAGGTGCACGATCGCGGCGGGCGCCGCCTCTCGCACCGCGCGCTTTACGACGTCGCCCTCGGTGATGTCTCCGGTGACAAACTTTACGCGCTCAAACGCGTCGTCGTCGAGGATGTCGCGGATCCGTCGGGGGTCGCCCCCGACGTCAAAGACCACCGGGACATCGCCGCGGTCGACGAGGTGTTTGACGACCCAGGCGCCGATGCAGCCCAAGGCGCCAGTGACAAAGTAAGTGTTGCTCATGTTGCAGCTTGGAGTTCTAGCAGGAAGGCGTCAGGAACGCCCGTCGGCTAGGATCTCAGCATGCTGAGAACGCTCGTACTTTCGTGCTCGCTGGCGTTGCCTACAATGGGGCAGACGGTGACCGGGTTCCTCGACAAGGCGGTGGAGATGGACGGAGAGTCCTACCGTTACCAGGTCTATGTCCCAGCTGGATACGACGCCGGAAAGCCCTGGCCCGCGATGGTCTTCTTAAACGGCAAGGGCGAGTGCGGTCGCGACGGCAAGCGTCAGGTGTCGGTAGGGCTCGGCGCCGCGATCCGCCGCGCGCCTGAGCGCTGGCCGTTCGTCGTCGTCTTTCCGCAGAAGCCCGAGTCGGAGACGCAGTGGGGCGATCACCAGGATCTGGTGCTCGCAACGCTCGCTGCGACGGAGAAGGAATACGTCATCGACGCGGAGCGGCGCGTGCTCACCGGCCTCTCCCAGGGCGGCTCGGGGTCATGGCAAATCGGCAGCGCTCACGCGCCGATGTGGCGCGCTGTCGCCCCGATCTGCGGCTACCGGCGCGGCGGCTGGGACGTCGACGCGCTCGCGAAGACGCCGGTGTGGGCCTTCCACGGAGACGCGGACGGCGTCGTGCCGCTGCGCTCATCCGAGGTCCTCTGCGAGGAGCTGCTTAAGGCCGGCGGTGCCCCGCACCTCACGGTTTATCCAGGCGTGGAGCACAACTCTTGGGACCGGGCTTACCAGGACTCTGCGCTGGCAGAGTGGTTTCGACTCGCGCTGCGGGACCCTGACGGGGCGCGGCTGCTCGCAGATCATGACGGCGTGAAGATAGAGTTGACCCTGCGCGCCGCTGCTGCCCGCACCCGGGTGCTGAGGGCTGACGCCGCGTGGGCGGCCGTGCAGCGGCTGGTCCGCGCGGGCGCCCTGGACGACGCGCCTTCGACCGGCTCACAGGTTAGGGGCGCTGCGAGCTTGCGCATCAAAGCGCGCGGCAAGGGTGTCGCTTGGTCTCGCTCGGCGAGCTTTGAGCTTAAGACGCCGGCCGCCGAGGCCATCTTCGACGAGATTAAGGCGCGGGGCCCGGCTCAGCGCAGGCGGTAAAACCGCGCCGCGTTGCTGCCGAACAGCTTGGCGCGCTCGCCCTCTGAGAGCGCGCCGGACCAGTCGTCGACGAGCTGGTAGACGTCGCGATAGTCGTCCGCCGCGAGCAGCGCGACCGGCCAATCCGAGCCGAACATCAGCCGGTCGACGCCGAACGCGTCGAGGGCCTCGTCCATGTAGGCTCGGAAGTCATCCGGCTGCCACGCGTTCCACTTCGCCTCGGTGACCATGCCCGAGACCTTGCAGAGCACGTTCTCGAACTGCGCGAGCTGTCGGAAGCCGTCGCGCCAGTTGTCGGTTCGCTGGCCGGCGATGTCTGGCTTGGCGATGTGATCTAGTACGAACGGCTGGTCCGGCAGCGCGCCGACGAACGCGACCGCTGCGTCGAGCTGCCGCGGGTAGATGAGGATGTCGTAGACGAGGTCGCGCGCGGCGAGCTTGCGCACGCCGGCTTGGAAGTCGCTGCGGCGGAGGAAGTCGTCGTCTGGCTCGTCCTGGACGACGTGGCGCAGGCCGCGCAGCAGCGGCTCCGCCGCAAGCTCGTCGAGCACGTCGTCGAGGTCTGGTGCGCAGAGGTCTGCCCAGCCGACGACCGCCTTGACGATCTCTGCCTCGCGGGCGAGGTCCAGCAAGAAGCGCGTCTCGTCGAGTGAGCTGCGCGCTTGGACCGCGACCGTCCCGTCGAGTTCGCACTCAGCGAGCAGCGGCGCGAGGTCTTCGGGCAGGAAGTCGCGACGGATCCGCTGCATGCGGTCATTCATCCATCCGTATTCGACAGGCGAGTAACGCCAGAAGTGCTGGTGGGAGTCGATGCGCACGTTCAGATTGTTGGCGAGCAGACGAAGGTGAGCAAGGCTGCCGTGTGTTCGTTGCCTCGGCGTCCTGCGCGGCTAGCATCGCGACTATGTCGATCGCCAGACTGTCCTCGTTGCTCGGGCCGCTGCTCGCGCTCACCGCTTGCGGCGAAGGCGGCGATGCCGACGCTCCAGCCGGCCTCGCCCGCGTCGTCGTGATCCCGAAAGGCACAACCCACCAGTTCTGGCAGGCGGTCAATGACGGCGCGCAGCAAGCGGCTGCAGACCAGGGTATCCAAGCGACCTTCAAGGGGCCGCTGCAAGAGAGTGATCGCGCCCAGCAAAAGCAGCTGGTGCAGCAATATGTCTCGGACGGCGTCGCCGGGATCGCGCTCGCGCCGCTTGACCACAAGGCGCTCGTCCCCGAGGTCAAGCGGGCGACCGCCAAGGGTATCCCGGTGGTGATCTTCGACTCGGCCCTCGACGCAGAGGTCGGCAAGGACTTCGCGACGTTTGTCGCGACCGACAACCATCGGAGCGGTCAGCTGGCAGGCGAAGAGATGGCGCGCTTGCTGGGCGGCGCCGGCAAGGTCGTAGTGTTGCGATATCGGGTGGGCTCTGCGTCGACGACCGCGCGTGAGGAAGGCTTCCTCGAGGTCGCGCGTCGCGAGGGGCTCGAAGTCGTCGTTGATAACCGCTACGCGGGAGCGAGCATCGGCGAGGCGAAGACTGCGGCCTTGAACATGGCTGACGATCTGAAGCAGGCCGACGGCGTATTTTGTCCGTGTGAGCCGGTGACAAACGGAATGATGATGGCGTTAGATCAGCTGGAGATGGCTGGCAAGCTCAAGTTCGTCGGCTTCGACGTGACGCCGCCGCTCAGGAAGGGGTTGGAGAGCGGCAAGATCGACGCGCTGGTGGTGCAGAACCCGCGGCGCATGGGCCGGCTCGCGGTCGAGTCGCTAAAGGTGCTGATCGACGGCGGTCAGGTCGAGGCGTTCGTTGACACGGGTTGCGTGCTCGCGACCAGAGCCAACATGAGCGAGCCGGACGTCGCCGCGCTCCTGAAATGAGCGCGACCCCGTCGCGCCTCTGCGTCCGGGCGCTGCATAAGCGCTTTGGGCCGACGCGGGCTCTCGACGGCGTAAACCTCGACGTGCGCGCCGGCGAGGTGCACGCGCTCGTTGGTGAGAACGGCGCCGGTAAGTCGACGTTGCTCAAGGCGCTCGCCGGGGTGCACGCAGCCGATTCTGGATCGATGGAGCTCGACGGCCTCCTCCACATGCCATCGAGCCCGCTCGATGCCCAGCGGGCAGGTCTCGCGATCATCCACCAGGAGCTCGCGTTGGCGCCGCACCTGAGCATCGCGGAGAACGTGTTCCTAGGTCGAGAGCCGCGGCGGGGACCGTTCGTGGACCGCGGCGCGCTGCGGGCGCGCGCGCGCGCTGCGCTGGCATCGGTCGGCCGTGAGCACTTGGACCCGGATCGCTTGGTCGTCGACTTAGCGCCGGCCGATCGTCAGCTCGTCGAGATCGCGCGCGCTCTCTCGCAAGATGTGCGCGTGTTGGTGCTGGACGAGCCCACCTCGAGCCTCACCCAGGCGGACGTCGCGCCGTTGTTAGGGCGGCTCCGCGCGCTCGCCGCGACGGGCGTCTCGATCGTCTACGTCAGCCACGTCTTAGAGGAGCTGTTCGAGGTCGCCGACCGTTACACGGTGCTGCGCGACGGCGCGACGGTCGTGACCGGCGAGATGCAGGCGGTCGGCCACGAGGACCTCGTCGCAGCCATGGTCGGGCGCGATGTCGAGCAGCTATATCATCGCTCACCGGCGCCGGCAGGCGAGGTCGTGCTTGAGCTCACAAAGTTGCGGGGCAGCCCCTTGCCGGTCGACGCGTCGCTGCAGCTGCGGCGGGGCGAGGTCCTCGGTCTCGCAGGGCTCGTCGGCGCAGGGCGCACGGAGCTCATTCGCTGCATCTTCGGGCTCGACCCGGTGCGGGGCGGCTGCTTGCGCGTGTTCGCTGAGCAGGGCGCGCGGTCGCCGCAGGAGCGTTGGGCGCAAGGAGTAGGCATGCTGAGCGAGGACCGCAAGTTAGAGGGGTTATCGCTCGCGCAGTCGCTCGCCGACAACCTTTGGTTGCCGTGCCTCGGCCGCCGCAGCGTGCGCGGCTGGCTTGAGCCGGGGGCGCTCGCGCGCGACGCCGCGCCGCGGCTGGCGGCGGCAGGCGTCACCTGTCGCGACCCTTCGCAGGCGGCGCAGGAGCTCTCCGGCGGGAACCAGCAGAAGGTCGCGTTGGCGCGGTTGCTCGCCGCCGAGTGCGATTTGCTGCTGCTCGACGAACCTACGCGCGGCGTAGATGTCGGCGCCAAGGCTGAGATCTACCGCGTGATCGACGACTACGCGCACCGCCAGCGCAAGGCGGTGTTAATCGTCTCGAGCTATCTGCCAGAGCTGCTCGGCGTGTGCGACCGCATCGCCGTTGTGACGCACGGGCAGGTGTTACCCGCGCGCCCCGTGACTGAGCTAGACGAACAATCGCTGCTCGCGCAGATGACCGCGGGCGCAACAAGAGAGGTCAACGTATGAACGTAGCGAAGTGGTTGCGCGCGGCGGGGCCGCTGCTGGCTCTGGTGTGCACGTGGGGGTTATTCGCGGCGCTCGCGCCGAGCTCTTTCACGGCGTGGTCGAACCAGAAGCTGATGTTGCTGCAGACAGCGGTGGTCGGCACGGCGGCGGTTGGCGCCACCTGGATCATCGTCAGCGGGGGCATCGATCTCTCCGTCGGCGCGAACATCGCGCTCAGCTCGATGGTCGGCGCGATGACGCTTCGCGAGGGCCACGGCTTCGCGGCCGCAGCCCTGGTCACGGTGCTGACCGGCGCGGCGGTCGGTTGGTTGATCGGCGCGTTAGTCGTTGGCGCGTTGCTGCGCGTGCTGCTCGTCGGCGTCGTGGCCGCGGTGGTGGCGCTGGTGACCGCGGGGGCCGGTCTCGTCTGGAGCGCGGCGCTCGTGCTGGTTGCTGGCGCCATCGTCTGGTTCGCGACCGCGCGGATGCGCTTTGCGTTGCCGCTGTCGCCGTTCATCGTGACGCTTGGCTTGTGGGGGGCGTTGCGCGGGGTCGCCAAAGGTCTCGGGGACAACCAGCCGATTTATTTTGACGCGCCGGATTCGCTGGCTGCGCTGATGCTGCCAGACGGTTTGCTGCCGCCCGGCGTCTGGGTCTTACTGGTCGTCGCGGTCCTAGCTTCGCTGCTGTTGAGGCGCTCGGTCTTCGGCCGTCACGTGACCGCGCTCGGCTCTAGCCGCGAGACCGCGCGCTTATGTGGCGTCGATCTCCCTAAGACGGAGCTGCGCGTCTATGTGCTCGCTTGCGCCTGCGCCGGGGTCGCCGGCGTGCTGCAGCTCAGCTTCTTGACGATGGGCGACCCGACCACGGGCCAAGGCTACGAGTTAAAGGCGATCGCTGCGGCAGTGATCGGCGGCGCGTCGTTGGCCGGCGGCGAGGGCTCAATCTTTGGCACGCTGCTCGGCGCGCTGATCATGACGGTCGTCGATAACGGCTGCACGAAGTTGGGGCTGGATAACTGGGTCCAAGAGGTCGTCACCGGCGCGATCATCGTCGCCGCGGTGGGCCTGGATCGCTGGCGGCAGCCGCGCTCCTAGCTTGGCATGGTTCCGGTATCTTCGGCGCGGTCGACCTGCGACCCTGACGCGTCTACATGTTTCTGCACGTCTTCTCTAACGACTCGGCGGTCTCGCTTGCTGGCTACCTAGGCCTCGGCCTCGCGGCCGTGCTGGTCGGCTTCGTCAAGACCGGGCTGCCGCCGCTCGGGATCCTGATCCCGGTCGTGCTCGCGCTGACCTTCCCGACCAAAGAATCCGTCGGCGCGCTCGTGCTGTTCTTGGTGGTCGGCGACCTGATCGCGGCGGCCTACTATCGGCGGGACGCTGACTGGGCAGAGCTGGTCCGGCTGACCCCACCTGTCGCCGGCGGGATGATCATGGGCGCGTTCATCCTCGACGCAGTCGACGACCGTTTGCTGCGGATCCTGATCGGCTCGCTCGTGCTGGGCTTGGTGGTCCTTGAGGTGCTGCGGACCTGTTGCTCGACCACGGTGGGCGTGCGGCGACCCGCCTTTCGCTTCGGCGTCGGCGTAGCAGCGGGCCTCGCGACGACATTGGCGAACGCCGCGGGTCCGATCATGGGGATCTACTTCTTGTCTTTCGGCTTGGATAAGGCGCGCTTCATGGGCACGGGCGCGGTGTTCTTCTTGGTGGTCAATGTCTCCAAGCTGCCGGTCTACGCATGTCTGGGGATGATCCAGTGGCCGTACTTGCAGGCCTTCGCGTTGTTGTTCCCGTTGGTGATCGTCGGCGCCGTGGTAGGGCGGAGGTTCCTCTCTTGGATCCCGCAGGCCGCGTTCCAGGCCGCGGTGCTGCTGCTGACCGCGGCGGCCAGCGCTTCCTTGCTGCTCTTCTGAGGGCGCCCGCGCTTCGGCGCGACCGGTGATATGGATGCCGTCAGTCGGACTGCACCAAGGCGCTGCCTGCTTCGAGCGTGAGTCGCGCGCGCCTGGTCGCTTCGCCGCCGGGCTTCTCGACTTGGTCCATGACGACGAAGTCCGTTGTCCAGCTGTGCTTGGTGACGGAGCAGCGGAGGTAGCCGCGCTGGCGGTTGTGGAACTTGACGCAGGGGTTGGCGGCCAGCATCGCGTCGTAGCCGCTGTGGCGGTCGTAGCCGTTGCCGCCGCTTGACAGTGAGGTCGCGACGAACTCAGCGGCGATCACCGGGTCGTCGTGGCGGCGGTCGTCGACGCGCAGTTCGTTGCACCAGTTGGAGTGGATGTCGCCCGTCAAGACGACCGGGTTGGGTACGCGGCGGTCCTTGAGGAACTGCATCAGCTGCATGCGCTCGCCGGCGTAGCCCGGCCATTGGTCCATAGAGTAGCGCGGCGCGGGGTCGTCGCCGCTCGGCACGCCGACCATGCCCATCATGACCTGTTGCGCGAGGACGTTCCAACGGGCGCGTGACCCGATCAGCCCCTGCTTGAGCCAAGCCCTCTGCTCGGCGCCGAGCATCGTCTGGCGCGGGTCGAGCGCGGCCTCGTTGATCGGGGACCGGCGGTCATTGTTTGGCTGGTTCGTTCGATACTGGCGCCCGTCCAAGACGAAGAACTCGGCGAGCCGGCCGAACGACGCTTTGCGGTAAAGCTGCAGGTGCGGTCCGCGCGGCAGCGAGCGGCGTCGCAGCGGCATCGCTTCGTAATAAGCCTGGTAGGCATTCTGACGCCGGGTGAGGAAGGCGCGCGGGTCGACGCCGGCCTGCTCGCTGACTCGGTCGGCGCAGTTGTTGTCGAACTCGTGGTCGTCCCATGTGACAAACCACGGGCAGCTCGCGTGCATCGCTTGGAGCAGCGGATCGGATCGGTACTGCGCGTGGCGCATCCGGTAGTCCTCAAGCGAATCGATCTCGCCGCCGTGGTGGGTGCGGACCTTGCCGTTACGGCCAGCCTCGTATTCGTAGATGTAGTCTCCCAGATGGAAGACCAGGTCTGGCGCGTCTCGCCGCATCTGCTCGTACGCCGTGTAGAGCCCCTGCTCCCAGTTTTGGCACGTCGTGACCGCGAATGTCACCTGCGCCGCGTCGGCGTCGGGCGCGGGCAGCGTGCGCGCGCGCCCGATCGGGCTCTCGGCGTCGCCGGCCCTAAACCGGTAGTAGTACCAGCGGTCTGCCTGTAAGCCTTCGACCTCGACGTGCACGCTGTGGCCGAGCTGAGGGGTCGCTAACTCGGTGCCGCGAGCGAGGACCTTGCTCATGGATTCGTCGGCAGCGATCTCCCATCGCACCTCCACGGCCTTGGGCGGCATGCCGCCTCCAGCGGCGAACGGCTCGGGAGCGAGGCGCGTCCAGATGACGAAGCCGAGGTGGTCTGGGTCGCCGGACGCGACCCCCATCGTGAACGGGTCGCTTCGAAACGCGGGCGCTATCATCGAGGTCGCGGCGCGGTCGAGCGTCGGTATCGCGGCGAGGGCGGCGGCGTGGGCGAGCAGCTCACGCCGGCTTACCCCGAGTTGATATAAGTCTCGGAGGGTCGGGTCCATGACGCTGTCGTACCGGTGCGCCCGCAAGAGTCGACTCGAGAGGCGTTACTCGCTCGTCACGGATTTGTCGCGGACGAGGAAGCGCAGCAGCTCAGGGAAGATCGGTCGCCAGTCGACCCACTTATGTCCGCCGTCGTAGATGAAGTAGCGGTGTTCGACGCCGCGCGCTTTGAGGTGCTCATGGAAGCGTCGGTTGCCGAGCGCGATGTCGCCGCGGTCGGACGAGCCGTGCGTGAATAACAAGCGCACGCCGTTCAGGTCTCGTTGCGCTTGCCAGAGCGCGAATAAGTCGTCGCCGCGCACGCGCTCGAGATTGTTCGTCGCCCCCCAGATGCGCTGGACTGGGATGAAGAGCCGCACGAAGAATCCGCTCGTAAACTCGATCAGGTGCTCGGCGTCCATGATCGGGGCGCTTACTGCCGCCGCCGATGAGAAGGTCTCGTGCTCGAACCTCGCGAAGCGAAGCGTGCCGTGGCCGCCCATTGAGATGCCCATGAGGTGGGTCCCGTCGCGGTCTGTGCGCGTGTGATACTGGCGCTGGACCTCAGGCAGCAGGTCGCGCATGACCCAGTCGCGGTAGCGGTGGCTGCCGTCGTGCCAGTTCTCCCAGAAGCCGCGCTCGCCGTCGGGCACCGCGATGACGCAGCGGGGCGCGGCGCCGCTCGCGACTGCGTGGTCTAGGACGTCACCTAGGCGGGCGCGGTCGAGGCAGTCCTCGTTGTCGCCGCCGCCGTGTAAGAAGATCACCAACGGCAGGCGTTCTTCGGGGTGGAAGCCCTGGGGCGTGTAGACCGCATAGGCCATCTCTCGCCCCATCGCTGCGCTGTGGAGCGCCCCGTATTCGAGGCGGCGCTCGAACGAGGTGCAGGCGTTCGCGGCCAGCAGCGCGATCGGGATCGTCAAGGTGCGGAGCGCGCGTCTCATCATCGTCAACGGTGGATCGAAGTCCTCAAGCACTCTAGCTTGCTCGCGTGGGGATGCCGCGCTGGACGCGGTTGTTTCTTTTGGCTGGGTGCGGCGTCGTGCCCGAGCCGCCGCAGCGCATCGCGCCTTCGAGGATCACGATGATGACGTCTATGTTTCGCGCAGCGTGCGCTGCGATCTTGTTGACGGCCTGCGTTTTGGCGCAGCGGCCTAACGTCCTGCTCGTGTTCGCTGATGACCTCCGCGCCGACACGGTCGGCGCGTTCGGTGGCGAGGACGTTCACACCCCGAACATCGACGCGCTCGCCGCGCGCGGCGCCAAGCTGACGCAGATGTATTGTCAGGGCTCGCGTCATGGCGCGGTGTGCGCGCCCTCGCGCGCGATGCTGATGTCGGGTCGGATGTTGACGCAGGCGCCCGACAATCTGAAGGGCCGCAAGACGCTGCCTGAATACCTGCGTGACGTTGGCTACGTCACGTTCATGGCCGGGAAGTGGCATAACGGCGACGCGGCGTTGCAGCGCGCCTTCCCCGACGCGCGCGCGGTGTTCCGCGGCGGCATGTGCGACCACTTCAAGGTCCCGCTCTGCGACGTCGTCGACGGCGAGGTCGTCAACAAGCGGCGGCCCGAAGGGCACTCGTCCGAGCACTTCTGCGCCGCGACGATCGAATTTTTGAAGCAGCACTGTGCGCAGCCGCCCGAGCGACCGTTCTTCGCGTATTTGCCGCTGACGGCGCCGCACGACCCTCGTGACCCGCCGCAGCGATGGCTCGACAAGCTCGCTGAGCTGCCCGCGCCGAAGCTGCCTGAGAACTTTCGCGGTCAGCACGGCGTCAACCTCGGCCGCATGACGATGACCGTGCGCGATGAGAACCTCATGGGTTGGCCGCGTGACCCTGACCAATTGCGCGAGCAACTCCGCGAATATCGCGCGCTGGTCGCGCACCTCGACGAGCAGGTCGGGCGGGTGCTCGCGAAGATCGAGGAGCTCGGCCTCGGCGACAACACGCTGATCGTGTTCACCGCGGACCACGGCTTGGCGCTCGGTAGCCACGGCTTGCTGGGCAAGCAGAGCCTCTACGAGCACTCGATGCGGGCCCCGTGCGTCCTGGCGGGCCCCGGCGTCCCAGTCGTTGAGCGTGACGGGCTCGCGTATCTATTTGACCTGACCGCGACCGTGTTGGAGGTCGCCGGCGCGGCGCAGTCGGGTCTCGACGGTCGCAGCTTGATGCCGATGGTGCGCGACGGCGCTGCTGGTCGCGAGGACCTGGTCCAGCTCTACGCGAAGACCCAGCGCGCGATCCGCCGCGGGGCCCACAAGCTCATCCGTTATCCGCGTATTGATCGGACGGTCCTGTATGACGTTGCCAGCGATCCGCACGAGCTGGTAGACCTCGCTGGTCGGCCGGAGCACGTCGAGCTGCAGCGCGAGCTAGAGGCGCTGCTGCGAGCGCGCCTTAGGCAAGCCGGCGACGCGTTGCCGTGGCGCACCGAGGAGCAGGACCCGGTCGAACTCGACCTCGCTGGTAAGCGCTTCCCGCCTGATCGCTGGCAGCCCGAGTGGATCCGGGCGAAATATTGGCGGTAGGGGCTTTGGCGCTTCAGCCGCCGACGCGGACGGTCGCGGTCAACGGTCGGTGGTCGCTTCCGAAGGCCGGGCCCAGCGCCGCGCGCGTGACGGAGAGGTCGCCGCTCACCAAGACGTGGTCGAGAGGGACGCGCAGGCAGGCAGGCAACGGATCGGGCCAACTTGGCAGCCACCAAGCGGTGCTGCCGACACCGAGTCCGCTCCGGCGGCGCATCTCTTGAAAGGCATCGTTCCACGGGGTGGCGTTGAAGTCGCCGAGCACGATGCGTCGCTTGGGCAGCCTGTTTAGGAGCGGCGGGATCGCAGCGAGGCCTCGATCTCGCTCGGAGACACTGATTCGATTGAGTTGTGGCGGCGGCGGGTGGACACCGAGCACTCCGATCGGGCCGTGGGGCGTTCGGATGACGGCTCGTCCAAACGGGCTCCAGACGTGTCCGCCCGGCACGAGCTCCTTGAGCTCGAAGGGATAGCGGGAGTACATCGCCACTCCGAACGATCCTAAGTCTAGTCTTTCTAGTCGGTAAGGAAGTTCTGGGAGGGCCTCTCCGAGGACGCGTTGCCACGTTGGCGTGTACTCGGCGAACCATACTAGGTCGGCCGCTGCCTCTTGGATGACTTGGATGGCTTGGCTGTGCCCGGCGTCGTTAGATTTCAGCAAGTTGATCGCGACGAGGCGAAGCTCTGGCGAGTCATCGGAGCGTCTTGATGCGCTCGGTTTGCGGAGCCAATCGGGGACGGTCGCCGAGGCCGCGATGATCGCGAAGGTGGCGGTGGCGCATGCCAGCGTCCATTTTCGGCCGATGGCAAGGATGGCGGTGGCGGCCATCAGCGCGATGCAGGCCTGGACGACAAAGCACGCCAGGAGGTCTACGACCCAGTGCGCGGCGCCCAGGTATGGCGCGGTCGCGACCGCCGCGCTGGGGAGGGTTAGCAGGGCGATCGCATGGGGCCATCGGGGCTTCTTCACGATGGTACGATCGCGGTCGATCGGGCTCGGCGCAAGGACCGGATAGCAGGGCCAAATGAACCCGTCTGGGGCTGCTTTATGGCCGCAGGTTGCGATTTGGTCGGCCGCTGGAGCCCGGCGAGGCGACGCCAGTCCGATATGTCTGGCGCGCCTCGGAATATCGGTCTGGCAGACCTCGGAATCATGGCGCAGAACTAAGGATCACACCCTCGAATCCGCGCGCTGAATCGCTACCGTGTTTGCCCGAACTATTTGGCGATCCCGTGTCATTCCTACTTCCCGTTTTAGTCATCACCGTCCCTGTCTTCGCCATCGCTCTGTTGGCGTTAGCTGGCAAGACGTTGGCTGGATCGTGCGGCGGGATGAATCCAGACGGCACGTGCTCACGATGTGGGAAATCCGCAGGCGAGCCCGCACCTGAGGGGTCATGCAACGGCTGACGCTCTGATCGTTCGTTCGAAATCACCGCCTCCCTCGGCACTGTTCGCTCGATGAGACTCCGCAACGAGACCTCCTGACGGATGACGACCCACAAGATCAAGAAAGGCATCGACCTCCCGCTGGCGGGGCGACCGGAGCAGGTCCTCTCGGACGCTGCAGAGCCGGCGTATGTAGCGCTCGAGACCTTCGAGTTCGCTGGCATCAAGCCGAAGGTGTTAGTCAAGGAAGGCGACACGGTCGAGACGGGGCAGCCGATCTTCCTCAACAAGGTCGACCGCGACATCACCTGGTGCGCTCCAGCGTCGGGGTCGGTCCAGTCGATCGAGTTTGGTCCGCGTCGCTTCTTGACGCGCGTGGTGATCGCGGTCGGCGATGACAAGCCGCACGCGGACTTACCGCAGCTGCCGCAGGACGGCGGCCGTGATGGCGTCGTCAAGGCGATGAAGGGCGCTGGACTCTGGCCGACGTTGAAGCAGCGGCCGATCGGCAAGATGCCAGTCGGGGACGTCGCGCCCGTCGCGATCTTCGTCAACGGCATGGACACGGCGCCGCTCGCCGGGGACCCGTGCTTCGCGACGCAGGGGCGCGCGGCTGACATGCAGGCTGGCGTCGACGTGCTCCGGCGACTCACCGACGGCAAGATCTACCTCAGCTTACGCGCCGCAGGCGATCATCAGTCGGAGGCGCGAGGGCTAGAAGGCGTCGAGGTCCACGACTTCGAGGGTCCTCACCCTGCTGGACTGGTCGGCACCCACATCCATGAGATCCGGCCGCTCAAGGGCAGCGAGTCTGCCTTCGCGATCTCGCTGCAGGACCTCGCGCGCGTTGGAGAGTGGGCGCGGACCGGTAAGTATCCCACCCACACAGTCGTCGCCGTCGGCGGCAGTGAGGCGCCGAGCAAACAATACTTTCGCGTTCGCCAAGGCGCGTCGCTGTCGGTGTTGACCGGCGGCAGCGCGCTGACTGGCGACGTGCGCTGCATCAACGGCGACGTGCTGCATGGCTACGTCACGGACCCTGATGGCTATCTCGCGGCCGGTAACCGGACCGTTACGGTGATGCAGGAAGGGGCTGACCGCCGCGACATGTTCGGCTGGGCGATCCCCCAGATGGGCAAGAAGCTCAGCAACCACGCGGCCGTCAATTTCGGTATCAAGCGCCGCGAGTACACGCCTGACGCCCGCCTGCACGGCGGCCACCGCCCGATCGTCAACATCGGCTCGTGGGAGAAGGTGATGCCGCTCGACATTCTGCCGACGTTCTTGGTGCGCGCGATCCAGGCGCGGGACATCGAGGAGGCCGTAAAGCTCGGGCTGCTTGAGGTCACTGAGGAGGACGTCGCGCTCTGCACGTTTGTTGATCCATGCAAGATCGACGTCGGTGAGATCGTTCGTCAGGGATTGGACATGTATGAGGAGGAGAGCTGAGCCGTGAGGTTCTTACGCAACCTAGTCGATAAGCAACGCAAGCTGTACCACGCTGAAGACAGCAAGTTCCACAAGGTGTGGCCGCTGTTCGACGCGCTTGAGACGTTCTTGTTCGCGCCGGACTTCCGCGCTGGCAAGCAGCGCGTGCATTGCCGCGACTACGTAGACCTGAAGCGGGTCATGAACAGCGTCATCATCGCGATGGTGCCGTGCTTGCTTTGGGCGATCTGGAACAACGGGGTACAGCACTTCGCCGCGATCGCGGAGATGGGGGTCGCCTCGGAGGGCTACACCACAGGCTGGTTGCAGAGCCTGCTCGGCGCGCCGGTCCTCGGCCTCGAGGGCGGCGTCTCCGCCTACGACACAATCATCTTTGGCCTGCAGCGCATGCTGCCGCTCTTGGTCGTGAGCTACGGGGTCGGTCTGATGATCGAGGGTCTGTTCTCGGTGATCCGCAAGGAAGAGATCAGCGAGGGCTACCTCGTCTCCGGGATGTTGATCGCCTTGATCGTGCCGGCCTCGACGCCGCTTTGGCAGCTCGCGATCGGCGTCGCGTTCTCGGTCGTGCTCGGCAAAGAGGTGTTCGGCGGTACGGGCATGAACATCTTCAACCCTGCGATGATGGTGCGCGCGTTCTTATTCTTCGCGTTCCCTGCGCAGATGTCTGGCGACGCGGTCTGGGTCTCAGGTAACAGCGCGCCGTCTGGAGTCCCTGGGAACCTAATCGACGGCTACTCCGAGCCGACCGCGCTCGCGGTCGCGAAGGCCGCGGTGAGCAACGGCGAGGAGGCCAGCGCGGCGCTGGCGACCTACGCGGACGGCGCCTACTCTCACTACAACTTGTTCATGGGCAACATCCCCGGCAGCGCTGGCGAGATGTCCAAGTTGATGGTGCTGATCGGGGCCGCGATCTTGCTCGTCACCGGCGTCGGCAGCTGGCGTACGATGGTCGGCGGGGTGCTAGGCATGCTCGGCGCTGCCTTCTTGGTGCCGATGATGGCCGCCGCTGGCGGGCTGGTGCCTGACGCAGCGCTGCACTTAGAGCCGTGGGAGCACCTGCTGTGCGGTGGCTTCTTGTTCGGCATCGTCTTCATGGCGACGGACCCGGTCTCGAGTCCGGAGACGAACGTCGGCAAGTGGATCTACGGCGTCTTGATCGGCGTCTTCACGATCCTCGTGCGCATGATCAACCCGGCGTATCCCGAGGGCACGATGCTCGCCATCTTGCTGCTCAACGCGTTCGCGCCGACCATCGACCACTTCGTCGTCGCCGCCAACATCAAGCGGAGGCTCGCGCGCGCATGAACACCAACAGCAACTCGTACGTGATGGTCTTCGCGGTCGGCATGTGCGTCACGGTCAGCACGATCTTGGCGTTGCTCGCGACGGTCTTGAAGGAGACCCAGCAGGCGGCCGCCGAGTTTGATCGTCAGAAGAACGTGATGATGGCGGCGGGGCTGATCGAGGCAGGCGACCCGCGCTCTCGAGAAGAGCTGGAGAAGCTCTTCCAGGACAAGGTCACGGAGGTCACGGTCGACACCGAGACCGGCGCTGAGCTCCAAGGATCGGCGGAGGAGGTCGCGCAGAAGCGTAAAGTCAGCCCGCTCCGTTATCGGGTCGTCGGCGCAGCGAAGACCGATAAGGGTGAGGTCACCATCTTGCCGGTTTCGGGTAAGGGCCTCTGGTCCACGATCTACGGCTATATCGCGCTCGAGTCGGACAGGGACCACGTCCGCGGGATCACCTTCTATAAGCACGGTGAGACCCCTGGGCTGGGCGGCGAGGTCGAGAACCCGCAGTGGACCGCGCAGTGGGTCGGTAAGTCCATTCGCCGCGATGACGGCATCGGCGTCATCGTTAAGAAAGGCCAGGTCGACGCCTCGGTGCAACGAGAGCAAGACCACTACGTCGACGGACTCGCCGGCGCCACCATCACCAGCAATGGTGTCACCAAGTTCGTCGAGCGCGACCTCCGGTCGTTCGAGGCCTACCTGAGCAAGAATTAGAGGGACGCACAGATGACTTCAACCGCTACCCCTGACACCGAGAAGGCGCCCCTCTTCGGCGCCGACGAGAAGCGCGTCGTGCTCGACCCCTTGTGGGACAACAATCCGATCTCAACGCAGATGCTCGGCATCTGCTCGGCGCTCGCGGTGACGACGGGCCTGAAGGTCTCGATCGTGATGGGTATCTCGGTGATCTGCGTGATGGCGATGGCCAACGTGGTGATCTCACTGCTGCGGAACCTCATCCCGAGCAAGATCCGCATCATCGTGCAGCTCGTCGTCGTGTCCGGCGCGGTGATCATCGTCGACCAGGTGCTGCGCGCTTACGCTTTTGACCTCGCCAAGCAGCTCGGCGTGTTCATCTCGTTGATCATCACGAACTGCATCGTGATGGGTCGCCTAGAGGCCTTCGCGATGGGCAACCCGCCGTGGCGTAGCCTGCTAGACGGTATCTCTAACGGGCTCGGCTACGCCTGGGTGATCTGCCTCGTAGGCGCTGTGCGTGAGGTGTTCGGCGCTGGGAAGCTGCTCGGCGTGCAGGTCATTCCGGACAGCCTCTACGAGGCTGGCTACGTCAACAACGGCCTGATGGTGCTGGCCCCCGGCGCCTTCATCCTGCTCGGGGTGATCGTCTGGGTGCAGCGAGCCATCATGGGCAAGGTGGTGGAGTAACTCATGATCCTCGAGACGATCTCTAGCCTGGACCTCGCCTCCTTGTCGGCTCCCCAAGAGGGCGTCACGGCAGATGGCCCGACGTTCATCGGCATCTTGCTGCGCTCGATCTTCGTCGAGAACATCTTGCTCGCGTTCTTCTTAGGTATGTGCAGCTACCTCGCGGTCTCGAGCCGCGTTGACAGCTCGCTCGGCCTCGGCGTCGCGGTCATCTTTGTGCTTGGCTTGACGGTGCCGCTTAACTGGTGCATCCAGACCTATATCCTGTCGCCGGGCGCGTTGGCGTGGGCGGGGTTCCCGGATTCAGACCTGAGCTACCTACAGTTCTTGACGTTCATCGCGACGATCGCTGCCGCCGTGCAGTTGGTCGAGATGGCCGTCGACAAGTTGAGCCCCAAGCTCTACGCCGCGCTCGGCATCTTCTTGCCGCTGATTGCCGTCAACTGCGCGATCCTCGGCAGCTCGATGTTCATGGTCGAGCGTAACTACACCTTCGCGCAGTCGGTCGTCTACGGCCTCGGCTCTGGCACTGGCTGGTTGCTGGCGATCCTCAGCATGGCGGCGATCCGGTGGAAGCTCCGCACGGCGCACGTCCCTGGGCCGCTCAAGGGCCTCGGCATCACGTTCATCACCACGGGCCTGATCGCGATGGCCTTCATGACCTTCAGCGGCATCTAGTTTTCGTCGGCGTTTGGACCAAGGTAACGAACGATGTTCATGACCATCCTCACGGGCGTGCTCGCCCTCACCGCGGTGATCGCGCTGCTGGTGCTCGTCCTGATGTTCGCCGAGAGCAAGCTGGTGCCGAAGGGCGACGTCAAGCTGCTCATCAACGGTGACGACGAGAAGTCGCCTGAGGTGCCGATCGGCAGCAATCTGCTGACCGCGCTCAGCGACTCTGGTTTGTTCCTCCCGTCGGCGTGCGGCGGCGGCGGCTCGTGCGCGATGTGTAAGTGCAAGGTCTTTGAGGGCGGCGGCGACATCCTGCCGACCGAGAAGACGCACATCAACCGCGCCGAGGAGAAGGAGGGCGTTCGCCTCGCCTGTCAGGTGAAGGTGCGCGGCCCGATGAAGGTGCAGGTCCCCGACGAGGTGTTCGGCATCAAGAAGTGGGAGTGCACGGTCCGCTCCAACGACAACGTCGCGACGTTCATCAAGGAGTTCGTCGTCGAGCTGCCTGAGGGCGAGACCCTCGACTTCGAGTCGGGCGGCTACATCCAGATCGATGTCCCGAAGTATAAGGGCATGAAGTTCTCGGACTTCGACATCGGCGAGGAGTACCGCGAGGACTGGGACAAGTTCAAGCTCTGGGACCTCGTCGCCGACAACGCCGAACCGGTGTTCCGCGCCTACTCGATGGCCAACCACCCGGCAGAGGGCAACATCGTGATGCTTAACATCCGCATCGCGACGCCGCCGCCGCGCCAGATGGACCTGCCGCCGGGCATCTGCTCGTCGTATGTCTTCTCGCTCAAGCCTGGCGACAAGGTGACGATCTCGGGTCCGTACGGCGACTTCTTCATCAAGGACACCGACCGCGAGATGATCTACGTCGGCGGTGGCGCCGGGATGGCGCCGCTTCGCAGCCACATCTTCCACCTGTTCCACACGCTCAAGACCGGTCGAAAGGTCAGCTACTGGTACGGCGCGCGCAGCAAGCGCGAGATGTTCTACACGGACCACTTCGAGCGCATCGAGAAGGAGTTCCCGAACTTCAGCTACCACGTGGCGCTGTCGGACCCGATGGACGAGGACAACTGGGAGGGCCACAAGGGCTTCATCCACCAGGTGCTGCACGACAACTACCTCAAGGACCACGAGAACATCGACGAGGTCGAGTTCTACATGTGTGGTCCGCCGATGATGAACAGCGCGGTCCAGAACCTCCTCGAGGA
>Ga0163179_10000042_pt1 | contig 103477 bp, 100 predicted proteins | sample AtlANTMetagenome_FD_109643 | JGI IMG/M metagenome (GOLD analysis project Ga0163179, IMG submission 109643) | Marine eukaryotic phytoplankton communities from the Atlantic Ocean - Atlantic ANT 2 Metagenome | ecosystem: Environmental > Aquatic > Marine > Oceanic | place: North Atlantic Ocean...
AGCTTTCTTGCGAGTAGCTTTCTTACGGGTAGCTTTCTTGCGAGTAGCCTTCTTCTTAGGAGCAGCTTTCTTGCGAGTAGCTTTCTTACGGGTAGCTTTCTTGCGAGTAGCCTTCTTCTTAGGGGCAGCTTTCTTGCGAGTAGCTTTCTTACGGGTAGCTTTCTTTTTGGCCATGATCATTGACCTCCTTGTTTCAACAATACGCGCGTTTGGATCACTAACGGACATTCCGTTAAGAGATTTGTAACCGTATCGGGCTTCAATTGGAAGAGTCTTTATTAAAAAAATTTGCGTAACACGAGTTTTGTATAATTGTTACGCGTTTTATTTAGTGCAAATCAAATTTAAAAAGTGCATCTACGGTGTGTTGCGCATTGTTTTTGGGAACAAAAGTTTATGTTTTAAAAAAAAATGACATTAGTTATAACTTTTTTGTTTTTTTATACTTATGAAAGAATTTTTGGTGTTGTATAAGTTTTTTTAGTGTCGATGTAACGAAAAGTTTTTCTTTTATATAAGGAACGCCTTTTGCGACACCAGTGATTTTTGTTTGTAAATCAAATATAAATAATTTTTTGATATTTTTTGCAAAATATAACATTTAGAACAAGAAAGTTCTTTTTTATGAAACAAATTCAACTGCATACTTGTGCAAATGGAATGCGAATTGTTACTGAAAGCATCCCTAATGTAAAAACAGTTGCGCTGAATTGGGGCGTTCCCGCTGGAGTGGCCACAAACAAATATGATGGCGCAAGCGTATTGCTTACAGAATTAATTCAGCGAGGTGCTGGGCAACAAGATGCGAAAGAGTACAGCAATGCACTTAGCGCTCTTGGTAGCAAGCACTATTACACGTGCGGTATTTCCTATATCAGGTTAACTTCGACCGTACTGTCAACTCGATTTCTCGAGGTCTTTCCAATCTTGCGAAACTCCTTTCTTGAACCAAAACTGTTAGAAAGCGAGTTTGGCGCTGTAAAAAGACTGTGTTTACAGTCTATTCAATCTTTGGGTGATAATCCTTCACAAATCGCAAGCATTGCACTTAACGAAGCTCATTTACCAAAGCCATTCAATCGTTCTGGATATGGGTGCCAAAGCGATATTGAGCACCTAACTCCCAGCATGTTACAAAAAGTTTGGAAGGAAACATTCGTTCCAGATGGTTCCATTCTGACCGTTGCGGGCGACTTACAGCACGGTAAGGTCGTTGAGTTGGTTGAACAACATACAAATAAGTGGTTCGGAAAAAGAAATATAATTAAAGAACAAAGTGCTGCTTCTAGAGAGCAACGCCACATTGAACATAATTCTTCACAAGTTCACATAGCGATTGGATTTGACGGTCCAAATGCTACAGATGAAAACACACTGCTTGAATCTATTGCGATGTCGATCTTTGGCGGTGCAACAAGTGGTCGCTTATTCACTGAAGTTCGACAAAAGCGCTCACTTTGTTACAGTGTTTCCGCAGGATACTCGCCTTCAAAAGAACGATCTATGGTTCGCATATATGCCGGTACAACGCCCGAAAGAGCAAATGAAACCATCAGCGTGTGCCTTAAGCAACTGCACCGCCTGAAAGACGGTATTACCCAAGAAGAGTTTACTCGTTCAGTTACCCGAATGAAATCGAAGATTGTCATGCAAAGTGAATCCACTGCAGCTCGCGCTGGTGCTCTGTGGAATGATTTATATGCAAGAAATTACACAAGATCTGTTCAGGAATGCCTGCAACAGTTTGAGGGTATTACATATGAAAGAGTAAATCAATGGCTCAAACAACGAGAGTTTGGCGCAATCACACTGGCCACTGTAGGACCAAACAACATTCAATTTGATTACGAAACCCTTACTGGACCTGATTATTAATTGATTGGAACTTCAGCTAAACATGGCTGTTGTATGCTAGAGCCAAGCTCTGGTTGGGACGGTTTAAAATATTCAAATACCTGCTGACCGTTAACAAGGCGTGCTGGAAAGAGTGATAGTACGGAGTCGACTTCTTTACTATAAAATCCCGTTTCGGGGTCAAGCGCCCTACTGCCAAACAGTCCAACAGTGACTGAACTTAAATCAACCTCGTCATTATGGTAAAAATACGCTTCGAAACCCTTTAGACGAAGCTCGTGGGCATATTGTTCTGCGGAAGCCCTTCTTTTTAAACTTGGATATTGGCCACTTTCAAAATCACCCCAAACAGCTACCTCAAGAGTGAATATAGGGACGAGTGTAGGAAACTCCTTTCGAACACTCCACAAATCATAAGGGTGGAGAGCCTTTTGCTTTATTGGAGGCTTGAATTTCATGAGAATCAACTGTTTAAAAAGTTGACCGCCCTGCCGATCTGGAATGCTTCGAAGCATCGCTATATCATTTTGCGCTTGCGGGTCGTCATATCCTTGATAGGAGCCATATGTAAGCGCAGAGCCACGACTGCGGGGTCTACAAGCTAAAAAATGGGTAAGAGGAGGATATTGGGCTGCAATCTGCTGGCGGGATGTTGCCGCTGCTCGAGCGTGTTCTTCACCCGTGAACGTTCCAATAACAATTGCATATTGTGCTTGATTGCTTATTTTTTCGTGACTTTGCTCTGCACTGCGAACCTGGCTAAGATCTACCTCACCAAAATCCCAAGTGGATAGATCCATAATGTCAACATCCTCACGCGCCTCGGGAATAGTTGGTGTCGTTGTTTCGGGTGTGCAAGAATACAAAGCGGCCACACCTAAAAGAATGCCAAGAAGTAAAGTTAATGCCCTCATGTAGAAGTATATGATAGGTGTTTGTCCCGAAGAGAAAAACCCCCCTTTTTTATGTTTTAATCGACTCTGATATCGGACTTTATGAAAACTTCCTATTTTCTTATAAAACTAAAGAAAAAAGGAACATCTGTACGATAAAAAAGTGTGCGAGTCAATACAAGCTTGGTGGCTTTGACTTTCCACATCACGTATGAATCGGGTTTGAGAAGTGTTTGGGACTTTGAGGAATTGTCGCTGGGCGACATAGTAAAGGTATAGTAAAAATGACTGACGTATCAGTAATCGGAAATGCAATGGTGGGAAATGTACGAGCGGCTACGCCTACAGCTCCAACGAACTCTGTTGAAGTTATGGCTCCAACAAATGAAACCTCGGACGCTGTCGCAATAGATCGCGTCGAATTTTCAGAACAAGCTCAAATGCTTGAAAAAATTCACCAATTACCAGATGTTCGCCAAGAGCGTGTAGACGCTATAAAAGAAGCCATTGAATCAAATAGTTATTTAACCAATGATAAATTAGATTTAGCAATCATGCGCATGATTGATGACGTCGTATAAATCTAACATTTACTTGAATCAAAAAAAAATACTTAAGCATGCTGTAACAATACTTACTGTGATATTGTGCTATTCCTGCGCAACTCAATCTAAGCAAACAGGACCAACTATTGAGCTGGGGCGCTGGGCGTACGCGCCGGCAACAATGAATATTCATCCACTAAGTCGGTTTGATTTGCCAAAAAACAGTGATGATGAGGCCATGATTGTTATTCACCTTGAATTACTCGATGGCGATGGATTTTCATGCAGGGGGGTTGGCTCATTAAAAGTTAGTATTGATGAGCCCGGTGAGGGTGCTAGCGCAATGGAAATAGTTCCGCTCAACAACCCCGAAATAAATAGACAGCGTTTTGACCCTGTCACACGAACCTATCGTGTTCATTTTAACAATGTTTCCGACACAATGAAAAATGTTGTTGTCAGGGCATCGTTTATATCAAATGACGGAAAAACTATTCGTAGTAAAAAATATAAAATACAAAACTATCGCTAGCACGCCGAAGGGTGCCATATTGTTTTCATCTCTACAAATGGTTCTATTTGCCATGGAGAGGCAACCTCATGGTTGTTGTACCAAGTATCGTCATCAATAGAAATGCAATGAGTACGCTTCATATTCTCAGACGCACCCTCTTCAAGAATAACTCGCATTTTTTTAGATGGATTCGCACAATAAACACTTGCAACTTGGCGGTGAGTTGCCACATGAGGAACCAACTCTTTATGTGGACCGGTCAGAAGATTGATAACACCGGGGGGCACATCAGATGTTTGACAAACCTCACCAAATATAGCTGTTGCCATGGGGTGTTGATCTGAACCAAGAGCAATCACCGTGTTTCCTGCCGAAAGTGGAGCGCCAATGAGAGACACCAGGCCAAGAAGCGAGGGCTTGCTTGGTGCAACGATAACAACAACACCTTGCGCTTGAGGTACTGTAAAGTTGTAGTAGCTTCCAGCAACTGGATTCGCACAACCAATCACCTGCTGTAGTTTATCTGTCCACCCAGCAAAACAAACAAGTCGATCTACCGCAGCATCAACCTCTTTACGTGCAACGGCAATGGTGACTGATTGTGTTATTTGAATTGCTGCAGCAAATTCTTCTCTTCTGCCTTCAAGCATTTCTGCTAGTCGGTACAAAATTTGCCCTCGCAAGTAACCGGTGATACCAGACCAAGAAGAAAAAGCCCCAGTGGCAGCATCAACGGCTTCTCTTAAATCCTTACGAGACGCATGACAAATGTGTGCCTCTACTTCGCCAAACTGATTTTCTATAGCTAAAGAACGACCTGATTCCGTCCTTGCAAATTGACCATCAATATACAGTTTGTATGTTTTAGAAACTGTCAATCTAGACATCACATTTTCCTTCCTGATTTATTAAAGAAGTTTACGTATGGTCGAAGCCCTTGCAATCCACCCTCTCGCCCAAAACCTGATTCTTTAAAACCCCCGAATGGAGACGCCGCGTCGAACTTGTTATAACTGTTACACCAGATAACACCCGCATCTAATTGTTTAGCTATTTCAAAAATCTTTGACCCCTTATCAGTCCAAATACCCGCTGCCAAACCATACGGAGAATTGTTCGCTCGAGCAATTGCTTCTTTAGGCGTTCTAAATGTCATTACGGAAAGGACGGGGCCGAAAATTTCCTCACGTGCAATAGTATGACTTGGTTGCACGTCCGTAAAGAAACAAGGGTTACACCAATAGCCGTTTGCTGGAAGTGGGTTTGTGTCCACCTCATGAAGCTGCGCGCCCTCACTTGTGCCTTGACGAATATATCGTTCAATTGTTTCAAGTTGAGCCTTTGAATTAATTGCGCCGAGATCGGTGTTTTTATCGAGTGGATCACCAACTCTTAGAGATTTTAAGCGGTAAGAAAGCTTTTGCACAACCTCATCAAGAATAGATTCTTCAACGAAAAGCCTTGAACCCGCACAACAAACGTGCCCCTGGTTGAAATAAATACCCGACACAATACCTTCGACGGCCTGATCGATCGCCGCATCAGCAAAAATTATATTTGCACTTTTACCACCCAGCTCAAGCGTAAGTTTTTTCCCAGAACCCGCAGTCTGTCTCAGCAGCAATTTACCCACTTCAGTTGAACCTGTAAATGCAACTTTTTGAACTGACTTATGCTGAACAAGGTGGTGCCCTGTATCACCAGCGCCAGTCACAATGTTAACGACACCTGGTGGAAGGCCAACCTCTTGAAGAATCTCTGCTAAACGAAGCGCTGTTAATGAGGTTGTTTCCGCAGGCTTTAACACACACGTGTTTCCACAAGCAAGAGCTGGTGCAAGTTTCCATGCTGCCATTAATAATGGAAAGTTCCATGGAATAATCTGTGCACAAACACCGACTGGTTTTGCCTCAACACCGGGAAATGCATATTCAAGCTTATCCGCCCAACCGGCGTAATAGAAAAAATGTTGCGCAGCAAGGGGCAAATCCACGTCGCGAGATTCTTTAATTGGCTTTCCACCATCCATCGTTTCAAGGATAGCCAGCTCGCGCGAGCGCTCTTGAATTCTACGTGCGATTCGGTATAAGTATTTTGCACGTACAGATCCGGCAAGTTTTGACCACTTAGGAAGTGCTTTTTTAGCAGCCAGTACCGCTGTATTGATATCTGCTCTGCCCGCTGATGCTATGTCTGCGATTTTTTCTTGCGTTGATGGGTTTGTTGTTGAAAACCAAGAACGAGATTTTGGCGAAACAAACTTACCATTAATAAATAACTTGTTTTTGGGTTCAATGGCTATTTGAGTTGTCTCAAGCGCTGGACTATACTCCCAACCCCCAATTTGATCCGTTTTAATAGTCATCCATTATGCCTCACTAAAATCATATTTTGCTGTGTACCGGCCGGTATCTTGTCGAATAAGTTGCCTGAGAACGTCATTAGTTAGGCTTGATGCACCAAACCGAAACAAATGTTTTGAGAGCCACGCGTCTCCAAGTGTTTCTTTCACCATAACAAGATATTGCAGAGACTGTTTTGCTGTTTTAATACCGCCAGCTGGTTTCATCCCAATTCGAACACCCGTTTCTTCGTAGTAGTCACGAATAGATTCAAGCATCACAAGAGTAACCGGCATTGTCGCAGCAGGTGACACTTTACCGGTTGATGTTTTTATAAACACTTCGCCATCTTGAATTGGACCCGCTGATGCCGCCGCTTTAATAGATAAATCAGATGCATGACGTACATTTTCAAGTGTCTCAAGCTCGCCCGTTTCCAGGATGATTTTCAAATGCGCCTTGCCACACGCTTTACGTACGCAAGTTATCTCATCAGCAACTTCATCAAATTCCCCAGAAAGGAAGGCGCCTCGATTAATTACCATATCTATTTCATCTGCACCGGCGCTTACTGCTTCTGTGACATCATTAAGACGAACATCAAGTGGATATTGGCCAGATGGAAAGCCCGTCGCCACGGAAGCGATATTCACCGTGGAACCCTTCAGTGCGTTTTTTGCGACCCTTACCAAGCTCGGATAAACACAAACCGCTGCAACCGAAGGCAGTGGCGGTTCTATTTGGCCTTCCCATGGAACAATCGCTTTTGAGCAAAGCGAGCGTACTTTTTCCGGCGAATCCTTTCCCTCGAGTGTTGTCAAATCAATCATTGACAAAGCAAGCCGTAAACCTTGTTTTTTAGATTCTGTTTTAATAGAACGGCGCATAAATGAACTTGCGCGCTGGTTCACCATAACTGTATCAACCGATTTTCGCATATGTCTACAGTGTACAGTGCGTCATTATTTTCTGACAGTAGAAAATAGCTCTGATAACGACCAAGATGCGAGAGGGCGAATAACCGATTCACTTTGAGGATTGGGTACGTCATAAACCATTAAAACTGCGTGTTGATCATCTATAAGGTAGAGCAAGTCTGTCCCCTGACCACCCGGAGTTGTCACCATGGTATATCCACTATATGTGTTTGAGGCTTCAGCTAACGCCACTGGACTTCGCCGGCTCGCGGCAAAGAGAATCATTGCAAAGAGTAAAATAGAAGACGCAAATAATGAATTATGTGAAGCTTTATGCATCATTCAGTCCCCTTAATTGTACTTGCATCAAAAACCGTATTGCGATACCCAAGCGGCATAATTTTTCCGAGATTATGGTTGTATGCAACAGCTACAAGTTCACCTTGGTATGTGTCAAGAAGGAACACCACTCCTGAAGGTAAACCGTTCGCAGAACTGGGCACAGCCATAAACTTTGAACTGTTCGACTTGTAGGGGTCTGCGATAACTTCTGGTTCTGGAATGAACAAAACCGCTGCAAGAATTACTAATAGTACCAAATTAAGTGAAAGTAAACTCGACCGAGGTGTGATATCTATTGACATGTCTAGTCTTGGTGCCCGCGTTTGGATGACATCAGACTAATGCCAATGACAATAGCAAAAAAGAGGAACATTAATAATATTCCTACCCAAGCCATAGGGGTTTTACGAAGGTTTGGGTCTGGTGGTGTAGTTGCCACGGCCAAAACCGTAGCGTTGCATAAAACGACACAGAAAACCATAAATAACAGATTAAGTAAGCGTTGCATTGCCAAAGGATACAGTAATTAAGTTGTTAGTGCGAATTGCGTAGTTGTAAACCACTTGTTGAACCAAGAGATTGGTAAATTTCTTTGGTGGCTTTTGATTGATTCATTGTGAAAAAATGGATGCCACGAACACCCTTGTCAAGTAATTCCGCGCACTGTTGCGATGCCCAGTTAATTCCTATGTTACGCACCGCTTCTGGATCGTCTTGAAATCGATATAACCTTTTTTGCAACGCAGCTGGAAAATTCGCACCTCCTGCAAGTTCTGCCATCCTACGCATGCTGGAGATCGATGTGATTGGCATAATGCCGGCGAATATAGGTGCATAAATACCACGAATCTCACATTGTTGGGACCAATCAAAAAATGCATTATTATCAAAAAAAAGCTGAGTGCATATCCAATCAATTCCAGCGTCGACTTTTGCCTTCAAATGGTCAAGCTGTTTCAGGCGGTTTGGTGTTTCTGGATGGCCCTCCGGAAAGCCCGCCACACCAACACCAAAAGATTTACTTGGAAAATCGTGTATAGCGCGCACTAGTTCTACCGCGTACGCGTAATCTCCATTGTCGCATCCAGCTGTTGGGGCGTCGCCACGTAATGCAAGCACATTGTCGACACCAGCCTGTGCATATTCATTCAGAATGGCATTAATTTCGTCTTTCTTATGACCAACACATGTTAAGTGTGGAATAGGGTCGAGTAAGGTTTCTTGTGCGAGTTTACAAACAAGTTTATTTGTCTTTGACCTTGATGCACCGCCGGCACCGTATGTTACTGAAACGAATGATGGTTCAAGGGCTTCAAAAGCGCCTATACGGCTAGTAAAAGAATCCCATGCTGAATCGGTTTTGGGTGGGAAAAACTCAAAACTAACTATAGTCTTATCGCGTTTCAAAATTTCATTTACATGCATCGTTTATAGCATAACGGGGAGAAGAGGATATCAACCACTGTATTTAATATTCAATACGCTTTATACTTATATTGTATGAATGAACGATTGCGCATTCCAAAGCCAACAGCTCGTCGATTAAGCCTATATTTGCGGGAACTTGAAGCACTCCGAGAAACAAACTTGACGTCGATAAATTCGACTCAACTTGGCAAAGCTCTTGGTTTAACTGGCGCGCAGGTACGCAAGGATTTTACAACCTTCGGCACATTCGGACGCCCCGGGGTGGGTTATTCCATTACGCATCTTTGCGAAAAAATTCGAGAAATTATGGGTACAAATAACACTTGGGATGTTGCTGTGGTTGGGGCTGGGAAAATTGGACAAGCGATTGCGTCTTATCCTCGTTTAATTAACCGAGGTTTTAACATTAGTGCTGTTTTTGATAACGACCCCAATATTATTGGTACAACTGTTGCCAAACACAACGTTCGATCAATCTCTGAAATAATGAATATTATCTCAACTCGAAACATTCGCATTGCTATTCTTGCTGTGCCTGTTGGTGTCGCACAAAATCTTTCGGACCAATTAGTTGATGCGGGAATAACGGGCATTTTAAACTTTACACCTACACGCTTAAGTGTACCTGATAATGTCGCTGTTTCAAGTGTAGATTTCTCTCGTTCACTTGAACAATTAGCGCTTGAAATTTCAGTTGACTTTTGTTGAGGTGGTCAATCCGAAACGACTGCTTGGCCAAAAAGTGCAGATCCAACCCGAACGACATTTGCTCCACTTTCAATCGCCACTTCAAAATCATTAGACATGCCCATCGACAAGACATTAAACGCTTCGCCGCAATGAGGTGTCTTTTGCATTTCTTTGAACAATTCAGCACAACGTTCAAATACGGCTCGGGAATCTTCTGGGTTTTCAGAGGCTTCTGCCATGCACATCATACCGCGCGGAATTACATTGGGCATTGTTTCAAGTTGCTCAAGAAGATAACCAACAGCGGCTGGAGCAATGCCGGTTTTTTGGCGTTCTCTTGAAATATTAGATTGGAGCAAAACCTCAACGACTAGGTTCTTTTTGCTGGCAGACTCTTGAATTTCTTCCGCAAGCCTAAGAGAATCAACAGAATGAACCATTCGAGTTAGTGGAACCACACGGCGACATTTATTCCGTTGTAAGTGCCCAATAAAGTGCCAACGAATTGGGCTAGTAAGTTCTGGTTCACCAAGCTCTCGGCGACGTTCAATATACTCGTCAATTTGTGCTGCAATTTGTGTAAAGTGTTGAAGTCTACTCTCACCAAAGTCTAGGTGACCGAGATCTACGAGTTGTCGAACATCATCGACAGAAGCATATTTTGTTACAGCAACAAGATGTATATCATCCGCTGTTCTACCCGAGCGAAGCGCAGCAGCTTCAATTCGTTTGTTTACGGTTTCATATCGTTCCTTAATTGTTGTCACGTATATACCCCTCCTTGGGTTGCGTAATTACAGCATACCGTTTAATTGGACATTGCACATACACCGAGTGCCTCTGCCATTGCCACACCAATACCAGCGGGACTTTCACAAACCACCACGCCGCTTGCTGAAAGGGCCTCCATTTTAGCTTGAGCAGTGTCATCGGCACCGCCAATAATTGCACCAGCATGACCCATCCGCTTGCCTTTTGGAGCTGTTTTACCCGCAATAAAAGCCACGACGGGCTTCTTCATATTTTTTTGAACCCACTGACCCGCTTCGGTTTCATCGTTGCCACCAATTTCACCAATCATAACAACTCCATCTGTTTGATCATCTTTTTCAAAACGATCAAGGAGTTCTATGAAATTGGTACCTTTAATTGGGTCGCCCCCAATACCAATACATGTTGTTTGCCCAAGTCCAAGTGAACTGGTTTGCCAAACTGCTTCATAAGTTAAGGTGCCACTTCGACTAATAATACCAACGCTTTTCCCAGACTTGGCATCACAGGGTGCTGTGTGGATGTAACCCGGCATAATGCCAATTTTACAACCATCTTCAAAAGTTGCAGCCGCGCCTTCACCGCCTATTTTTTTGCCGGGTGTGATAATGCCTGGGCAGTTAGGGCCAATAAGAATAGTGTCTGGGTAGCCCGCAAGAATGGTTTTCAGCCTCATCATATCACCAACAGGAATACCCTCGGTAATTGCGCAAATTAGCTCTATCCCAGCATCGGCTGCCTCGAGAATAGAGTCAGCAGCGAATGGAGGTGGGACAAAAACCATTGAGGCCGTTGCGCCTGTTTCAGTAACCGCGTCAGAGACAGTATTAAAAATAGGGAGACCATTTATATCTTGCTGGCCGCCCTTACTTGGGGTAACCCCGCCAACCATTTTGGTGCCGTACTCAAGGCAGCCCTTTGTATGAAATGCGCCAGCTGAGCCCGTGATGCCTTGGCAGATTACTTTTGTGTTTCCATCTATTAAAATTGACATGGTTTACTCCATTTAAGACACTACAGGATACCGCAGGTGGCCCCAGGTGACTACACTCTCAATATGTCTTCCCGAACAAAAAAACCATTAACGTATGCAGAGACTGGTGTTGATATTGAGGCGGGAGACCGCCTGGTTGGCCTTATTCAAACCATGATGAAAAGAACTCATGGTTCACGTGTCCTTGGCGAACATGGCGGTTTTGCAGGAATGTTCCGCCTAGACTTCAATGAACGCTTGTTTAAGCGTAATTTTAAAGACCCCGTCCTTGTTGCCTGCACCGACGGGGTTGGGACTAAGGTTAAACTTGCCTGTGATCTGGAAATATACGATACGGTTGGAATCGACTGTGTTGCTATGAATGTCAACGATATGATTGTCGAGGGTGCTGAGCCATTATTTTTCCTGGACTATCTTGGACTTCATACACAAAACCCAGAAATTACGGCTTCTATTGTTGCTGGTGTGGCCAAAGGATGTCAGATTTCAAATTGCGCTCTAATTGGTGGTGAGTGTGCGGAGATGCCTGACATTTATCAAAAAGGGGATTTTGATATTGCTGGGTTTGCTGTTGGTGTTGTCGAGCTTGAACGGGCAATAGATCCCAGTCGCGTTGAACCCGGTGACATTATTATTGGTTTACCCTCAAGCGGAGTGCACTCGAATGGCTTTACCTTAGCTAGGGCTGCTGTGAAAGAATTAGATTTACGGAAAACGTATCCGGAGCTTGAAACAAACCAAACTCTTGGTGAGGTGCTACTTGAACCAACGCGCATTTATGTTGACCCAATTGTGCGGCTTTTACATCAATATAAAGTAAAAAAAGTTGTGTCAGGTATGGCCCATATTACCGGTGGTGGAATTGGTGGAAATTTAAATCGTTCACTTGGTGATCATGTTGACGCAACAATCCACCTTAGTCGCTGGGACATACCAGCTATTTTCCCATTCTTACAAAAGCATGGGAACATTCAAACAGAAGAAATGTATAGGGTCTTTAACATGGGTATCGGCTACATACTCATTGTACGTCCCGCTTTTGCTGATTCAATTAAATCACATCTCGAACAGTTTGGAGAATCTGCTATTGTCATTGGTGAAATAACCAACGGAACTGGACAAGTGCATTTAAAATAAAAAATTAATATGCACATAATTCTTCTTTCAATTTGTTTAAGCACACAGGGTATTCAGGACGCCGCAGTTTTGCGTGGTGGTGCGTGGCTGCCTCGATTGGGGGGAACAATCAGCGATGGTGGTGGCGCCATTGATTTTGAAACAAACATTGATTTGAGAGACAGGGAAGTACTTCCGCTTTTTGAGTTTGAAGTTGAACCTATAGACAACGTCATAATGGAACTGTCGTTCTTTGATTTTTCTACTTCGGGAAAAGGAACATACCAAGGAAATGATGTCTATGGTGGAATAATTATGGGCAACGGAGATGCGTGGTCTGCTTCCGCAGATATCCAAAGTGTGGGCGCTGAATTTGCATGGGAAGTCTGGGAACCATACAAGAAAAATCTTGATACTACATTGTCTTTTGCACCCGTTGCTGGCCTACGCTGGCTTGGTGTTAAAACCGAGTTATCAAACGAAACCAATATACAAACTGTTCAACATCAAAACAGCTGGCTTGCAGTGCAAGCTGGGCTTCAAATGGATTTTTGGTGGGACGCGACAAGTATGGAGTACAGCCCATTTAACAGTATTGCTATTCAAAGCCAGTTTCTCATCGGAGCAATGGTTGGCGACGATGGGGGGTCGATGTGGAGCATTGAAGCGGGCCTTTCGCTCGGCATTAATGTTTCTGTTTCTGCATTTTTTGGTTATCGACTGCAAGAGCTGAATGCCGAAGATGGGGCATATACCTTTGATGCAGGACTGCAGGGTTTGTTTGTTGGTGGTGAAATTCGTTTTTAACGAACGGCTAATAGTTTCAGGCGTACCAATATAGCATGTCTTTGAAAAAGAAAAAATCAGGTAAGTTTAAACGGGCAAAAGCTCGACACCTATTATTTACAACCGGTCCAAATAAGATTAGTGGGGGGCGGTTGTTTAAGAAACATTTTGATCAATCCATCAACTTAAACGAGGTCACCATAAAATCTGCAAGATGGCCCCGTGCATTCGATGGACTGCGCATAGGTCATGTTAGCGATTTTCATCTTGGAGACCTTTTGCCAATTGAAAAAGCAATTAGTGCTGTTGAGTTATTAGCAAAACAAGAACCTGACATTGTGTTTTGTACCGGAGATGTGGTTGATTTATGTATTGGCGATGCACAACATTTATTTGATGCGCTAGCCTCAATCAATGCACCGCTTGGCACAATGCTTGTGCTCGGGAACCACGATGAGCTTGACTGTGCAAATACACTAAGTTCAATGGCCATACAGTCTGGCATAACTTTACTGCGGGATGCGTGCTGCACAGTAACGAGAAATAGTGGCTCGTTAAACATTGCTGGTATAGATTGGTCGAAAACAATGAAACAATGTAATTCAAAAGTTAGTCGCACATGCAACCCAAGTACGCACATTCTTTTATCACATAACCCAAAGGCATTTCATCAGGCAGCGGCAATTGGTGTTCCTTTAACACTTTCAGGACACACGCATGGAGGCCAGGTCGCTATAAAAAATAACAACCAAACCAACCTTGCAATTACTCATAAATACTCTGCTGGAATATATGAAGAAAACCACTCGCATCTTTTTGTGACTGTGGGTGTTGGTTCTTGGTTTCCGTTGCGGATAAATTGCCCCGCTGAAGTCGCACTGATTACGATGAAAGGTGTTCAAGAATTGAGTGAATAGCTGCAGAACGGTGTGAGCGCAAGTTTTTTTCATCAGGTAACATTTGCGCGCTGGTCACGCCTGCATCTGGAACATATAGAAGGGGGTCGTAACCAAATCCGTTCGTGCCCTCCGGTTTAACTGCAATAATGCCCTCAAATGTGCCCTCTGATTCTGCAACAATTAAACCGTCCGGGTCGGCTATACAAAGTGAACACACAAAACGAGCTGTTCGCAGATCGTTAGGCACACCCTGCAAGCGTTTAAGTAATAATAAGTTATTTGCCTTATCTCGTTCTGCGCGGTTAGCCCCTACGCCTGCAAACCGCGCCGAGTGAACTCCAGGAGCGCCACCAAGCGCATCAACAACCAGGCCAGAGTCATCTGCCATACAACGTAATCCTGTAACTTGAGCATAACTCAATGCTTTTATTCTTGCGTTTCCGGCAAAGGTATCAGAATCTTCAATGGGCTCTTGAAATGTACTAGAAAGTGAATCGAGACCAATTGTAGTAATGTTGTGTGGATGAAGAATATCTCGTGCTTCACCAAGCTTGTGGCTATTAGTTGTCGCGAAAAGAATTTGCATTTCACCCTTGCCAACAAGAAGGTATTTCACCAAATGAAGCTGTAATTGTGCTTCTAATACCACCACGACCCTTCCAGTTTGTCACGACCTGCATCCATTTTGGCTGCATACAAATCGCAAGATCATCGCAAATTTGATTGGTCACTGCTTCGTAAAAAATACCCTCATTTCGAAATGATTGATAATACATTTTTAAACTTTTAAGCTCAATGCACTGTTGATCTGGTTCATATCGCAGCAATATATTGCCAAAGTCTGGGTGCCCTGTCACAGGACAGACTGAAGTAAACTCTTCATTCAGATGCTCGATGAGAAAAGTGTTTTTTGTAGGAGTGTCAAATGTTTCAAGTAATGTTATGTCTGGCATCAACGCATTTTAATACACAAACTGGTCCAATACACCACGTGCAAAGCATCGTTTTAATGAACTAAACTGTTTTATAAACCATATCGAAGAACTAGAGTGATTACCCTTGGTTGATCCGGCTGAATCAAAAGGGATTGCCTAAACGCAGTGCGGGCAGATTGGAATACATCAATATTAGTTTTATCCCCTAATAACCAGGCGTTAAGTTCGTTTACGCCAATTCCGTTGAGAGCTCGCCAATTGCTGCTGTCGTAATCCACCGCAGTCTTATATGCCAGGAGAGACGCTGCATAATCGCCAAGACGGAACTCTGCCCAGCCAAGTTGTTCATAAGAGTTTGTTGTAGGATCAATTTGGACAAGTTGAGACGCCGTATTAACAACTTCTTGATATCGCTTCTCTTGCGTCAAAAGATAAATGATATTTTGCATTAACTTAGGCGAGGGTTCATCCATCTCTTCAGAAGCTGCAATGTAAGCAGCCAAAGCATCTTGGGGCCTATTCAGCAATTGATATGTTGCAGCCAGAGTTATTTGAGCCGGAGCAATATAACCTTCAAGCTGAACTGCCCGTTCTGCAAAGACAAGTGCACTTTGGGGTCGGCCCATTTGCAAGTATGTGGTCGCGATGTTCATATTTGCGCTCATGTCTTCTGGATTGATAGTGAGTGCTCTATGGTACGCCCGAACAGCATCAACAAACTTTTGCAACATTTGAAGTGAGACAGCATGCCCATATTGTGCATCAAAATTACGAGGTTCAAGTTTTGCCGCTCGTGCATATGTAGGCTCTGCTTTTTCCCAATTTTTCTGAATTAGGTAAATATCTCCCATTCCCAAAAATGCTTTAGTAGCAACTGGGTTTTGGTTCAATACTTCTCGAAACATTTGCAGTGCTTCGGTGTAGTCGCCATGTAGCTTTGCAAGTCCTGCGGCTTCCATGGTTACCTGTTGTACTTCCGTCACATCAATTTTTTGAAGCTCTTCTGTAGGCGATGCCGTTGTGGGTGATAATGCGTGGCAGCCAATAGAACTGGCGACTATGGTAAAAAGAATTGTTCTCAAAAAAATATTCATGCGTGATTAGGATACTTCGAATAAAGACCTATCGGTTTTTTTTTGCAGATTTCGCCATTGATCGGAGTTTTGTGAGATTCACCTGATCCATTGATTGGCCTGCCTCGTTCTCTTCTTTTGAGGTTTCTAGGATTTTTGGAATATTGTCAAAAAGTGGATTTGACAAAATAGACTTAAAACAGGATAAGCCGCAAGACCCCTCACCAATATGTGCATGCCTGTCAAGGCGAGAACCAACTGGGCCAACTGAATCATTGAAGTGAAACACCTTAATATGTTTTAATCCCAAGACCTCATCAAATTCTTGCAATACAAACTCTGCCTTTTTCTTCGTAGTCATATCGTATCCAGCGGCTGTTATGTGGCAGGTGTCAAAACAAAAGCCTATTCGTTCTGGTTGAGAAACATTGTCTCGAATCCAACCAAGGTGGTGTGCGTTATATCCTAAATTAGTACCCGATCCAACAGTGGTTTCGAGACATGTAATAGTTTTATATCCTGGCAATTCATTATGAATTTGGTCGATAGCCGCTACAATTAATTGCAAACCATTTTGATCTTCTTTTGAAATAGTGCCGGACAGATTATTTGGCTCGCCACGTTTTCGCGGTGTTCCCAATCTTGCCCCCGGATGAGCAACCAATAACGATATACCAAGGCGTTCACAGCGTTCTATTTCTTCGCGTTGGAGTGCAATCGATTTACCCCAAGTAGTTTCGTTGGGTGATGCCATATTAATGAGATAACTATTGTGGCTTACGGTGCGATTTGAGTTAGCCCATCCGTTTTTTTTAAGTTCAAGAAGCCAAAGTTCAACGTCATCCTTGGAAAGTGGTTTTGCATTCCATTGGCGTTGGTTTTTTGTGAAGATTTGCACACAATCCATGTTTTGCGTTCGGGCTGAAGCAAGGGCATGAAACATTCCGCCTGCAATGGAAAGATGAGAACCCAACACTATGTTGTAGACTGACCCATGTGGCGATCAAACTCGAGAAGAGCTGCAGTGTTATCGCCAATCATGTTAATTTTAGCTAGATTATCACGCGCGCTTACTTCTTCTTCAACCTGCTCTGTTACAAACCATTGAAATGCTACCTCGACATGCCAGGCAGATTCTTCTCTTGATTGTTGAAAGATTGTGCTGATTTGTGTTGTTACACGCTGCTCGTGCGCGAGCGCTGCTTCAAACACCTCTTTTGGACTAGCGAACTCCACAGTAGGGTTTGGTGGGCCCTGAAGTGTAATTGGGACATCCCACTCATTCATGAAGCCTACAATTTTCATCGCGTGTTCATGTTCTTCGCTCGCCTGTTCTTTAAACCAAGAGGCCATTCCGTGTAAATTTTCTCGCTCGAGCCAAAAAGACATCGCAAGATATTGCAATTCTGCACCAAGTTCGTGAATAATTTGATCATTAACAAGTGTATTGAGGGCATCGCTTGACATAGGTATATACCTCAGCTGGTGGCGTGCACACCAAGAAGGGATGCAGCGCCATTTGTAATATCAGTGTAATGAAGGCCACACATTCGAAGTATGTCCTCGGGCGTTCGAGTTGACTTTGGAATACGTCGGACATGGAGCTGCTCAACAGTAAAAGCATCTCCTGAAGTAGTGCAAGCGTCTGCAACGGCTGAACCGAGAGAACCGCCATAATTATCTTCTACAACCAGGACATTACCATTATTTTCATTTGCCAAATCAAGCAGGCGTTCTTCGTCAAATGGAAGGCTGTAGAGATCAAGTAGCGTTGCATCAACACCAAGGCGGTCAAGTTCTTCAATGGCTTTGTTACACTCATGAATCATGTATCCAGCAGAAACAATCAAGAGATCGCGCCCTTGTGTAAGCACTTCCATGCCTCCAAGTTCGAACTTTGTGTTTTCATCATAAAGCATTTCAACTTCTGGTCTGAAGGTTCTTAAGTAGGAACAGCCAATATGCTCAGACATCGCTATGGTTAGGCCGTAGGCCGCCCAGGCATCCGCGGGCTGCAAGACATAACAGCCCGGGTTACCATAATGATCAACCATTGTTCCAAAACTTCTAAACCAAGCAATGTCTGGAAGCGACATTTGGCTAGGACCATCTGCTGCCAGAGAAATTCCGCTGTGTGATCCAACAATTTTGATATTTGCACCAGAATTAATCGCCATTTCAATTTGATCATAACCACGAGTAATAAATTTAGAAAAGGTAGAACAAAATGGAATTTTCCCAGCTGCGCTAAGGCCTGCACCAACCGAGTACATGTTTTGTTCAGCAATCTTACACTCAACAAAGCGATTGGCAAGATCACCATCGTTGCCAAATGTATTACTAAAGGTAGAGTTGCTGACATCTGCATCAACTGCCCACACATTTTTATTGCCGTGCCCAAGCGCACGCAATGCAATTCCATATGCCTTGCGAGTGGCCATTTTCCCCGACTGTAATACTGTAGACATGTCCCATGCTGCCATTGCTTCTTTGAAGGACATAACGTTGGTAGCATCGGCATTGTACGAAATTGGAGTTGGTGGTTCTGGGATATTTACAGGGGCTGTTACCATTGACGAGGTTAATTGCATGCCGGTTTGTTTTAATTCAGCAATAATTTCTTGGACTTGTTGTTTCGAGGCAGGTTTGCCGTGCCAATTTGCCCCCTGCATTGAGGGAGCACCCCAACCCTTAATTGTTTTTGCAACGACTGCCATTGGTATCGTTCTGTTGTCAACGTTAAATTGATCGAATGCGGTTTTAATTGCGTTTGGATTGTGACCGTCGATGACGGCGACCTCAAAGCCAAATGCTTCAAGTTTTGCTGCTAGGCGCTCTGGCGATTGTTGTTCACTCACTGCGCCTGCTTGCCCATATTGGTTACAGTTAAAAATTGGCAGCACGTTTGTCAGCTTGTGATCCATAATAAAGTCAAGAGCTTCAGTAATTTGACCTTCACGGGCTTCGCCATCACCAATGATGCAATATGTTTTGCGTCCGGTGTTATCAGAGAATGCGGCGAGACCCAGTCCAGCTGCAACCGAAAGTCCTTGACCGAGTGATCCTGTCGCCGCATCAAAAAAAGCCACACCTTCCTTTGGGTTGGGGTGACCGTCTAGTGGAGAGTTAGCTTCACGCAGCGTTTTAAGGTGTCCCGGGTTAAGTGCAATTGGCTCACCACTCCATTCAACCGTTGCCCCAATATCCGCCATTGCAGCATACACCGCAGGAACCGCGTGACCTTCGGAAAGAACCAGCCGGTCGGCTGTTGGACAGTCTGGATCACTTGGTAACCAGCGCATAGTTCGATACATCAAGACGGAAATAAGGTGCCCAATACTCATTGCTGAGGTCGGGTGCCCGCTACCAGACTCTGCACACATTTCGAGTGACATTGTGTCAAGTTTAATTGCTCTAGCGTGTATGGCGTTTTCAAAAGACATCTATGGATCCTTCCATCGTTACGATGATGTTGATTTGCGTGTTGGGGGTTTTTTAGTAAATTATCGCTTTTTCTTATCTGCCAATAAACGTGCAGTATTGCATGAGAAGGAGGTCTAATCAATGCAAAACAGAGGGAAAAACACCAGGAACGAGAGATTCTCTCTGTCTCTTGGTACACTCACCAGTATGCCCGCGGTGGCAAGGGAAAACAAGCTTAAAAGAGACTTATAAAAATGGCAGTAAAACAAACAACCAATATGAAGGCGGTATGTGACCGCGATGCACTTGTCGAGGCAATGGGACTCATTTCTGGGGTTGTTGCTGGTCGCACACCAACGCCAGCGCTTCAATGCGTCAAACTTTCAGGACAAGATGGCCGTCTGACATTATCTGCAACAGATGGAGAGGTGGCTCTTACACTTTCTACTGATCGGGTTGACCTTGAGGCCGATGGGGAGGTCCTTGTACCGGCCGACAAGTTCTCTCAAATTGCTAGAGCGTGCGATGATTCTACTCTGACCATTATCGGGGATGATGACAAACTTAATATTCGTTCGTCAGATGCACGATTCCGGGTTTTTGGATTCCCAATTTCTGAAGCACCAGAAGCTATTGCTTTTGATGAGATCGAGCCAGATTTTTCCGTAGACGGAGCAACTTTTCGAAGCCTGATGGACAAAAGTGCTTTTGCCGCAGCTACTGATCATAGCCGATACGCCATAAATGGTGTGCATCTTGATATTCGTGGATCAAAACTTAGGTTAGTAGCAACGAACGGACATCGACTCGCTCTATCTAATGGATCTTGTGACAATAACATTGAAAAAGTAGATTGTATTATTCCAACAAAAGCAATGACCATGCTAAAACGGCTCTTACACGATGGTGGTGGAACCGTTTCAGCAAAAGTAAATGATGGTCGCATCATCTTCCATATTGATAATGAATCTGGCGGCACCTCAACGTTAACAAGCAACCTGGTTGAAGGAACATTCCCTCCATTTGAGGATGTTATTCCGAAAGACTTAGACCGTAAAGCAGTCATCAACAAAGACGCACTGCACCGTGCAGTTAAGCGCGCCCATCTTATGACAAACGAGGAGTCGCGAGGCGTACGCCTAGTCTTTGATAAAGATTTGCTTCAAATTACAAGTCGTGCACCAGAAACTGGTGAGGCGGAAATTGAAGTACCAATCACCTCATTCACCGGAGACAGGCTCGAAATTGCATTCAATCCTGTTTACATTATGGATGCGCTAAAAGTTATTGATTCAAACGAAATTACCATCGAATTGAAAAAGAGCGAAAAGCCTGGTTTAATTCGCAGTGGTAACAATTTTGTCTACATCATCATGCCGGTCAGTCTGCAATAAATAATTATCTTTGTGAATTGGGCCGACCAATAGGCCCCCGCCTTCTGCCCGACTTGTCGCCCTTTCTTGCGTATTTGACTGAACAGCCCCATGGTTGCACATAGTTTGGCGAAACCTCTTGATCTCCCTCAAGCTGTCTGAGTACACGCATTACATGTGTATCCGCATCTGCTCCCTCTTTGCCCCGGGGATCGTCGCTTAACGCGCCTTGATATACCAACACACCCTCTTCGTCGATAACAAACATGTGGGGCGTGGTTTTTGCGTTATAAAGATGGCCAACCGCACCATCGTAATCCATCAGCATTGGAACTTCTAGCTCCAATTCTTCAATAAACTCTTTGCCTCCATTAAGTACCTCTTTCTCTGGAAGATTTGCTGTTGAGTTCACTGATAAATAGACAACCTCAGTGTCGGCCTCTCGAAGATTCGTTAATAATTTTGAGACAAGACCAGATTCCCATATATTCTTACAAAAGGGGCATGTTTGATTGAACCACTCTAATACCACAACCTTGCCCTCGTATTCTGCAAGTGTGTGTGTTTTTCCGTATTGATCTTTGAGAGAAAATGCTGGTGCCTTTTCACCAACTTCAGCAATTATTTTCTTCTCACTTATCGGATTTTCTTTTGGTGGTTTTACGCCTACTGGCTGTGCGATTACCAAAGTGCTAAGGCCACATGTAATCATTGTGATGATTGTTGTTTTAAACATTAATTGACTCCTCTACCTTGTGGTTGTAAATATGATTCTTCTAATTCAAAATGAATGTAATACGATGGGTCGTTGTTTTTGCGACCAAGTAGCAATATGCCCTCGATTGTAAGTTTCCCATCCGAGCCCTGATAAAAATCAAGGTCTATAGCAATCGGTAAACGAAATTTGTTGTTCTCAACAATAGGACGTGAACTAGATCCATATTGAACACCCTTTGATTCTATGCCAATAAATCGAAGTGGCCGCAGCGTTGACTCCCCCGAAATAAACATGGTGTTTCCTGAAATATAAACACCACCCTGTTCTAGGTTTTCAATAGCCTGCGGCAATGCGGTTTTCCAGTCAATAAGGTTTTTATCCTTGCTTGGTGGGCCTGGTTGTAAATTATTTGTTGACACTAATAATTTGTGTGAATCCGTACCCATAACACAGTTTTTTTTACACGCGAGCCAAAAGGTATTTACTTTAAACTCAACATGCCCATCTTCAAGAACTTCTGGTGCAGTAACGGGCACAAAAAAAGCGGCTTGCTTGTTATAGCCAAATGTTGGACCTTCAGATTCTCGAAAGGTAGATGGTCTTGGAAAAATCGGTTCACCAACAACAAAGCCATCTGGTGCTTGGACTTCTATCTCTGTGGGCGTTCCACTTGATCCTGGGTTTTTCCAATAGGTGTGCCAACCTGCATCGGGCTGCAATACAACGATGACATGAAAAGTTTGCCCCGGTCCAACCCAACCAACATCCATGCGTACTTCGACAGAAGCATGCCCAGGGTTTTCTTCCTCCTGCAGGTGGTCAAAATGTGGTGGTTCGAAAGGGGTAGCGGGTGAATTAGGCGGTATGCAGGCCACTGGTACTAAAAGTATGGATGTTGCCAATGCAAACATGTAAAAACTCCTGGGGTTGAGAACTACAACGAACTGAGCTTCCGTGTATTCTGCTAATTATGGGAAATATATTCAAAATCTTAATTACCATAACACTTCTTTGTAATGGTTGTGACTCAGGTATTAGTGATAAAAATCTTCGCTTTATTAATGCAAATCAAGCTGCTGACTTGATGGGGGAGAGTGAAAGCTCCCTCTTGGGGCCTATTAATGCGACCATTTTGGTTGATCCCAGGCCAACTTGGAGTTTTCGTAAATCACATATAAAAAACGCAACTAATATCCCGTTTGGACGATTGTATTACCAGGCCTGGCAACTTGATGAAGCAGGAACTATTATTGTTGCGGGTGAAACATACAACGATCCCGTCGCGATTGCCATGAGCAAAGAGTTGATAACAATGGGCTTTACGGACGTAAAAACTCTTCGAGGCGGCCTTACCGGTTGGGAAGATGCGGGCGAAATGGTCATTACCGCAGAATAATCGAGGAAGTCCAACGAAGAAACCTTAGGAAAACCGGCTTTTCCCTTGCTTTAGCATCCTTTGAGGTGTACTCTGAGAAACCCGTGATTACTATCTCTAGGATAAAAAGCTAGATAGCTTGTTATAGGACAAAAAGGCAACCGTGTATGGTTGTTATGCGAATAAAATGGCTCAAACGCCGACAAGATAGGTGTTACATAAAAACAGGCAAATAAGTTTGTTAGGAGAAGGATTAAAATGAAATCACAAACAGTTTTAACAACAGCAATATTTGGGCTCTGTGTCATCGGTGCGAATATGGCGATGAAACCAAAACAAGCACCAAAGTTTGAAACTTCACTGGTTGCACAAAATGGACAAAACTCAAGCAACCGAAATCTTGGCGATGCGCCTCTGAGTTCAGAACTTATCGTAAATGGTTTGGCGAGACCGGTACAAGTGACACACGCACCCGGCGATACTAGTCGAATTTTTATTGTGGAGCAACGGTCGGGTAGCACCGGAAGGGTGAGGATCTACAATCTAAACACGGGCACACTAAATTCAACCCCCTTCATTAGTTTATCGGTCAGCACAAGTTCTGAGCAAGGTCTTCTTGGAATGGCATTCCATCCCAACTATGATCAAAACGGATACTTCTACTTAAACTACACCGCAAGTAATGGAGATACATACATTACTCGTTACTCTGTTTCCGACAATCCAGATATTGCGGATTCGGGAAGCGCATATACCATCATGACGATGGACCAACCATATTCAAACCATAATGGTGGTTGGCTTGGCTTTAGCCCTATTGATGGGTATCTGTATATAGGTACAGGTGATGGAGGAAGTGCTGGCGATCCGGGCAACCGTTCACAAGACATTACTTCGCAAAAACTAGGGAAAATACTGCGTATTGATGTTGATAATGGCTCGCCATACAGTAATCCCGCAGATAACCCCTTTGTTGGTGTAACGGGTGATGATGAAATTTGGGCTTACGGAATGCGAAATCCGTGGCGCTGTGACTTTGATGAAGAAACTGGCGACTTGTGGATTGGGGATGTGGGGCAATATGATATTGAAGAAATTACCCTCATACCTAATGGTTCGGGTGGTGAAAACCACGGATGGCGATGTTATGAGGGGAATGAGTCATACAACACAAGCGGGTGTGATTCTTCCAACACAATGGTCTTTCCTGTTTGGCAATATACACATTCGTTTGGTTGCTCTGTCACCGGTGGATGTATATATCGTGGTGAAGCTATACCAAGCTTGGACGGCACCTACTTTTTTGGTGATTACTGTACAAACAGAATTTGGTCGTTCCGTGCTGATGGCGATGATCCATACGACTTCCTAGAACGCACAAGTGAGCTTGCACCAAACTCTGGCTCTATTGGATCAATCTCTGGATTTGGTGAAGATGCAAATGGGGAAATTTATATTTGCGACTTGGGGGGAGAGGTTTACAAAATTATTGCTGCACCAGCCTACGGTGCTTGTTGTATTGGAAACAGTGGAACGTGTATTCAAATACCAGAGTCTAACTGTAATGGTGGTGGTGGGTCATGGCAAGGGCCAAACAGCTCTTGTGCAGATGGCGCTTGCGAACCAAATAACTGCCCGTCAGATGTTGATGGTAATGGTAGTGTTGGTGTAGGGGATATCCTCACAATGATTGACCAGTGGGGTTCATGTAATGGTTGCAGTGGCGATATTAATGGCGACAATGTTGTTAATATCACGGATTTACTTGAGGTTGTTGGCACCTGGGGGCCATGCAACTAAGGTCAAAACTTTCTTGCTCCTTTTGATATAATGCTCGGTCGCAGTTCTTTTTACTGCGACCGAGTTTCATTTTTGAGACTTTTTAGGGCTGGTAGCTCAGCTGGTTAGAGCGCACCCCTGATAAGGGTGAGGTCGGTGGTTCGAGTCCACTTCGGCCCATTTAAAAACAGGCCAGGCGAAAAAGCCCGGTCTGTTTTTTATTTATCTTGCTGAATTTTTTCTGGTGTTTGATGTTTTGTAATGGTCTAAAAATTAGGTTTTACATCTTACTTCTTTAAACCACTGCGCCACATTGAGGATGGCAACATTCCAACACCCATCAATAATAGCTGACTCACAACATATAAAAGTAGCCAAAAAACAGCAGACTCTGTAAAACCATAAGAGTGTAGCCCTACACCAAGCATATTGGTACCAAACCAAGACCATGCCGTAATGATATTACAACTTATCGCGAGAACAACAATACCGCGATCACGTATCATTCCACACCACCGTGCGTGCAAGATAAGCAGGGTCATAAGAACAATCATGGCTGCGCCATTTTCTTTTGCATCCCAACCCCAAAACCTGCCCCACGACTGGTCTGCCCAAATACCACCAAGAACAGTACCCACAAAACTCATTAATGCTGCGAAACAAATAACACCATATATCATTTTAATTAGAGATTTACCATGCTCCTTATCAAGCAATTTTGTAAATACACCAAGTAATACATATGCTGTGCCGAGCAATCCTGCAAAAAATGTAGCAGAATATCCAATAGTAATAACAACAACATGTGTTGCAAGCCAAAAGTTTGAATCAAGAACCGCCTGCATCATTTCCATGGTGTCGCCTGATCCACCAAGATTGTGGGCAATGACAAGAGAACCAAAACCTAGTGCTGATGCCACTGTTCCAGCGAAACCAAGTTTCATCCGTTTATCAACCAATAAGCCGATAAGGACGCAAAACCAGCCAATAAAAACAGCAGAGCTATACAAATTTGTAACGGGTGGTCTTCCCTGTAAATACATTCTTCCGATCAGGCCAATTGTTTGCACAACAAACGCAACAACAATTAATGAAGTCATTGATTTAAGAAGAGTGTTTGATAACGAAGCCCTTGAAAGCTGAGTACTAAGCATTCCAAAACACCCGAGCAAAAATGCTATGACATACAGCACCATTGATTTATAAAAAGGTTGGGCGTGATTAAAAACCACTTCAATTCTTGCTTTTTGCATTTCTGCAGGAAATAACTTGTTTAAATCGGTGCTGTATTGAAACAGGGCGTCATTAAACAGTTCGACATTACCTTGATTGTATAGTTGCAACATATTAATCCAAGTAAGCACATATGGATCGCTTGGTGTTTCAATAACCGAAACGTTGAAAGACCTCCAGTCACCACCAATGTCGCTAGGCGGAATAACATAGGGCGCCATTAGATATGATAAATCTCTAAAAAGAGATAGTCGCTGATAGAGTGTAAGCACAGCGTTTTGAAAGGGATCACGGTCCTTCGCCTTTACACGGCTTGCCAGTTGCGCTTGCTCGCCTATTTCTGTGAGATTGTCTACTATTTCTTTGTATGAAAAACGGGTTCGATTTTCCTCCGATAAACCAAGCAGGGATAAGACATTGGGGTGGTCTATCCTAAATATTTCCCGTGCAACCGAAACATCAGTATTGGTAAGTAATTCAAGATACCACTCTGTAGCAGACATTTTTCTATTGTTGACAAGCAGTGTTTGTTTGCCGCTAAGCATCATTAAATTGTTTAATGCGACTGTGCCAACTGGTTTTGTCCTGCCATGTGCAGAAACTGGTATTGACTGGAACGTGGAAACCTCAAATCCTGTTGTGTTTTCTGGTGGACTCAGTGTGTGTTGGGTAACATAGAGAATCCCAAACACTAGAACAAGCCAGGGCGCCAAAGAGTGTAGTTTATTCATGACGCACTCTTTCGTAATGTTGAGATAAGCCTGGTGCCAAACTGAATCAACATGCCTATAGTAATAAGTGTGCACGAGGCGTAGGGCATAAGCCACCCGGGGTTCTTCACCACTTGAAGCACTGTTCCTGAGTCATCTTGCAAAAATGAGGCTTGATAAAATGTTTCTCCTGCGTATCGAAGTGGGTTGTTCATTGATATAAGAACTTCACGGTCAACGTTGCGTTCTGTATCTAAGAGTTGAACTAAACTGGAATAGTTCCGAGCTGTCTGTGTTCCTGTAAAAAGGTCGTGCTTAAAATCAATAAGGTGCACCGTATACGGTTTATACGAACGAGCAAACCGAAGCTCTACCCAATAAGTTTTCCCATCAACAAAAACTGCTTGTGGTTTTTCCAAATAGGCTGAAAGTAAATATGTGCCTATAGTTTCATTGTTTTTTGTAAATGAAACATACATGGATGGGTAGTCAACGGTTGAACCCTCTACACCACTTACAACAGCAGTGGGTTGCGCAGCATATATATTGGCAGATCCAGAGTCTGCAATACCCCGCCTTTTGCCCTGATTTTGTTCTGGACCAAGAATAAACGAATTAGGCATCCACTCTTGAATAGACATAGAAAACGGCAGCAACTCGTGTTTTAGTTCCCCTGATTTGAATTCAAGAACCGTATCTGGCACAACGACAACCACATTGTCTTCCTTACCGGAACGATCAATAATCGCCAACTCTGTGGACCGAGAGTCCTCTGTGTAGTTTGATGATTCCCCCTCAACAATAGTCATGTTGCCCTCTCTCGCGGCTATGCCTGTAACAAATTCACCCGCCAAAAGAAGGATTACACCAAAGTGGGTGATAATAATTCCCATGCGTTTTTTGGTGAATTTAAAACGCACAATGTGTGCTGCGATTAAATTGACGAACATAATTATGCCAAGTGTAAGGCCACCCGGAAACCAAAAACCACCCGGAATAGTTGCAATAGATTTTGGTACAAAAATTTGGAACTCTATTGTTACGATAAGAGAACGAAAATAGGCATCAACAACGGTCCAAATTCCCTGGTGCACCTGCGCAAGCGTGCCTGCAAATATTAAAAAAATTGAAAGAGCAAAAACTATTACTGTTAGGCGAAGTGATGCGAGTATCGTAAAAAACCTGCGCATTAATTTGAATTCCCTGCTACAGAAGTGAAGCTCAAAATAAAATTAGTAAATTGTTTTAACGCAACCTGGGTTGCTTCGGGAGACCCCATTAATTTGAAAAATAATGTTTTGCTATCAAGGCTGATAATCCCAACGACTATTCTGTTTAGACCATCAAGAGACACCAGATCCACAACCACAGTTCCATCTTGTATTTGAAGATTCAACTCATCTACCGACTGTTTTGATTCAAGACCAAGTTGACCACGCCACCTATTAACATTGTTAAGGAGGCCACCGCCGTCGCCACCAAGCGCAGTAAGGGTTATGCGCGCACCGAGTTCGGTCACATAGGCCGCCATCAACATGGAAGATGCATTTTGATCAATTGACCAAGTAGCTGGGGGTTTCCACTCTACCGATGGTGTGCTGGCTTCTTCCAACTTCGTTGAATCCACAATACGAAATGATTCCGAAAATGTCACCATGTCTGCTTTAATCTGTCCAGCCGCTGATGAATTTCCAATGGTTTTTACAAACCACGTGCTGCCATCACCAAGTGAAACTGATGTACTTATCAGGCGATTTTTTAAACCCTCAATATCAACAACATATGAGTTTTTACCCGAAATCTGAACTGCGTTGCGCTCAAGTTCGTGCTCTTCAATAGATTCAAGACCAACCTGTCCTCGCCAACGGTTTACATTTGCGAGCAATCCACCAACATCGCCGGGAAATACCGCAACTGTCACCTCGAGATTTTGTGGAGTAATAAACGTCGCGTATCGCATGGGTACCTGTTTATCTATTTTTTCCCAACCATCTGGAACAGTCCAGGTAACCTTTGATGGTTGCCTGGCCGGGGGGTTTGAAGTCTTTGGCCTAGTCTCGCGCACCTGTTCTTTTGCAACACGGTACGAGTGGATTTCTTTACGTTCACAACTAAAAATGTTTACAAAAACACAACAGCCAATTAAGACACTTCCCCGAAACGGTCGGTTTTTTTGTCTTTTTGGTGGGTAAAACATATACAAAAAACACTCCAGTTAAAGCATTATTTACTCTCTAAAGCATGTCTGCAAGGGGAATAGGCCCAAAGAAGCGGTATTGTTTTAAATATAAACACGAGTCTTCGGTCAAATATATTTAGAACAGTATCAAGGCAGCATTTTTAAAAACAACACTCAACACGGTACGTTCAGGGTAGCTGAGTAAGGTTGCGGTACAAATAGTCGTTTGCTACAACATGTGGGCCATACAACCACAGTTCAAAAGAAGATTAATGTAGAATGCGCCGTCTCACACAAACAATCGAAGAAAGGGTTTTAGCATATGCCTCGATCAAAAATTAGTGTTATTGGAGCTGGAAACGTAGGTGCATCTTGCGCACTTTGGGCAGCATCAAAAGAGCTTGGCGATGTTGTCCTGGTTGATATTCCGGACTCTGTGGGTGTTGCGCAGGGTAAGGCGCTTGATCTTTTCTGCGCCAGTCCAATGGAGCGTTTTGATGCGAACATCACCGGCACCTGTGACTATAAAGATGTTGAAGGTAGTGATGTTGTTATTGTCACTGCTGGGATACCCAGGAAACCAGGCATGAGCCGTGATGATCTTATTGCTACTAATGTCAAAATTGTAAAGTCCGTTTCTGAACAGGTTGCACAGGCGGCTCCTAATGCTGTCATGATTATTGTTTCGAATCCACTTGATGCTATGGTTTATACCGCCTGGAAGGCTTCTGGGTTCCCCACAAACAGAATCATTGGACAAGCCGGTTGTTTGGATGTTGCCCGTTTTAGAGCATTTCTTGCAATGGAGCTTGGTGTTTCGATTGAAGATATTCAGGCCCTACTTTTAGGAGGACATGGCGATGACATGGTTCCGCTTCCTCGATACACCTCTGTACATGGTATTCCTGTTTCACAATTACTGCCCGAAGAAACAATCACCGCATGCGTTGATCGTGCAAAAGTTGGTGGTGGTGAAATTGTAAAATTAATGGGAACAAGTGCGTATTATGCGCCAGCAAGCGGCAGTGTCCAAATGGCTGAAGCTATTATTAAAGACAAGAAGCGAATCTTGCCGTGTGCGGCTTATTGTAAGGGTGAATTTGGGATTGATGGAATGTTTGTAGGTGTTCCTGCGGTTCTAGGTAAGGGCGGTGTTGAGCGCGTTATACAAATTGACCTTGACCCAAGTGAGCAGGCACTTATGGACGAATCCGCGTCGCACGTTGCTGCATTGGTGAACACTGTAAAAACAACATTCCCAGAGCTTGCTTAAAACTTTCGCCATAAGCCATTTTATAGATGTAGTTGTTGAATTGAAATCCCAAAAGTTAGTCGCTGGCGGACATTAGTTTAATCATGTCAACACAACGGTTGGCATATCCAGACTCATTATCGTACCAACTAACAACTTTAAAAAACTTATCGCTTAAACCAATTCCTGCCTTAGCATCAAAAATAGAACTGCGAGTATCTCCAACAAAATCAGAACTTACTAGTGGTTCTTCTGTATATCCAAGTACGCCAGACATCAAACCATTTGATGCTGATTTCATTGCTTCACAAATTGCGTCATAGCTTGTTGGTGTTTTTGTTTTAATTGTTAGGTCTACAACAGAGACATCAGCTGTTGGAACGCGCATTGCCATTCCGGTAAGTCTGCCCTCTAGTTTTGGTAAACACAAGCCCACCGCCTTGGCTGCACCTGTACTTGCTGGAATTATATTCATATAAGCATTGCGACCACCACGAAAATCCTTTTGTGTCGGGCCATCTTGGGTTGGTTGGGTTGCTGTCGCCGCATGAATTGTCGTCATAAGACCTTCATCAAGTCCAAAGTGGTCATCAATAACCTTCGCAATGGGTGCTAAACAATTTGTTGTACACGAAGCGTTTGAAATGATTTTTTGGTGTGCTGGATCATACTCATCACTGTTCACCTTATATACGAATGTTGGAATATCATCTGGTGTTTTAGTTGGAGCGGAAATAAGAACACGTTTTGCACCAGCCTCAATATGCTTATGAGCTCCTTTGTAATCTGTAAAGAAACCGGTCGACTCAAGAACATAGTCAACCCCCAGGTCGGCCCATGGTAGTCGGGCCGGATCTCTTTCACTGAAGCACTTTGTCTGCATACCTTCAACGTTAAAACCCTCATCTGTGATATCAACGTGCTTGCAAAATTGACCATGCATAGTGTCGTATTGCAAAAGATAACCAAGGTTGTCTGATGGGACGAGGTCGTTAATTGCAACTATTTCGAAGTCTCCTGAAAGTGTTGCTGCTCTATAAACAAGACGTCCAATGCGCCCAAAACCATTAATACCGATTCGGATAGTCATTTTTCATCCTCATTTTTTCGGGGTTGCCAGGGAATATCACCCACTCCCTCCGTTTTGTTTGCATGGCGTGCCATTGCGAAAAGCAAATCGCCAGTTCGGTTTAAAAACACAAGTGTGTCTATAGAACAGTCCTCGGTTCGACATAATGACAACACACTTCGTTCAGCACGCCTGCACACTGTCCGCGCAAAATGAAGTTGTCTAGCATGATTCGATCCACCAGGAAGAATAAATGAGTTTAGTGGTAAATTTTCTTTCTCAACCCTGTCAATCCACTTTTCAATGTTCTCAATATCTTTTGTGGTGATTCTATTTGTATTATCTTGTTTCGACGCCAACTCTGCTCCAAGTTCAAAAAGCAATGATTGAAGAGGCTGAAGTTCATCGGCTCCAACCAGACCAATCGCAGCGTTTAATTCATCAACGCAACCGATGGCGTGCATGCGCAAACTATCTTTTTCTATTCGACCATCGCCAACAGTACCCGTTGTCCCATCATCGCCTGTTCGGGTATAGAGTTTCATTTATGTTTATTCCAGTGCTGCGGCGCCCGAGATAATCTCGGTAAGTTCGGTAGTAATTTGTGCTTGTCGAGCACGATTGTAATCGCGGCGCAAATCTTTCCCAAGATCATTTGCGTTTTCTGTTGCGGCCTTCATTGCAATCATTCGCATGATATTTTCACTTACAACCGAGTCATTAAAAACCTGAAAGAGTGTGGTTTTGATGCTTCTTGGCAACAAATCATCGAGAATATCAGACGCAGAGGGGGAAAACTCATAGTTTGATGAACTGGATTTTTCTTCTGTACCTGACGTGTCTTGTGAAAGTGGAAGAAGTTGAATTACTTCGGGAATTTGCTTTGCATTCGACTCAAATCGCATATATGCCACCGAAACTTTTTCCCAACGACCTTCTCCAAAACCATGCATATACGATTCTGCTATTCGTGCAACATCTTCATAGCTGGGCTTGTCGCCAAGGGTGTGTTGTCGTTCAGGAGATATTTTTTGAAATTTAAAAAACGCAACTGATTTTTTGCCGGATGTTTCAATTACAAGCTCTTTACCGTTTGTTTTTGTGGCACGCATATGTTGAACTGTCTTTTTAAGAACATTGCCATTATATGCACCGCATAAACCCCGGTCAGAGGTGATAACAAGAAGGAGCTCTTTACCATTGTCTGTGTTAGAAGTAAAAAGGGGAGATGCGTAGTCACCCGCAGCACTAGAAACTTCGCCAACTAGGTCGCGGATAGCATTTGTATATGGGCGGCTGTCTTTTGCACGCGCAAGGGCAGCAGTAAATTTTGCTGTTGCAATCATTTGCATTGTTTTAGTTATACGGGCGATTGTGCCAACCGCCGTCATACGTTTTCGTATTGCGCGAATCTGTGCCATAAGGCGGAGGATTGTAACAGAACTTGAGTTCAAACCCAATCTCAGTTACCAATTAAAAAAGGTGTTTTTGGATCTCAACAGTCTACATTTTCAGCATCTTGAACCAGAAGGGGGTAGCCGGGTCTCTGAATACCGCCCCCAGGGTTCTTTTTGGTGGATATTGAGAAAGATTATTTTATTCAAAACCACAGACTAGATAGACAGGCCATCATAAGCGAGATGAACATTTTGTGGCAATTGCAAATCTACCTCAGCGTGTGAAATACAGTGTGTCATGTGTGTAAAATATGTCTGCTTAGCATCAACTCTAGATGATATTTCGAGTGCTTGATCAAGTGTAAGGTGGGTTGGATGGTGTCTAAAGCGAAGCATGTCGAGCACCAGTACATCCAAATCTTCTAGAAGTGGCCAAGAATCTGGTGGGACAGAAGACACATCTGTGCAGTACGCGAGAGAAGAGCCGTTTGATAAATCGATTCGATAACCAACAATGGGAAGTCGACCGTGCATAAGCCGTATAGGTGTGAATGAAACGCCATAAATATTTATTGGTATTCCGGGAAACAATTCGTTTGGAATAAGATTTGCGACAAACGAATCGTTTACATTTTTATGAGACTCAAATACATGTTGAAAAACTCGTGCGAGATGTTGAAGTGTGTGTCTTTCAGCATAAATATTCAAGGGTTGTTGCATTGAAATATTAAACATCCTCGTATCATCAAGGCCAAATGTATGATCAACATGATTGTGTGTAAACAGGACCCCGTCACACCTGGTTATCTTTTCTCGAAGGACCTGTTGTCGAAGATCTGGCGACGCGTCAATTAATACAACGCGCTGTGCACCTTCACGGTCATTAAATCGAATGCAAACACTACAGCGCAGTCGCTTGTCTTTTGGATCATCGCTCATACAAACATCACAACCACATGTGATTACTGGGATTCCAGCAGAAGTTCCTGTTCCCAAAAATGTAAACTTGAAATTACGTGGAAACACTTGAAACGCCTGTTTTTCGAATCAGGGGTCCCACAGTCAAACCTTGAAGCAACAAACTTGTAAGAACAACACCAAATGCAATTGGTATTAATGTTTGTTTTAGTTCACCCCCAGGCAGGCCAAGCACAAGCGCCAGGGGGATCGAACCTTTAAGGCCAGACCAAAAGACAACGTGTTTCCAGCCCTTATGCCAATGTTTGCCAACTGTTAACGCTGTTGGATAAACCATAAGTGCTCTGGCTGCAAGAATTGCTATAAATGTCGCAGCCACAGCAAGAAGTACTTCTGTCTGAAGAAGAGCTGGTAAGCCACCAATATCTTGCAACTCGAAACCAATAAGAAGAAACACAATTGAGTTTACTAAAAAGTCAATAGATTCCCAAAACGTATTTATTGTCTGGACTGTTTGGTCGCTCATTGCAAGTTTTGTTCCATAGTTGCCAATAATCAAACCGGCAACAACAACGGAAATAACCCCCGATGCCCCGCTTTGCTCTGCAACAATAAAAGATCCCCAGGCTAGTACAATTGTGATTGCATTTTCGAGCACATGGTCGTTTAATCGCCGTAGTATCCAAAAAGCAATAAGACCAAAACCAAGGCCAAACACCACGCCAAGACCGGCAACCTTTACGAATTCCATAATTCCATCAACAATCGAGAGCGACGCCTCATGACCGGGTGCAACAAAGACTGCTGAAAGTAGAATTAAAAAGAGCACCACCCCAGTGCCATCGTTAAACAGGCTTTCACCCTCTATAAGTGTTTTAAGTCGACTAGGGGCGTTTGCGCTTTTTAATGTTGCAAGGACGGAAATTGGGTCTGTTGGTGCAAGCATGGCACCAAACAAAAGGGCGGGCAACCATGATTCTTCACCCAAAAAAGGACGCACGGCCAAGGCTACTAGTATGGTTGAAATAATGACACCGGGAATCGAAAGAATAACTACAGGTATGGCTTTTTTTTGTAGAAGTTGTATATCAAGGTGCAAACCTGCCTGAAACAAAAGTGGCGGTAACAAAAGCACAATAATAAGTTCGTGTGTTATAACAACACCATCTGGTGCCGCACCAAGAACCGCTACAGCAAGCCCTGCTAGAACAAGGGCAATTGTGTAGGGAACCTTAACAAATTTTGACAACACTCCAATGACTGTCGCGAAAGCAAGGAGTGAAATAAATGTTGTAAGCGTTGTTGAAACCAAGCCATGATGTTCTGTTGATGCAAGAATCATGTTGTTTGGCGCTCCCTATTTAGTAATTCGAATACTATTTTTTCTGGGTTTTTTGATTGTGCAATTGCGGAACTAACTGCGACACCTTTACAGCCAATGTTATATAGTTCGCCCACGTTTTTTGGAGTAACTCCACCAATTGCAAGGTGTTTGTATTGGAGCGCGTTTTTTAATAATGCAAGTGGTGCTATTGGCACATTAGGTTTTGTTGCTGAGGCAAACATGGACCCAACTCCAAGATAATCAGCACCCTCCTGCATTGTTAAATCAACACAGTTGGGGCTGTGTACCGTTGCTCCTATCATATATTCAGCCCCACACAGTTTTCTTGCATCTTTCACAGTCATATCGTCTGTACCAAGATGAACACCATTTGCACCAGTTGCAAGCATCACATCAACCCTATCATTCACGATGATTGGTGTGTTATAAGGCGAAGTAATAGACTTCACCCTTCGAACGTGTTCAATAAATTCTTTGGTGTCTAGATTTTTTTCACGAATCTGCACGCAGTCGCAACCAGCAACTAGCGATTGTAAAAGAGTGTCTTGCCACGGTAAGACGCAGTCGTCGATTGTCATAACGAAACACAAAGACCATTGTTTTTTTGTTATTGCACCGAGCAACCGAACCACTTCTGCGCAATATTCATATATTTCATATCGAAGAGATTCGATTGTATTTTTGGTTTTTGTAAGTTTTAAAAACTCCTCTACAACACGAAGGGCTTCTGCACATCTGTTACCAGATGCGATTGCAATGTCGTGATATGATTTTCGGTTTTGCTCAAGATTTGTTGTATTTGTTGTTCCAATATCACCGATCACATCCCTTGAAGAGATGTTTGGTTTGAATAATCTGACCTTGTGTCGGCATTCTTTTATTGCGCTGCTTAGTTTTTTGTTCTCTAAAACAAACCGTGCGATATCTTCAAGCACCCGCATCCCCTCGGCCGCACGGTTAATATTTGCGTCTAATACTCTTTGTGCAGATGACATCTGTTCATGGTAGTAAAAACTTTTAGCTACAGGGGCTACTAGCGCATCATCGAAACGCGGCGCTCATGGCGACCGCCCTCGAAACCTGTTGTAAGCCAGGTATTAAGAATAGCTTGATAATCGCTATCTAGTGGCCCGTTTGCTGCCATACACAACACGTTGGCATTATTGTGCCTTCTGCTCATCTCGGCGGCGGTTGGCTCGTGGGCCAGCGCTGCCCTAATTCCGTTTACTTTATTTGCGGCCATGGACATTCCTATTCCAGACCCACAAATCAAAACGCCGCAGGTAGCGTCACCACTAATAATATCTGTAGCCACTTCATTAGCGATCATTGGGTAGTCTACAGAGTCTTCTCCTACTCCATAAAATTTATGAACAGACCACCCAAGTTGCTCTAGGTGTTCGCCCAAAGAGTCTAATATTTGACGCGCCCTGTGGTCTGAACCAATCGCGATTGTTCCTGTTTGAAATGACATGTGTTTTCCCTACGCAGTAAGTTTTTGAAGTCGTTTAACAATAAGTTGTTCAAGCTGATCCGCGAGTGCATCGTATACATTTTGGTCTTGCCCAATCGGATCCGCAATACTGCCCGAAGGATCTAATAGCTTGGCATTTCGAGCAAGTTGTTTAGCAACCACCATATGTGATTCAGACATACAAAATATAGCTTTTGCCTCTTTGGCCATTTTTTTTGTGAGCTGCTTGCTTGTACCAGAATATGAAATATCCCTATCTGCAAGCGCACGAATGGTTTCTTCGCTTGGTGGCATGCCCTCTTGCGCATAAACACCTGCAGATACCGCAAGCCAACCCCCCTTTTTGTGTTTGTCAAGCCAGTTCTGAGCAATCCCCTCCGCAAGAGGGCTTCGGCATGTGTTTCCTGTACAAACAAAAAGTATGGTTGAAATGGTCTTGGCTTGCATTACTCGTCAGTATCGTATTGAATACCCATACATTACACATAACGAATGGAATTGATTTTTGGATTTTTTAGCAGAACAAGAAATAGAAGGCCTATTTATAGAACTTGGAATCACTACTTCGCCTCATGGAGAAGAGTGTTTTATCCTAACAATGGATGACGACCACGCTCATGTTAAGCATTGTTTAGATAATGAATCTTGTCTCCCATGTGGGGGGGATGAAAAAACCCATTGCTTTAATGTGCTGCCCGAATTAATGACTGAGAAGGTTATCTGTGCAATTCATAAAATACACGAGGGCCGAACGCTCATGCTTCCTACGAGCAAATGGCGATCCATATTTGATGTCGTAGCATTTAGTATGGCAACTGATGAATCTTGGCAAGAGTTTGATGCTTCCGCAACAATTAAATTAAATACGAGAGATCCGCTTTTATTTGAAGGTGGGGATGAACAAACTTTGGTTGGTCTTGTAACAGCCCTTATGAATGATGGGGAAGCAGAGAATCAGGGTGTTTATTTAATCCCTGTTGGTGCGCCGCTTTTACTACACATTCAGCCAGGTGGGCCTGTAAAGTTGTACTTTGGAAATGATGCATTGGCCGATGAAGTAAAAGAGGCTTATACAGCCTGAACCTTTCTAAAAGCCGAAACTTTTATATGTCAAAAAATAAACAATCAGGTTGGTATAAAACAGAAACAGGTGCTGTGGCTAAAATTGACTCTGCACGCTCAACCCAAAACTGGTCGCAACTAGCTTCTGAAATTAAAAACCTTCAAGAAGCACGAATAGAAAGAGCAACCGAGGCGCGTAATGGTAAGGCCGTCGTTGTGATACAAGAAAACACTGAGGGTGATTTTCCTGTTGAAGGTGGTCGATTTTTAATAAGACCACCACTTGTCGCACGGGATGCCGCAATCCTTAACAATGCAATGAAAAATGCTGGGGTGGCGGCTGTTGTAGCTTGCAGGGAACCCGTAACTAGCCTTGGTTTGTGTCCCATTGTTGCCCTTGGTAGTGGGGTAACCGCCCGTGTGCAGGTGAAAGAACCAAAGAACCCAACCAGGCCCACCTGTGCCTGGTTTGACCATGCCCTTGATGAGCTTGGCCAGCATGTGTTGGAGCAACTCGACGAGGGGGCCCCTTTAGAACGCCAACTAGATTTTCTGATTGCCCATTTTTCTGCTATTCCTACATGTATCAACTGCTATAAACGTGCAATTGCTCTTTGCAAGACACTTTTAAATCAAAGCAATGTAGGATGATGTAGCAAAGGACAACACCGTGGCAATTCAAACAACACTGGCAACCCGATATGCACTTAAAACAATCATTATGGCGATTGTTTGCCTTGTTCTTGGGGTTTGGGGTATTTACGACTATGCTGTCGCAATTCCCCGCGCCGAACTCTTTTCCACGAGAGCCAAGTTGCTTACCGATGTGATCCAACCAGCAATGTCTACGGAGCTTGGTTCTACAGAGCGATCCAAAGCAGTTCTTGTTTTAAATGATCTCGAGGTTACTGAAAGTACATCCAAACACTCTTGGCTCGCATCGCTTGATTTGTTTAGCCGGGCATTGGAAGGGGGGGGTGGAGAGGTTCAGCGCAGCGCGCAGGCTGTACTAGAAAAAGAATTAACTAATTACGGAAACGTCACACCACCAAGCAAGTTTGATCGGCCCATGCAATGGATGTTTATACTTTGTCTTCCTTTTGGTTTTTTTTATATTTGGCGATATTTTTACATGAGGCAAAAAGCTCAAACATACCAACTGCGTGATGATGGAACCCTAGTAACACCAGAGGGGGAGTGGTCAGTTAGTCAAATACAAGGTATTGATATGTCTCGCTGGATTGCGAAAACTGGAAACGCAAGGTCTACTTGGACAGCGAAGGTCATTGTTGATGGACGCGAAGCAGTTGTTCTTGATGATTATATTTATAATGATATGCACCTCATTATTGGGGCTATAGCACACAGGTTTTCTCCTGATGAATGGACACCACTAGCCCGACGTGTTAAAACAAATGTGATAGAAGGTGTTGATGAAACACCGAGTGATTCTATGGCTGAGCAAGATTAATGGCGCTCCTTTCTGCAACAAATTTAATTAAAAGCTACAGTGGTCGCAGGGTTGTTGATGAGGTAAGTCTTGAGGTTGAAGCCGGAGAAGTCGTCGGATTGTTGGGTCCAAACGGTGCTGGAAAAACTACATCATTTCGAATGATGATTGGAATGATTACTCCTGAAGGTGGTAGGGTTTTGTTTGACGGTGAAGATGTAACATATCTTCCTATGTACCAACATGCTCGTCGTGGGATGGGGTATCTCGCACAAGAGCCAAGTGTTTTTCGTGGGATGTCTTGTGAAGACAACTTGTTGACGATTCTTGAAACACTACCTATTCCAAAACCGATACAAAAGCAACGATGTCAAGAACTACTAGAACAATTCCACCTGGAACACAAATCTAAACAATTAGCACGTACCTGTAGCGGTGGGGAGCGTCGCAGGTTAGAAATTGCCCGCTCCCTGATTACAAGGCCAAAACTTATCTTACTTGATGAACCGTTTGCAGCGGTCGACCCACATACCGTGGAAGATGTACAAAAAGAAGTCCGCCAACTAGCTGCTTCTGGTATTGCGATTTTGGTAACTGATCATGCCGTCCAACAAGCCCTACATATCTGCGATAGGGCATATATTATTGATAATGGTAAAAACCTGCGTGATGGTGACCCAAAAACCATCATCAATGACGAGTTGGTCAAGAAACACTATCTTGCATCAACGTTTCGTGGTGATGAGTTTGATTAACAACGGTTATACTGTGCAAATTATGCGGTTGACTGTCATTTCTATTATTTTTTGTTGTTTTTTGGGAGGATGTGTCAAAAAAACTATTTCTGTTACAAGTAGCCCGTCAGGAGCTTTGGTTTGGGTGAATGATCGAGAAATAGGCAGGACGCCTGTTGATGTTGAATACGTACACAGTGGTGAATACGATGTTCGATTAGAGTTGGATGGAGTAGAGCCAATTATGACAAGTCGGTGGACAGCGAGGCGTGGAGACTTGCCTGTGATAGATATTTTTGCGGATGCCTTTGGTTCGGCCAATAAAACAAAAACAGTTTGGCATTTTGATTTAATACGACGTGATGATAATAGCGACTCGCTTTTAGAACGCGCAAAAACTGTTCGTCAAGAACTTGGCAGCTTGACGCGTGAGTAATATTCGCAGAATCATTTCAACTGCACTAATTCTTATTGTGGGGGGGGGTGTTGCTTGGTGGTCCTCTAAAAATGAGTCGCGTGTGGTACACCATATACAAGAAGAGTTTACGGGGCTTATTCCTCGTTTTATGGATAATCCAAATTCACTTAGGGGTTATATTGTCGACCCAGCTCTTGAGCGCCACGTTGGGTCTTCTTTGAAAAAAGTTGAATCTCTTTCTTTAGAAGAACAAAAAGACATTGTTATCCTTATAAACAAGGGGGATGACCTATTACATGGTGATGGAACTGCTACGCATGTTGCGATAGTGGGTGTTGGCAAAAAGCAGGTTGCCTGCTTTAGAGTGGTGTGTAAATCAGCGGACGAACCATTAATGATTGCCGGTGTCTTTTTAGCGGAAAATAAAGAGGTAAAAAGATAATGAAAGTTTGGATAAATGGAGCACTTTATGAAGAGGAAGAGGCCAGGATAAGTGTTTTTGATGCTGGTTTTCAACACGGTGTTGGCTTGTTTGAAACAATGCTGGCGTCTAATGATGTGGTTTTCCGAGCCAGACAACATATGGAGCGCCTCGCGCACTCCGCCTCTATATTACGATTAACCGAAAAACTGCAAATCGAACCGCTGGTTGAAGCGCTTCACCAAACACTAAGAGCAAATAATCAAAAATGTGCTCGTTTGCGCCTTACGGTTACTGGGGGTGATTTGAACATGCTGCAAAAGACTGGCAACAGCGGTGGAGACCCAACAATTGTTATACAAGCGCAGCCGCCAACAGAATATCCAGAATCATTTTATTCCAACGGGGTTATGGTTTCGATTGCAAGTGGTCGTATAAATCCATATGACCTTGGTTCTGGACACAAAACCTTAAATTATTGGGGCAAACTACTTAATCTGCAACTTGCGGCGATGCAACAGTGTGGAGAGTCCCTTTGGCTCACACCGAGCGCAAGGGTTGCTGGGGGGAGTGTAAGCAACCTGTTTGTTGTAAAAGGTGGAACTCTGTTTACGCCTATCGCGCGGGGTGAAGAGGATGGTGGCGATGAACCATCTGCAGTGCTTCCGGGAATCACAAGGGATGTTGTCATTGAGCTTGCGAATGAACTTGGTGTGGGAACAAGTAGAGAACCAATGACGTTTGATAGTGTGGTTGGCGCTGATGAAGTTTTTTTAACAAACTCCAGTTGGGGGGTGCTTCCAGTCATTGGTCTTCGGGCCGCAGTTAAAAACGGGGAAAGCCAAGATTTACAAGACCAGGCGATTGCGGATGGGAGTGTCGGTGCATTATCTAAACAGCTCCACCTTTCTTATCAAGCACTTCTTGAAAGAGAAACTAAAGCTGAAGTTATTTTTTGACGCGCACATTTCGGCGGCCATCAACATCGCGGCTGCCAAGTGAATTTAATCCACAAACCGATTTTTTAAAAAGCAGGCGTGTTACAAGCACTAACCAGACCAACATTCCAATCGTCATTATTAATGCAACAATGGGTAAAAACAAAATAACACCACAAATACCCAAAAGAATTTTATTGTTGGTAGAAATCTGTTTTACAGAGCCAAACTGAATTTGTCGCATAGCCATATTTTAAATCATCTATCCGATTAGTGTTGTTATCATAGACAGGGGGCGAGGAATAAGATTGAACCAAACAAAAATAGAAAGCTCATTTGTCCACCTTCATCTACACAGTGAATATTCGCTGCTCGATGGTGGCAACAAAATAGACGCGCTTCTTCAACATGTAAAAAGTTTGGGTATGGACTCGGTTGCTGTAACCGATCACGGTAATCTATTTGGTGCTTTTGAGTTTTATACAAAGGCAAAAGAAGCAAATATTAAACCCATTCTTGGTATTGAGGCCTATGTTGCTTTTGGAAGTCGCAAGGAACGGAAACAAACGGGGAAAAAGGACAGGGGATTCCACTTAGTTTTGCTTGCGGAAAACAATGTTGGTTGGGGAAATTTAATAAAACTTAGCACAGATTCGTTTTTAAATGGTTTTTATTACAACCCCAGGATGGATAGTCAAACACTAGAACAATGGTCTGATGGAATTATTGCGATTAATGGTCATTTGGGGAGTTCAATTGCGTATCACCTGTGTAATTTTGTTGAGGATGGGGATCAAAAACACTGGAAAAGCGCTGTTGATGAAGCAAAGTGGCACCTAAAAACGTTTCCGCCAAACGAAAAGGGAGAGCCTAGGTTTTTTGTTGAACTACAGCGTCACGGTGTACAGGACCAATTAGCGATAAACCCACACCTTGTTAGATTGGCGGAAGAATTAAAAATACCTCTTGTGTGTGATAATGATGCTCATTATTTACGTGAAGAAGATTGGGAGGCCCACGATACGTTGTGTTGCATTTCCATGCAAAAGCAAAAAGATGATCCTGGACGGCTTGTGTATTCTAAAGATTTGTATGTCAAATCTCCAAGCCAGATGGTTAAACTTTTTCAAGATTTGCCAGAAGCGGTTGAAAATACGGTAAAAATTGCCGCACGTTGCAACGTTGAGTTGGATTTGACAAAAAACTATGCGCCCGTTGTTCGCGTTACAGGTCCATCTAAAATTAAACCTTTTAAGGGGGGCGATGTAACCGATTGGTTCAAAGATATATGTCAACAATTTACACTTCACCCATATGATTCGGAAATTCACACGGATGTTTCTGAAGAAGAATTAAAAAAAGATTGCGACAAAGCCCTGCAGCTCTTGTGTGAGGCCGGTCTTGTGTGGAGATATGGTGACACTGGTATTACCAATGAAATTCGAGCAAGACTTGAACGAGAACTTCAAATTTTATCTGACAAAAATATTAGTGCGTATTTTTTAATAGTTTGGGATTTTGTTGATTGGGCCAGACAACATAGTATTCCGGCCAATGCAAGGGGTTCTGGCGTCGGAACCATGGTGGGATATGTCCTGGGTTTGTCAAACGCCTGCCCTGTGAAATACGGACTTTTGTTTGAGCGTTTTACGGACCCGAATAGATCCGAATATCCTGACATTGATATTGATATATGCCAAGATGGTCGCAGTGATGTAATTGATTTTGTACGTAAAAAATATGGCCACGTAGCACAAATTGTCACCTTTGGTCGACTAAGAGCTCGTGCGGCGATTAAAGATGTAGCCCGAGTACATGGTTTAACGCCTAGTGAGGGGCAGAGGCTTGCAAATTTAATTCCACCAGAACTAAACATTTCTATAGAAGACTCGTTAAAGAAGAATGAAGAATTTCAAACAACATACGATGATTCAAAGGTGGTGAAAACCGTTGTTGACACCGCGATGCAGTTGGAATACCACGCGAGACATATGGGGGTGCATGCGGCTGGTGTAGTCATTGCTACGGAACCATTAGACAATATTGTCCCGCTGTGTAAGGCAACTGGGTCATCTGATACGGTTACTCAGTGGGATGGACCAACCTGTGAACAAGTAGGGCTTTTGAAAATGGATTTCTTGGGCCTTAGAACCCTTTCAACCATTGAGCTCTGTAAAAAACTCGTCTTTGAGAGTCTGGATGATGGTGCCATTTGGCACGCGGTGGGCAAAACACCAAATAGTGACGCACACCCGCTTGATTTAGAACGAATTGATTTGCAAGATGACAAAGTTCTTGATTTATTCCGCCGGGGTGACACTGCTGGCATTTTCCAGTTTGAGTCTGGAGGGATGAGGCGACTACTTAAAAAGATGCAGCCAACAAAAATCGAGGATTTAATTGCTGCAAACGCGCTTTTCCGACCTGGTCCAATGGATTTAATTGAAACTTTTTGTAGGCGAAAAAGTGGTGATGAAGATGTGCCTACGGTCCATGAAATAGTAGATGAATTTACCGCAGAAACATATGGCATTATGGTTTATCAAGAGCAAGTAATGCAAATTGTTCACGCACTTGGCGACATCCCTCTTCGGGATGCATATACCCTAATTAAAGCAATTGGGAAAAAGAAGCACAAGGTTATCAATGCAAATAGACCGCGGTTTGTGAATGGCGCTATTGAGAAGGGATTGAGTCAGGTTTTTGCGGATGAATTATTTGATCTAATTTTAAAGTTCGCAGGATATGGTTTTAACAAAAGCCACTCGACAGGCTACTCGATTATTGCTTTTCAAACGGCTTATTTAAAAACCTATTTCCCTGTTCAGTATATGGCTGCTGTTCTTACACTTGAAAGCGGGGCAAAAAAAACAGAAGATTGGGCGCCATATATTGATGATTGTAGAAAAACTGTTTTCCCAGACCACTCTAATAAAGCCAAACATATTGGGTTTGAGGTCGGTTCACCCGATATTAATGAATCGGAAACATTGTTTTCCGTTGTTTTTGAACAAGATGAACCAAGAACACACCTGGGTGGACATGTTCGATTTGGTCTGGGTGCTATTAAAGGTTCGGGTAATGTTGCAGTAGAAGCAATTGTTTCTGAACGAAATACCAACGGTCCATTTTTATCAATTTTTGATTTTTGTTCTCGTATTAGTTCAAGATCTGTAAACAGGGCGACCATTGAGGCCCTAATTAAAGGCGGGGCATTCGATTCGCTGCACGGCGTTAAAAAGCGCTCTGCGATTTTCGCAATATTGGATAAAGCTATTTCTATTGGTGCTTCGGCGGCAAAAGATAGGGAAAGTGGCCAGGGTGGTTTGTTTGGTAATAGCAACTCAACTCCAGAAATCCAGTCCGCTGAACCCGTGTTTGATTTACCTGATGTTAGACCATGGGGGAAACGTGAAGCGCTGGAACTTGAAAAAGAGGTTTTGGGAATTCATGTGTCAGGACACCCGTTGGACGAACACCAAGAGCATCTTGATTCTTGGTGCCCAGATAACTCCACGTCGTTAAAAACAGGAAGGGACGGCCGCAAGGTTGTGATTGGTGGAATGTTGGCCAACGTGCGCATTGTGGTTGTTAGAAGTGGAAGAAGTGCTGGACAAAAAATGGCGATTCTTGGGCTTCAAGATAAGTTTGGGAAAATAGATTGCGTGATATTCTCAGATGCATATCAGAAGTTTGCGCATCTTCTCCAACAAGATAGTGTTGTTTTGATTATTGGAAAAACCGATCGCTCAAGGGGAGATTTGCAAGTAATTGTTGATAGGGTTATTACATTACAAGAGGCACCGCTTTATCTTTCTAGTCGAATTGAGCTTACGTTCCACGAAGAGTCTTTGGGTGGTTCTACAAAGGGGCAAATGGAATTGGTTTCAGGTTTACTAAAACAAGCCGGCGCAGCTAAAATAGCATCTGGAGCTTCCCAGGCGCAGGTTGTTGTGTATGTAAAATCTGGAGGTAATATCACAACACTGCAAAGCCAAAACAGAGTCGTTGTAGAACCCAAACTTGTGCAACAAATTAGTGCGGTAATCGGTCAAGATAATGTTAGGATTATCTCTTCGAGTGGTAGTTCGGCTTAGGCAGCTTTGTCAATTGACCAATCATCATCATCGATTGATTCACTGGGCCAATTTGATTCAGCACGATTGTGTATTTTTAATATTGTTCCAAGTTGATTACCAAAGATAGTATTAATTGTGTCTAGTGTTTCGGTTGCTTCTTGATGAAACGGTCTTGATTCATCTCGGAATAAAGAAACTACAGCCATGCACTGTTCGTTAGAAAAACAACCAAAAGTAACCACCTCACTCCCCGAAAAGTCAACCGGGTCCAAGCCCATGTTTTTTGCAAACTTTTCACCATTTTTATAGTGCTGTGTTTTTTTGTCTGTTGATTGAGACGAACAAATCGCAGGGCCAATCTCGTCTATGAGTGATTGAAACTGCTCAGCCTGACGATCATAATTAATAAAAGCGCCAACACCCCAATCCACAGCACCTTCTTTTAGATAAACCACCGCGTTTAGGGCGCCAACCTTTGTAAGCATATATCCAAGCGCTGTACGCAACATCGATTCTACATCAAGTTCTTGGCTCACAAGTGCCTGAAATTCCGCGCCTATCGCTGTTTGTTGAATCTTTTTTTCTGTTTCACAATAGATATTTGCAAGTTGGTTGTTAAGCGAATGGTTTTCTTCTTCGATCATGTTCCGCTCTTCATGGAGCTGGTTACATAGTTTGACAGTTTCCACAACATCTTCCTCAGCCGAAAGTGTTTCTTGTTGTTTTGTATAAAGTGAATCTATTCTTTCTGCAATCATGTTTAATTCTGATGGGATAAAGAAAAAGTCAACGCCACCACTGCGTATAAAATCGACAACGGTCTTTGGATTTGGTGATGTTGAGTAACCAAGAATGATTGATTTTGGTTGCGTTAAGGCTATAGTTTCAAATGTTTTTTGGCTAGAATTTTTTTCTTCATCAGATGAAAGAAAAAGTAAGTCAAACGAGCCGCTACACACCAGGTTATCGAATGTTGACTCTGTTGTCGCGTGCGCCACAGAGTATCCATGTATTTCTAGAGTAGCTCTAATGGCTTCGGTTGATTGGATTGATGGGCCATATATTAGAACATGTGGTGATTTTTGGATATTCATATCTATTCTTTCGATAATTGGATCTTTTATGCTGACAAAAGCTGCAAAACTGCCTGTTTGATTATTTCTTTTGGTTCCTGGTTTTGTGTGGTAGATGGAAGCCCAACATTAAGTTTCCTTTCCACCACCACAATAATTGGTGGGCTTCCATTTGATTTTGTTAGGGTGTTGTAGATTGAGTTTTTTTGCAAACCTATGGTTGATGAACTTATGACAACTAATTCTGGTTTGCATTGGTGGGCTAAAAAGCCCGCCTCCCAAGCATCTTTTGCGTGATGGATTTTTATATTATGTCCCGCTGAGTGATTTTTAATAACACTGTCCGTCTCTTTTGAATTGAGGCCAACCACAAGCACCTGAACAACATTTGAACCTAATCTGGAAAGATCCATTTTATTATCTTGCATGAAGCGAACAAGTTCTGCTTTTGGGATACGTCTAAAACGTGAACCTGGAACCTTAAAACCATGTAGACGACCACTATCAAAACAACGAATAATCGTCTGTTGTGAAACGTTGCAAACTTTTGCGGCCTCACCGGTTGTAAAGACTTGTTTATTCTCTATCGCCAAATCGTCTATTTTGTTTTTCATGTGAAGATCCTTCGTAATGGGTTTTTGGTTTGGAATAGCCCAAACTGCCAAAACACCCTTCGTCCCCAAAACTGTGCCACTTCACATTAGAAATCAAGATGGGTAAAAAAACGTAGTTAAACCGGCGTTTTTTTCTTTGTAATAGTGAGAGGGGTTGTGTTATCAGACCTTCTATTTGGTGTTGTGTCGAAGATTCCACACTCGAGACGCCTCTGGTTCTCTAGGATAAATAGGGATTATGGCTTTTCGATCGACAAACTGTTTTTGATTCCACCTGCTTAATCCAAGGTTTATGATGCCACCTGCGGTTGGTTTGCTTTTAAATAAGGAAATATTTGCTGTATTAATAAGGTCTTTGATCTCATTTGGCAAATATTCATCACCGAAGACACCATCAATGTTTTTTAGGTACTCGACAAATCGGTCTATTGTTATTGTTTGAGAAATACTGCTTAGCACCCCGTTGCTCACACACACTTCGGACAACCAAAAATTCTTTCCTTTGAAATCTGACGCGGTAAGGTAATTACCATCTTTAGGATTACTACTACCCACAATAGCTTGTGGGCATTCAATAGCTGCTATTTTTGCCCCCGTTACTAGAGAAACCATTTTGGTAATTGAAATAGCTTTGCGAAGACCTGTAAAGCTCCCTGGGCCAATATTGACTGCTATCAACTCTATATTTTTTTTTGGTATTTGTAATCTTTGCCTTATGGTTTCAATTTGAGAAAACAGTGTGTCTTGGTCTTTTTGTGCTTTATCAATATGAATTTGTTCTGTTTCGCCAATTGCATTCATCATAGCAACTGAGTGTGTTCTCCCAGAAAGTTCTAAACCTAGTGTTACAGGGTATTTGGCCATATTAGAAATCCAGTGGTTCAAGTGGGATTGAGTTAAGCCGAACAGCGCTCTGCATTGTTTTACTTGCACAACTAATTAAACCGAGTTGAATGGGAAGCACGACCCCATTGTGGTGGTCGCTGTTAAGTAAAATTACATCATCAGATAGTTTTTTAATACCGTTCGGGACCAAGGCGTGCCCAAGACAAAAAAGAGCAACACCCCATTGTTTTTTTAACATCTTGATTTGTTGTGGCCCGTGTTTTCTGCCCCAAACTGTTAAATAGGCCGACCCAGTGTTGGTTTGAAAATCTTTGGCCGTCATATCCCGGTTAATAATTTTGGGGTCATAGTGATTCATAGATAACTTGTTGGGGAGACTGTGTAAACACATGAGTCCAGATTTTGTTTTCACCGCAAGCGGCATACTAAAAATAAACTCGTCTATGGCTTTTAAAACAAGTGTTGCGTCTTTACCAAAAACATGTTTAACTCCAGAATTAAACCTTCCAACAAGACCCGCTCCGCGCTTTGTAATTTCACAACCCGTTGCCTGAGACAGTTCGTGGTTCGCTAAAATTGGATGTACCTGGTTTGGGTGTTGGGCTATAACAAAAGCCACACGAACAAGCATTCTGTAACTCAAGTCGAAAGCTTTGGACTCGTCTGTCGAGTGTATAAGTTCTTGAAGCAAAATATGGTTTTCTGGGGAATGTAATTCTGCTTGTCTTATTGCTTTTTCTAGGTTTATTGGATTGTCGTGTAAATCTCCTGTAACAAGTAGCCGCCCATTTGAGGGAAGGTGCACTGTGCAGCCCTGTCGCAATGGAGAGTTTTTTAATGTTTTAGAGGCTTTTATTAAAATCGCGTAAACATCATTGGCACTGGAAAAGTTTATTGATTGGTGTACCATTTGATTTTCTAAATTGTTCCGAAAATGCGGTCACCGGCATCTCCAAGCCCTGGAAGGATGTAACCGTCATCATTCAAACAACGGTCTAGGGATGCTGTATAGATTTTAAGATTAGGGTGTTCTTGTCTCATGCGAATGGCCCCCTCGGGCGCGGTGACTAAACAAACCATAATGATGTCTTTGCAGCCATGTGTGTTTATTAATAAATCGGCTGCATAAGCCGCTGATCCGCCCGTTGCAAGCATGGGATCAATCAATAACACCGGGCCACTTGAAATTTCTTTTGGCAGTTTGCAATAGTAGGGCACTGGTTTTTTTGTCTCTTCGTCTCTATAAAGACCCACGTGGCCAATTCGTGCCTCGGGGTACATCGCCAATATTCCATCAACCATGCCGATTCCCGCCCTTAAGATTGGAACCAGCGTAATATCGTAAGATATTTGTTGGCCAAAAGCCTCCTCAATCGGAGTTTTTACAGGTACTTCAAACGTTCTAAATTCTCGAGATAGTTGAAAAAACATCAACCCCGCTATCTCATTTAACAGCCTTCTAAAATCAGAGTGTTCGGTATTTTTGTCTCGAATCCGAGTAAGTTTATCTTGGATAACGGGGTGCTCAAATACCCATATATTTGGATGTTCTTTACTTTGTGTTGGCATTGTTGTCTGGAGCATCATATCAAGACGTAAGGGTGATAGAATTACATTCTTTATGAAGTGCCTTGGTTTATGTTTGTGTTTTCTCTTTTTGGGTTGTGATAGTGGTTTTCAATCCATCGACCAGCGTGTTGAATCTTATATGGGTTCTAAAAGCGCATCGATTGGTGCTGTTGAGCCCAAGGTTTCATTGCCAACACCAGAATCTTTTAATCAAACAATTGAAAACACGGATCCAGACACCCAAAACCCCTCTCCGGAAGATCTTATATATAACGTCGCCGAATCTCTTGACGCCGAACTGGTTGCCCAATCCCTAAACCACGCTGAAGATGATCTTCGCACCACAAGTAAGCAGTTATCCTTAAAAGAGGTTTTGTTGTTTTCAACTGAAAACGCAAGAGAAATGACGTTTGCGGAATATGATTATTTATCAGTCACACTTTCTTTGTTAAACGAGTTGCATTTATGGGGTCCTCGTTTTTCTAACACGATCTCATCTAATATTGATGGTAATTCTGATGATGGGTTATATGAGACGGCGCTTGATGTTGTTAATGATTTTCAAGTTACACAAAATCTTTATAACGGGGGTGCTGTATCTGCAAATGCTCTTAGTTCGTTTGCTCGTGGTATTCATAATTCAACAGAGAACTCTAGTTCTAGTACCGACCTGGCGGTAGCGCTTGAGATTCCGTTGCTTCAAGGGTCTGGGGCTGTGGCACGAGAGTCTTTAATACAGGCGAAGCGCAATCTTGTTTATGCGGCTCGAACTTTTGAAAGATTCCGAAGGGTGTTCTACAAGGCTATTGTTCAAGATTATCTTTCTTTAGTAGTTCAAAAACAATCACTGGCAAACGCTCAGATGGGTGTTGATTCATTAAAGCAGCTTGCAAAAAGGCAGGCGGCATTATATTCGTCTGGTAGAGCTCGACTATATGATTCGGCTGATGCTGAAAACCAAGCGCTTGCAGCCGTGGCAAGGTTAAGCCAATCATGGGAACAATATCGCCTTGCCGTCGACAGGTTTAAAATCAGAATTGGTTGGCCAATTGATTCTGTTGTCGATATTGTCCCCACATCGTTGGATATTGGCCCACCAAAAGTCGATGTCTCACAGGCCGTTTTACTTGCACTTCAATACCGGTTAGACCTGCAAAATAAATATAACGGCTTAGAAGACACTGAACGAGGGGTGGTAAACGCAATTAATGATTTATTACCAAATGCGGTTTTCAACGCGAGCGTAAACACATCTTCTGATTTTGATAAGCCGGCCAAGTTTACTGGTCAAGATATCGATTATCTTGTTGGTCTTTCTATTAGCCTTCCTATTGATAAAGAAACAGAAAGAATTAGTGTGCGACAAGAGCAAATACTCCTTGAGCGTGCTAAAAGAACGTATCGCGAGGCTATGGATTCAATAGCGGTCGAGGTGCGATCAGCCCTTCGAAAAATAGAGGTTTATCAATTTACACTTGATTTGCAAAATCGTAATGTTGAAATTGCTCAACTGGGACTCGACTCTATTAACGCTGACCCCGATCGGGTGTCGGTTCTGGATCAAACAAGGGCAATCTCTGATTTACAGGGTGCTCAAGACGCCCGTGACAGTGCGCGTCGTGATTTAGAATTATCTATTATCGACTATTTGCTACAAGCTGGCCAACTACGTATTTCTCAAAATGGTGAACTTGTACTGCCTAAAAACTCCGGAAAATTAAAATAGGTTTACAATTTAATAATGATACAAAAGTGGATTTCAATTAATAAGTTTGTGTTTTGGTTTGTTGTGGTTATCGTTGCGTCTGTTTGGTTTTTTGGACGGGGTGTTAGTGGTGGTGTGGAAAATAAAATTTTTCCGGGAGAGCTTTTTCAGGTACAGCGTGGTGGTTTTGATATTTCTGTACCAGCATCTGGTGAGCTAGCTGCAGAAAAACAAATCAATATTCATAACCACCTTGAGTCCGGCGCGACAATTATTGAACTTGTTGATGAGGGAACCAGGGTTTCGGATGGTGATGTTCTTATGCAGCTCAATGATGAACAAATTAAAGAAAGCATTCGTGATTCTGAACTGGAGGTGTCTACTGGCGAAAATTATTTGAAAACCTCAAAGTCAGATCTTTCAATAGTTGAGAAAAAGCGTGATTCAGAGCTTGCTGTCAAACAACTTGCTATTGATTTGGCGAAACTGGCTCTGCAATCCTGGAATGAGGGTGAGGTTGTCGCCAAACGGCTTGATCTTACACTCGCGGTTCAAACGGCTGAAAAAAATTACCAACGCTTATTAAAAAAATATGATTCATCGGTTGAGTTGTATGAACAAAAGTTTTTAAGTAAAGATGAATTAGATCAAGATGAAATTGCGGTTTTAAACGCTGATGCCAGCCTTAAAAAGGCTAAACTCAATGTTGAGGTCTATGAAAACTACACACACCAACAAGAAAAAGAGAAAAAAGAATCTGATCTACAACAAGCCAAGGATGAACACGAGCGCGCGGTGGCGAGGTTGTCCTCTGAGATTGAAAGTGCAAAAGCAACAATAAACTCAAGAGAAAACCAACTTAGTGCATATAAAGAAAAACTGAACAAGCTTCGGGGCCAATTAGAAATGTGTGTGGTAACTGCACCCGCGTCTGGCATGGTGGTATACGCGACTAGTGTGGGTCGACAACGAGAGGGTTCTGAGCCACTTGATGTTGGTCAAAATTTGTATCGCAACCAACTTGTTATGACCATTCCAGATACGGCCAATATGGTTGCTAAGGTAAAAGTAAACGAGGCTTTAAGTGGCTTAATAAGTAAGGGGCAACCTGCATTTGTGCGGTGTGACGCACTTCCCGACTCTACGTTTGAGGGTAAAGTCTTGTCTGTTGGTGTGCTTGCGGAGGGTGGGGGGTGGAGAGACCCCAATAGGCGTGATTATACGGTGGATATTAAGTTGATTAACACTGGTGGGGCGCCACTAAAACCTTCTATGCGCTGCAGTGCTGGTGTGTATGTTGAATCAGTTGAAGATGTCTTGTTTGTTCCTGTTCATGCAATTCATCGCACAGGTGGTGTTGTTTGGGTGTGGGCACAGGGTGATGGTGGTTTTGTTCAACAGGTGGTGGAGATGGGTCGGTTTAGTGATACCTATGCTGAGATTTTGGTGGGTTTGGAAATAGAAGATGTTGTGTTGCTACGAGACCCCGCGCCAAATATGGTTTTGAGCCGTCTTGAAGATGAGGGGGTTCGCTAATGTCAAAACACATTGTTGTTGGGGTTACCGGTGCATCTGGTGCGCCTTATGTTTTAACCCTTTTGCGCGTCCTTGGTGATGCTGGTGTTAATATTCATCTCGCTGTTACAACGTTGGGAAGAAGATTACTTGCGGAAGAATCTAAAATTACTTCACTAAGCGCGGAGTCGTTGGGAATTCCGGAATATAAAAACCAATTAACTATATACAACGATAAAGATTTAGGTGCACAAATTGCCTCGGGCACTTTTTTACATGACGGAATGGTAATTATTCCATGTTCCAGTAATACTTTGGGGGCTGTTTCATCTGGTGTTACTAATACGCTAGTACAGCGGGCGGCCCTTGTTGCATTAAAAGAAAAAAGACCGCTCATTGTCGCGCATCGAGAATCACCTGTTTCATTAATTGACTTAAGAAATATGTGCACCATTACGGAAGCTGGTGGCACTATAGCCCCGCTTTCTCCTGGGTTTTATTTAGTTCCAGAAACACTGGAAGATGTTGTCGATTTCATGGTTGGAAAGATTGTCGACCTGTTGGGGGTTGATCACACCTTGAAGGTGAGATGGAATCCAGAATAACTATCACCACGCGGTGAATTCCCTGCTACACTTTTCGCATGAGAATATTATTTTTATTGTGGCTTACCCTTTGTACCGGTTGTGCAAACCTGGCAACATATCCACCGGTTGAATCAGAGTCTTTAGTTGATTTACAAAATCCAGCAAGCGAACCAGTACCAACTATTTTGGCGGAAGCTATCTCATATGCCCACTCGCACTTTGGTGGTATGGATATTATTGTATTTAATCTTCCCAAGGGTGTAAGTGAAGAAGCATATTTGTTAGTTGCAAAAAAACTTGGAGATGCGAAAATAATGAGCTCTCCCAATCAGATTGCGTACCATGTAACAGAACTACGGGTGAGGGGTTTTTCGGCTGAGGCAGATCTTGTTTTTCCTTCGTCTAATGGTGGTTATGAAGAGGCGACAATTAAACTTGCCTCTGGACCATTTCAACGATGGGGTGTCTCGGGTGATCGGGTTTGGTTAATACCCCTGAAAGAGCCGCCTGCACCTAATTTTGGTTTAGCCAAACAAAAAGAGTTACAAGACAATTCCTAATGAATATTAATCCATCTTGGCTTGATATAGCAATTCAACAAGCAGAAAAATCTTGGGGCGAGGGTGGAATACCAATTGGTTCTGTGCTTATTTCTAAACAAGGGGGGGTTGTTTCGCGGGGACATAATGAGCGTGTGCAGAGTGGGGATCCAACGGCACACGCGGAAGTTGTTTGTATAAGAAATGCTGGAAGAAGGAGGGATTGGGGAGACTTAACGTTAGTATCAACATTAAGTCCATGTATTATGTGTAGTGGTACATCGCTTTTATTTGGGATAAAGCGCATTATTGTTGGAGAAAACAAAAATTTCCTTGGCGCAGAGGCTTTATTGTGTTCGAATAGTGTTGAAGTAATCGTCCTTCAAGATGATCGGTGTATTGAATTAATGCAACGAATGATTAATCAAAGAATGGATTTGTGGTTAGAAGATATTGGAAAATAAGAGAGGATGTGAAAAATGAAGCGACCAACACCTCCAAGGGGGCGGAGAACAACAAGGCCTAAAATCACCACAAGAGAAAGTGTGCGAGTGTTGCGGCCGTCTCGAAAAACAACAAAACTTAATCGACCACCCTTCTCAATCAAATAAGGTTATTCGCGCTCAATAAGCATCGAAACTGCGTTTCCACCACCAAGACAAAGACTAACAACACCATATTGTGCTCCCGTCCGCTTCATGTGGTGTAACAACGAAACCAACACGCGGGCCCCAGATCCACCTATTGGGTGGCCCAAGGCGATGCCGCCACCACCAAGATTGACTTTTTTAGAATCTAACTTCAAATGATTTGTGTTTTGAATTACCTGTACTGCAAACGCTTCGTTGATTTCATAAACATCCACGTCGTTTGGTTGAAGGTTATTGTTTTGAAGAAGTTCTTCAATACCAAGACCTGGTGCCGTGAATATTCGTTTGGGGTCGACACCGTATGTGTTGTAGTCTATTATTTTTCCCAAAACACACGCTTTTAGGTTGTCTGCATTTGATTGTGTTGTGACAACAACCGCCGCACCACCGTCGGAAATTTGTGAGGCGTTTCCGGCAGTAACCGAGCCTTCTTTCGCAAACGCTGGGCGAAGTTTTCCTAATGAATCCACTGTTGAGTCGCCACGAACACCCTCATCAATATCAACACTGGAGCGTTGTTTTATTATGTCGGCCTCCAAAGGAATTATTTCTTCTGTAAACCAACCAAGTTCTGTCGCGCTTGATGCTTTTTGGTGAGATTGTGCTGAAAAAATATCTTGATCTTGTCGAGATATAGAGAATTCTTTGGCGGTCCACTCTGCCGCATTACCCATGCCCCAACCCTCAAATGCGCAGGTTAAACCATCATGTGCCATATGGTCCACCAATTCTCCTGGTCCAAATTTAATACCGCTCCTGATGTGTGATAGGTGGGGGGATCTCGACATGTTTTCAAAACCGCCAGCAACAACGGTTGTGTTATCACCAGCGCGAATTGATTGGGCGGCCTGTATTACCGCCTGTAAGCCGGATCCACAAACCTTGTTTATGGTTACTGCAGAAATCGAGGTAGGTAACCCAGCCCCAAGCGCTGCCTGTCTTGCTGGATTTTGACCTAAGCCCGCCTGAAGAACACACCCCATTATGCATTCGTCTACTTGATCCATAGAAACACCAGACTCTTTGAGTGCTGATTGAATTGCAAAACTACCAAGTTTTGGGGATGGAACCTTTGATAAACCACCCAAAAATCGCCCCACAGGTGTTCGTTTGGCTGCAATTATTACTGGTTGTGTATCTGGTGAATTCATAGAAATATCTCTTTATATATACAATAGGAGGTAGAATACTCACCCATTAATTGGTTGTGCATCGTAACTAAAAATTGCGCCAAAGGATACCACCTGTGGAAAAGCGTTGGACACAAGACAACTTAACAAGCCTTCAAAGCAACATTCTTGCAGAAGAACAAAATTACCCTGGCGCAACTGGGGAATTTAGTTGGATATTGTCTGCTATTTCTCTTGCAACGAAAACTATTGGGAATAAGGTTCGGTGCGCTAGAATTGAAGATGTTATTGGTGAGGCTGGAGACACAAATATCCAGGGGGAAACTCAACAAAAGTTAGATGTAATTGCAAACGAAATAATTTTGCGGTGTTTGGGGGATCGGGAAAACATTGGGGTACTTGCAAGCGAGGAAAATGAAACGCCTTTTTTTTTGAGGAGAAGAACGGAGGGGGGAAAATATGCGGTTTTGTTTGATCCGCTTGACGGATCTTCTAATATTGATTCGTCTGTTGGGGTTGGAACTATTTTTTCAGTGCTGCGGCTTCCAGATGGGGGTACAAGGGATGAGGCTGTTTTAAGGCCAGGAAGAGAACAGGTGGCGGCGGGTTATGTTTTGTATGGATCTTCAACCGTTCTTGTTTTAACAACTGGAAATGGTGTTGATATGTTTGTCTTAGACCAGGCGATTGGCTCTTTTGTTTTAGTAGAAAAAAAAATAAAAATTCCAAAAGATAATAAAACATATTCGATTAACGAGGCATACACCAAAAAATTTAGTGGGGGTGTTCGTGATTTCCTTGGTTGGGCACATCAAAACGATTACTCAAGTCGCTATATTGGTTCAATGGTTGCCGATGTACATCGAATTTTGTTAAAGGGTGGGGTTTTTATCTATCCACCAACCAGTGATCATCCGGATGGAAAATTACGCTTGATGTATGAAGCAAATCCAATGGCAATGATTATTGAACAGGCTGGTGGAAAGGCTGTTGCACAAAATAAAAATATATTAGATATTAATCCTGGCGGTCTTCACGAAAGAACTAGCGTGGTGCTTGGTTCATCTGAACAAGTAGACGCGGTTGTAAAACATTTATCATGAAAAAAACCACTAAAACACAAATAATACTTCCAAAAAACTCGAATCAGGCGTTGGGAATAGGGCAATTTTCGGTTGATTTTATTTCTGGAGAAGTTGGTAGTCCAGACCAGGCTGTTTTTGATAAAACAACACAATTTTTTACAGATGCTGTGTTGTGTGGATTATCTGCTGTTGCTGTAAAAACAAACGCGCCAACCGTGCTTCACAATGAGGCATTAGATTTTCCATTGCCTGGTGGCGCAACATTGTTTGGATCAAGTGCTACCGTAGTACCAGAAAAGGCTATTTTGGCTAATTGTTCTGCTGTGCGTGAGTGGGATTCGAATGGCACAAACTTTGGTTACAACCCAGAACTTGGGCACATCGCAGGAGAGTTTGGGCACAATGATTTTTATGCTGTACCGGTTGCAGCCGCTCAGGTTGCTGGGCTTGGTGGTGATGTGGCTTTGCGCGGCATGATTCTACTAGATGAAATTCGCGGTCGACTCGCTGAGGTTTTTAGTTTAAAAACCTATAAAATCGACCATGTTGTTCATGGTGGTATTGCCTCTGCCGCTGTGTATGGCGCCATGTGTGGGGCAACGCCAGAACAAATTGAATCAGCTATTGGTATGTTTGTTGCGCACTTTGTTCCCTGGAGAGCAATCCGTGCTGGAAAACAACTGTCTGACTCGAAGGGTGCTTCCGCCGCCATTAGCACTGAGGTTGCTATTGTTTCCATGAAGCGCTCCATGAAGGGTTTCATGGGACCAAAAGATATTTTTAGAAATCCAGAGTCTATGTTCCGACAGTTTGAGCATACTGGTGGTGATTCCCCTTTTGATTTAATTCTTTCTCACAGTGGTTCTGATTTTGCTGTTATGGGAATGCATTTTAAAATCGGTTTATATGAACACCAGTCAGCTGGCGCGTTACAGGGTTTGTTAAACCTAATACAAGAGTGTCCAAACATTGCGTCTAATCCTGAAAGTATTGACATTGTTAAAATAACCGCCTACGAACCAGCATTTGGAATTATTGGAGACCCCGCAAAGCGAAATCCAACAACAAGACAGTCTGCTGATCACTCTATGGTGTATATAGTTTCGACAATGTTGCGAAAGGCAAAAGAAGTTTCGAGTGTTGAGGGTCTTGGGGTTTTTAAAAACTCTAACGATGATGTTTGGAAAAAACTAATGTTGACGCCATATGATTATGATGCGGATGCCATCAACAATAAAGACACAAGGAAAATAATGGAAGCTATTTCGTTTGAACACGGTGGTCAAGAATATGATGAAAAATATCCAGACGGCATACCAACAGGTGTTCAAATTACGTTAAAGAGTGGCGAGGTGTTTGATAGTGGTTTAATAATGTACCCAAGTGGACACGCGAGAAACAAGTCTTGTAATCTTGATGATTTATTACAATCCAAGTTTTCTATGCATGGGGGGATTGCTATGGATGATCCATCATTAATAATTAATAGGTGCCAATCTGTTTCTACCTTAAGTCACCAAGACCTACTTGGTATTTGGGATATTCAGTTAGCTGATCGACCAAAATATAAAGATTGATTATTCCAAAAAAAGATCAGACAGTAGCTTACAAACACCCTTGCCTTGTGTGGCAACGGTTTCGTATATAGGCCGACCATTTGAAATATCTAATAGTTCGCGCATTAGGGCGCTTTCTCCCGCGTGGTCGGATTTATTCACAACGAAAGAATCGGCTATTTCTAAAATTCCAGCCTTGTCCATTTGAACAGAGTCTCCCATGCCTGGAACCAGCACGACCACCGTGGTGTCGACAACATCACGAACGGCAACATCGTTTTGACCCGCACCAACCGTTTCAACGAAAACATGATCGAATCCTGCGCCGCCAATAAGTTCTAGGATTTCTGGAAGGGTAGAATAATCTTCACCCACCCTTGCAAGGCTTCTATAAAAAACATTTTCATCAACAGAGTTAAAATCAACTCGAAGGCGATCCCCTAACAGTGCCCCATTGTTAATAGGGCTCATTGGATCATACGCAACAACGGCGAGTTTTCCTCCACCCCGAACAAACTCTGCAGCCATTGAAGCTGTTAATGTTGATTTGCCCGCTCCGGGCGATCCGGTTAATCCAACAACCACTTTGGGGCGTTTGCGGGGTGCTTCTACAGTTTTTCCCTCTTCAAGCAGGCTTATGTTGCGCGCAAGAATAGCTGATGTTGATTCACTCGTAAGAGGTGTGTATGAGTTTGTGGCTGTTCGAACAGCTTCAACAATATCAAGCATACTTGTACCGGTATGGTAAACGCCGCGAACTCCGGTTTGAAGAAGGGGTTGTATATCTTCTTGTGGAATAATGCCACCAACGTCTACGCAAAGTTTTGGCCTGCCAACGCTTTGGAGTTCATTCATGAGGCGTGGGACTAAAACCAGGTGTGAATTACTCATCATTGAGCACGCAATCATGTCGACATCTTCGTCTCTTGCAGAAATCGCCAAACTGCGGGGTGTTTGCCACAAGCCTGAATAGATAACATGAATTCCACTATCTCTTAAAGCCCTGGCAATTAGTTTTACGCCACGGTCGTGGCCATCTAGGCCCATTTTCCCCAACAAAACACGTGGGCGGTGTGGCAAATCGCCACAACGGTCTACTTTTTCTAACTGGGTTGTTGGTTCTGATGTTGGTGAAGTCATAACTGATACATGATATCACGAGTCAAACGCTTGTTTTTGCTTGTATGGTACGTATCTATATGTCTATAAATATTCAACAATCTATAAATGAGGCCCTCCAAAAGGGGTTTGGTGAAGTGCTTGAAGTGCCGTGGCGAGAAATTGACCCCGTGGTAAAAAAATCGCAAAACCAAGAGCACGGTGATTTTCAGGCAAACGGTGCGATGGGTTTGGGTAAACGGTATGGAAAAAACCCACGCGAATTAGCTTCGCTTGTGCTGGAGTGTTGTGACTTTGGTTCGATTGTGGAGTCAACCAGTGTTGCGGGGCCGGGTTTTATAAACATACTACTTACAAACAAATCCATTGAGGATCAACTTGAATATATGTGTCGGGAAAACCTTGGAATCCTACCCATGGTTGATGAGCACCCTGTTGTTATTGATTTGTGTGGTGTAAATGTTGCCAAACAGTTGCATGTTGGACACCTACGATCAACCATTATTGGCGACACTATTGGGAGGATGTACGAGCGTGTTGGTCGAACGGTTTATAGAGAAAACCACCTTGGTGATTGGGGCTTACCAATCGCTATGGTTCTCGAGTCGCTTTTGTCGGATGGGGTTGATTTAGATGTGCTTTCACTCGATCAACTTAACCAGGCGTATCGAGACGCGCAACTTAGTGCTCAAGATGAAAAACACGATGCTGAGTGGTTTAATAAAATGCAGACCGGGCCACACCGGCTTGTTGAAATTGAAGAACAAAACAAGGGCGCTGTTGTTGTACAAAACAATTCTAAAAAAACACTCAACTCGCTGCAGCAGGGCGATAGGGTTTTGTTGCGAGATTGGCAACGACTTATTGATTGCACAATGCGGTCTGTGTTTGAATCATTACATTTGCTTAATGTGAAAATTGGTCCAGAAAACAGTCGTGGTGAATCTTTTTACCGGGATGGCTTGTCTGTTGTTGTTGATGATTTTATTAACGCAAATCTGAGTGAAGTTGATAATGGTGCAACAGTCGTTCGTTTTGAAAACCGAAAAAGACCAATGTTAATACAAAAGTCTGATGGTGGATATCTTTATGCCACAACAGATTTGGCGGCTATTAAATTCCGAACGCAGGATCTTTGCGCCGACCGTGTAATCTATGTTGTGGACGCAAGGCAGCGAGATCATTTTAAAGATTTGTTTGACGCTGCGACGAAAATTGGGTGGAACAAAACCCCTGATGGTGTGGGGGTTGGGTTTACACACATTCCATTTGGTTCCGTTTTGGGCCAAGACAAAAAACCACTTAAAACACGAAGTGGTTCGAACGTTACCCTTGATTCACTGCTTAACGAAGCTGTTGAGAGGGGTGTAAGTGAGGTTATCAAGCGTTCAAAAGACCCCAAATCGCCAACACACAAAATGGGTGAAGAAGAACTTTATGAGATTGGGAGGCAAATAGGAATTGGGGCTATTAAATATGCGGATTTATCAAACGATCTTGTTCGAGATTATGTATTTGATATGAATAGGATGGTTGCCTTTGAGGGAAACACGGGCCCTTATATTCAATATGCTGGTGCAAGGATTAGCTCTTTATTAAAAAGGTGTGGGGTGGCTGGGGGTTTGGGTCCATTCAAGCTAGAAGAGCCGGAGGCCAGGGCACTTGCACTACAATTATTAAGATTTGATGTTGTTTTAAAGGGTGCTATCCAGCATCTCGAACCACACAGGCTGTGTACCTGGTTATTTGAGTTAACAGAGTCCTTTAACTCTTTTTACCAAAACTGCCCAATATTAAAGGCCGAAGATGAGTGTATTAAGAAATCAAGATTAAGGCTTGCGGAACTTACCGGAATGGTGCTTGTTGACGGCCTTGGGTTACTTGGAATTGAATCACCAAAACAGATGTAAAAAAGATGGGAAATGAAAAATGTTGTCGAATAATAATGAAGAATTAACACCCAGGCCCATGGGGTGGTTGTTATTTTTGGGGGGTGTTTTTTTATTGGGGGCCATGTTCTTTTCTTTTTTATTGGCAGGAACAAAACTGGGGTTCTATGTAAACGCACCGGGCTGTGGTCCGGCTAGTGGCTGTGGAACTATAACCAGTGGACCTTGGGGCTCGATTCCTGTTATTAAGTGGCCCATTTCTTTTGTTGGGATTGCCTGGTTTTTTTCTTTGGCGTGTGGGTGGTTTTTTGGTCATATTAAAAGGCCCCGGTTTATTTGGATTATTAGGCTTGGCGTTCTTGGTTCTGTTGGTTTTTTTGTTGTTATGTTTTTCCTTGGTTATTTTTGCAAATGGTGTGCGCTATCTCACATTTGTAATATTTTGTTTTGGATTGTTGCGGAGTTTATGTATGTAAAAGAGTGCGGGGCAAGAAAGATGGATAAAAAGCAAAAATGTCCGTCGTTTTTGTTTGTTTCTGTTTTTGTTGCGACCTCTATTTTGCTTGGTGGGGTTTATTTTATAAACCAATCTAAACAGCGTAATCAAGAAGAAGCCGCGGCCGTTAAAAATAGCGACGCGGTTGTTATGGGTGGAGTGGACAATACAACACTTGAACTGCTTCAGGCAAGACATACGATTGGTCCTAAAAACGCGCCTGTTAAAATAGTTGTTTTTACTGATTATCAATGCCCAGACTGTAAGCGTTATGAGGCAGAGCTGTCGAATCTTGTTAGAACAAGGGATGATGTTTCGTTGTCTATAAAAAACTTCCCCATGTGTGCGGATTGTAATACTTTTATGAATGGTAGAACTTTGCATGGTAATGCTTGTTGGGCAGCCAGGGCATCTGAGGCTGCTAAAATTCTTGGTGGGCAGGTTGGTTGGGAAAAAATGCACGAGTGGCTGTTTAGTGTGAGTGGTTCTTTTACGGACAAAAGTTTTGGGGGAGATTTAAACAAGCTTGGTTTTGATCCACAAAAATTTATTCCACTAATGACTTCTAACCAGACACTAGAACTGGTTGAGGGTGATACTAGGGATGCGGTAGCGCTTGGTGTTTATTACACACCAATGATTTTTGTTAATGGTGTTGAATATTTGTGGTACTACAGTGGGAAACAGGAGTCGTTCGAGTCCTTGGTTAATCGGGCTATTGATCGAATTGAGGTTGGGGTTGTTAGTGTTGCCCCGCCAACAGCAAAAGAAAAGTTGATTCAAGACTGGAAGGTTGGAAAATCGTTTAGTTCTATTTTGGGTAAAGAGCGGCTATCTTGGTCTGGGGATGGTCCAATAGAAATTGTTGTGTGGGGTGATTACCAAGCCGATTTCACTTTGGAACTTAATCGGGAAATTGATGAGTTTATGAATAAAAATCCTGGTATTTTTAAATACGCATTTAGGCACTTTCCAATTGACCCCCTGTGTAATTCAATGGCAAGTGGATTTAAAAAACAATATGAGGGCTCTTGTTATTTGGCTAAACTCGTTGAGTCCGCAGACCTTTTGTCAGGAAGTGAGGCTCGGTGGAAAGTGCATAATTGGATTATGAAACAACCTGGAAGTGTGGACCTAGAACTCGCCCTTCAACAAGTTGCGCTTATTACTGGTTTTGATATGCAAACGATTCAGGATACCGTGGGTGGTGCAGAGGTTAATAATCGATTAAGACAGGATGTTATGTCTAAAAACAGTGTTTGGAGAAAGGGAATACCTGTTGTTTTGGTAGATAATCGATATTTACCAAAATGGAAAAGTGATTTGATGCCAGCCCAAGAAATTTTTCAACGAATTGTAGAGGGGGTTGGTTCTGGGGAAATTTCTGAAGAGAGTCGGTAAATTTTCCCCTTAGAACCATAAGGGTTTGAAAAACCACATGCAAATATTTCCCCTTGTGGAGACTCTCCAAATGAAGCTATTGAAATTGGTGTTTTTTTAGCTATTCGTGTAGCAATATATTCATTGTTTTTGTTCTTTTTTAAAAACCAAACTTTTGCACTCAAATAGTCTGAAAAAATATATGAGCCATAAAGCGCTGGAAGTTTTAAACCCCTGTAAACATATCCACCGGTTATGGACCCGCCACCCCTTCGGCCATACTCATAAATTGGATCTATTAAATTTTTTTCGCTACTTTCTTTTTTTTGAAAGGGGTGTTTTCCTTCGCGGAAATTCCAGCCATAATTTCCGCCACCCCTAACAATATCCACCTCTTCCCAAGCGTTTTGACCAACATCACCAACATATAAATCATTTGTGATGCGATCAAAGCTCATTCGCCAGGGGTTCCGTAGTCCCCACGCCCAAACCTCTTCTCTACAACCATCCTGGTTTACAAGTGGGTTTGTTGGCGGTATTGCATATTGATTATCTCCACCTGTTTTATTAATATCAATTCGAATAATTGAACCAAGTAGTGTGTTTTTATTTTGGCTATTGTTATATGGGTCATTGGCAGCACCACCATCTCCAACCCCAAGGTAAAGTAGGCCGTCTGGACCAAACAAAACTGTGCCGCCGTTATGGTTGCCCCAAGGTTGTTGTATTTCTAGAATAACCTGCTCGGTTTTTTTATCTAGTTGTTTTAGTTCGTTGTTATATGTAAACCTAGAAAGCACGCCTCTTTTTGGTTTTTGAGCTGAATACCACACATAAACATAATTATTTTTTAAAAATTCTGGGTGAAACGCTGCGGAAAGTAGGCCCTCTTCATCATTTGTAACACCAACGCGGTCTGTTATATCTAAAAAAACTTCGGCGGATAGGGTGTCGTGTTTTATTGAGGCCCTCTGTATAAAACCCTCCTTCTCTACAATATAGAGCTCTTCATCATTAGCACCATTAAAAACAACCTGAACAGGCTCGTTGAACAAAAGTTTTTGGTGAACGGGTTCGAAGTGATATGGTTGTAGGACGGAAGATGAGTATAAAATTATTAATTGGATATAGGACATGTGGGTATTTTAGCATGGTGTTTTTATGTGATTTAATAATGTATTTATTTTTGTTATCGACGTGTTTTTAAAAAGTTTTTCAACTGTGTGAGGTACACTTCTTTTATGGGAGTTATATATGGCCATTCTTCTGTTTTAAACATGCTTAGCCACCTTATTGGTGGGGAGCGAAGGCACCATGCTTGGATATTTTCTGGTTCGAGGGGAATTGGAAAACGCGCTGTTGCAAACTGGTTTGCTTCACAGGTATTGAATTGTGTTGGTGATCACCATGATTTACATGTAATAAAAAAAGAGGATGTTGTTTGGGCAAAAACACTGACACTCCAAAAGAAAAAACAAACAAACATACCCCTCGACTTGCTTCGTGAGAGGATGATTGGTGGAAAAACCTCTGATGGAAAAAACCACGATGCCGCCGTTTATAAAACATCAAGGTTGGGCGGAGAGAAGGTTTTTATAATTGATGAGGCGGAGCTTTTAGATGATTCAGGCCAAAACGCCCTTTTAAAAACACTTGAAGAGCCGCCGCTTGGAACAACTATTATTCTTGTTACTTCTCGGGCGGACCGCCTGCTCCCAACAATACACAGTCGCTGCCAGTTTGTTCAATTTGCCCCCCTTACAAATCAAGAAATGTTGGGTTGGGTAAAAGATAATAAAATCGATGTTGAACCAGAGGCTCTTAACTGGCTTGTTTCTTTTTCAAATGGATCCCCCGGGCTTTTTTTAGATGCTATAGAAACGGATTTATATGAAACATATCGTTTGCTGTCTAATTTTTTATTGATGGGCGTTGATATAAATTACACCTTGGCAACTAAAACCCTGTTGGGTTTTATAGATGAAAGTGTTAAGGGTTGGTTGAAAAAAAATCCAAACACTAGTAAAGATGCCGCGAATGTTCGGGCGGCACAGCTTTTGTTGTTAATGTTTAGTAAATCTAGCCGTGATTTTTTGTTGAGTGGTGATGTTGATCTTGGTATTTCTTCTGCGGGTATTCTTGTTGATGTAGAACAACAGTTATCATCACATATTTCTATCAAGGTGTTAATAGAATCACTGGCTGCGCGATGGTCAAACCAATCAGCTGGTCGTGGTATTTTTTGTTAATGAACCAAACCCGCCTGTTTTTTTGTTTGTAGATAGTTGAGAAAATATAAATAAAATTATCCCTGAAAAAATCATAACCACACTAAGTACTTGGCCCCTTGAAAGGCTTGCTATTAACTCTACACCCTCATCTGGTTGCCTAAAAAATTCTGTTGATATTCTTGTGAGTCCATAAAGAATTAAAAAAACACTTGCAATTACTCCTGGTTTTCTTGGATACCACCACGTAATAAGTATTCCTATAAAAATAACTGGGCCCTCTGCGAGTGCTTGGAATATTTGAGATGGATACCATGATGTTAGTAGTGGTGCAACGAAATCAATTACAGCCTGGTTTCCTTGGTTTATTTCTGAAATGATGGATTGGTAGAACATTGTTTCACCAGGTATGGTTGATCGGAGTTCTTCTAGTTTTTGAATTTTGTTTTCATATAAGTTTGGGTTTTGAATCCAAACCTCTGTTATTTCAGTTGGGTATTTGATGGACCAAAACGGTGGTGACTGTTGTTGTGTTGTGTGGATTGCCTTTCCCCACAGCTCACCATTTATAAAGTTGGCTATTCGACCAAAAAATAGCCCTGGTGCAGCTGCAAATGGTGCTATATCTAGTAGGTGAAGAATTGGAATGTTGTTTTTTTTTCCAAAAAATATAAAAGCAATAAGGACGCCGATCATTCCACCGTGGCTTGACATTCCACCATCTTGAATTGCTAAAAGTTTCCAGAATGGAAAACTTGTTGTAAATGTATAGATAAGTTGTGGATCATAAAAAAGGCAATAACCAACCCTTCCACCTATTAAAACTCCAATAACACCAGTAAATATTAAATCACCAGCTTTTTGATAAGGAATTAATGAAAGTTTATTCTTGCCCATCCATTGGATAATAAACCACGCAAAAGCAAACCCGGTAATGTAGGCAAGGCCATACCAACGCAACCCTATTGTTTCTGTTAATTGAATTGCGAATGGGTCGAGTGTGTGTAGATATGCGTCTGCGAGCATATTAATAATGGTACCTTGCATTACAGTTTTTGGTTTGTTCTGGGTGTATCATTCACTTTGAGCTATGGATGAAAATGTTTTAATTTCCGCGATTAAGTCGCTTCAGGGCGGGTCAACATTAAGTGTTGATGAGTCATATGGTTCCATTGGTTTTATTATGGGTGGTAATGCTTGCCCAGAATTAATTGCTTCTTTTTTAAGTTTATTGGCCACACGTGTTCCAACAGGTGAAGAATTATATGGAGCGAGTATGGTAATGAGGGAGTGTTCTAAAAAAATTATATTTAAAAACCCGGAAACTATTTTGGATACATGTGGTACGGGTGGTGCACCAAAAACTTTTAACGTTTCCACTGCGGCTAGTATTCTCATTGCTTCATGTGGTGTTCGTGTTGCAAAGCATGGTAATAGATCGCGAACCGGAAGGGGTTCTGCGGAGGTTTTAGAGAAAATAGGTGTTAATTTAGATGCTAATGTTGATCAGCAAAAATACTGTCTTGAAAATGTCGGAATTTGTTTTTGTTTTGCGCCAAAACACCATAGTGCTGTTGCTAATGTTGCTCCTGTTAGGAAACTGCTTCCATTTCCAACACTGTTTAATCTTCTTGGACCATTGACAAATCCTTGTGGCGCTGGTTTACAAATGCTTGGTGTTTGGGATAAAAAATATATGAAGCCTATTGCTAATGCGCTTCAATTAAGTGGAACCAACAGTTCTGCGGTCGTACATTCTATGGATGGTTTAGATGAAATATCTATATCTTCACCAACCCATGTTTTATATGTGAATAAAAAATCAATAATAGAGGATGTTATTGATCCTAAAAATATAGGACTCTCTTATTCACCAATTGAAAATGTGCGTGCTACTAGCCTAACACACGCTGCTCAGATTATCGAAGATGTTTTGATTAACGGTAGGGAGGGGGGCTGTAGGGATATGGTGGTATTAACAGCAGGAGTTAGCTTGTTTTTATCAGGGGTGGCTCAGAGCGCTCGTGAGGGCGTAGAAATGGCCTCTAAAGCTATAGACTCTGGTAAATCAAGAGACACCCTTCACCATTGGGTGGAAGCAAGTAATAAACACATTCCATCCACAAATAACAATTGAACTCAAATACATAATAAAACTTCGTCTTCGTAGTAATAGTGGGTGTTTTTTTGTGTATAAATAAACATAAAACCAATAAAAATAAAGGTTTATGTGTTGTAAAAAATGTTAATAAGTTGTTTTTATGGGTTTCGTTTAATTGTTTTTGGTTATCTTGGGCAGTGTGTGTGTTAATAATGGTGACCATATGTGGGTAAAAGGCCCACAGGTAAAACAACACTTTCCACTAACTGTCCACAAGCCTGTTTCTTATAAACCACCAAAAGTGTCCGATAATTGTTTATCTAGGCGGCCAATTTCTTGTTTAAACGTTGGTTCATTTTTAATTTTTTGATCCACCGTTTTAATTGCGTGCATCACCGTCGTGTGGTCTCGACCACCAAAATAACCCCCAATTTCCTCAAGGCTAAACCTTGTGTGCTTTCGCGACAACCACATTCCAACTTGCCTAGGGATCGTGATTGATTTTTGCCTTCGTTTTGATAAAAGATCAGACAGCTTGGTGTCATAGAAAGAATTAATAGCGTCAAGAATGTCTTGTATAGAAATATTTTTTGGCGACTCATCATTTTTCACCCCCCCAATAACCCGCCTTGCCAGCTCAAGCGTTATTAAAACGCCATCAAGAGAAGCGTTGTGTTGAAGTGTTGTTATTGCACCCTCAAGCTGTCGAACATTTGAATCAAGCCTCGTGGCTATATATGTTGCAACATCATCAGCAATTTCAATACCCCTTAACACGGCTTTTTTCTTAATAATAGCAACCCTTGTTTCAAAACCCGGAGCGTCAACACACGCAACAAGTCCACAGCTAAAACGACTAATTAGCCGCTCTTCAAGGTATGGTATTTCTGATGGGGGAGCATCAGAACTTAACACTATTTGCTTGCCCGACTGGAACAAGGTGTTAAAGGTGTGAAAAAACTCTTCTTGGGTTTGATCTCGTTTTGAAAGATCGTGAATATCATCGATAACAAGCATATCGAACGCTCTAAACTTGTGTCGAAACAGCGACATTTCCCCAGCCTGCACCGCTTCAAGAAACTGCGTCATAAAACCATTACACGAAACATAATATATTTTCATCGATCGGTGTGACCGCATGGCTTTTTGGCAAATAGATTGTAAAAGGTGCGTTTTTCCAAGCCCAACACCGCCGTGAATAAAAAGCGGGTTATACGCTTGTCCGGGTTTTTCAGAAACAGCCGTCGCGGCGGCGCGAGCAAGACGGTTTCCTGGACCAATAACAAAACTGTCAAAGTTATAGTCTGGGCTAATCAGCATATCCTCGTGTTCAGAAAACCCCACCCCATCACCACCCTTAATAGAGGTGTTTATAGAACCCCCAACACCCTCTTCCCCAACAAACCGAACCCCAAGTAGGTGGCCAGTTACAAACTGAGCAGAATCAACAAACTGCTGCAAACAACACCTTTCCAAATATTTTAATTGAACAGGCTCATTTATTTGAATTAACAAAGACCCATCAACAACACCAACAACCTTAATATCATCAAACCACCTCCGACAAATAGTGGGGTGCTCAGACTTCAACCTTTTTAATAAAAGAACCTTTGTTTCATTTATATCTATTTGCTTTTCAGCCATCACAAACACCCCCACAAGATTCACCCACAACCTCAAGCTGTTTTTTATAACGGGAATAGTTAGACCTATGATCCATTAGTAAATGTATTCTGTGCTGGTGTTCCTCGGCAACTTTTTCACTAATACATCTTTTAATATAATCAAGACCCGTTCGGCGACTCGTATGTGTAATAACCACGTGTTCCGCCTTCCAAAAACACATTAATTCACTTAAATGTTCAATATGAATATGTTTTCCAACCGACGCCCTTTTTTTGTGTTCTTGTTCAAAAAAAGTACACTCTGTTAAAACAATGGGCGCATTAACAAACTCTGGCCCAAACAAACTGTCATTAACCTCGGTATCCCCAGTGCAAGCCACAAGTGGCATTTTAAGAGTGTTTGTTATTTCCTCACCACCCAACTTTAGTTCTCTAAGTTGGTTTTGCGGAACCCCACAATATTGTTCTTTTAGTTTTTTTCGATGCTCCATAACAACATATGACAACGCCGGGACCGTGTGATTTGCCTTAAGGGCTTTAATGTAAATATTTGGTTTTATTTCCAATTCCCCACCCGGTCTAATTGGAATAATATTATGAGGAGTGCATTGCCTCTCAAGGTCAACCCAACCACCCATCATTGTTTGTATATCAGATGCAATTTCTTCATGGCAAATACAAGAGCCCACGCCCATTTTTTGAAACATCCTTTGGCTAAAATAATATGGCAGCCCAGCCACATGGTCCATATGTCCATGTGTTAGCGCCACAAATGGCGCAGAAAGTGCCGGCTTCGGACAAAGACCAATATCAAAAACCACATCCAGCTCAGGAAGGTGCACTGCTGTTTGTTCACCAGCAATACTAATCCCCTGGATCCTATATGGTGGTAAATATAAAAACCCGATTTGTCCAGAGCGGGGGGGCCTTCGCGGTAACATTAAATACTCCACGCCACGGGTGTGGCAAAAACTTCCTATAGAGGATTCGAACCCCTGTACCAACAAGTTGGCGCCTTAGACCGCTAGGCGAATAGGATAAAACAGAATACAAAAATCAAGCAACGTGCTTAAAAATACTGCCGAAACATAATACCAAATAAATTAAACAATGAGCCTAAGTTGCTCAGCAAGAAGACAAAGTTGTTCAGAAAAGGGGCATTTAAACGCTTCTTTGAGTGGGCGAACACCAGAATCAACCAGGCGGTTTATTTCTAAGGAGGCCTCGTCTATACACCCCCGGTCTTTCAACATTTCCGTAACAAGGTGACCCTCACCCGATCGAATAGCCGCAACAACACTATCTTTCAAAGATGGATCTTTTTTAAGCAATAAAATAATAGGCAGGGTTAGCTTTCCCTTCTCCAAATCTCTTCCCGTTGGTTTACCCACAACCTCCTTTTTTTGTAACAAGTCTAAAAGATCATCTTTTATTTGAAAGGCTAACCCTAAGACCTCCCCAAAGAATCGTAATAAACCAACCTCCTTATTAGTCCCTCCCCCCAATATGGCCCCCATTTCACAAGAAGCAGCTACAAGAGAGGCCGTCTTATTTTGAATAATTTGATAATATTTTTCTATATCTAAAGAAGTGTTGTTACGGTTGGTGAGCTGAACAATCTCACCACAACAAAGCGTGTTCGTTACTTCCCCTAACAATATATTAAGCTCGGTTTTTTTTAAACTCGAACACAATAAAAAAGCACTTGATAAAAGATAATCTCCAAGCATAACTGCCGCCTCATTACCTTTAAGAAAGTTGATTGTTTTTTTACCTCTGCGCAAATCGGCTTCATCTAAAACATCATCATGTACCAAGGTGGCCAAATGAATAAGTTCAACAACACCAGCGGCGACACGAACCCCCTGAGGAACAACCCCATCAGGAGATACAGCCCTAAAAGACAAAAGCAATATTGATGGACGTAACATCTTTCCACGATATGTTGCAAGTTGATTACAAATTTCATTAACTTCTGTGTTACCGCTTTCAAGGTGTGTAGATATAACACCGGAAACCTCCAGAAGTTCATTTTTTAACCATTCACCAATGGTTGAAGATATATAGGGCGAGCTACTCATTTTACCGCCGCAATGTAAGCAACCCAGCCCGCACACGCCTCACCCCGCGTATCAATAGACCACTTCCCATCCCCATCTCCATCTTCATCCGTGCCCTCCCAATAAACAACAACCCTCGAGAACCCAGCCTCAAGAAGCGCATCTTGAATTTCCGGTAGCGTCCAAAACCGCCACTCATACGTAAAAGCTTTTTTTATTTTAGATCCATCTGGAAATTCAAAATGAATGTAATTAACAACATCCCCAGTAATAGGGTTGACCAAACTTTGGTCCCAAATATATGTGAACCCATCAAGGTCTCGCTCCTCGTCCATCTCTACAAAAGAATCACTCCCACCATATGCGTCTAACAAGAAAAGCCCATCATCTACCAGGCTGTCATATACAGATTTAAAATAACGCAACAGTGTTTCGCGTTCCTTTAATCCATAATAACTAAAATTCATAGCCAAAACACAATCAATACCACCCTCCATTACATTCATCACATTCTCTTGGACAAGGGTAATCCTAGAAGCTTGTTGTTCGGTAAGTTCTTTATTAATTTTATTCTTAGCCCAACCCAAAGTTTCACCATCAAGGTCCACCCCAAGGACGGTGCTAGTTGTGCTGCGGGTTACCCATTCTCTTGCGACTGCCGATGTTCCACAAAAATCCTCGCGAATGTGTCGGGGTTCTCTGCCGCGTAACTCCGACCATGCTTGCAAAATCAGATCAACCTCCGATTCTGGGCACTGGACAGAACGTTCATAAAGATCATTAACATCAGCGGTTTTTGCGGTTATCCAACCAGGTTTTGTGGGTCTAGCCATAATAATAAAAAGGTCCTAAGCAGAGAATTGTAACCCGCCCAATTGTTGTTCGAAACACCAAAACAATTATTTGCTTTGTAGTTCTGCAATTAGGACGACGAGACGCTGTAAAACATATTCAAGAATGGGCCGCTCCTCTGATGGTACCGCGGTGATTGCACCCTGAAGCGCACCATAAATTTGCGTGAGTTCAGAAAGCTTTTTCCCTTCAAAATTAACAAGAAACTCATTTGCGAGGGCAAGTTGTTGTGGGGTTAATTGAAGGGATTGCAACTGTTCTTCTATTAAAACACCCTCATCATCATTTAAAAATACTATTTTTTCTTCTAGTTTTGTTAACAGATAATCAAACGCGGGCCTCAAATTTTGCGGCACTTGGCCCGATTGAAGGGCGGTGTTTTGCTTTGCTTCTAACAACTCATCCATCGACATAGACTCCAACTCATCAAGTGCACGGGCAATCATGTTTTGTTGCTCCTTCCCAAACCCGGCCTCCTCCATAACCCCATAAAACAACCCTTGTGTTGAGACTCCCTCATCCCCCCAACCACTTACTTGGCGGCTACCAATCAAAACCACCGGCAAACTGTTCCCACAAACAGTGTTTTTTAAAACCAAATCTTGCTCAACCAGGGCCAAAGCCTCACCACCACCCACAGCCTCGTCAACAATTTTTTCATCAACCCCAAGAATCAACGCGACCTGCTGTTTAGCGAGAGTCAAATCAACACTTCCACCCTGTTTAAGTAGCCAGGAGTGTATTTCCAAGCGCGCACTTTTTCCAGACAAAAGACCTGCGGCCTCAACAAGTTTCGCCAAATAACAAGACCCATCCGTTTTTTCTTTAAAAACTTCAGCCGAAGGGTTGCACTGTACGTCGATAGGAAAATGTTTAAATGAGTAAGAAAAAACAAGGGGGTTTTTGTTTATTAACTCTTGAATTTCACGATTAAGCTCAACCGTTAGTTTTTGCTGGTAATCGCCCCATATAACAATTTTTAATGGACCGTCGCCAACCCAAGATGGTTCTTTTTCGTTAAAAATATAATCAAAAGATTCCCCCACCCTCCACTTTTGAACCAGACTTTCCTGTTTAGCCGTTTCCTTAATAGTGTCACCCAACTCCTGACCACCCAAGTGGGCCAAAGGAAATACGGCGCACACCAACATAAAAATAATTTGTTTCATAGCTATAAAATTCCAAAAATAGTTTTGTAAAAACACCACGTAGGTAAAATAAAATTAAAGATGTTTAGTTCAGATCTAACAACTAACAGTGTACCGCACGCGGTGGGTGTTGAGGTAATTATAGACACACTAGACGACCGACTTGTTGCCGAGGGTAACAAAATAAAAAACCTTTATTCCGGGTTACCAAAACTCAAAACACAGGTTCTATATTTTGGCTCCAGGGGAGTAGAGCTAAAAAACAAAAATCAAATAAAACAAAACGGGCAACGGGTAAACTTTTTAAAAATCGACCGGCGGTTGGGTTCTGGAAACCTCTCCAAAAAACAACCACTCCCAAAAGCAATCGGGCCAAACCTAAACATATTTGATGCAACAGCAGGTTTTGGTGGCGACGCAGCAATACTTGCCTTAATCGGATTTAATGTCACAGCTGCGGAGCAATCTCCCATCATATCTACGCTTTTGAGAGATGGTATTTACAGAGCGATGTGCGATGATAGTTTTAAAGAGCAGGTTAAAAAAAGGTTATTGTTTATCGAGGGCGACTCTATTAAATTATTAAATCAACAACACGGGGTCGACGTGGTATATCTCGACCCAATGTTCCCACCCAAGAAGAAAAAACACGCTCTTCCACCTGGCCATATTCAAACACTTAAAGAAATAATCGGTTATGACAACCAACAAAAAACCCTCGAGTTGTTTCACCACGCAATGCACATAGCAAAAAGTCGTGTGGTTGTGAAGCGCCCGAGAAACACAGAGGTTGTGTACAAAAACCCCGTGGCAATACATAAATGTAAAACTGTGCGATATGAAGTTTATAAACCAATAAATTAAAAAACCACAACACTTGTTGTGGTTTTTAATGGAGCGTACCGGGCTCGAACCGGTAACCCCTGCCTTGCAAAGGCAGTGCTCTCCCAATTGAGCTAACGCCCCGAGTACCCCCACCTTGATAGGGAGGGAAAAAACTTCCATTAATGCTTGGCCAGGTGGGAGTCTAGGTTGGCCAATACTTTTGGAAGGGGGACTATTGTATATCAGGTGTCACAGTTGCGGTAGTGGGTGACAGGATGTCAAATCGACTCGCCTCAACCACATTAACCCTCCAGTTTGGATTCCATTTCGAATTTCCAACAACTCCGATAGTTTGTCCAAGAATGCCCGACAACTCCCAATCATCATTTGCGGGTAAATAACCAAGGGTTCTGCCTGATTTAGGGTCTTGCACACGGTACATAAATGGCCTTAGTCGACCATCAAAAGTATTAGATAAAGCCAGTTTTCCAGCAACAACATAATCACCATAAAGCGACATAATTGACTGGTATTCATTTACATCTTCAGCCTGTTTGGCTAAAGATTCCCGTAAATTTTCAATTCTCACCCTTTGCTCCTGCAAGCCAGCCCAAACATCTAATTGTTTGATGCGCCCCCCGGCAATTTGATCAATCACAATATCACCACCACTTGAGGTTAATAATTCTGCATACATCACCCGTAAAGGAGAAACCTCTGCACCCATAACTGGTTCTGCGGTAATTTTTTCCCAAGCAGCCTCAAGATCTACAAGCGAAAGTGGCTCAAGGGTTGGGGCCTCAACACTCTCAATGGGGTTAATATTTTCTTGAGCAAACTCACCCCCGGCCTCTGGTGTCACACCAACCTCCACACCAGGCACGGTGTCATCTAAAACAACCTCTTGTGTTTGGCGACCAAAAAACAACGCAACCTGTTTTGGGCTAGCCTGTTTAATATTGTTAGTATTAATCCAACCAAAACCGTTTTCTGGCATTTTAACCTTATGAACAATATAAGAGTCTCGGTGAAGTGTTCCTGGTTCAGTGATTTCAGATGAAACTATTTCAACAACGTCACCGCTTTCCAGGCGAAGTATAGGTCTCCATGAACGATATAACTCGTCGGACTCCATATTCTTTGCCAAAACCTCAATAGTGCTATTCGCCGTGCCATTTGAATCTATTACTTCAAAAACACTAGACTCAGCCGCGGGGTATTTAATATAGCCAACTGTTTCTTCAAAAACGTTACCAGAGGTATCCACCTTCATCCAGTCTTGACGCTTACCGTGTACCTGAACCAAATCTCCGGCTTTAACCTCAATAATGGTGTAATAACTTTCATTAGCACCACAGCGAATTTTAGCCCCCTCAGAGGTAACCACCCCAATCCATGGTTCCGACGACTCGGTGTTTTCTTGGGCAAAAGCACCTTTGGTGCAACATGCAATTATTGTAAAAGCGAGTGTGTTAATAAGTTGTTGTTTTGTCGGCATCAGCGGCCTCCTCGACTTCCGTGTTTCGTAGGACGTGTGTAGATTAAAATATATGGTGAGGGTATCCTTGTTTAGCTCGTATAGCAACCTCTCCGATAATGGTATTCTGAAGACATGTTCCCAAAAACCACCCATATTCACATCTTTACACTAGCCACACTTCTACAAGCGTGCTCCTCACCACTAAGTGAGCGCTCAATCCACAAAAACTCATTATTTGAAAACCCAGAATCCCTTGATTCATTCGCCCCCAATGCAATCAGCCCAATAGATATCGAGCCATTTACATATCCAAACCCAACCACCTCCACGGTTGAAGAATCACTTTCAGAAAGAATGAGCGAACTTGTTCTATTAGATCCAGCCGGTTCTAACGCGGGTTGGGATGTGCAGCTTGGTTATAATCTACATAAAAACCAGGCTGAAGCGATAGAGTTATCGCTTCGCGAAGCCCTTCTTTTTTCAGCCGAACACAATCTTGATGTCAAACTAACAAAACTACAGCCACTTATTGGTGCAGAGGCAACTGTTGCATCAGATGCAGCATTTGATTTTATTTTTGGTGCCGAGGTAAGCCTGAACGACACAAACACACCACAACAACAAATAGTAGTTGGTGGCAACCCGGTAAATTCAGCAGAATCAAAATCCGACCAACTTGTAGGCGGGTTATCCCTAGTAAAACAGCTATATAGCGGTGGAAAGTTTTCTTTATCAACAGACTTAATAAAAACTAAAAACGAGGGGAATGGAACTGTATATTCACCAGACCCCGCCTGGCAGGCAATTGGCTCAATTGACTACACACAACCACTACTCCGAAATTTTGGTGAAGAGTTTGCACGATCACAAATTTATCTAGCAGAAATATCTTATGCCCAAAACTTTGAAGACTTGCGAGAGGCACTTCATTCAACCATAAAACAAACAGAACACTCGTATTTAAACCTCGCTTTACAATGGAAAACATTACAAATAAAAACATGGTTACTCAAAGAGGGGGTTCGTGTCGAAAACCTATTAAAACTACGAAGAGATTATGACACCGGCGAAGCAGACTATGCACAAGCTGTAGCAACAGTTCAACAAAGAAGGGCTGATGTGATTAACCAACAATCGCTCGTCCAAAAATCATCCGATACCCTAAAACAACTTATGAATTCACCCACCTGTCCGGTTGAATCAGAAGACGTTATTCAACCAAAAGGACCTATTAGTGCAACTGAAATTTCCATTTCTTTTAGAGAGGCCGTATTAACAGCACTACAAAACAGGCCAGACCTTCAAAAACTTTTATTGAGTATTGATTCTGAGTCCATTAGGGTTGATGTAGCAGAAAATGCAACATTACCCCAACTAGATCTTCAAACACAAATGTCATTTTATGGTTTAGGTGATAATGCTGGCGATGGTTATGAGGAGGTATTTAACACAGACTATATCAATTATTTAGCTGGCCTATCTTTCGAAATCCCACTTGGTAATAGGGCCGCATCAGCAAACTACACATCTGCCCGTCTACAAAAACTAAGCGCAGTTACTACATATAAAAAAGGAATTCAAACCGCAATAATAGAAATTAAGTCAGCGCTTCGCGATATCGTTACTAACGCGGCACTCATGGGCGCAAATCGAGATTTTCGAATTGCTCAAACCGAAAACCTACGCGCACTTACTGTTGAAGAAGAAACAATGGCCGGCCTAACGCCAACATTTTTAAACTTAAAACTTCAAACCCAATCCGGTTTAGCTTCATCTAAAATTGCTGAGTTTAACTCAATTATTGAATACAACAAAGCCATAGCTTCCCTATATGAAGCCATGGGCACCACTCTATTGGTTCGGGGCATTGAATTCAACAAAAACGAACAACTGCTTCCATGAGCATTCTTCGACCAACACAAGAAAACATAGAAAGCACCGCTGAAGAACTGGCCTCTGGTAAAATTGTTGGTTTTCCAACTGAAACAGTTTATGGTTTGGGTTGCAATACCTTTGATAAAAATGCGATTGGGCTTGTTTACAACACAAAAGGTCGCCCTAAAAACAATCCAATGATTGCACATGTTCTTAGTGTCAGTTGGGTTAATAAACTCACTTCATCTTGGAGCAAAGATTGCGAATTACTGATAAAACATTTTTGGCCAGGCCCGCTGACCCTGGTTCTTCCTAAAAAAAACACTGTCCCAAAAGAGGCTTGTGGTGGAAAAGAAACTATTGCGATTCGCTGTCCAGGCCACCCGGTCGCTCAACAACTATTAGAACAATTTGGTGGCCCAATATCAGCGCCATCCGCTAATAAATCTGGATATATTTCACCAACCACAGCGCACCATGTAGAAAACCAGTTTCCAGGTTTAATAATTCTTGACGGCGGTCCGTGTCGAACAGGCATTGAATCTACGGTTTTGTCTATGGTAGGAAAACCAACTATCCTCCGGCCAGGCATAATAACTCAACAACAACTACAAGCGTTGATTGGCGAGGTCCAACAAACCACCCAGACAAAACAAACAGAATCACCCGGAACAACAAATAAACATTATTCCCCCAAATCAAAAACACTGTTATGTAGTGGGGAGGATATACAAAAAACCGACACAAAAAAATCCGTTGTGATTTCTTTTGGCGCAATCAAAACACAAGCCAAACACCAAATTAAAATGCCCAAAGACCCAGTGGGGTATGCAACACTTTTATACGCAGCCCTGTACGAAGCAGACACGATGTCCCCAGAAAAAATATTAATAGAGCAACCACCCACAAGTAAAGATTGGTTCGCGTTGCAAGACCGTCTCCGACGCTGCACTTCAGGAGAATAAATTATTCTCCAACAATCATAAAATCTGCAATAGGGGGGTGTTTATCATTTCCCCACCACGCCTCATCGGGCATTTCACGCTGAATCGAAATCACCGCAATCCTAACATTTGGCATTCTTTTTTTTAATTCCTGCACAACCCCCCCCTCATATTCAACATGAAACTGGCCAACAAGCAAGACAACTTTTTTCGAGATCGAAGGCCTCGCGTTAACAATTGATTGTGCCATAGTTGCATCCCACACCTGTTGGCTTCGAAACACAGGCAACACAGGGTCCTTGGGATCAATGGTAGACACATCGATTTCTTTCAGGTCTTCAAAAGGCTCCTCAGAATCCCCGCCATGCATTGAAGCCGCAAGTTCCCAGAAGCGCTGCCTGTATCGGCCATCAGATAATCTTTCAGGATAATCAACATACACTCGGCGGTTCTTTGGTAATTCGTCAATCCGTCCAAAACCATCTTTCCGAGCGATACGGACATATCTCCTTGGCGCATTGGCCGCAACAACACCACCCCCACACTTTTTTGTTGCGTCAATAATTGGCTGGTACCAAGCCACCCACCCACCACTTCCCCCCCAATTTGTTGACAGGGTTATTTTTTCTAGCGTATCAGAATCTATAAAATTTTCCATAAAATCATCAACAACAGGCTGCTCATCACGCTCAAGCATTTCAAGCGCAAGAGTGCTGCCGGGATATTTATTCATAACATCTTCGACTATAGCCAACTCTACCGCATGCCCCGTGGCATGGTCGTGTTGTTCCCCCAAAAGAATTACATCCACCCCCTTAATGCTCTCTAACAAAAACCCCCACCCAACAATGGACTTAGTTTTGGTTTGATATATGGGAAGGTCTTTCCTCACAAAAACACCAACATCGTTGACATGAGTAGGGCCAATTTGTGTTACCGAACAACCATTTATAAAGAGTAAGAGTGCACTTGTTTGGGTAAAAATTTTCATTTCAATCGCATCCTAATGCTTAGAATTGATATCGATAACATAAATCTAGATAATCTATTGGTCTTTTGTTTAGAAATAGGCATAATGTGGGGAATTATGTCGATTATTTCAATACCCCTATTCATCACACTCTTAGGTTTTTTACCACCACAAACAGATAACAGGTCAATCGTGCTTGTTGATGTGCAAAATGAAAAAGAATTAAAAATGCTGCGCGACATTGGCGCTAATTCTTTGGCGTGTTTTGACCACCATGGCCCAACGCCAATAATTCTTGATTTCACACAACAAACACTAGCCACAAAACTGGGTATCTCTTTTGAAATTATTGAGCCTAGTGTACAGCGGTATTTAGAGCGCTTCGAATCTCTTCGTGTAGAATCGAGAAACGGGGGCATAGGGGGTTGGTTTAGTGATTTTAAAACATGGGATCAGGTAAACGATAAACTCACAGAGCTTGAAACATTAAATCCAAACATTGTCACAGGTTTTGTCGCAGGAGAAACACACGAGGGTAGAGACATTCGGGGTATTCGAATTACCGCACCCGGTGACTCGAATAATCGAAAACAAGTTTTATGGAACGGTTGCCAACACGCGCGAGAGTGGGTTGCTGTGATGGTACCAATGTACCTTGCCGTAGAACTTGTTGATGGATGGTACAACAATGAAGAAATTCACGATTATTTAGAATCAACAGAAGTAATTATTGTTCCAATTGTTAATCCAGATGGCTATGAGTTTACTTATGCCCCCAACGGCGATCGGTTTTGGAGAAAAAACCGTCGAAATAATTCTGGTTCATGTGAAGGTGTAGACCTTAATCGAAACTGGTCATACCAGTGGAACGGTGGCGACAGCACAAGTAATGATACTTGTAGCGACATCTATGTAGGACCTTCGGTTTTTTCTGAACCAGAAACACAAGCAATGCGCGATCTTGTTAATGCGCTTCCAAACCTAGTTGCGCATATTGATTTTCACTGTTACTCACAATTGGTTTTAGAACCATGGGCAAGTTCAAACAACCCACCCCCACGAGAAGCTGTGGTGAAATCACTCTCCAATCAAATGAGTGACGCCATTTATAGTGTTCATGGTGAAACTTATGTAGCTGGAACCGGAGGGGACCTTCTTTACCTGGCTGATGGTGTTTTCCCTGATTTTGTTACAAACTTAGGTGCACTTTCTTACACTATCGAGCTGCGCCCCACAGGTTCACCCGGCTTTGACTTACCACCAGCCGAAATCCTTCCAACTTGTGAAGAAAGTTTTGAGGGCGCTATGGCGATGCTTCGGTTTATTAATGAGCCTATCTTGTTTTCCTTTCCAAACGGTACACCACAACTTCCAGAAGCTGGCGATCTCCTTACATTTCCAATTAACATCGAACCGGTTTTCGAAGACTTGATTATTGAAGAGACAGCCACTCTTCATATTAGATTTGGCAACGGTCAAGAAACTACACGCCCCATTCAATATAAATCTGGGAGCCTATATGAGATAGAACTACCTGTTTCTTATTGTGGGCTTGCAACAAATTATTGGTGCAGTATCGAAACAACCGATGGCCAGCTCCATAGATATCCTCAAGAAGACACACTTAGTGTAGGTGTTGCAGAGGCCCTACATGTTTGGAATATGGATGAAAATCCAGGGTGGTTAACAACTGGTCTTTGGGCTTGGGGTGTCCCCTCTGGTGGTGGCGGGCAATACGGGAACCCTGATCCTATATCTGGTGCTACAGGACAAAACGTTGTTGGATATAATTTAAATGGTGATTATGAAAATAATTTACCAGAGACGCACCTTATCACCCCAGATATTCAGGTTAAAAGTTCTTTCAACCCCCAACTTCAATTTAGTAGATATCTGAATGTTGAGCAGCCCCAATACGACCACGCGACGCTTTCTGTTTCCCCCAATGGGGCGCAATGGATCCCTTTATGGACAAATAACACCGTTATTGAAGATGATGAGTGGCAAACAGTTACTTATGACCTTTCTGTGCTTCCAGAAGAAACAGAAGAAATATCAATCAGGTGGACTATGGGTTCAACAGATAGCGCTTGGCAATATTCAGGCTGGAATATTGATGATGTAAAAATCCTTTCAACAACCAATGTTGGGGTTCTTGGTGACACGAATTGCGATGGTTTGATAAATGTTAATGATGTTCTTGCTATTGTTTCTGAGTGGGGCCCATGTGGACATTGTCCCGAGGACGTTGTTCCTGACGGTACAATAAACATATCAGACCTTCTAGAAGTTATTGGAAATTGGTAGTCTATTCACCCTGGCAGAAAGCCCGGGTCCTATGAATATTGTTAACAAGTTTATTGACTTCAAACTTCTCAGAACGACACAACAAAATCAGGGCAACTGAAATCAATGAGCAGCGGCCATCCTAAAAAACAATTATCAAAGAACGATAAAACAAAATTGATTCACGCTGTTTTAGAGGTTTGGTCTCTGGCTTGGCCAACGATTATTACCATGACAAGCTTTACTGTCATGCAATTTGTTGACAAGCTTATGGTGAGCCAAGTTGGACCAACAGAGGTCGCCGCCCAAGGCAACGCCGGCACCTGGGCCTTCGCCGTAATAGCAACAATTATGGGTGTTGTGACTGTTGTAAACACGTTTGTTAGTCAACACCTTGGCGCTGGTTCCCCCCAAAGTGGCCCTAAATATCCATGGGCGGCTGGTTGGATGGCTGTTTTGTCTTGGATATTTATTGTGGTTCCCGCAATATTCATCATTCCACTTGTTTTTCAATCAATTCACTCGAAACCGGAAGAGGCGACATTAGTTCTTCTGGAAACGGAATACGCAACCTACACACTGATTGGCAGCTTGTTTCTTTTGGTTGGACGAGGGTTTTCTCAATTTTTCTTTGGCATGCACATGCCAAAAGTTATTACGGTTTCAACAATTATTGCAAACGTTGTTAATGTTTTAGCCAACTACATTCTGATTTTTGGTGAGGAGGGCATTCCAGGTTTCCCCCCCGGTATCCCCGGGGTGCCAGCGCTTGGATTACAAGGCGCAGCTATCGCAACCGTGATTGGGATGTTTATGGAAATGATTATCCCACTTGTTATTTTTCTTGGCCCAAAATTTAATAACGAATACCAAACACGGGCGCCATGGAAGCCGTGTTTTCAAACAATGAAATCAATCTTTAGAATTGGTTGGCCTGGAGCAATTCAGTGGGGTAATGAAATTGTTTGCTGGGCTTTATTTATGACAGTTTTTGTTGGTAGGTATGGAACAAACTCAATGGCAGCGGGTTGGATTGCACTGGGTTTTTTACACTTAAGTTTTATGCCTGCAGTTGGAATAAACGTTGCCATTAACTCTATTGTTGGAAAATTTATTGGCGCCGGCAATCCAGATGTTGCTGTTTCAAGAGCAAGGGTTGGTGTTGGAATCGCTTTGGTGTACATGACTTTTTGTGCAATCGTTTTTGTTGTCTTTCGCAGGGAACTTATGGAGTGGTTTGTTAATGGTTCAAGCTATACGATTGAAGAGCAAATAGAAATAGTTAACTTAGGTTCAAACATGTTAATTCTTGTTGCCCTGTTTCAGACAGTCGACGCTCTTGGCATCGTTTATACAGGAGCGTTGCGAGGTGCAGGCGACACAGTTTGGCCCGGTGTTGTTACAGCTGTGTACAGCTGGGTGTTTATTGTTGGAGGCGGCTTTATTGCTGTTGAATTTTTCCCAGAATCAGGGTCTATTGGACCTTGGATTGCTGCCTCAACCTACGTTATTCTTATTGGATTAACAATGGCCATACGTTTTGAGCGACGGGGCTGGATACACATTAACCTTCTTGATAATGATTATCTTGAGGCTGGCAGGGCTGCTCCACTAACAATTGGACCCCCAGCAGTCGAAGCAGACGCTGCAATGAGTGATTTTGTCGACCCGCCCCCACCCAGCGATTAGTGCTTTTGCAATCTTCATCAAGGTTTAGTACAATTTACGGTCGCACGTTTATAACAGAGATGGAGTAAGACTAGTGAATCAACAAGAGCAACTTGAAACAATGATTGGTGGGGGAAACCCAGAACATGCAGACGCGCACTTTGCAGCAGCCATGGAACATGAAAATAACGGTTTTCGTGTTGGTGCTATCGAAGAACTTCGTTTAGCCGTATCACACAGCACAAATCCAGAACATAAGTTTAAACTTGCCTACCTTCTTGATTTGGTTGGGGAAGAGAACGAAGCAGTTTCACTTTATGAGGAGCTTGTAAGTGCAGAGCTACCGCACTTTAACGCACTATTAAACCTTTCAGTTATTTACGAAGATCGCGGCAATTTAAATGCAGCTGAAAAATGTTTGCGACAAATTATTGACACAGACCCAAATCATAAAAGAGCCAAACTATATATAGTTGATGTTCAGTCTTCAACAGATATGTACTACGACGAAGAGGTTGCGCGTGACGCAGCGAAAAACGCGGCAATGATGAACACGCCGGTTACAGACTTTGAACTTTCTGTTCGTGCGCGAAACTGTCTCAAGAAAATGGAAATCAGAACCCTGGGAGACCTGCTTAAGGTTTCTGAAAATGAATTATTGAGCTATAAAAACTTTGGCGAAACTTCACTTGTCGAAATTAAACACATGCTAACCGCGCGTGGTTTGCGACTTGGGCAAGGCGCCGAGGGTGGTCAGGTTAGTAAGGTTCACCAAGACCGTTATGAAGAACTTTTAAACCATGCTCCAGAGCAAATTTTAAAACAACAGGTTTCAGCCTTGAACCTCACCGTTCGTGCAAGAAAAGCACTACAGGCTTTAAATATTCAAACCTTGGGTGAGTTGGCGATTCGAACAGAAGCTGAATTAATGGGTATTAAAAACTTTGGAAATACAAGTCTTGTTGAGATAGGCGAAAAACTCAAAGAACATGGCCTGGAACTTCGTAATATAGATTAACACTACCACACCGTCTGTAGTTGTTTAAAATTAATTGAATTCCTCTTTTTAATTTACGCACCACCGTTACACTATTCATAGCGATGGTTGCCCAAAAAACAGAACAGAGACAGAATACAAGAAGAGATTTTTTAAAAACAACAACACTACTTGTTGCCGGGGGTGTTTTATCTTGTTCTACCAACGAGCCAGGCGCGGATCTTACACCAAAAAAATCGCACGGTTTACCAAAAACTCTTCCACAAACAATTCGTGTAAGAATTGGGAAAATTCGAGCACAAAAAACAGTTATTGACAATGAACCAATAGCTAAGACTAAACAAGGTTGGATTACTGGGCTTAATGGTTTCACCCAATCTGGTGAAAAAGAGTTTGTTTATCAAAACCAAAAACCAATTTCTGTTTTGATTAATACAGAAACAAAACAAATTTCAGGAACTCTTGTATTTGTGGCGCGAGAATCAATATCGGAGACTGCTTACGATATTGTTGCACACGTTAATATTGAAACATATTTACCAGGTGTTTTAGCTGGTGAACTTTACGCGCATTGGCACCCAACAACCTTTGCAGCTCAAGCAATTGCGGCCCGAAGCTATGCGGCTAATCAACATATAGAACGTGTCAACAGAAGTCATTTTGATGTTGAAGACGGCCCTTCATCCCAAATGTTTTTAGGCGATGTTTCCCTTAAGGTTGCTCACCAGGCTGTGAATGAAACAAGGGGGCGGGTTCTGGTTTGGGACAATAATATTATTCCAGCTTATTACTGTGCGTGTTGTGGTGGGGTTGCAGCTACCGCGACGGACGCAATCAGCGGTGCCGCACTTCATAAAATACCCCCCCTGGAGGGTCGTTCTGGAAATGATGTGTGTCAAAAACTTGATATTCACAAATGGCGGGCTGTTCGTTCATCTAGAACTCTTCGAAAACGGCTTAATACATACGCCCCCAAAATTAACCACAAGAACCTAAACAGCCTCCGATCTATACGCACAATTGAACCATCAAAAACAAATGTTCATGGCCGTGCGATCGAACTAACTATTTATGATCGAAGAAAAACCCCATTTGTTATTTTGGCAAAGGATTTTATTCGTGCAACTAATATGCATGTCCAAAATTTGCCCGACCCCTTACCTATAATTTGGTCATCAAACTTAAGAGCCTCAAAACAAGGCTCAAAAACAGAAATTTTGGGTGTTGGTATGGGCCATGGTGTTGGTCTTTGCCAATATGGTGCTCAAGAATTAGCAAGTTTGGGTAAAACGTGGGAAGAAATCCTCAATTGGTATTATCCGGGCGCCCAGATTGTCTAATAGATAAATATCAACAGATGAGTGCCAGGCTGACCACACAATAATCTATTAGTATCAAATTTTATGTCACTTGTACAATGTGCCAAATGATAGACCACAACATTGTGTTCATTACTGTTGCAATCTTTATTATGTCCTCTCTTTATTCAACAGTGGGTCACGGCGGAGCCTCTGGATATTTAGCAGTCTTGGCCCTCGCTAATATTGCACCAGAACAAATTCGAACAACAGCTCTCGTTTTAAATATCTTTGTGGCTTCAATTGCAACAATTCGATTTTATTCAACAGGTGAATTTAGTAAAAAACTATTTCTACCATTGATTTATTCTAGTGTGCCAGCAGCCTTTATTGGTGGTTTGATTAAGGTTGCAGGGTTTGTTTACAATCCAATCATTGCGGTTTTTTTACTATACGCCGCCATAAGACTTTTTATTCCTCTTTCAGGAAAAGAACAATCAGTCCAACCTCCAATTTTAGGAGTGTTTATATCAGGTGCCCTCATTGGACTTACTTCAGGAATTATTGGTATTGGTGGTGGGGTTTTTTTGAGCCCCTTATTAATTTTGCTTGGATGGGCCACGGCAAAACAGACTGCCTCAATTAGCGCCCCGTTTATCTTGGTAAATTCAATTGCGGGCCTTGGTGGTTTGGTTGCCAGCGCGCACACAGCCCTAACATCAGTGGAATTTATGGCACCACTGCTCTTGAGTGTTATTGTTGGTGGCTTTGTCGGTTCATCATTTGGGGCAAAACACCTTGGTTATCAAAGACTTCGGCAGGCACTGAGTTTAGTTTTGTTTGTTGCTGTTATTAAAATAGTTATTACGATGTAATTAAATCAAAGACATCTGAAAAAACGAAATTAATTGGATACGGTAAAATCTACAGAATGAATACAAGTGCCAAACTGCGTGAGCTAATGAAACAAGGAACGGTTATGTGTCCAGGCGCTTGGAATGGCTTAATTGGCGCCGCAATCGCACAAAAAGGATTTGATGCGTGTTATATAAGTGGTGGGGCAACGGCCAATTCATCCGGATATCCAGACGTGGGACTTATTACACTGACCGAAATGTGCCGTACTATTAAAGAGATTGCGGACGCCTCTCAGTTGCCTGTGATTGTTGATGCAGATACTGGCTATGGTGAAATAGAGTCTATCGCTCGAACGGTTGTGGAATACGAACGATCTGGTGCTGCTGGAATGCACATCGAAGACCAAGAGTTTCCAAAACGCTGCGGTCATCTTGATGGTAAAAAACTTGTTTCTATTCCATATATGGTTGAAAAACTAGAGATGGCCTCTAGAAACAAACACTCAAAAGATTTTATTCTGATTGCACGTACAGATGCCAGGGGGGTGGACGGGCTTGATTCTGCAATAGAGCGTGGTCACGCGTACCGAGAAGCTGGGGCGGACATGATTTTTCCAGAGGGTTTACGTTCTATCGAAGAGTTTTCTCGATACAGCGAGTCATGCCCAGGGCTACTTCTGGCCAACATGACCGAGTTTGGACAAACACCCCATATCACAGCAACAGAGTTTGAACAAATCGGATATGACATTGTAATTTATCCAGTTACTTTTCAAAGAGTTGCAATGCGAGCCATATCCAATTGTTTAAATGAACTGATCCAAACAGGTACCGCAAGAGGGTTTGAAAACCAAATGCAGACTCGGCAAGAGCTTTATGATTTGCTTGGATATGTTCCAGGGAAAGAGTGGAGATTTGTAAACAGGGAATGAAAACACCCAAATCCTCTTTTTGATAGAATGTGCGACTGGTTTGCCATAAAGGCAACCTCATTAGATTGAATAAAACAATGACACAAACAAACCAATTATCAAATAAACAAGAAGACAAAAGAGGCCTAGCGGGTCAAACAATCGGCGAAACGACTATTTGTTCCGTCAATCAAACACAATTAATTTATCGAGGTTATGAAATAGCAGATCTTGCCGCAAACGCTACATTTGAAGAGGTTTCTTATCTTCTTCTGATGGGCGAAAAACCAACCTCAGAAGAATTGAGGTTGTTTAAATCTGAACTAAAGGGGATGCGCGCAATTCCACAATCAGTTCAAGATGCGATTATACAAATTGCTAAGGATTCTCCAGATGCCCATCCAATGGCGGTGCTTCGTACAGCAGTTTCATTGTTATCACACCAAAGCCCGTTCTGTGAAGAGAATACGCAAGAGGCGGACCTTAAAAAATCAATGCACTTACTCGCAAAAATACCCACTTGCATTGGTGTACACCAGATGGCGCTTGATGGAAAAACACCGGTTGCGCCAAACGATGATTTAGATCACGCTGCAAATCTACTTTGGTGTATGAGTGGCGAGGTGCCCCACGATTCAGAAGCAAAAGTCATGGATGTGTCACTCATTCTTTATGCGGAACATGATTTTAACGCCTCAACATTTACAAGTCGTGTAATTGCCTCAACAAACAGTGATCTTCACTCGGCGGTTTGTGGCGGTATTGGTGCGCTGAAGGGCAATTTGCACGGCGGAGCAAATGAAGCGGCGATGGAAATGTTGCAAGAAATTATGACGGCGGTTGAAGAAGGAACAACAACAGAGGAGTTTATGCAACATGCTTTTGAAACAAAAAAGAAACTGATGGGTTTTGGTCATCGTGTTTATAAAAACGGAGACCATCGGGCTGGCATACTTCGGGACTGGGGCTTAAAATATGCAGAAAGTGCAAACAAAGAATCAAAAAAATGGTTTGATCTTGGCGATGAAGTTCAAGCGATTATGCTTCGAGACAAAAACATCCACCCCAATGTAGATTTCCCGTGTGGTATGACTTATTTTGCAATGGGGATACCAGTACCTCAATACACCCCCATTTTTGTTGCGTCTCGTATTACAGGTTGGTGTGCACATATTTCTGAACAACACCAAAATAACAGGATTATTAGACCACTTGCTGAGTATACCGGGCCAAAACTTAGAAACTGGAACGATTCAAAATGATGGTTAAGTCAATCGCTGTAATTGGGGGTGGTACGATGGGTAGTGGAATCGCACTGACTGCTGCAACACATGGACTTACCGCCACAGTTGTTGATGTGAGCGCAGAACAACTTGAAAAGGCGCAGCTATATCATAAAAAACAGACCAAAAAGGCTGTTTCAAAAGAAAGAATTACACAACAAGAAGCTGATGTAACAATCGAAAACCTTCATTACACCTGTTCGATGAAAGATGCATCTGAAGCAAACTGGGTGGTTGAAGCTGCGACTGAAAACATAGATGTGAAAAAAAATATCTTTAAGCAAATGCATCAATCCTTTGGTGAGAATGTCATCCTTGCAACAAACACATCCTCTATTTCAATAACTGATTTAGCCTCCTCGATTCCAGAAGCAGCAGACCGTGTGATTGGAATGCATTTTTTTAACCCAGTTCCGGTGATGAAACTTGTTGAGGTAATTAATGGTCGTGATACGAGTGAAGAAACAACAGAGGCAACCATAAGGTTTGCAGAAGCAATTGGTAAGACCCCGGTTACTGCAAATGATTTTGCCGGCTTTGTTTCTAATAGAGTTTTAATGCCGATGATTAACGAGGCGTTTCACGCTTGGAATGACGGTGTTGCTGGTCCAGAACAAATTGATTCCATAATGAAACTTGGTTGTGCGTTTCCTATGGGCCCACTACGTCTGGCTGATTACATAGGACTTGATGTTTGTCGAGACATCATGATGGTGATGTATAACGGCCTTGCTGAAAACCCAAAATATCTTCCAAACCAAAAACTTGTTGATCTTGTTAATGCTGGAAAACTTGGCGACAAATCTGGCCAGGGTGTTTACTCTTACGAATGAACAAAATTGTTCTTCAAACAGAAGTTTTGCCACAACAATGTACTGATTGGTTGGCAGACAGATGTGATTTGCATGTTTGTCTACCAGACTCTCTTGCATTCAAAAACCTTCTCCCAAACGCAAGTGGTATTGTTGTTCGAACATACACAAAAATTGACCAAAAATTATTAGAAAAAGCCCCCAACCTTCGTGTGATTGGCAGGGCGGGTGTTGGGCTAGACAATATTGACATCGAGGCTTGTGTTTCAAGAAATATAATAGTTGTACACACTCCAGAAGCGAATATTAATGCTGTTGTTGAATTTATTCTTTCCACCATGCTTCCCCGCCTTCGAAAACTACCACAACTTAAACACCACCTTTCTATGGATGACTGGAACTTGGCCAGAAACCTTGCGATATCGCCTTTTGAGTTTTCAGAACATACAGTTGGCATTATTGGATTTGGAAAAATAGGAAGTCGTCTTGGAAAAATATTATCGCTACTTGGATTTCGTGTTTTGTTCAACGATTTAATACCAATAAAAGATTGTTACGGATGTAAACAGGTCACACAAAGCCAGTTGTTGGAAGAAAGCGACGTCGTCTCAATTCACGTTGATGGCAGAAAAGCTAATGAACATTTTTTTAATAAAAAACTTTTTTCTTTATTAAAGAAAAATGTCTTATTCATTAATACCTCAAGGGGATTTGTTGTGGACTCGTTTGCGCTAACAGATTTTTTAAAAGAAAATCTAGAATCAGTTGCCATTCTTGATGTTCATGATCCAGAACCAGTATCTGAAGACTACGCACTGTTAAAGCTCCAAAACGCTGTGTTATATCCACACATTGCCGCGAAAACAAGCTCGGCATTTTTAAATATGGGATGGGTTGTTAAAGATGTTGTAGCGGTGCTGGAATCAAACCCCCCCATTTACCCGGCCTGTTTATAGTTCGTTTAGTGCCACATATAACAAACCCTTTAATTGCCCATAAGAAGCTATAACAGGCAACATAAATGATGCGGCGTACCAAAATATTTGCTTTTTTTTCGAGGAACTTAAAAACAATTTTTTTAAAGAAATGGTAATCCACAACCCAGCAAACAGTATCACAAGAGGAATTAGGGTTATGACAATCATGGTTGTTGATAATGAATTCCAATTTGATTCAATCGCACCATATATAGTCAGAAAAATACGATCCAAAAAAGATCCAATTGAAATACAAATGCCAATAACAAAAGAGTGCCAACAGGTAAATCTAAAGGGTGCACTAAGCCCTACCGCCAGTGTAGCCCCACACTCAGGGCACCTGGCTTCGGAAGGATGTTTTAAACCGTGTGCGCATATCGGGCATACTCCAACATATTCTCTTAAAAAATCTAATTCAGCTTTCTTTTTACGGTCAACCATAGACATAGTATGATTTCAATATTAGTAAAGGTGTTGAATTATGACCAAAGCAATTACAAATATTCATGCTCGCCAAATCCTCGATTCCAGAGGCAACCCAACCCTGGAGTGTGAAGTTCATTTAGCAGGGGGGGTTTTTGGAAGAGCGGCTGTTCCCAGTGGTGCAAGCACCGGCGAGAATGAGGCGGTAGAATTGCGCGATGGCAGTGTTGAGTGGTGTGGGAGGGGTGTAAAGAATGCCGTAAACAATATCAACGGTGTTATTTCATCTCATGTTATTGGTATGGACGTTTTAGACCAATCAGGAATCGACCACATGATGATTAACCTTGATGGCACATCTAACAAAGCCAATCTTGGGGCGAATGCCCTGCTTGGCGTTTCGCTAGCTGTGGCACACGCCGCCGCAAAATCCAAGGGTCTGCCCTTGTTTCAATATCTGAATCCATCCGCAAACAAAATGCCCGTTCCTATGTTAAATATTTTGAATGGCGGCAAGCACGCAGACAACAATGTAGATTTTCAAGAATTTATGATTCAGCCTGCGGGATTTAATACATTCCTTGAAGGGCTTCGGGCTGCAGTCGAAATTTATCACACACTTAAAGACGTGTTGCACAATAAAAACCTGTCGACAGCTGTTGGAGACGAGGGTGGTTTTGCACCAAATCTAAAAAACAACGAGGATGCTTTAAAAATTATTGAAGAGGCCGTTGATAAGGCTGGATACTCGTGGGGAGATCAAATTTTTGTTGCTTTAGACCCAGCTACCAGTGAACTGGTTGCTGAAGCAAGAAAACTGGGGAAGGATGGATATTGTTTCTTTAGTAGTGATCCTGATCATGTGGTATCTTCAGACGAAATGGTAGATTTGTGGGCAGACTGGTGTACGCGTTACCCGATTTCTTCAATTGAGGACGGTTTGGGTGAAGATGATTGGCAGGGATGGAAAACGATGACAAAACGCCTTGGTGACTCTGTTCAACTTGTTGGAGACGACCTATTTGTAACAAACCCCATTTTCCTTGAGCGAGGTATTGCAGAGGGTAGTGCAAACTCAATTCTGATTAAAGTTAATCAAATAGGAACACTTACAGAGACTTTTAAAGCTGTTGAAATGGCTCAAAAAAATAATTATTCTGCAATTCTAAGTCACCGAAGTGGAGAAACCGAAGACACAACCATCGCGGACATTTCTGTAGCCACAAATTGTGGTCAGATTAAAACAGGCGCTCCGTGTCGCAGCGATCGAACAGCAAAATACAACCAACTTATTCGTATTGCAGAACTCTTGGGTGAAAATGCAACCTACGGGATTTAAATGATTCGAGGCAGAGTTAAAAAAACAATTATTTGGAGGCTTTTTCAACTACCATTTATTCTTTTGGCTGTTTACACAACCACATTTTTACTCGCGTGGCAAATTCCAGGAAACCCACTTGAAAAAGAAGGTAGGCGCCCCCCAAAAGAAGTGATGGAAGCAATGGAATCGCAATATAACCTCAACGACCCGGTCAGATTTTATGGAGATTATATTTGGAAAGCATCTGGTTTTGCATGGGTTTTTGGAGAACGCAACGGGCCAGTGTTTAACCTTGGGCCTAGCTTGCGTCACGAAAACTGGACTGTGAACGACATCTTAATTTCTCAACTCCCCGTTTCAATGGCAATAGGCTTTTGTTCGATTATTCTTGCACTATGTCTAGGTATTTTGGCAGGTGTATTAAGTGCAATTCGACCAAACACCTATCTTGATTTTATCGCCCTTGGTGTTTCGATCCTTGGTATAAGTTTGCCAGCTTTTGTTATAGCCGTTGTATTATTAATTGTCTTTGCGTTTTGGCTTCAATGGTTTCCAGTTAGCGGTTGGGGCACTTGGCGCCACCTGGTCCTTCCTTCGGTTGCGTTAAGCTTGCCATTTGCTGCTTATATTTCTCAACTGACTCGTGTTGGTATGATTGAACAGCTTCAAAGCGACCACATTCGAACAGCTCGAGCAAAAGGTCTAACCGAATATAGCGTAGTATTAAAACACGCACTAAAAAATGCATTTCTACCAGTATTAAGTTACCTGGGACCAGCAGCCGCAGCATCTATGACGGGTTCATTTGTGGTTGAAAAAGTATTTGCTATTCCCGGTATTGGTACACACTTTGTTGACGCTGTTCTTGGTAAAGACATTACCGTCCTTATGGGGATTGTGTTGGTCTATTCGGCCATACTGGTTTTGTTTAACCTGGCGGTTGATGTTGCATATACTTATTTAGACCCAAGACCAACATAACTATTTTCGAATGTTGATGCGCCAAAGGTGTTGCACTAGTCGTGGGTGTTTGGTTATGCCATCGACACGCGTAGAGTCATACATATATAACTGTAGTAGTTGACACACTACCAACATTGGTAATTCTTCATTAAAAAGCTTGAACTCAATATCACTCAACATTTTTAATCGTTTTTCTGGATTTCGCTCTTTCTGTGCCAAAATCATCGCCTCGTCTATTTCCAGATTTGAGTAACCCCGATCATTATTCCCATTATCTGATAGGAATATGTCTAAAAAGGTTGTTGGGTCACCATAATCACCATACCACCTTCCACGGGCGACCATAAAGTTACCCGCACGTAGATCGGCACCAAAAAACTTATTATCTGTTCCTCGCAGTTGCGTTCGAATACCAAGGTGTTTGTTCCACTGGTCTCGAAGCTCCAGCGACACCCATTTGTATCGTGGAGTATTGGTGGTATATAGTAGGTCAACAATTGGAAACAAATTCCCCTTCTCATCTTCAACTAAACCATCACCATTTCTATCTATCCATCCCGCGCTTGCAAGTTCTTTTTTTGCCCTGTCTATATCAAAACCCAAACCCTGGATCGATGGGTAGTCTTTAATTGAGTTTGGTGGAACAATTGTGCTTACAACTGGCTCGTTAAGTCGTGTGGCATGTTTTACAATTGACGCTTTATCTGTGCCGTACACAAATGCCCTTCGAACTCTTTTATCATGAAAGGGGTTTAAGTTCCCGTTCGACAAAAACCTTCTACAGTTGAATGAAAAGAAATCAACTCCAAAAGCCGGCAACGCATGAATAGTGTCCATCAAACCATCTTTTTTCTCTCTTAACATGTCTGATTGATAATCAACATTTACACTACTAAGCCAGTCTGCCTGCCCATTTTGAAACGCAAGTACCGCAGTGTTTGGGTCAACAATGGTTGTAGCGCGTATAGAGTTAAGCGTTGTGTTTTCTGGCGAATGATAGTGTGGGTTTCTTATCAATCGCATATCGCGTTTATATCTCCAACTTTTTAGCATAAAAGGACCATTGCCAACCAAACGCCCCGGCCTGGCCCAAAAATATTGTTGTTTTATTCTTCCACTTTCAGAATCAATAGATACCCACAGCCTAGACTCCATCTTCGGCGGCACCATCGTGTGCCAACCATCTTCAATCATCTGTTTCTGTTCATGTTTTTGAAGTTTCCATCCCTCCACCGAGGGTCTATACACAGGACTACAGACAGCAAGTGCAAGTTGGTCTAAAAAGTAGGGAACTGGCTGAAAAAGTTCTACCTCAAGGGTGAAATCATCAATTACTCGAACGGATACTTGGCGCTTAAACTGGTCATCAATCTCTTCTAGGGAAAGCACACCTCCCTCCCTCAATTTTTCTGTCCGCCACCTCCAGTAGTCTTTGGCGCCTTTAACTTGAAAGAAAAAACTGGAATAATCAGATGATGTGTCAGGCGTTAATAATCTCATCCACGCATATTGATAGTCATAGGCTGTGACCGAAGCACCATTACTCCACCTCCCGTTCTTCTTCAGATGAAAAACATATTTTTGACTGTTATTTGATACCTCAATAGACTCAGCACCCGCAAGTTCAATTGAAAAATCTTCTGTATTCCACCGGACAACACCCTCATATAAGCAATATGCAGCTTGCATATCATTTAACCAACTCATTCGTTGGGGGTCTAAAGTAAACACATCCCCCTGAGCAATAAACTCAAAATCGGCCCGCTCTTCATTTGATTGAAGGTTTATTGCAACCAGCGCAATAAAAAGAACCACAACAATAGCCGTGATTCGTAACATTGTTTTTACAGGTTCGACTTCCAGGTTTCAATAATATCAACAATAACACCCATGTTCGCATCATTCCAATTTTGTTGAATGTTTGCGCCAATATTATTTTCATTTCCAAGCGCGCGATCAATAAGGAAACCGGCTGTTCCCGCTGCGTTGCGGTATACATTTTTGCTTGCTCCCTCTTTGGGCGCGTTTTGAACAGCATATTCTACGAATGTTATAAGGCTAGGTACCAGAGCATTAAGGGTGTCTTTTTTAACGGCTTCATCAACACTTGGCTCAATCAACTGAATTCTTAACGAGGGAAGGATGAAAGTTAAACTTTGAACCCTTTCATCAAACTTGTTTGTACTTGTAATGGATGTTAGCAATTTATTCAGGGAATCAGTTTGCAGTTCAAACGAAAGAGCCACCATGTCATCTTGTTGAGCGCGATCAATTTTTGGCACAGATTGAAGTGCTGCGAGTGAATCAAATTGACGAGCAAGAACATACCAGGCCCGCTCCTTGTTTACGTAATTCGACAATAATCTTGCATACCTTTCGATTCGGTTGGGCGCCAACTCTCCTGTTAAAAAAGAAGATCCTAATCCAACAGTTGCCCAAAGTCGCAGCGCGGACCTAGGCTCTGTGCCAGAGTCTGCGTGGTTCAACAAAATCCCACACCCTTGCTCTGTTCCTAAAAGACCAATAACCTGAAGGGCATCAACTGCCGCCGCTTCATTTTTGTTTGTCCGCGATAAAAGGTTGCTCAAGCCACTTTTTAAATATTTTCCATATAACGAACGAGCATATGGCGTCATATGAGCTTCCGGTGCAAACGGTGCGATAAGTTTTTTATAAGCAAATTCCATTTGCTCAAAATCAGAAGAGCCGAGTTCTTCCGACCAACCCTCAGCGTAGGCCTGTATTTTATTTTCACCCTCTTCACTAATGTCGCTGTTTCCAACAACACGATCGATGCTTTGGGGTGCAGCGACAACAGTGGCGTTAAATAAAATGGCGAAAAGCAGGGGGGTAAATCGTAATTTGCACATTGGTATAAACCTTTAAAAGTGGATGTGAATGATGAAATTACCAACCTATTCGTAGGGTGTCAATATCCAAAAGGACGCACTCTTAAGTTAAGGTGATTAATAGAAGCCAAAACCCTGCTAAAGTACCGATAAGTAGATTTATTTTTATGATATGCTCATTTTTAACCCCATTTTTTGTTAGTTTTTTAACACTTACAGTCATCGCACCAGCTCAGGATTCGCCACCTGACAACATATCTCTGACTCCGAATATTCTTTTAGCAGAAGAATTTACACGTGTTGCCCGAATGGCGGCTCAGTCGAAGCCACTGACTACAACTGCAATTAAAGCAGCCCTGTCTCTTGCGACACAGTCAACACTCTTGACGCCTGACAACCCAAAATCGTGGAGCGTTTTATTCGAACTTGCGCAAATGGCTGATCGTGAGGATATAGCAAAAGCAGCTATGGAAAAAATTCTACACACCAGCAACCAAAGCGTTACAGCGCAACTTGGTCGTCTGCGTGATGTAATTAATAAGGCGCAAACACTTGATCAAAGAATGCTTATTTTTGAGCAGTTGCTTTCGGAAAGTAAGCGCACAGAACTAGATTCTCGAGTGGCATCACGCCTTGCTTTTGATGCAGCTAATCTTCAAAGGCAAGCCGGTAATATGGATCAGTTTGCTCGCTGGTTAGCAGAATCTGTTGCACTGGACCCCACCTTTCCTGATGCCATTACACTTGCAACTGGTTATTTTGGTGATGATACTGCAGATATTTTTCAGCGCGCAGAGTTACTTGCAACGGCTGCATTGTCAAACATTCGCGATTTAACTACTCAAGTGGTACTAGCCGAGTTTCTCATGGCGTTTGGGGATTATAAAGACGCCAGGTCTCTTTATGAAATCATACTTGCAGAAAACGCGGGTGATATAGCCGCTTGCAGCGATAGCCTTTTGGCAGATATTGTGTTGAGTCAGTTTGCAGTTGGTGATATTGCTGGTGCTATAAATTCACTACAAAAACGCCAAACCGCTGTAGATGAAGTGTTTCGTCGCCAAACAAAACAACAACAACCCCGCTTGACTCCACTTGAACTTGCAAGAATACACGCCCCTTTAGTTCCAAAACTCGCAATAGTTCGAGCCGCCCTATATTCCGTAGGCGATGATAAAGCACAGGCGGCATCAGCACTTGATGCCGCAGTTGGTTCACTTCTTACGCTTTCAAAAATTTATGAGGCTCAGGGCGAAGCAGCCACCCTCCGTGTTGTAGAACTTTATATTCAGGCAGCCACCATTACTTTGTGGCTGAGTGATGACTATGAAACAGCGGAGCTGCTTCTTCAGTCGGCGGAAACAGCTGCTGAAATAGATCCAGAAGAGAAAAAGCGTTTTGAAGGGTGGATTGCTCTTCGAAAAGGCGAAACAGACAGCGCAATTGCGATACTTTCAAAACTTCAAAACGATCCCCCATCAAAAGTTGGACTAGCATTAGCATATTTAGAGGGCGGTAACAAACGCAATGCGGCAATAGAATTGCTAGATGTAGTTAAAAACAACGGGGGGTCCTTGTTGGGTGTTTGGTCAAAGCACAAACTTGAAGAAATTGTTGGAACAACATTTAATATCCGCCCAGAAGTAGCTCAACTGCAAGAATTAATGTCGGGTGTTCTTGGCACGATGGATTTGTTTGTAAAAGACCCGCGTCCGCCGGTCGGCATTCAAATTACACCACGGAAGCGCACTTATAATCCATTCGAACCAATTATTGTTGACATAGAAATACAAAACAACACCACGATTCCCCTCACCATTGCGGACAATGGTCCAATTCAACCACTACTTCTTGTCGAACCTACAATTGAGGGTCCACTTGCCTCGATAAGCAGTAATCAGCCAATTATTGTTCCAATTGATTCAGAGCTTTCACTTTTCCCAAGATCAAGTGTAACCATTGGCATGGATCTGCGTAGTTACTGGCTTGGCGGTTTGCTCAACACAAACCCCATAAAAGGTGCATCCTTGTTGTTAAAGGCAACAGTTAATTTTTTTGCGCGCAAAACACGGGATAGAGATGGTAGAGATCAAATAGTATTTGGGGCAACTCGATTTGGTCAAAAGGTTATGGATGAATCGATTCGAATCAATGGCGTTCGGCTTAATAACACATGGCTAAAAACAGCTATCGAACAGGTTGAAAACTCCTCAACAACTCAAGACATTATGTCTATGGTTTTATTAACTTGGGTGGTTGGAGATGATATACAGTTTACGATTGAAGAGCCACTTATAACACCTCGGCCAGGCGAGGAGGTAACCCCTCTTGCTGAAGGGGAACGCCATCCAGACCAAGACAAAGCGATTACAACCGTACTCACAGCGTTTCCAAGAATAGACCCTATTGCTCAGGCGTGGGTGATTGCAACCATGTCGAATGAGCCAACAATTGGGTCGGTGGTTGGAATGACGAAAATGCCAAAATCAACATTTACAAAACTTGCTTGGATTATTCGTTTCGCTGATATCAACGTGGCCGACGAAGCTCTTGACGATCCTGACCTTCTTGCTGGTATGACCTCGGAAGACCTGGCCGTACAAGCGGTGGCTAAATGGGTCTACGCCTGGGTGGAGCAAATAGTTCAATTACGCAAAGAACAACAACTCGCTTCTTAAAGCGAGTAGCCCTAAAAAGATGGACGCGATACCATGTTAGGGATGAACAGAGAAGCACTTGCGAACCGAATAGCAGAAACAGCCATTCTGCATGGCGACTTTACCCTTCGGAGTGGAAGGAAAAGCACGTGGTATATTGATAAGTACCTTTTTTCGACCCAGCCAGATATTTTATTGGCGCTGGGCAAGTTGTTTGCGGAACAGGTTCCAGGGGGCACCACACTACTTGCTGGCGCAGAACTTGGTGGCATACCCCTTGTAACAAGCGCCGCCATGTCTAGTAATTTACCGTGTGTTTTTATTCGAAATCAAAAAAAGGATTACGGAACGTCAAAACAACTTGAGGGGGCGCTTGCTGCATCTGATCGAGTTGTTATTGTTGAAGATGTCGCCACAACTGGAGGGCAGGTACTTGAAGCCTCCAAAACCATCGAGGAATTTGGTGCAAGTGTTAGCGCTATTATTGCTGTGGTTGATAGGTGCGAAGGGGCACGCGAAAATATTGAAGGTTCTGGTTATGTGTTTAAGTCTCTTTTTACCACAGCGGACCTTGGTGTACATGAGACGAGCACACAATGAACATTGCCTCGACTAAAGTTATCGTTGGCATGGAAATACATGTTGAGCTTGCCACTGATAGTAAAATGTTTACAGCAGCACCAAATGGCGCGCTTCCTTCTCGCTATGACGCGCAACCAAATACGCTCTTAGATCCGCTTGTCATGGCACTACCTGGCTCACTTCCCGTTATTAATAAGCGTGCAGTATCAATGGCAATGCGAGTTGGTCTCGCTATGAATTGCAACGTTGCTTCTTTCACAAAGTGGGATAGAAAAAATTATTACTACCCAGACTTACCCAAGGGTTATCAAATCAGTCAGTTTGACAAACCACTTTGTACTGGCGGTGTCATTGAAATTGAAGTCAACGGCACAAAAAAACCAATACGAATCACACGAGCGCATCTTGAAGAGGATACGGGCAAATTAGGCCACGAACTTCCTGGTGGGATTAAGTACGAAGGTTCGCTTGTAGATTTAAATCGTGCCGGTACCCCCCTTCTTGAAATTGTATCTGAGCCAGATATGGCAACAGCAGATGAAGCAGTAGCCTATGGCAGGGCCGTTAGAGATATTTGTAGGTTTCTCGGGGTTACCGAGGGTATTATGCAGCAGGGTCATATGCGTTTTGAGCCAAACATTAATGTTGTGATAACAACGAATGACGGGGAAAAGCACATAACGCCAATTGTTGAGGTAAAAAACCTCAACTCATTTAAAGCTTTGCACGGAGCTATACAATACGAATCAATTCGACAGGTAGACGAATGGGTAAAAGATGGTAAAGAAATGGGTGTTGGCGCAAAAAGCACGCGTGGTTGGGATGATCAGAACCTAATTACTGTCCTTCAGCGTGAAAAAGAGGATGCTCATGACTACAGGTATTTTCCCGATCCAGATTTAATACCATTAACGATATCCCAACAATGGATTGATGAAGTTAATGCATCTATTCCAGAGTTGCCCGCATCAAAAAGAAATCGGTATAAAACGGAATTTAATCTCTCTGATAAAGATGTATCTGCACTTACCGTCGAACCAGCTCTTTGTTTCTTTTTCGAGTCTTGTGTTGCCGCTTCTTCAAATGGTACGGAAAGCGCAAAATGGATTCTCAACGCTGGTTCAAAACTAGCCAACGAGCAGGGTATTCGAGTAGACCAACTTGGGATTTCGCCAGAACAAATTGCACAGATTATGATTCTGCGCGAAGAAAACCAAATAGGTTCTTCGGCGGCTAATGCCTTATTTGAATTACTTTGTAACAGTGACCAGTCCGCAGAAGTTGTAGCAAAAGACAATGGTCTATTACAAGTCAACGATTCAAGCGCGCTTACGGCTTGGGCACAAGAGGCAATAGACGCACAACCACAAGCTGCGGATGATGTTAGAAACGGCAAAGATGCAGCTATTGGTAGACTGATAGGTGAAGTAATGAAGCGTTCTGGAGGCTCAGCTGATGCCGGGTTGGCTCGTGTGCAACTTTTACAAAAACTTCGACCATAAGGATAAGTAATGTATTTTGATTTTCTTTTAACAATTGCTTTATCACAACAACTCGCACCAGTTCATCTTTACAACAACAAAAAAAACGGCATTATTGTTGATGTTGAAATTACTAAAAATATCGAAACGGCTCAACTGGTTTTATGCGATGCTGACTTTACAAAAATTTCGAATGTTGCGGCCATAACATCTGGAACCCACGATATTACTCGTCGAATTCCAGAGATACAAGAGTTAACCAGACCAGCTTTACTGCAACTTTGCGTTGATGGCAAAAGTGTTGGCACTCCTATTTGGATCCAGCCACTTTTGTCAAGAGAAATTCCCATTGTAGAAGAGGCGATCCGTCCTAATGGAGAAACAAAATACACAAAAATTATTGACTGGGAAAATGAAGCAAAAGAAGATGGTTTTGAGACCCCAATCATCAGTGGCTGGCGGGTTTATAAAAGTCAAGATGCCATTTTTGAAACAAGCAAAGGAGAAATTCATGTTCGGCTGCGACCAGATGCGGCGCCAAATACAGCATGGAATTTTATGAAGCTGGTCAACGGGGGTTTCTACAACAACACTGTGTTTCATCGAATCGTACCAATGACAAGCAAAGGTCAACCATTTGTTATTCAGGGTGGTGATCCCACTGGGACGGGTTCGGGTGGCCCGGGTTATTGGCTTCCAATAGAAAACAGCAACTTACCACATGATTTTGGGGTTTTGTCCATGGCTCGCGCAAGCGACCCTGATTCAGCCGGTTCTCAGTTCTTCTTTTGTTTATCTCGCGAGGGGACAGCTAGGCTCGACGGTCAATATTGCTCATTCGGCACAACCATATCAGGGGGGGAGGTTATTAAATCAATAGCTACGGCTCAACTTGCTAATCCATCATTGGGTACTCCCCAAAACCCACCGCTTGTTAATTCGATTGAACTTGTAGATGCGCCTCCAATCTTAATTTGTGTACCAAACAGAGTACCGCGGGAAGACGCGCTTTACAATCAATAGTCCAGGTGGTCTGTTTTATGTACAGGTCTCCAGCTGGATATGATTAAAAAACCATGACCGTTGTAATTTAATAATTCTCCTGAGAGTAACACCGGATTTGATGGTTCTTGTTGCCTCGCCCATTTTATAAGTTTCCCGAATGAAGAACTTGGAAGAATTGTGCACGGTGCATCCTGAAGCCCACTAGCGTCAGAAACAAAAATAGCAACCCAACCGCCCTGTTTGTTGCGAACGAGGTGGCACCTACGCGAAGAAATTCGAGTGCCCTCAACCACATTACTTGGTCTAATTGGTTGCGTGGATGCAGAACGAATTGATTGCGCAAGCGAGCCCGCCGCATTTTCTAAATCCGCAACAATATCTGCAATTGAATCATTAAAATCTTCTTTTTGAATTGCTTCTGCATTAGGGTCGATTGGAATGACGGCAGGATGTTCGCGTTCCGCGTATTGTGTGAGTGCGGAAACCTCTCTAACAAGGAGATAATTCTGGTTTCCAAATGCGTATACATCACCCGTAACACGAAATTGAACACCGGGATATTCTGTGTTTGCTTCCTCCATTTCACTGAAGCGTTGGTTTGGTAATAACACAAACGAGTCACTGATAGTTCCAGACTCGCGTGGGAGTAAAATACTCGCTGGTTCACCATCTGTATGAAGGTTGATTTTTCCTATGCCCTCAATAATTCTGGTCCCTTCTCTTAGAAGTGGAACACGTATTTCAGAGGGTTGTGTGGAACCAAACTGGAACACACATAATAAAACAAGCATTATTGAGTTCATGATTGACCATAGTACCTCAAATTTGCATGATTCAAGTGCTTTTTGGTCGATATCAAAACATGCGCTACTTAACCATCATTACTTTTTTACTTCTGACGGGCTGCACTTCAAACCCATGGGCCTATAACAGTGCTCCTGGTAGCGGTTCAGTCGGGAAAGAGGCACTTCAAAAACCAGTAGTCTTTATTCAACCATTTGAGGTTAGTTCAAGCGTTGGTTCTAGGTGGTCTTCTGTTGGACCCGAAATGCAAAAAGCATTTACTCGAGCATTGTTAAAAACAGGAAAGTTTGAAATTGCCCCAACCAAAGCTTCCGCGGAAGAAGCAGTTGCCGGTTACACCATTTCTGCTGAAATCACAGATTTTATGCACTCAAGTGAAGCTCCAGAAAGTGTTCGAAGGATGAGTTGGTTTACAGAGGCAAATGACGCTATTGTTGCGCTTGATATGAGTGCAACAAGTTTACGAACGTCCCGCACAGTGTATTCAGACCAAATAGTTTCAACAGTTTTGGCTGGTGATGAGGAAATAGACCAATATGGTTCATTGCAGTTTGGATCATATCTTTTCTGGTCCACACCACTGGGCGAAGCGTCGACCGAGGTGATTGATGAAGCTGTTGTCCAACTTGCAAGCTTGCGTGGCGCAACGCCGGGTATCGTTGAGATTACTTCCTATGAAGTTGGTTCTCGAGAGGTGAGCTTATTGGGTGGTGATTCACTGGATGATGGAGGAATCTATTACGTTGGCACTATGGATCGGCGAACAGGGGAGTTTTCTGCCGTAGATGATGATTTAGGTCGCTCCCTTCGGCTGCGTGTTGAGCATCATTATTTTGGAGCAAGTACAGGGTGGCTGCTTTCTGAACCCGCCGAGTACGAGCATATTACTGGCTCTACACTATCTAAAACCCCGCTTCCGACACAACTGACATCCGAGTTACTCTAGGGTTTCAGCTTGTGAAACAGGATTGTCTTTATATTTTTGACTAAGGCCGA
>Ga0163179_10000043_pt1 | contig 100098 bp, 95 predicted proteins | sample AtlANTMetagenome_FD_109643 | JGI IMG/M metagenome (GOLD analysis project Ga0163179, IMG submission 109643) | Marine eukaryotic phytoplankton communities from the Atlantic Ocean - Atlantic ANT 2 Metagenome | ecosystem: Environmental > Aquatic > Marine > Oceanic | place: North Atlantic Ocean...
CATGAAATAAAAATACTTGGTCAAAATGCATCTGGTAAGAATTTTATTGATTCAAGATTTGTTATTCGACCAGATTTAAATGAAGATGGGGTCGTGAACATTCATGACTTATTACTTATGATTGGGGCATGGGGAGATTGTGACTGCATTGAAGACTTTACCGGTGATGGCAGGGTCAGTATTGCAGACATTTTGATTTTGATTGGTGCGTGGGGTTAATCAGCAAAACGCTTTACAACAAGCGTATTATTTTGCCCACCAAACCCAAAGGAATTGCTTAAACAGCAGTTAACTTCACTTTTTCGTGCGACATTAGGTACGTAGTCCAAATCCAGTTCAGGGTCTGGGTTATCCAAATTAATTGTTGGAACTAGCATGCCCGTTTGGATACTCATAATGCAGGTAATAAGTTCGACTGAACCAGCTGCGGCTATTAAGTGCCCCATCATCGATTTAATTGAGCTCACGGGAACTTCTTTAGCATAATCTCCGAAGACTTTTTTAATAGCCATTGTCTCAATCGAATCATTTTCTTGAGTGCTGGTTCCATGGGCAGAAATATAGTCGATTTGAGGTTTGCCATTTATTGTTTTCTTTGGATCGATTCCCGCTTGGGCGAGAGCGCCTTCGATAGCTGCTGCTGGTCCACGTCCTTCTGGATGTAAGTCTGTAATTCGGTATGCATCTGCACTTGACCCGAAGCCCACAATTTCAGCAAGCGGCGTAGCTCCGCGAGCGAGCGCATGTTCAAGGGTTTCAAGGACAAGCATGCCCGAACCTTCGCCCATAACGAATCCACCTCTGTCTTTAGAGAATGGCTTCGAAGCTTTTTTTGGATCGCCTTCGAAGGTTGAGAGTGCAGTCAAACGATTAAACCCTGTAATGCCAAGTGCGTGCAACATCGTATGTGTGCCACCTGTAAGCATGACGTCGGCGTCTCCGTGCAGCAAAACGCTCGTTGCTTCACCGATAGCTTGCGTACTTGCCGCGCATGCGGTTAAGCAATTAAATGCTGGGCCACGAAGGCCGTATTCTTTTGCAACATGCCAGAGGGGCATGTTAGGCTCTTGCTCAACTTCACCCCATTCGTCAAGGCTATCTTGTGCAAACTTAGCCCATGCAACTGGGTCTACTTTATCATCTTTAACATCCCACGAATGTGTGTCAATCATAGAGTGCGCAGAGAAATCAAGGACTCCTTCTCCAGCGCCCATGTAAATACCCGCACGTTCGAAGTTGAGTTGCTCAAAATTGCCCAGGCCCGATTGGGCCCATGCTTGTTTAGCAGCGCCTAGTGCAAATTGTGAATTCATAGCAGGGGAGTGGTGCAATGAAGCATCGGAAACATATTGTTGCCAATTGAAATCACGAACTTGCCCTGCAAATTTTGTTGGGAAACTTGAAGCATCAAATCTATCAATAGTTGCAATAGCAGATTCGCTGTTGCACAGACGTTTCCAGACCGAGTCAAGGTCATTGCCAAGCGGTGTAATCCAACCCATGCCTGTTACAACTACGCGAGTCATGAAGCAGCCCTCCCAAGGATAATTGCAACGCATTGCCCGCCTTCGCCCGCGGTAATACAAAGAATGTTGTGTATGTTCATTTCTTTCGAGCGGCAGGCACAAGCATCGATTCCAGTTGTTTGTTCGGCGCCTAATCGTGCGGGCAATTTTTGTTCTTGCAATGCTTTTGCTGCAACGCCTATGCTTATACCGCCGTTACCTGCCATGCAGTTTCCGGTATAGGGGATAGTGGTTATTGTAGGAATGCTATCAAGGCGTTCTTTAAAAATTGCATGTAGCCCCTCTCGTTCTGCAGAATCTACTTGTTTCACTCCAGAGCCTAATGGGACTATGACATCAATTTCATCTGCATTGCAATTGGCCTCTTCTAACGCTCGAGTAATTGATGAGGTAATTGCTTGAGAGTCTGCATCTAATGGGGAATCGGCGAATGATTGCCTGCAACCTATGCCTTTTATAGTGCACCACGGCGAACCACCTCGTGCCTTGCAAGACTCGGCAGATTCAACAATCATAATCCCGCCACCTTCTCCGATAATGGTGCCTGTAGCAGAGTCTGAAAACGGTTGAACTAACGATGACATGTCGCCACTACCATCAGAATTAGCAAGCCTTCCCGTGCAATGTTGCCTGTAGAGTGCAAGTGGGTTGATTCGGTCTTCAGCACCACCAGAAAGGCATGCGTCTGCATCCCCGCGCTGAATTACTCTGCGGGATTCAGCAATGGAGAGCGCACTCGCAGCCTCGCAGCATGTAATAGCATTACTTGGCCCTTGGCAATCGTGCACGATAGTAACGTGGCAGGCAAGCATGTTGGGAAGATATTTCAAAAGCCAGAGTGGAGTTAGGTTTTGCATGCCTTCACTACCCCAGTGAGCCAGATCAAATGTCCCATCTTCTTTTTTGCTTGTAACGAGTGCTGCCGCGAGTTCATTGACCTCAGCAGAGATTAATCCAGCACCAATATGGCAACCAAATCGATTCGCAGGAATAGTTGGAACTTCAACACTGGTTCCGGCTGTCTTGAGGCCAGCAGATAGTACTGCTTCAGCGGCAGCGCCAACAGCAAGCTCAGTATCTCGGCACATGACTTTCGTGGCTTTTCGATGGCTTTTTGGGACGATTTTGCGAACTTTGAATGCATCTTCGGCTAATTCGCCAGCTACCTGTGATGTGAATCCACTTGGATCAAATCGTTCAATTCGTTTTAGACCAGTTCTACCCTCAAGCATAGCTTCCCAAAGAGGGTCAATACCCGAGCCAAAACATGACATAACACCCACACCGGAAATAACAACTTGCTCAAGTTCATTTGGCATCGGTATGGATTGTACCGGAATTTTCTTTTTAACCGAGTTTTTGGCCAACAAGCATCGCAAGTTCAATGGACTGTTCATAATTTAGCCGAGGGTCGACAAGCGTTTCATATGCATCGGCCAGACCATGTTCATTGAGCCCGCGTGCGCCACCAGTGCACTCCGTTACATTTTGTCCGCAAACTTCAACATGAACGCCGCCGAGTGAAGAGTTCATATTTTTGTGTATGTCGATGGATTGCTCAACTTCAGAAAGAATTGAGTCGAAGTTCCTTGTTTTAATCCCACTTTCAGTTTTTTTTGTGTTTCCATGCATCGGATCACTAATGAATAAAACTTGTTTACCAGTCTTTTGAACGGATTCAATCAGCTTTGGCAACTCGTTGGATATCTTTTCAGCGCCATAGCGGTGTATTAACGTAATTCGACCGGGCTCATTTATTGGGTGCAATACATCAAGAAGCCGTTCGATGTCAACATCGTGCGTGCCAATTTTGACTCCAATTGGATTTGATATACCTTTGAAGAATTCTATGTGCCCACCATCAAGAGCAGTTGTACGCGCACCAATCCATGGAAAATGGCAGGATAAATCGTACCATCCCTCTCGATGAGGAACTTGTCTGGTTTGTGCTTGCTCATAATGCAGGTGTAGTCCTTCATGGCTTGTAAAAAATTCGACACGATTAATTGCTCCAACGGCTTCGCCTGCAAGTGTCTCCATAAAGCGAAGACTTTCTGCAATTGAAGCAACAATAGATTGGTATTCGGCAGCCCTGTTTGAATGTTCCACAAAACCTAAATCCCAATATTCGGGGTGGTGCAAATCAGCGAAACCACCGTCAATCAGTGCACGAACAAAATTAATCGTCATTGCACTTCGTTCAAAGCCGCGAAGCAAACGATTGGGGTTTGGATTGCGGGCAATTTCAGAAAATTCGATGTCGTTAACAAGATCCCCTCTATAACTAGGAAGAGTGACGCCATCGATGGTTTCTGTATTGGATGATCGTGGCTTGGCGTATTGACCAGCAAGACGTCCAACCCGGATTACGCGCCTTTTTGTGGAATGCACCAGCACAAGCGACATTTGTAGTAGAACTTTAAGTTGCCCTGTTATACGCTCCGGAGTGCAATCACTAAACCGTTCAGCACAATCACCTGCTTGTAATAAAAAACGTTTACCTCTTGCCGCATCTGCAAGTTGATTTTTCAGGGTTTCGATTTCCCAAGATGAAACAAGTGGGGGTAGGGAGGAAAGAGTTTTTACAGTCGATTCAAGAACTGTGGAATCAGCATATTTCGGCTGCTGAGCGGTTGGTTTAGCCTGCCAGTTATTTGGTTTCCAGTTTGTCATAGTCAAAATGCGGGCGAGAGGACTCGAACCTCCACGGGTGTTACCCCACCAGAACCTAAATCTGGCGCGTCTGCCAATTTCGCCACGCCCGCGTGGATGTTGCAGAAGTAGATATGATACGGGGAAAGGGTCTTTCCCTACAACCCACTATGATGAACTTTGCAACGAATACCATTATGCCTCTTTTTGCTCGACTCGTCCTTGCATCAGCGTTACTAACGTCTGGCTGGGCTAATAGCTTTTCTCAAATACCTATTCGCGCAGAAATAGCAGATGCTCTTGTAAAGATGGGTGTCGAAGTGCAACATCCAGTGGAACAATTCGATGCAGATGTGAGTGATGAGAGTTCTTCGGAATTCGTAAAGCACTACTCAACAACACGAGGTGTGCATCGAATTGTTTGGCTTTTAGATTCAAAGTGGCCCTTCCTTGGTGGCTGGGCATCATTTATTGCTTGGGGTGCTGTTGTCTTTGAGTTAGCAACGGGTCTATTGCTCCTTATTGGGTTATTTACCCGACTCTCAGCATTTTTCGCTTGTGTTGTATTTGGTTCAGCTCTCTATATTGTTTCATTTAATATGCACGGCATGTTTTCTATAAACCCATTCGAATGGCCGAAGGATTCTCACCAATTTTTGGAGCTATTCGCCGGCCTAGGGCTACTCACTCTTTCCTTTTGGCTTATGTTTGGTGGCGCAGGGGGTATTTCAGTCGACACAATGCATGGATCGAGCGCCGTGAAAATAAAAGACAAACCTAGAAAAAAAAGTGCTGAATAATCGTTCTTAGATTCGTTTGGTGTAGCATCTTTACAAGAATGACGAGAAACGCCAAAAGACAGTGTAGCTTAACGATCCTATTGGCTTGGTTTGTATCTATTAGCGTTCATCTTGGCATTGGTGTATTAGCTTTTTTTATTACATGGTCGGTGATTCGTGTAGAACAAGCACCTCCAATAATTGGGACATCTATTTGGCATGAGCAGCCTAATCAGGATATGGCACGGCTTCCAATGGCAAATCTAACGCCTATGGCCCCCTCGGCGGAAGTGCCTCTTCTTGTATTACCCGAAAAAGAAACACGACTTAATGATGGTTTTGCAATATTGAACCAAATTAACTCAAGCGGTGAGATACCGGATTTTGCTAAAAGTAATCCGACAACAGAGGTTCATTTCATGGGCCTCGATGCAATTGCTGCAGGTCGAATTGTGTATGTTGTTGATGCGTCTGGTTCTATGTTGTTGCACTTGTCTGCTGTTCTAGAAGAGCTCAAGCGTTCGCTTCTTACGCTTCATCCAAAGCAACAATTCGGAGTTTTATTTTTTCAGCAAGACAAAAGCATTATTGTTCCTCCGCGCAATCGGTTGGTATCTGCAAATCAGGATAATATCGCAGCTTCATTGAGATGGATCAAGACTAGTGGAAAGGTGATTCCAGCAGGTGGCAGTAACCCCACGAATGCCTTAAAGAGAGCATTTTCATTTAAACCAGATGTCGTATATCTATTAAGCGAGAACATTACAGGTGCAGGAAGGTATGAGGTTTCTACAGAAGAATTACTGAAATCAATTGATCATTTAAATCCGAGAGACGACGCGAATGGCGCTCGGCCTGTTCAAATCAACTGTATCCAGTACCTCACATACGACAAAACACGCACGATGGAACGAATTGCAGAGATTCATGGTGGAATAGATGGTTATACATTTATTGAGCGTGGTAGAGTAAAGAAGTAAGGAGTACGGCATGGATGCCAAACGGATATTAATTTATATGATTTTTTGTACTCTCTTCGGAGTATCGGCAAGCGCAGCAGCTGAGAGTAATATGAGTACTTTTGGCGAAGCATTTTTTGTTTCAAGACGGAATGATGGTTCTATTGAATTATTAGGAAGTGCAGTGACTTGGCTGCTTTTGTTATTGTCAATGTGTAGCATCGGGTTAATGGCTCACTTAGCATTGGCAAATCGAAAAGACACGATGCATCCAGTGGAGCTTTCTCGATCAATTAGAACTAATATTAAAAAACAAAAATTTCAAGCAGCAATTAATAATGCAAAAAATAATCCAAGTTACCTTGGTATTATTTTAACCGCGGCATTCAAAGAGGCAAAATTTGGATTCCCCGCCATGATTCGCGCGCTTGAGCAAACTGCGGATGAACAAGCAACAATGCGGTTGCGCAGGATTGAGCTGCTTAATGTGTTTGGTCAAGTGAGTCCAATGATTGGTTTGTTTGGAACGGTGTATGGCATGATCCTTGCCTTTGGAGCAATTGTTACTTCCGGCGGCAGCGCTGACCCTGTTGCCCTTGCAGGAGGAATTGGTACAGCGCTTACCACAACGTTTTGGGGCCTTGTAGTGGCTATACCAGCGCTTTCAGGCTACGCAATATTGCGCAACAAAATAGACGAATGTGTTGTTGAAGCGACAATCGAAGCAGAGGATATCTTGAATAACTTTCGACCAACGATTCAATCGGGCGAAAAAAAAGTACAAAGTAGTATGTCGGAAAGAGCTTCCTCTGGCAATTTGCATGAAGCTATAGAGGCCAGCTAATGCGCAATTTGAGGGAGCCCACATCTTCGCTTCATGCAAATATGACTCCTATGATTGATGTCACGTTTTTGCTGATTGTTTTTTTTGTATTGGTGTCGCAAATCGTTGATCAAGATATTGTTCCAATGGATTTGCCACATCCATATGAATCCCAAGCAAGTATCTCTGAAGAAACAGATCATTTAACAATTAATCTTGTTCCTATGACTAATGGAACTGTTGCAGGTATTGTCATCGCAGGACGTACTATTGCCAATGATGCTATGAGCGAACTGACCGCAATTGTTGAGGCGCAGCTGAATGATGGGGTATCAGAGATTCATTTACGTGCGGATAGTGGAACGCAATACGTTTACATCTATGAAGTCATCGAGACGATTCGAAATACAGGCGGTTTGATTAAGTTAGAACTTGTCGTAGCTGGCGACGACCTATGATTCTAAAGAGGCGCACCGCAGGAATAATTGGGTTGAATCTTACATCTATGATTGATGTGGTTTTTTTACTGCTCGTGTATTTTATGGTTGCGACTGATTTTCAGACTGCGGAGAAAACATTCCCTATGGATGTTCCTATCCGGAGCCACGAAAAAATACTTACACTTGATGAAGAGCCATTGGTAATTTTTGTAGAATCGTCAGGGGTATTTCCATCAGATATTCGTCTGCGTCTTGAAGGGCCTTGGGGTTCTATTTCAAGTCTTTATGAATTATCACACTTTTTAAAGATCAATCAAGCAACTAGGATTAGAAAATCGGGCTTCTTTGCGCCAGCCCATCCAATTCGGATTCGTCCGACGAAGGGTGCCCGTTGGGATCATGCAATTGCAACCTACAATGTTATTGTAAAAGAAAAATATACAAACATTATCTTGGATGAGCCATCATGAGTATTTTTGTTTTGGCACTTACATCTGCATTTTTGCAAATTGATGTTCAAACTAAAAAACTATTTCACGAGTGGACTACTTCACCACAGATTGCACAAGTGACCTTTGGTTTGCCTAATGAAGAAGAATTGCGGTTTGTATCAGAGCTCTTGAATCACACTGCATCTGCGTTTGAAACAACAGAAATGAATTCAGTTGAGTTCCATTTTCTTGCATCTATGGTAGCGGGTATAAAAATGGAGCACTCGTCCGAATCAATTCAGGATTGCGCTCATCATCTCAGTGCAATCCAAGATGAGCTTGAAGGTATTGCTGATTCTAGGCGTCTTCGAATGTTGCTTCGACTTTTTGTGTTGCGAAAGGAGCACGATTTGGCTGAAAAAGTAGCAGTAGCTTTAGCTCAGAACGATCAAACTCATATTGAAGATTCATTGGTGCTTGCGTTGTATGAAATACAGCGATCTTTTGAAAAAGGCAATATAAAAGACGCACAAAGATTATTTGTTTCTGCAGATAATCATTTGCAGGAATGTGATGCGAGTTATCTTCGAGCGCCATTTGCTCATGGATATGCAAAACTTTCACCCTCAATTGATGAGGCATTATTTGGTTGGGATAGATTAGCCAAGTGGTTGCTTGATTTTGACTGTACGCAGCGCGAAGTGGACTTAATGTATTTTGATTGGTTACGCCGCTTGGATAGACCGATTCAAATAACTCCTAATCATCCTAATTCGACCATCGCCGCTCTTGCGGAACGTGCTTTGCAATTTGAGGAAGAGGGTATGGTGCAGCATTTGCTTTATGAGGTGAATCAGCAAATTATGAAAAAGGAATACCAGGGTGCACTCTTAATATTACAGAAAATGTTGAAATTAAAAGGAACTCATCAAGTTCAAGTTCAAGTATTGGCACAACTGATAAAAGAGCGTATCGAAAATAAGCCTTCCCAGCTATTAAATGTTATTGCGCAAAGCCATCAGCTTGGTGTTGAAGTATGCAGAGAACTCTTGTTATCCACGTTGAGCCAGTCTGCAGATGCAGATTTGTATTATCGCGCGGAAGGATATCGACTACTTGGAGATAGAGTGCTGGCCAAGAAGTTGTTTCAAGAAGTAATTGAGCAAAATGGAGCAACAGTGCAGTCTGTTGCAGGATTAGCAGATTGCACAAGAGATATTAATTCTATGCGACAAGTAATTTATTCAACGCGACCGGAAGGCGAAAGTGCTTATTGGTACTGGCTAGCCCAGCTTCGAATTTTGGAGTGGTTCAGGGAGGATGGTGGAGCGCAATCTGAAGTTATTGCAAAAATTAATCGTTTGCGAAAAAAAGACCCCTCTTTAGGAGGGGCGCATTTTTTATCCCAGTTTAATCTTTTACTTTTTTAAGAAGCCAGGCGCCCATGAATTGGAGTTCCATGTTGCATGCAATCTCTAAGACGTCGTAGTGAATCAATTTCAATTTGACGGACTCTTTCTCTAGTTAATCCTATCACGTTTCCAATTTCTTTTAGTGTAAGCGGTTCTTGGCCTTCAAGTCCGAAACGAAGACGTAAAATCCTAGCGTCTCGATGATCGAGTTGGCTAAGGAATCCCATGATGTCTTTTATCGTTTCGCGTTGTTCAACAAGTTCATCTGGTGGCCTGTTGTTTTCGTCTTCAAAAATGTCTGAAAGTGAGAGAGGTTCGCCACCGACTGTGCGCGGTTTTCGTCCAGTGGATGCTCGCATTGCACGTCGCACAGAGCTTAATTTTTTCAATGGCAGTTCCATGTATGCAGCAACTTCTTCGTTTGTTGGGGCATGTCCAAAATCTTCGGTTAATATTCGCATCGCGTTGCGATATCGATTAATTAAGTCGACCATGTAAGCCGGGATGTGTACAGGCTGCGTTGCATTAATAAGCATCCGTTTAATAGACTGTTTAATCCACCAAGAAGCATAAGTTGAAAATCGAGCTCCATGTGCCGGATCAAAACCCTCAACGGCTCGAATGAGACCAATATTTCCTTCTTCGATGAGGTCAGCTAGTGTCAGGCCTCTGCCAAGATATCTTTTCCCAATTGAAACGACCAATCGTAAATTTGCACGAATCATATGGTCTTTTGCGTCTGGGTCCGAATCGTTAATAATTCTCCAACCAAGTTCTTTTTCCTCCTTTGGCGAAAGTAAAGCGACTTCATTGATTTGTTTTAAATAAAGATCGAGGTCCACGTATGTCTCCTATTTCCGTTGCTATCAAAATCCTACGTACGCATCGGAAGTATTTATCTATAAATCAATCTTTCTACTGGAACTTATTTAACAGTAAACCGTATAACCCGAACGCACTCTGCGGTACTATGTCACAATAGGAAAGCTGTTCGTGTTATGCCGATGAACGACCTTACTGATATCTTGAAACAATGGCCTTATGAGCCCTCGAAGCTAAATGTGCGAATACTCGAGACGTCTTGCGGGCGCGAGGTGTTGCAGTTAAGAATAGAACTGGGTGTGATTCAAATGGAACTTCAAGGTAGGCCAGATGGTCTTCCTCAAGAAGGTTATCCCTCTCTACTTGATTTGTACGAAGAACAGGGTGCTGACGGTGGAATAGGGCCAGATAGATGCAGACAACTTCGTGAAGAAGGTGTTCAGAGGTCTCATCGAGCAGCAGCACTATTTGCACTGCATCGATGGGAAGATGTTATTCTTGATTGTGATAACAACCTTCGGCTCTTTGATTTGTGCAAACGCCATGCTTCTGAGGAGCAAGATAGAGAAGCGCTTGAGCAGTTTAGGGCTCCAGTTATCGCACTTCGTGCACGTTCAGCCGCAGAGTGGTCTCTTTCTCTAGATAATTCAATTGAAGCAATCGCCTCGCTCGATGAAGGGCTTCATCGACTGCATGAGTTGCTAAATGAAAATTATGAGAGTTCTAATGAAGTTCAATTACTGCGTGGGATGAAAGAAGCGCTCGTCCCGAAACTGCCCACCTCTGAGCGTGCGGACTTACAAGAACGCATTGCCCAAGCAATTAAAAATGAAAATTATGAACTTGCTGCAATTTTACGCGACGAAATTCGTTTATTGCGCGATTAGATTTTATAAAACGGAAGTGCGACCACATTAGCAGTAAGCTTTTGCTTGCCAAAATCAACTTGTACGGTGTTTCCTTCAAAGTGGCTAGAAACATAAGCCATCGCAATTGGTTTATTAAGTGTTGGGCTAAAGCAGCCGCTTGTTATATTTCCAATGATTTGGTCGTTCTCAAAAACAGCCATCCCTTGACGAGGTGAACGCTTTTCATCCAGTGCAAGTCCTACTAGTTTTTTATTAGAGCCGCAGTCCGCAATATGGTTTAGTGCTTCTTGCCCGATGAATGGATGAGCTTTATTTTCGCCTTTTCCTTTTTGAAGTGCTACAGCAAAGGAAAGGCCTGCTGAAATTGGATCAGTTTCTTCATCCAGCTCGTGCCCGTACAGAGGCATGCCTGCTTCTAGACGGAGCGAATCACGTGCCCCTAGTCCAGCAGGCCGGATGATGCTTTCGTCCTCAATATTTTTTAGCATCATTTTAATAGCTTTTGGAGCAAAGGACTTGGGGAGAATAATTTCTACACCATCTTCGCCAGTGTAGCCAGTTCTCGAAATCATTATTTTAGCGATGAGAAGATTTTTTATTGTAAATCTGTAGCGTTTTAAAGTTTGGATTTCACTTGAAAAATTTGCAAGGAGTTCCATTACTTTTGGTCCTTGAAGTGCAATCATTGCAGTATCTTCGGTCTCATCTTTTATTTTGCAAATAAAATCGGACTTATTTTCTTGGATGTGATTCCAAATTTTTTCTCGATTGGCGCCATTGCAAACCATCGAATAATGTGCGTCTCCTTCGCAATATACGAGTACATCATCAAGGCAGTAGCCAGCTTCATTGCAGATCAGTGAGTATCGAATCTGGCCCTCACCCATTCCCTGAATTTGTCTTGTACAAATGAAATCAAGCATTTTGCATGCGTCTTTACCTTTAAAACGCAAGCGCCCCATATGAGATACGTCGAATAGCCCCCCGCTATTTCGAACTTGGTTATGCTCTTCAATAATCGACCCATAGTGCAGTGGCATTTCCCAGCCAGCGAAATCGACCATTTTTGCCCCTTGTTCAAGGTGGTATTGTGAGAATGGCGTGGCGTGTAAATCTTGTGTGTTTGTCATTAAAATGATACCTTTTTAAGTAAGGTATTGTACTTCGATAGCCGTCGAAGTGGTTGTTAGTGTTGCCTTGCGAAGGTATCCTTCTCCAAACGGATGCCATTCTTCAAAAATATATTTTGTTGTCTCTTGTGCACGCTCCTTTATTCCACCTCGCTTTTTGGAGCCTTTGAGGATCGCTTTATATCATCAATTGAATTTGAGGGCCTTGACCGTGTGACTGAGCAGCGAGTTCAAAATCTAATTCAATCAACAGTGGGGCAGTTATACGAAGCTTCTACTGTTGAAGGTGATGTGCACACTTTGACTCATTTAGGTGAGTTTAAATACATTTCAGCTGATGTTGTGTTGCAAGCTGATCAAACGGTTCATGTTATTTATACATTTCGTGAACAACAAATTGTTACTCAAATCTCAGTTGTAGGCAATACGCTGATTAGCGATAATGAATTACTTGCCGTAGTTCCGGTATTTCGAGGAGTTGGTCGAGACCAGGATGCAATTGACCGAGGCAAGCGTGCAATTATGGATTTGTATGAACAGAAGGGGAATTACCTTGTGGAAGTCTTTCCTGAGGTGACAATATATGGAAAAGACGTTGATGAATTTACTGGGCAGCGAATCGATGAATCCGTTGTCTTAATTTATAAAATTATGGAAGGCCCGAGAGTTCGCGTTCAAGGTCTTTCTTTTTCTGGCAACCACGCATTTTCAGATAAAGAACTTGCTGCCGAAATAGATACGAATGTTTCAGTACCTTTTTTTCGTCGTGGCGAGTTGAATGAGCAGGTGCTTGAAGCGGATGTTGCTAGTTTAAAACGTTTTTATATCAACCATGGATTTCGCGACATACGTGTTTCTTACTCAGATCCACTGAGCCCGAATGATAAAGAAGCGGCCGTGATTTTTTTAATTGAAGAGGGCCCCCAGTACATTGTTGGTGGGATTACAGCAGAATTTATTACCATTGGCGATGTGCCCCCAGTCTTCACGGAAGCACAACTCCGTGGAAAAATAGGGATGAAGAGAGGGGATGTCTTTAGGCAAATCGATATGAACAAAGCCGTTGCGACAATCAATAACGCATATGGTGTTCTTGGAAGAGTCATCGATATTGACCCAAAACAATTAGCAGTAAAAAAGGCCCGCCAGGCGATGTTTGGAGGTCGGGGCGCCTTGGATGTAGATGCTGCCACAGCAATACCCTATCACGCTCAACCCGGCGCAACGATTGACATTGCGTTCGTCATTACGGAAGGTGCTCCCACAAAAGTTGGTCTTGTTGAAATTCGTGGCAACTCATTAACAAAAGATAAAGTAATTCGTGGCCGCTTAGGCCTAAAACCAGGGTATCCCTTTAACATTGCTGAGGCAGCACGTTCAGAAGAGCGGCTGATGAAAACTCGATTATTCAATAAAGTAACAATGACCGTGCAACCTGAGGATCCTGAGCGACCTAATGTTCGGGACCTTCTTGTAGAAGTTGATGAGGCGCAAACAGGTTCATTAAACTTTGGAGTAATGGCGGGGAGTGACTCTGGGTTAGTTGGGAACATATCATTAAATCAGGCTAACTTCGATGTCGCAGATTGGCCAGAGAGCTGGAGCGAGTTTTGGCAACGAAAAGCGTTTGTTGGAGCTGGCCAAAAATTTACAATGGCGTTTCAGCCTGGCGATGAGATTTTTAACTATGAAACTGGACTTACTGATCCGCGATTTTTAGATACTGATTATTCACTCGGCGGTAATGTGGGTTGGAAGAAAAGAGATTATGGGGATTACAATCAGGAGACTTTATATAGCTACGCAAACCTTGGCAGAAAGTTGGGCGATATTTGGTACGGTGGGCTTTCGATACAAGCTGATCGGATTAAATTCAGCGATATCGATGAGAATGTGCCAGAGGAAATTTTTGCGGATCGAGGCCCAAGCAATATTAACTCGGTTGGCTTTAATGTTGCGCGAACGACATTAAAGCCTTATATCAACCCCACCGAGGGCTCTAGAATAGCAATGAATCTTGACCAATTTGGCATCCCCGGGGGTGACTACACGTTCACAAAGACACTCTTCTCTTACACTTCATATTTTGCAGTTGAGCGTGATTTTCTTGGGCGTACTTCCACACTTCGAATTGATAACAAAATTGGTTACATTTTTGGCGGCGCATCGCCAACATTTGAACGATTTTATCTTGGTGGACGTTCCTTCAGAGGGTTTGACTACCGTTCAATCTCGCCTAAGGGTACACCTCGGGTCGCAAATGGAGACCCTAATGTAGCTATTGGGGGGGATTGGCAATTCTACTTAGGCGCTCAATACGAATTTCCTGTTGTCGATCGTTTTGTCACAATGATCTTTTTCTGCGATAGCGGCACTGTTCTTGAAACCCCTGGCTTCGATGATTATCGGGTAAGTGTAGGGACAGGTATTCATCTACATATACCCCAGTTAGGTCAAGCTCCGCTCGCATTTGATTTTGGCTTTCCTATTGTGAAACAAGAATCGGATAAAAAGAAAACGTTTAGTTTTAGTGTGCAATTGCCTTTCTAACGCAATACGCCTAGCTTAAACCACGTACAATTAGATGAAATATTTCTCTGTTTTGAATTTAAGGACTACCTCATGTTTACGAAAACATTTTTACGACGACGTATGTTAAGCATTATGCTAATGAGCGTTGTTTTAATCGGCGCAGGTTACGCAGCAGTTGCAACCACGGCATATATTCAAGAGCCAACAGTCGTTGTCACTTTTAATATTGAAAAGGTTACTTTAGACTTAACAGAGCGAGTTGACTCTGAGGCGCGTCTTCGTGATCTTGTCACAAAAATAGAAGACGAGAGTAAAAAACGAATTTCAACCATTGAAGTACTGCAGCAATCTTTGGAAGGTGCGGCAGAATCAGACCAAGAAGCTATCGTAGAACAACTGGATCAGCTTTCATTAGAAGCAATGAGTTATAGGCGTTTCGCTGAAATGCAAATTGACAATGAGCGCTCGCTAATGTTTAGAGATTTGTATTTAAAAATCCGCTCCTCTGTTGCAGATTTAGCAAAAGAAAGTGGTTACGATCTTGTGCTTATTACTGATGACGATCGCGACATTTTAGTAAATCCGCAATCTAAAACACCTAGGGAATATCAAGTTCGCGAGCAAATTGAACGTCAGCGAATTGTATTTTCAAGTAAGCAGATTGACATCACCGAACAAATAGTGACCCATATGAACCTTGAATGGGAAAAACGTACAGATAAGTAATCTGTAAAGGATGACTCTATGGAAAAGTTTATAAAAACAAGAATTAATTTATTGCTCTTTGTCCTCGCTGGTGCCATGGCGATTGCTTGGCAAGGACAAGCATATCGAAGCATAGCTCCTTCGGAACCGTCAGTGTTCGTTTCACTCGATTTTGAGCGTGTCTTTGCTTCTCTTGAAGAACGTGTTTACGAGCAGGCAAGAGCACAGGCAATTGTAGATTCTATGTCCGTTACGCTCGAGAAAAAACGTTTGCATATTGAAAGTTATGAAACAGAATTTGAGTTGTATGAGCCTGGTTCGGAAAAATGGCAGGAATTGATGCAACAACAACAACTTGAAGTGCTGGAATACCAAGCACAAGTGGAGTATCGAAACTTAAAAGCAGCGCGTGAAGAGTCGCGTGGAATGCGTAGGGTGTACGACCATATTCGTGATGCATGCTCAACTTTATCCAAAGAGAATGGTTGGGATTATATTATTGTAAATGATGCTGCCGTCGCAATTCCAGAGGGGGATGACGTTGATATGGCAATGCAAATCAGTAATCGTCGGTTGTTGTATGCAAATCCGACACTTGATGTAACAGATACGATTATTGAGTATATGAACGCTTCATTTGATGAGATGGCAGTTCGGTAAGCAAGTGGCTTCATTGAACTATACCTCAGGCAATATTGCCACATTACTGGGAGCTGAAATTGATGGCCCCGAAGATATAGTTGTCAATGGTTTGTCGACAATACAAAATGCTTCCAAGGGTGATTTGACGTTCATGGTTAATTCTAAATACGCAAAGCTATGGAACCAATCAGCTGCTTCTGTAGGAATTATTTCGCGGGCCATGAAAATTGATGGCCACGATTCAACAAGCCGCGCATTGCTTAAAGTTGATAATGTTGATCTAGCAATGGCAAAACTCCTTGAGCAATACAAATGTGAGGATGATCTGCCGGAACCAGGAATTCATCGAACAGCATCTATCCATCCAAGCGCAGCTATTGGCAAGGGTGTACGAATAGGGCCAGCAGTAGTAGTCTGTTCGGGCGCGGTAATTCATGATGGCGTGGCGCTTGTGAGTCATAATCGTATTGGTCGAGGTTCCACCGTGGGCGCACGCAGTATCCTTCGAGCTGGCGCAGTACTTTCGCATAGTTGCTCTATTGGTGAAGATTCTATTTTGCATACAAATGTTTCTATTGGTACAGATGGATTTGGATATTGCCCCAATAGCGATATGAGTGATTTGGTCAAGTTTCAGCATGTTGGCTCTGTGGTAATAGGTGATCGTGTTGAAATAGGTTCAAATACATGTATTGACCGAGGAAAATTTGCAAAAACGCTCATTGGAGATGGCACAAAACTAGACAATTTGGTTCAAATTGGCCATAACGTCGAAATTGGACAGAATTGCGTGATAGCAGCAAAATCTGGGCTTGGCGGGTCTGTAAAAGTCGGTAACTGGGTCCAAATTGGCGCATTTGTAGGTATTGCGCCACATTGCAACATTGGAGATGGCGCAAAAATTGGTGCAAAGAGCGGTGTAATGCACGATATACCTCCAGGGGAAGAATGGCTTGGATATCCTGCTGGCAAACTGAAGGAAGTTTTGCGACAATGGGCATCTACGCGTAAACTACCCACAATCCTCGCAGAGTATGCGAAAGTAATAGACCATTAAGCCCAATGTGGGTCGGTCAAGAACTAATGACAAACCCAGCTTCTCAACTAACCGAATCAATGAGCAGATATGCAAGTCATATGGCTATGCAACATACTCTTGCAAAGCCAGTTACCATCAGCGGTAAGGGTTTGCTTCTTGGTAAACATGTTGATCTCATCATCATGCCAGCAGCGGCAGGTGAGGGGATCGTTTTTGAACGAACAGATATTGAACCAAATATTCAGATTCCGGCACTGGTTGCCAATACTGACGATAGGCCTAGAAGAACAACAATTTGCACTGGCGATATTTCAGTTGAAACGATTGAGCATCTGATGTCTGCTTTGTCGGGTATAGGCATCGATAATGCAATCATTCGTATTGATGGGCCAGAAGTCCCATGCGGTGATGGCTCCTCAATGCCTTTTATAGAGGCGTTGCTAGAAGCCGGCGCTGTAGAGCAAGATCAACCCAGATCAATTCTTCGTGTTACTGAGCCCATTTGTATTCAAGATGGTAATGCAATGATTTCAGCATTTCCTTCGACTCAGGAAGGTTTGCATATTGTGTACGACTTAGATTATGAAGGGGAAACGACACGCATTTCTAGGCAAACGCAAGCATGGAATAGTGCCAGCGGAACTTACGTAACAGATGTTGCTCCAGCCCGGACATTTAGTCTAGAAGAAGAAGCAAGAGCCTTGCAAGAGCAAGGCATGTGCACACACCTAACGCCATCTGAGATTCTTGTCATTGGCGAAGATGGCCCAATCGAAAATGTTTATAGATTTGATAATGAGCCCGTAAGACATAAAATATTAGATATAGTTGGCGACCTTTATTTAGCGGGAGCTCGTATTCAGGGTCGTATTGTGGCTAGCCGTTCGGGGCATGCGCTTAATAGGAAGCTTTGCAAAGCGATTCTTGAACAGAATAAAGTGTCGAGTCGGAATTCCCTTGTTGCATCAAGCTCTGAGATGGACATTCGAGATATTCAGCGAATTATGCCTCATCGTTATCCGATGCTTCTTGTTGATCGTGTTGTTGAGATGGTAGGTACTGAAAAAGCGGTTGGTGTAAAGAATGTATCTATAAATGAACCATTTTTCCAGGGCCACTATCCTGGTACACCAATTATGCCAGGCGTACTAATCGTTGAAGCAATGGCGCAGCTAGGCGGGCTTCTCATGAGTCGAAAACTTGAACACACTGGTAAACTTGCTGTTCTGCTAAGTCTTGATAAAGTAAAGTTACGCCACCCAGTAACTCCTGGTGACCAACTCATATTAGAAGCGGTCTCAATTCGCGCAGGCTTACGAACGGCAGCATTACAATGCAAGGCATTTGTAGGCTCAAAGCTGGCCGCCGAAGCACAAATTCGGTTTATGATGGTAGATGCGGAGCAAAGTTAATTATGTCCATGATTCATCCAACAGCGGTTATAGATCCCACTGCCATAATTGAGAATGGCGCAGTCGTAGGGCCATTGTGTGTCATTGGCTCAAGAGTACACATTGGCGCAGGCACCGTTCTTTTGAATCACGTTACAGTTCAATGTAATACCCTAATTGGTATTGACAATCGTATTTACCCGTTTAGCGTGCTCGGCGGTGATCCACAAGACAAAAAATTTAACGGGGAAGAAACTAATCTTATCATAGGTGATCGAAATGAAATACGTGAACATGTCACGATCCATCGAGGAACTGGTGACGGTGGCGGAGTAACTAAAATTGGTAATGATAATTTACTTATGGTGAGTTCTCATGTTGCTCATGATTGCATGCTTGGAAATGAGCTTGTGATTGCGAATCAAGTGATGCTTGCTGGCCATGTCACCGTTGAAGATTGCGCCACACTTGGTGGTGGGGCAGGAATTAATCAATTTTCGCGTATCGGTCGTTGTTCATATGTTGGTGGGCTTGCTCGTATAACAAGGGATGTCCCCCCCTACATGATTGTTGAGGGCTCGCCTGCCGAAGTGCGATCGGTGAATATTGTGGCTATGACCCGTCGAGGTTATCCTGCGGATCAAATTAATGCGATGAAAGAGGCGCATCGAAAACTGTATCGCTCAAATGGCGGTGCGCAAGCTGAGAAAATGGCAGAAATACTTGAAGAATTCGGCAATCACCAGCCAATCCAGCGATTGTGCAAAGCGCTTGAACTATCCGCACTTGGGAAACATGGGCGCTCAAACGAACAGTAAAAATTGCAACGAATTAATCCTCGTTCTCGCCAAATAAATACTGCTCAAACTCATCCTCATCTTCGCTGTTTGTCTCTTCTTCACCCTCATCGAATGGGCTTATTTTCTGGTCGCCATCATCGTGTTCGTCACCATCTTCTAAATCAGGGTCAATTTCTATCGGAGCTTGTTTTTTTCTTTATCACCTTCGTTGTCATCATTCCATTCACTTATTAGTGCGTTAAGTTGTGGCAGTATAAAAGTGGACGTTGTAAATGAGGTCATCGCAAAATTATTTGAGTCAAAAGCAAACCCATCATGCTGTTGAATTAAAGGTAGTATCGTCGTCATTAAAACCTCGTTCGGTCAAGAAATGAGAAAAGAGTAGTGATGCTGCGTATTGATATCGAAAATCAAGTTATTGTCAAGTTCTAGGTCTTATAAAGATACTTATTTTCTCAAAAAATCAAAATAAACGAAATTTTGATTTATGTCGTAGGGTTATCTATTCGATTCCAATCATGCCAAGAAATTATGCCCTTTTGGCTTGTAGAAAACATAAGATTTATGACCTATTTATTGCACCAACCTTCCACCGAGAATCAGCGCGACTATCAACGCTCAGAACGAGTAACATGGCTTTTAGGTGGCGTCGTAGCGCTCTCGCTGGCAGATCTTTTCTTAACACTTTCCTATCTAACCACTGTTGGAATGAGTGAGGGAAACCCAATTGCTGTTTGGTTGCTGCATGCGACAGATTCTATATGGCCTCTTGCGGTGTATAAAATTTTTACAGTTACCGTATGTGTTGGCCTACTCTATGCAAATCGGCATAAGCGCCAGGGTGAACTGGCGTCTTGGTGCGCGATGATTATCCTTGTGGCACTATCGGTTTGGTGGAATCAATATTCGCACTATCAACCAATGTTGCCATATGCTGAAGACCATATTGTCATGGTAAACGATACATTTGTGCAGCCGTTTTTAACTGATCCCAAGCCAAACCTACTCTTTCAATAATTATTCATATTCTTTGGCTGCGCAAATATTGCATTGAGTTGGTAAAGTAGTACCATGATTAGATTATCTATCCTCTGCTTTTTCGCATGTTCATTAACAGCTTGTGGAGTGAGAGCGCCAGTTTCTCAATTTGCAAAATCAACAATTGTGCAATCAACACCAGAAGCAGTGGCAATCGAGGCGGAGTTTGAGATTTCTAATACAAATGATGAACCACTCCAACTGAAGAATTTTAACTATACAGTCACTTCGGGCAGCCGAGTTTTATATAAAGGTCTAGAGGCAGCGCAGCAGACAGTCCCTCGGTGGTCTTCCATACAATGCCGTATCCCAATTGTTATTCGTCGGGAAGATTTCGCGAGTAATAGTCCTGTGGCCTGGAAACTGATTGGAACACTTGCTTATATTCCCCCAACGGCGCTTTCGCAAACACTTTTGAAATCTGGCTGGTGGAAACCTACAATGCAAGTGCAGGGGCACGGTGCGTTCGATATGCCCGGTATAAACTAAACGAAACGCGTCACTCAACCTTCTAATCGCTACGAGTAGCACATTTGTGATATTCAAACGTGCCTTTGTAATGTTGCTTGTAGTAGCTGTCGAAGTGTGAATTATGAATATACATAATATTCTTAATACTGCTTCAGAACAGGGCGCTTCGGATATTCATCTTGTGTCAGGAGAACCGCCAATGCTTCGAATTGATACTGAACTGGTTCAAGTTAATCATCCCATTCTGGAAGAAATGGATTTGCGCGAGTATTTAAAGACAATTCTAAATGATACACATCAACAAAGATTGCATGAACAGAAGGACGTTGATTTGTCTTGGGCAACATCTAAGTGTCGATACCGTATTAATGTCCACATTCAGCGTGGTTTGCCTGCTATTGCAATGCGGGCTGTGAAAACAAAAATTCCACCACTTGATTCACTGAATCTGCCGCGTGCTATTGGGCCATTGGCCACTCTTCCTCGCGGTCTTGTTCTCGTTACAGGCGATACTGGTTCAGGTAAATCAACAACACTAGCGTCACTTCTGCAAGGTATTAATAATACAAAACCAAGACACATTATTACGCTTGAAGATCCGGTGGAATATATATTTAAATCAGACTGCTGTTTAGTTGAACAACGAGAGCTTGGTCGAGATATGCCTAGCTTTGCGTCTGGGTTAAAGCATGCGCTTCGACAGGACCCCGATATTATTTTGGTTGGCGAGATGCGAGATTTAGAAACGACTTCCCTTGCAATCTCAGCAGCAGAAACAGGCCACTTAGTTTTTTCTACACTACATACTGTAAATGCTTCGCAGACTGTTGAACGAATTATCGATATGTATCCTGCAAATCAACAGTCTCAAGTACGCTCGATGCTCGCGAACACATTAAAAGCAGTAATTTCGCAAACTCTACTCCCCAAAATTGGAGGTGGAATGGTCCCTGCTGTTGAAATTCTTCTCTGCGATCCAGCTGTTCGAAACATTATCCGAGAATCACGAACGTTTGAAATTCCAAACGTGATCGAAACAAACAGTCGCAAAGGCATGATTGCGAGAGATGCCTCCATCGCAACGCTAGTTTTTAATGGACTTGTCGAACGTGATATTGCAATTGCAAACTCTACAGACCCACAGCGGCTAAAAATGAACCTTGCTGCTTAAAAGGAGAATGTAATGCCAAGCTATCGATATGAATTGCAACAAGAAAGTGGAGATTTGCTCGTAGGCCAGATTGCAGCAGGATCGGCATCTGGTGCTGCTAGTCTGATTCAGCGCCATGGCGGTCACATTATTCGCCTTGTTCCTCTAAAAACAAAATCATCAAATTGGAAAGAGAAAGTCTGGGCGATACTCAATGCGGGTAATTGGCCAACGAAAAAAGATGTATTAGACTTCACGACTCAACTTGCAGTTATGGTTCGAGCGGGAATTAGTTTGCGGGTGGCAATTGATAGTATTAGTAGCCATGTTGAAAATAAACAATTGCGAGAGACACTAGTTTCTATTAGAGAAGATTTAGAATCTGGTTGCACTTTCTCAGACGCAATTTCAAAATACCCAAAATTATTCTCTCCTTTGTATATTAATATGGTCCGAGCAAGTGAATTGTCTGGTTCATTTGGTCATATGCTTGATCGAATTGCAACAATTATTAATCGCCAAATTAAAACGAAAAAATTGATTGTAGGAGCAAGTATTTATCCTGCAGTAATTGGAGGGTTAGCCACAGTTGTTACTATTTTTCTATTGACATTTGTATTGCCTCGTTTTTCGACTGTATTTGCTGGTAAAGAAGCAATTTTACCTTGGCCAACAATTTTTCTCATGAAGTTAAGCGCGTGGATGGTTCTATATTGGTGGGCATTACCAATAGCGATGTCAATGTGTAGTGCTCTGGTAATTTTGATGTCAAAAACGAGACTTGGCCGTTCATACATTGACTTAAGTAAATTGAAATTTCCAGTCGTTCGTAAAATGCTTTGTGCATTGTATATCACTCGTTCGTTGCAAACACTTGGCGAACTTGTTAATGCAGGTGTCCCCATGATTAGCGCACTGGAAGTAACAAGTAATATTTCAGGAAATAGATACTATCACGCATTGTGGTCTGATGTAGGGGAAGGTGTTAAAGAAGGGCGTCGCATCAATGAAATTCTTTATGGGACAAAGTTGTTGCCTATGCCAGTAATTCAGATGATTGCAGCAGGGGAAGAGTCAGGAAAATTAGGCGATGTGCTTGAAGAAATATCTGAGTATTATGATCGTGTATTGCATGATGCGGTAAAAACGTTCACCAGTTTACTTGAACCCGCAATGATTATTTTTATGGGAGCTGTAGTTGGATTTATTGCGATGGCAATTATCTTGCCGATTTTCAAAATGAGTTCGGTGGTGACAGGATGAGTATTTATACGCAACCAAATCGCCGAGGCTTTTGGCTTGTAGAGTCTGCGATTGCAATTGCTATCATCGGAATTAGTGTGGTTGCAGTAGTTGGTTCGCAACAGTCATGTCATATTCAGGCGGTGCAATCTGAGCGTCTAGCAACTGGTATGCGGCTCGCTGCAGAGATTCGTGAAATGTCACTTCTGTTGCCCGCAAATGACCCAATTACAGGTTCTTCGTATTGGGGTGCAGAACTTGGGGAATTAATTCCTCTGGATATCGATGACCTTGATGATTTGGACGATGCGGTCTTTGCGGAATCAGATGGCACCGGCCCCATTGATGCAACAGGTAAGAAAATCGTTGAAATGCCAGGGTGGGGGCAACAAATTATTGTTGAGTGCGTGGATCCATTTGACATAACTAATAGTGTTCCAGACGGTGCTTCAGATGTTATTCGTCTGACTACAAAAACACTATATGAAGGTGAAGAAATAACGAGGTTAGTATGGATTGCGCCAAGATGAAAAAAAGGCATGCTGGTTGGGCGACAGTCCCTGCGTTGATTATGCTTACTGCAATCACGTCAATAGTAGCTGCAATGGCAAATGTATCTTGGACAAATGTTCGAAGTGCAAAGTCAATGGTTGCGATTGGTAAAGCGCAATCGGCAGCAGAGTCAGGCTTATCGTTTGGAAGTGTCCGTTTACTTGATGTAGTTAATCGATACATCATTGAGCGAGGAGAAGTTGACAGTGAACTCGCAGAGAAGCTGTGGCGTGGAACTTGGACATCTTCGGAAGGCCAGATTACCGTCTTGCCACCATCGTACACCGTAAACACAATTTCTGGTAACGGGGTTGCTCATGCGTTGCAAGATGTTTATGGACAAGTTGATGCGCATTGGTTTGATAAAACTAACAGTGACTTTTATTTGCCTTTACTCGATGATAACTTTGTTTTAGAACTAAAGCCGATTGCATTGGGCAGCTCATCACAAAGTTTCTTTCGTTTAAAGTATGAGTTGGTGCAGGACGATACACGAATTCTTTTAACAAGTACAGGTGAGGCTGGCGGGGTGACAAGAACAATTTCGATGGCGTTTAATCTTGATAAACGAGTTGATTATGCACTTGTTGCAATGTCTCGAATTATGTTGGGACGTAATGTTATCGTCGAAGGTCCGATTGGTACAAGGTATGGCATAGGAAGTGATGAGTTAAATAGTGCATTTGGCACACCACTCGTGATGCGAAATGATTTTTATGGTCTCGACCCTTTAGGTTTAGATATTGACATTGCAACATTTGCATCGCTTATTCTTTCAAACGATGTCGATGGGGATAATCGATTACGTCCAAATCACGCTTCAGAAGGCATAGGTCTTGTCGGCACGTTTGTTGATTATGACAACGACCAATATGTCACAGAGATGGATTTATTTTTATCACGTTATGATAGTAATGGCGATATTTGCGTTGTGTTTGACCCTTTACAGGCTTCGCTTGCCGGACATACTGGTTTGGCACAAGAATTTTCTAGTGACATACAACTTGCAATGCTCATCGATCAAGCACGAAGTGACCGGAATAGAGATGGGGTTGTGGATTTTAAAGATAGGGAATTGGGTTGGGATGATGGAATAATCGATGCTAAAGATAAGTATTCTAAAATTGAAGGCGGCTTGGGATTTGCTGTTGATGTTTTGCAATGGGAATCAGCTACAGGTTCGCCATGGCAGGCGGGTGTAAATGGCACAATTAATCCAGAGTTTGGTTCAGCAGCAGAATTCACTCTTCCGGAAAGCGCACTTGTAGAACTCACAACAAGTATGTTCACAGGCGCGCAGACTTGGTTTAAGACAGAGTCAACAACAGGTGAACCGTTTGGCGATACTGTTTCCGGTCAAGTGTTAACAAATCTCACAAACGGAGGCTCATACACGCCACCATCGGAATCCACATGGGAAGGTGTCCCTTGGCAATCTGAAGGCGCGTACGATTGGTACTGTCGCGGAATATACAAAGACATGGTCTTTAGTAACGTGCGTATTCCTAAAGGCACGAATGCAGTATTTGAAAACTGCATGTTTATTGGTGTGACTTGGGTTGAAACAAACGAGTACGTTGAAGACCCAAATTGGAATTTCACTGGAGCGATGCAGCCCGCGTTGGGTGGTGGTTTTGAGTTGCAATTTGATGGTCTTACTTCAGAATCTAACGGCGAAACATTTGATAATACCCGTGAAGAATCCAACAATGTACGATTTCATGACTGCACTTTTTTGGGTTCTCTTGCTGGTGATGTGCCTTCTGAATTTACACATTGGCGTAATAAAATTCAGGTGACCGGTGAGTCTAGATTTTTTCTTGATCCAGATGACCCAGATTTATCAAATCAATCTGACGGCACAGTATTGCGAGCTGTGTTGCAATCAATTGACCCGTCAGACCGTGAGCAAATGGCAAGAAGTTCTGTTCTAATGCCAGGCTGGTCTATCGAGATTGGTTCGTTTCAGAATGATGAAACCGTGGGTATTAAGTTAGTAGGAACAATTATTGGCGGCTTACTTGACTTGCGTGGGGCCGTTGATGTGCATGGTTCGATTTTGTCTACGTACCGCCCTGTTGAAGGTGAAGGCCCATTGTTTTACGGAGGTGAAGCAGATGCATTTAATACAACCATTGGATATTTCGGACCAGAGGATGGCGATGCAGAAGGAGTTGACGAGGCTATGAAGCCATTTATGGGTTATGGAAGAGTTTCTCTACGTGCAAACCCAGGTGCACCAATGCCCGACGGTATCCCATGGCCAATAACTATTGTTCCAGACGGCAGTAGTTATCAGGAGGGCCTGTAATGAGGCGCGGATTTACTGTTGTTGAGTTGCTAATTGGTCTTGCAATTGCAGCAGTGTTATTGACAGCCTTATTCTCAGCACTGCAATCCTCTATTGCAGCGTATTCACGTTCTTCTGCGGATGGTGTAAATCGTCTTACGTCACGGTTGTTTATTGAACGTGTTGCTTTGCTGATCCGAACAGGGTCATCATTTGGTCCAATGCCAAGCGTGAGTACGATGGACGAAGTGAGTAGCCATTACCTGGAACTAACCACCAGCAATGGGCAGAATGTGGCCATAGTTTGGAATAGCGTTGATAAAACAATTGAAATGAATGTGGATGGCGTACTATCGACAGTGCTTGGTGGCGTGACGCAATTCGCTGGTGGTACACAAATAACACCGTTCCGTTTGCAATATGCAAAAGGTTCGATCTTGGAACGTGTAACAATAAATCTTGTGGTTGTTCCTGATTTAGAATATGTTACTTCGATGGATGAGAGCGGGGAGATCGTTCGCCTAACGGCTTCAATAATGCCTCGAGCGCAGTTATATTAATCGAGTCCAAGTTTTACCCGGTTAGACAATTTGTACGCGGTTAGCGAGTCAGTAGCTTCTGCAATCACTCGAGCAATCGGTTCAGTGTTACTTGGTCGGACATGCAGCCAACCCTCCTCAAAATCAATACGAAGCCCATCACTATCATCGAGTTTTGCATCTGAATACTCAGCTTTTAATCGGTCAATCTCCTTTTCAATTGCCTGTAGCCCACCTAAATCTTTTAAATCGATTGTTCGTTTAATCATTTCATAGGGTTTAACAGTCCGGATGATGGAGGAAAGAGAAGTTTTGCGTTTTGTCATTAAATCAAGTGTTAGTGCCATAGCCGCAAGACTATCGCGGACCCAGCAGACTTTTGGGAAGATAACACCGCCGTTGCCTTCGCCACCGATGACGCAGTCGTATTTTTTCATCATGCCAGCAACATTTGCTTCACCTACTGCTGAACGCCATATAGTAGAGTTTGATGCTGCAGCGATGTCATCAATCATTCTGCTAGTAGATAGGTTTGTCGCAGCAGAACTATTTGGATATTCTTCAAACCAACGCATCGCAGCGAGAACAAGTGTGTACTCTTCACCGAAATAAAAACCTGTTTCATCAACAATTGCAAGGCGGTCTGCATCTGGGTCTTGTGCAAATCCAACATCAGCATCAAATTTATCTACCATCAAAGAGAGTTCTTTGAGATTCTCTGCCTTAGGCTCAGGTGTGTGCGCGAATTCGCCAGTTGGATTTCCATTCAGATGCAAAACATCACAGCCTAAAAGCTCAAGTAGTTTGACTCCAGATTCACACCCAGCACCATTTATTGAATCAAGAACAACACGAAATTGTTTTTCGCGAATTGGCTGTGGGTCAATGACTCCAAGTAATTTGGCGATATGCGTGTCGTTGCCTTGTTTGTTTACTTCAAGTAAGCCGCCAGAGGTTTCTGGTAAGGCTATTTGATTATGAAAACGATCAATAATTTTACTTGCTTCTTCTTTGCTCGGAGCTAAACCATCGCCGTTAAGGCACTTCAAGCCATTCCAAGGTGTAGGGTTGTGCGAGGCAGTCACAATGATGCCTCCATCGGCACCTAATGTGTGAATCATGACACCTGCTGTGGGGGTTGCAATGACGCCAAGATCTGTGACTTTACACCCCGCGCGTACAAAGGCTTCTGAGACTGCGCTTTGTAGTGCTGGGCCGCTTGGCCGGCTATCGCGAGCAACACATAGGCAGGGCAATCGTCCAAGTTTTTCTTGAAGAAATGAAACAAATGCATCGGCAAATGTTTTTGCTACTTCTGTCGTCATCGTTTTTCCAACAATACCCCGTGCGCCTGAGACAGAAAGCATGAGTGGAGCGCTGCTTGTTTGTTCATTCATGGTGTGTAAGTTGCCTCGCAGTTTGGCGCTTCAGTAATGGTGATTGATGTTACTTGAACTTTTTCTTGCACTTTTTTTTCCAGTTCATCAAAAATATAACGTGCGATAATCTCAGCCGAAGGATTTTTGCCTTCAAGAGCATTGCAATTATTCAAATCGGCTCCTTCAAAGGGCCTGGTAATTTCATTTAGGTATTTCTCTATCCGTATAAAATCGATTAGGAGGCCATCACTGTCAAGCCTTTCGCCTTGAAGCGAGGCACGAACTTTCCAATTGTGTTGGTGTGGTTCTTCTGGAATTCCAGCAATTGTAACAGCGTGCGATGCTTCAAAAGTAGTCAAAACCTGTACATTATACATCTGTGGACTTCCACTCCTCATTCACAGTCCATGTGTAAGGGTCCGTAGAACAGTCAATATGCACAGCAAAGAAACCTCCTCGATGTTGCTTTACAAGGTCCCAAATAATTTGCCGATCGGTTAGGGGAATGTCCTTATTAACTACGTCATCAACATGCACCCACTCAAGTTTACCTTCATCAATATCCATAGTTTTGATTTCATGGTGCTGGACTGGTCGTTTGACTTCAAATAGAAAGATAAGCCAATGCGTCTGGTCTTTGTATGCAGATTCTGCGAGCATTCCAGAGAGACGAATATCTTTCGCCTGAACGATAACACCAGACTCTTCATGGATTTCTCGAATAGCGCATTCATGAGGGCTCTCACCGATAGCAGCTTCTAGCTTTCCTCCAATCGGCGAGTAATTTCCTTTGTTAGGCGCTTTTGCTCTATGTAAGAGAAGAAGATTATCCTCTTCATCATAGAGATAGCAGAGTACTGCAATCTTATACGGGAGATCAGTAATTGAATAGGACTGAGTCATTTTAACGCTTTCTCAATTTGTTGTTTCATTTCTTTGACAGAAGCTTGCATACCAATAAAAACGCTTCTACTAACGATTGAATGTCCAATATGCAATTCAGTGATTCCTTGTATTGACGCAATCCCTTTGACATTGTGGTGCGTTAAACCATGCCCAGCATTACATTGCATCCCCTTTTCAAGAATATAGCTTACAGCAACTTCTATTTTATCTCGTTCACGCAATACTTCAGCACAAGTAAGCGAAAAATCATTTCGAGCCACCGCTTCTGCATAGGGCCCAGTATGAATTTCGCACACTGTAAATCCACACTGCTGTGAAGCATTGATTTGTGATGGGTCTGCATCAATGAATGCGCTTGTTCTCATGCCAGCATTTGTGAGTTGTTCAACAAGTGGGCATAGAGTTATTCCTTCTTCCAAAACATCGAGACCGCCTTCAGTTGTGATTTCATTTCGACCTTCAGGAACAATCATCGCCATTTGTGGCTTTGATTGAAGGGCAAGTTCAATCATTTCAGGTGTTGCGGCGAGTTCGAGATTAAGTGGAACGGTAACAGATTCACGCAAGGCAAATAAATCTGTATCTTGCATATGGCGCCGATCTTCTCGAATATGGAGCGTAATACCATCGGCACCCCCAATGCATGCCGCTGTGGCGGCCTCAAGGGGGCAGGGCTCAAAGGTCTTTCGAGCTTCTCTTAGCGTTGCGACGTGGTCTATGTTGACACAAAGTTTCGGCATGAAAATGGTTCCAAAAGGGGCTTTCCAAGGAGTTATACCCTTTAGGTGGCGAGTATACTCCCACAGAGCCGATATGCCCACGTAAGAAAGCACGCAGATGTCAGAGTTTGATAGAAAGTTAGCCCAATTAAAAGCAGACTTGAATACTCAAGGCGCTCGGGTATCCGACCAGCTACTCCAGGCGGTTGAATCAAGCTTTGGCGACGATATTAGCACAGCAAACGAAGTCATTGCTGGCGATGCGGTTATCGACCGAGTAGATGTTGAAATCGAACGTGCTTGCATAGAGTTGCTCCGATTAGGTGCAAATGACGAACATAGTATTAGAAGTGTGCTAACGATTGTAAAAGTGAATAATGAACTTGAGCGCATTGCAGACTGCGCAGTCAGCGTAGCCCAATCTGCAACGACACAGAATAAAATCATCTCAACTGCGCCACCTACTTTTCGTGTTATGGCAAATAGCGTGATTGGCATGGTCCGCGATACAAATGCTGCCTTATCTGAGGCTAATACAGAAATGGCTATTCGGGTCCTTGCTTTTGATGACACTGTTAGTCGTTTCAGAAAAGAAATTGTACTTGATGCGCAACAACGAACTAGTAACGGCACACTTGTCCCGCTTGTTGCCTTTGAGATTCTTTCAGTTGCTCGATCGCTTGAGCGGATTGCTGATCATTGCACTAATATTTGTGAACAAGTGATTTACCTTGAAACGGGTAAGATTGTGCGCCATTCGCCAGAGGGCTGGTCTTCACCGGAAACCCCAGAGTTTTGAGTGAGTTACCAAGCGATTTGAGCAGGCGCATTGAGGAGCATGGGCAATCTCATCTGCTTCGGTTTTGGGATGAACTTACTGAAGCTAATCAGAGGAGTTTTTTAAACCAATTAGAGTCAATCGATTTTGGTTTGTTTGCATCGTTAAAAGATCAGTCAGCGAGTAAACCAATGGGGAGAATCGAACCCGCGCAAACTTGCGCTCCAGACGCTACCTGCAAATCAATTGGTGAAAAAATATTACGATCTGGCGAATTAGGTGTTCTTACACTTGCAGGCGGTCAAGGATCTCGGCTCGGTTGGAGTGGCCCAAAGGGAACGTTTCCTGCAACACCTGTCACAGGCAAATCCCTCTTTCAAGTAATTGCAGAGCAAATTGTCTTTGCGACAAAAAAATATGGCATGCCCATTCCTTGGTACATCATGACGAGTGAGGAAAATGATGCTTCGACGCGATCATTTTTACTCGATAATAATTGCTTTGGTTTAGATAGAACGGATATCTTTTTATTTAAGCAAGGAGAAGTTCCTGTAGTAGATAAAGAAGGCAAGATGCTTCTAGCTGAAAAGGGCAAAATAGCTGTGAGTCCTGATGGTAGCGGGGGTGTTCTGGGTGCTTTGCAGCAATCAGGGGCACTTGAAGAGATGGAATCGCGAGGTGTGCAATATCTTTCTTATTTGCAAATTGACAACCCACTTGTTCATGCTGTGGACCCTGTTTTTTTGGGTATGCATGTCAGCGGCGACTCTTCTCAAGAAGTAACAAGCAAGTTTGTAAAGAAAACAAATCCTAGCGAGCGAGTTGGAGTATTTTGTTCTGTAGATGGAAGGCTGCGTATTGTTGAATACAGCGAATTGCCCCCAGAAAAAGCAAAACAAACAGATGCAAATGGTGAATTAATCTTTCAAGCGGGTTCGATTGCCATTCATATTATGTCCCCAGAATTTTTAAAGAATACAGAGTGCGAATTACCCTGGCATCTTGCACATAAAAAGGTTTCATATATCGATATTGAAACGGGTGAACGTGTTGTGCCTGATACGCCGAATGCTTACAAATATGAGCGATTTGTTTTTGATATTCTTCCGTTGGCCCGCTGCTCAATCGTTGTGGAAACTTGCCGAGAAGAAGAATTTGCACCAATTAAAAATGCGACGGGTCAGGATTCAAAAGAGACTAGCCAAGCGATGCAGTTACGGCGGGCAATATGCTGGTTGGAAGCAAATGGTATTGAGGTAAATCCGAATGCCAGAGTCGAGATAAGCGCTCTAACCGCGAGTTGTTCTGAGGATTTGCAGGGTCTCAAAATGCCCACCTCAGTAGGAGAACATGATATTGTGGTGTTATAACGATGGAATCATGGATTGATCAACTGATAGGCGGCGTCAACCCCACAGTGGGGCCGTTCATCGTATGTGGGCTTTTGTTACTTTCTGGCATTGGGATTCCAATTAGTGAAGACATCATTATCATTCCTGCTGGAATGCTTGTACAACAAGGCGCATTACCCTTGCTGCCAACAGTGCTTGCAGCATATTTTGGAGTGGTTTGTGGAGACTTGCTATGGTTTATTGTGTGCTCAAAGTTAGGCCATAGGCTACTTCATAAAAAATGGTTCAAGCGCATGGTTCATCCAAAACGCATGTTGCAAGTAAAATATCAGTTTGACGTTCGCGGTATTTGGGTCATTATTCTTGCACGATTCATTCCAGCTAGTCGAACATCTACGATTGCTGTCGCGGGCATGATGCACATGAAGTTTTGGAAATTTGCTTCGGCAACTGCTGTTTGCTGTCTCTTGACAGCTCCAATGCAATTATTTGCAGGTTGGTGGATTGCAGATAGTATTGCATCAAAAAGTACTGTTGAACTGGTCGTCCGCCTGGTTGGACTAGCAATGGTGGTGGTTGCGTTTGCTTGGGGCTATAGATTGTGGTCAAAGCATCGAAAGTCTGGAAACAATATTCCCAGGGCCCAAATTTCATGGTTAAGCGATTTGCCCAAGAAAGAAAAAGAGTAGATAGAACGGAACGAATACGACTATAATAGTTGCATGAGAACAGTAATTACCGGCCAAATTGGTATGGATAAAAAGCCATATCTTGAACAAACAGCTCAATTAGCAGGTGAACGCGGTGGGAATATCGAAGTATTTAATGTTGGGCAAATGATGTATAGTGAGGGGCCAGATATCCGACCGGGTCGAATACTTGATTTGCCACTAAGCCGATTGCACTCACTCAGGCGCGCCGCGATTAAAGATATAGTCTCAGCAACTTCTCCCATTGATGAGCATCCTAATGTTGTTATGAATACGCATGCTACTTTTCGCTGGAGGCATGGATTATTTCCTGCCTTTGACTTCGATCAGTTGAAGGCATTTAAGCCAAATTTATTTATTTGTCTTGTTGATAATATCGAGGTTGTGCACGATCGTTTACATGCGGAACATGACATCGATGCAACGCTTAAGGATTGCATGGTTTGGCGCGAAGAAGAAATTCTCGCAACAGAATTAATGGCGCAAGCATGCGGTTGCAGCAATCAATTTTATGTGCTTAGCCGTGGGCGCCATCAAGATACTACAGAAACTTGCTACAAATTAATTTCGAGAAATAACCTGAAGAAGGTTTACCCTAGTTTTCCAATGAGCCATGTCGTTGATATGCCAGATATTTTGGAAGAAATCGACCAATTTAGAGCTGCGCTGGCTAAACATTTTATTACCTTCGATCCGGCAGATGTAGATGAAAAATTATTGCTTGACCGTGGAATTGATGCAGCGAAGGAAGGCAAAGATTGGATAGAAGTGGAGCCTCATGCATTTGGTGGGAAAAAAGAAAGCGAGCCAATGCGTGTGTCTGTTAGAGAAATTCTTGACATTGCTGGCGATATTGATGGGCAGATTTATATGCGCGATTTTCGCTTAATAGATCAGTCTGATATGATTGTTTCATTAGTGCCAGAGTTGCCCGGGGGTGTTCCAGGTCTATCCAGTGGTGTTGAGCGAGAGTTGCAACATGCCTGGGAGCATACGAAGGAGGTTTATGTTGTTTGGAAGCCAACTAAGCCACCATCACCATTTATTACTGAAACAGCGACAAAAATATTTTCCTCTGTCGAAGAAGCCTTAGAATATTTTTCAGAACAAGGGTATTTTGAAATGGCGAATTTGTTTGGGCATTAATTGAACGAAACCCATTCTAAACTTAAACCACAAGCCGGCAGAGTTTTGCCGGCTTTTTGTCTATCGCAAGATTTGATGACTTTTGGGATGTTTTCTGGACTAATATAGCCGCGGCCTACTTCGAGAAGAGTACCCGCAATAATTCGAACCATATTCCAGAGAAAACCAGATCCAGAAACATCAATTGAGATACGCCAATTCTCTAAGTCGGTTATGGAACATCCTGTAACTTTTCGAACCGTCGATTCGCGACCATGATTTAGTTTTGTGAATCCAGCAAAGTCATGTTCGCCAATAAAGTGAAGAGCAGCCTCTTGCATTTTTACAACGTCAAGTTTGTATGCCGTATGCGCCAAAAAACGCCTGTTAAAAAGTGGCTTGTTTAGTGGGTTGCTGCAACCATGCGCGAGTGAATATTTATATCCCTTTGAGGTGCAATCGTCGATGGGGTTAAAAGTAGTATTGGTTTCTTCGATTGACTTTACTTGTACATCGTCAGGTAACCATGAGTTAATACCCATGATAAGTTTTTCTGGTGGAATAACATTGTCGGTTGCAAAAGTAGCAACTTGTCCACGAGCGTGAACTCCAGAATCTGTTCTTGATGCTCCAATAAGTGTGATAGGTTCGCGTACTACTTTGGCCACCGCTTTTTCCATGGTTTCTTGTACGGTGCGCAATGAGGCCCTGCCAGGTCTGTGTTGGGTTTGCCAACCATGGAAATCAGTGCCATCGTAAGCAACAATCATTTTATAACGCATCTATATATTTTATAGTGAGTGTAACTAGAGTGCTCTTGCAGCACTCTAGTTACAATACCCACATGGCACAAATACTTATTGTCGGACCTCATCCTGATGACCAAGAATTGGGAATGGGTGGCACAATCGCTAAATTTGTTCACCAGGGGCATAATGTTTTGCTCCTTGATATGACTAGTGGCGAGCCAACCCCACATGGTACTCCAGAGCTCAGGGCAAAAGAAGCGGCGGCGGCTGCAGAGCTTCTTGGTGTTTCCAGAACAACAGTTAATTTGCCAAATCGGTATGTAGAGCACTCGATTGCAGCTCGCCATGCAGTTGCCTCAGTTATTCGTGAGCATAAAACAGATATTATTTTTACACCTTACTTTGAAGACGCGCACCCAGATCATATCGCGACAACAAAGATTGTCGAAGATGCGAGATTTGATGCCAAGCTCACGAAGATCGACTTGGCAGGTGAACCGATTTATCCAAAGTGGCTATTTTATTATTATTGTACGCACTTGCGAATTGTCCCCCAGCCAAGCTTCCTTATTGATACAACGGGGTATTCAACACAGAAGCGCCAAGCAATTGTTGCTTACGAGACGCAATTTGTTATACCTGAAGGCAACAGACGAATTGTCGATTGGATAGAGGCTCAAGATAAATATTTTGGTGGTCGGTTGCGTACAGAAACCGCTGAGCCATTTTATACTCGTGAACCAATTGGTCTTGCCGATTTAGATTCATTAACTACCAGTTGAACCAAAACCACCCGTCCCTCGATCAGTATCATTAAGCTCTTCTACTATGATGAAACTAGCTTGCACGACTGGTGCGATAATCATCTGCGCAATCCTCATATTTGGCTCAACTAGGAATGGTTTAGACCCCAAGTTAATAAGTGGAACTTTTACTTCGCCTCGATAATCCGCATCAATGGTTCCCGGCGAGTTTGGTAACGTCACACCAGACTTAGAAGCAAGGCCACTACGAGGCCGAACTTGAGCCTCAAAACCCTCTGGTAAAGCTATCGCAAAGCCAAGTGGAACCATTGCTATGCCAGAGGGTTCAATTACTACGTCTTGTTCAATTGCTGCGTATAAATCCATGCCAGCAGCTTGTGTCGATTCATAGCTTGGTATCGTCGCAAGTTGTGATAGCTGTTTGTATTTCACTTGAACGTGCTGCATGTGAACATTGTAATTTCAAGTCCGTATATGATGCGAGTAATGAACGAAGAAACCATACCAATTTGGGCAATTCACCGCCGACTCTACGAATGGATTCTTGGTTTTGCGGCTACTTCCATCGCTCCAGTTATTCTATTTTTCATTGCAATCATCGAAGCGTTCATGCCATTTGTCCCACCTGATGTTTTACTGATTCCGATGTGTGTTGAAAAGCGTGTTAAATCAGCATTTTTCGCAATTATCGCCATCGCTGGTAGCGTCCTCGGTGCGTTAGTAGGTTACTTTATTATTTCATCATTTATTGGGTCTGGCGCTGAATGGGTGCTTGGAGCAGAGCAAATTGAAATAGTTGTAAGTGAATTTAATAAACGCGGGAGTGCCTATGTTTTCATAGCTGCTCTTACACCAGTTCCGTTTTTCGCGCTTACAACTGCTGCAGGAATCGCAAAACTGCATCTCGGTGTTTTTATAACTGCGTGCATCATCGGGCGTTCACTTCGCTATGGACTTGAAGCGTTCATCACTTTCAAATTTGGGCAACAAGCCAAAATCTTCATTGATAAGTGGTTCAACACAATCACGATTGTGATGTGCGTGTTCGGCCTAGCAGTTTGGTATCTTTCGACGTTGCTTTAGCCACCCAGTGTAGACATCGTTTTCTCGGGTGGAGAAAAATTGTCTTGGCCCATTGAATGTCCCGCAGACTTTGCAAAACAAGCATTACGTAAAAACTGTTTCACAATATTGTCAGGCATGTCACTTCGGAGTAAATCTCGGACCGACCACTCATCATCGCTGAATAGGCATGGGCGAACTGTTCCATCAGAAAGTACTCGAAGTCGATTACAACCATGGCAAAATGACTGTGAGACTGATGCGATGAAACCAATTCGACCTTTGCTAGATGCGAATCGATAGTTCATTGATGTGCTAGATTTTTCATCCCCTTCTCGAACAAGTTCATATTCTTGTTCAATAACTCGCTTCATCTCTTGAGCGGTGACGACACTTTCTATAGACCATGATCGCTTGGAATCCAGTGCCATGAATTCAATAAAACGCATGTCAATCTCAAACTCTTGAGCGAATGCAGCAAAACTCAAGAGTTCATCATCATTGACGCCTTTCATAACAACTGCATTGACTTTGATTGGATTTAGATCTGCTTGTTTGGCTAATTCAATAGAGCGTAACACAGTATCAAGTGGTGTAAACGAACGTGTAATCAGCTCCTTTTTTTTTGAGTCAAGTGTATCCAAACTAATAGTTATTCGGTCAAGCCCACTTGCTTTCCAGCGTTCGCACCGTTCTTTAGTTAGTAGCGTTCCATTTGTTGTCAACGCAATATCTACAAAACCAATCTCGCCGACGCGCTCGATTAGTGAATCAAGTTCAGGGTATAGCGTTGGCTCGCCTCCGGTAATTCTTAGCTTAGTGACACCCAGTTCAAATGACAACGAGGCAAGTCGCACATATTCATCTATTGATAGCAGTGATTTTTTTGGAAGGTACTTGACATCTGGTTCCATGCAATAGACGCATCGAAAGTTGCAACGATCAGTAACAGAAAGTCGTAAATCAGTGATTACTCGGCCGTGAGAATCAATAAGTACATCTGCTACCTGGTTAGTTTGTGGTGGGGCAGGTTGGGTAATGGGAAGTCGCATTACACGACCTGTGTTCCAGAATTGACAACCAGTGACTTAAACAGATTAGTAAGTTTCTTAGTCATCCTTCCAATTTCGCGATTGCCTATGTTGCGTCCATCCACAGAGGTCACGCATGCAAGTTCGCCCATCGTTCCAGTGCAAAAACATTCGTCTGCACGATAGAGTTCCGCTTGACTACAATCCTTTATTTCGATTGAAATGCTATGTTCCTGACAGAGATCAATTACAGTCTGCCGCGTGATGCCTTCAGGACATGCAATAGTTCGTGATGTGTAAACGACATCATTTTTTACAAAGAACAAGTGTGTAGCATTTGTTTCAGCAATAAATCCGCGAGAGTCAAGCATAAGTGCGTCGTCTGCACCCGAAGCATTTGCTTCTATCTTCGCCATTATGGATTGAATTAAATTGCAGTGATGAATCTTTGGATCCATTGTGTCTGGACTGAACCTCCGAATCGATGACGTCACTAGTGATAGGCCAGAGGTTTCATACACTGGCTCTTTAAACTCAGCCAGCACAATTAGGGTGTTTCCATTTTGATTTAATCTAGGATCCATGCCGCTTGTAATTTTCACTCCTCGACTTAAAGTCAAACGAATATGAACGCCATTGTGCATTTTATTTGCTTGCAGTGTTTTTGCAATCTCTTCTATGAGAGATTCATTCGTTGGGATATTTTGGAACGCCATCGCTTGCGCAGAGTGGCGAAGTCGATCCAGATGCTCCTTTAGTTTAAAAATCTTTCCGTTGTAAAGGCGCAGCCCCTCCCAAACACCATCGCCGCCTTGCACGGCAGAGTCAAATGGCGAAATGCCGGCCTCATCTCGGTGAATCAGTTCGCCATTTATGTTGATGAGGAGATTTTTATTGCGTTCATTAAATGTTTGTAGCATTAGTTTTCTCTAACTTCTCTTTGAATAGCACAGTGTACATTTCTTCGCATTCTAAGCAAAGTCCTTCTAAATGAGTCGGAACGACTTCTTTTTTTGGCCCCCACGGTGCAAAACGTGTGGACGTTTTGACAGATCTGTACCAATGCTTCGCCCATACACCGTCACTATCACGCTCGCCTGCGGGCCAACTGAGCATCGACTCCTCAAATTTAATTCGAAGTCGACTACATACTAACGAAAGCATTTGCCTTGGACTTTGCAAGATATCTTTGCTATCGAGGATGAGCGGAATTTTTCCTTTTGCCTTGAGGTAATTAAAAAGTTCAAGTTGTTGTGGAAGTCCAGTATCTTCAAGTCTTGGTTGAGGTATATGTTTCATTAAACTCGTAAGCATCTCGCGAGGATTTCGAATCAAAAAGATGTGTTCAACTTCGCGGAGCCAATCTCTAGAAATATTTGGCAATAAGTGGTGCGCCATATGCTTTTGATAGAACACAGGGGAATCACATGGACCAATTAAATGTTCAATGACAGATTCCCACTTGTTCTCGTGATGCAATAGTACATCGTCTCTTCCTGGATGGTGAAGGCCAGTTGCTTTTAGATAGTGGGCATACAATGGCTCGTCTATGACGCATGTGTCAGTTCGATTTTCCCACGATCGCATCATTGCAGTTGATATGTTACGAGGTCCAGACCAAGCAGCAATTCGAAGAGTTCCCATTCCTTAATGATACTCTCGGTTTAAGAAATTTCATCAAAGAGCGGTGATAAGCCGATCCTTAATCTGCTTTTTTCTTATCAATGGTCAGCCCGGTCGTGTTGTCGTGTATTTTTCTGAGCATGTGGTTGATATCAATGTCCATTAGTTCAAGCGCAGCTTTCCCTCGCTTAGTCAAGTCAGCAACCGACCATGCAGGATCCCAAACAAGTTCAACACGAACACTTGTGAGGCCAGCGATCTTTGAAACTTCTTCAAATACTTGGCTTGGCATTAAGTCTGCAACGGGGCAGTTTGGTGTTGTGAGCGTCATGTTAATGTGAACGGTGTCATCATCGACATCTATTTTTCGAATAAGACCTAAGTCATAAATATTGATAGGCAGTTCAGGGTCTTTAACTTTTTTTATGGCATTGATGATCGCTTCATTTAAACTATTCATTCGGTGGTGACCTCCGTTGAACCATCGAGTGCTGCAATGATGGTGTGCCACGCAAGTGTCGCGCACTTAACCCGCATGGGAAACTCGCGAACGCCTGAAAATACAGCAAGTTTTTTTGGAACTTCTGGATTTCCTTCACCCGTAACGAGTTGATGGAATCCTTCGAATAGATTTTTTGCATCATTTACGCTCTTTCCCGCTAGTACTTCTGCCATTAAGTCTGCAGAAGCGATAGATATAGCGCACCCTTCTCCATCAAACTTTACATTAACAATCGAATCTCCCTTTTTGTTAATGGTTATAACGAGTTTGTCGCCGCATAATGGATTGTTCCCGGTGCCGATGCAAGAGCATGGCTCTGCCTTTCCGCGGTGGCGTGGGTTCTTCGCATGATCTGTGACCATTTCTAAATAAAGTTCACGTAAATCGCTCATTATCCGAGTATTGTAATCGCTTTTTGAATTGCAGTCGCAAGTTTGTCAATGTCTGTAGTGGAGTTATAAATGGAGAACGAAGCTCTGCAAGTGGCGTTTAATCCTAAGCGATGTATGAGGGGCTCAGCGCAGTGATTTCCTGTTCGAATCGCAACGCCTTCATGGTCGCAAATCGTGCCTACGTCATGTGGATGGACACCATCAACCGTAAAGGAAATAATTGCGCACTTTTCTGAGGCAGTTCCAACAAGTCTCACCCCTTCAATATTTTTCAAAACCTTGGTTCCATAGACAAGTAGTTCATGCTCAAGAGTGTATATAGAGTCGTAACCAAGTTCATTGATGAAATCAACAGCAGCTCCAAGCCCTATCGCACCTGCGATGTTAGGTGTGCCTGCCTCAAACTTAAAGGGCACTTTGTTCCATGTCGTTTCTTCAAAAGAAACGGATAAAATCATATCGCCTCCACCCTGATAGGGTTCCATATCAGAAAGTAACTGATGCGTTCCATACAAACATCCAATACCCGTTGGTCCAAACATTTTATGACCCGAAGTTGCATAAAAATCGCAACCGATTTCTTGCACGTCAACTTTCATGTGTCCCGTTGCTTGTGCACCATCAATAACTGTGACTGCACCAGCATTTTTAGCAAGCAAACAGAGTTCTTGCGCAGGATTTACTGTACCAATCGCATTCGAAACATGTGTAAAGGATGCAATCGCTGTGTTTTCTCCAAGTAACTCTTTGAACGAATCGATATTGAGGGAACCGTCATCATGAATCTTCGCAACTTTCAATGAGGCACCAGTTTGTTCGCAAAGTAGTTGCCAAGGCACTATGTTTGAGTGGTGCTCCATCTCAGTAATGAGAATTTCATCGCCATCACTCAGTCTTGGCCTCCCGTAACTTTGAGCAATCAAGTTAATCGCTTCAGTTGCACCACGGACAAATATAATATTATCTGAAGAGGCTGCGCCTAAAAGCGAAGCAATTTTGCCTCTAGCGCCTTCATAATCTTTTGTTGCACGCATTGAAAGTTGATGCACGCCACGGTGAATGTTTGCGTTATCGCTCTTGTAATAGTGATTGACTGCGTCAATTACGCATTCTGGTTTTTGCGTCGTTGCCGCTGAATCGAGGTAGACAAGAGGATTTTCGCCAACAGATTGGTGGAGGGCAGGAAATGCATCTGCAATTTGCGATATTTGCCTCATTTACAGTGTCCTGATGAAATCGCCACCAGGCATGTTGGAAAGCAATTCATCTGTGAGCGCTCTCCGAAATTCATCATCTGCAAGGTCTTCTAAACTTTCATTTAAGAAGGCATACATTAGAAGCGTTTCTGCCGAGTCTCCAGGGATGCCACGTGAACGAAGATAGAGCTTCGCTTCTTCATCTATTTCGCCAGTAGTTGCGCCGTGCGTACAAGCAACATCATCGTTATAAATCTCAAGTTGGGGTCTTGAAATTGCATTCGCATTATCCGATAAAACGATATTTTGATTCGTTTGCATGGCATCGGTTTCAACTGCGCCTTCTCTTACAAAGATTCGACCAGTAAAAACACTCTTAGCATTTCCGTCAAGGATGCCCTTGTAAAACTCGCGACTGTTACATCTTGGTTTGTTATGCTCAATTCTCAAATGATTGTCAACATGTTGATTTTCGCCAAGCATATACATGCCATCAAAGTTAGACTCAATCTCTTCTCCATCTAAATAAGCAAATACTTCATGCCGTGAACATTTTCCGGCAAGGGTAATAGTGTGCGTTTGAACATTACTAGAATGATCTTGGCTTACGTGTAGTTGGCCGAGTTGATAGGCAGTTTTAGAACCACGAATAGCGCGGACGAGCGTTACTTTTGCATTCTTGTCAGCGATAATTTCGGTAAGTGGCATAAAGAGATGTGTTTCATCATCAAGGCAAACGTGAGTTTCGGCTACTGAAACTTCCTCGCTATCACCTGCATGAATCAGAACCCGCCCACTTGCAGCTGTGGGACAGTCGCCTGAAACAATTTGCAAAATATGAATCGTTTTTTCACCTGTATTCTCAATTAGTACTGTGTCACAATCAAGCGTCGGGATCTCGCTATTCCCTCGGGATAAAACCGAACCTTCAAGCTGGTGGCGCGCATTAATTGTCATGCCGTCGCATAATCGCGATGCACTTTCATTTAATTTCCCATTTACCAAAACTATCAATGGATTGGCGGGTGCAATGTCGTATTCACGAATGAGCGATTCGTCTACAAGCACAGCTTCAAATGCAAATTCAGTCTTTGCAAGTAATGACACATTAGTGTACATCCACGCCTCACTCTTGTGAAGTTTTTCAAAACATGTTTTGTTGAACGTCGTCGTAGTCATTCGCAACAGCATCCAGATTCGCAATTTTCAAATGCAGCGTAACCGCCAGCTTCAAGTTCAAGAGCAAGATCCTTCTCACCACTCTTAATAATTTTGCCGTCGATTAATACGTGCACAAAATCTGGAACGATGTGGTCGAGCAGGCGCTGGTAGTGTGTAATCACAAGAAAACCCCGGCCTTCAGAACGTAGTTTGTTTACGCCTTCTGAAACAATCTTTAATGCATCAATGTCAAGACCGGAATCGGTTTCATCAAGTACACAAAGTTTCGGATCGAGCATTGCCATTTGAAAAATCTCGGCACGTTTCTTTTCACCGCCAGAGAAGCCTTCGTTAACGCCTCTATCGAGAAGGTCCGTTTTTAAACTTACTGAAGTAGCTTTTTCTTCAACAAGATCTAGGAAATCCATCGCATCAAGTTCATCTTCGCCCCTGTATTTCCGCATAGCATTGACTGCGGCTTTCAAGAAGAACTTCGTTGATACGCCTGGAATTTCAACGGGGTATTGGAAAGCAAGGAAAACACCCGCGCATGCGCGTTGGTCTGCATCGAGTTCAGTAAGGTCCTGACCCATGAAATACATCTCGCCTTCGGTGACTTCGTATGCCTCATGTCCTGCAAGCACGCACGCAAGTGTACTTTTTCCAGAACCATTTGGTCCCATGATAGAGTGCACTTCCCCCTCGTTGACAGTTAAAGAAACGCCTTTGAGAATTTCGTTGCCTTCAACTGATGCGTGTAAGTTTTTGATTTCAAGTAACGGTGTTGTCATTGTTTTGCCTTTATCCTACGCTTGCTTCCAAGCTAACTTCAAGAAGTCGCCGAGCTTCGACGGCAAACTCCATTGGTAGTTCCCTAAATACTTCCTTGCAGAAACCATTTACAATCATATTGATGGAATCTTCGGTTGAGATGCCTCGTTGATTACAATAAAAGAGCTGGTCTTCACCAATCTTGGATGTCGAGGCTTCGTGTTCTGCTTTTGCTGTTTTGTTCAGCACTTCAATGTATGGGAATGTATGCGCACCGCTTTCATCACCCATGAGCATTGAGTCGCACTGTGTATAGTTCCGAGCGTTTTCCGCACCTTTTTGCATTCGGACTAGACCTCGGTAAATGTTTTGTCCGTGACCAGCACTGATGCCTTTACTCACAATTGTAGATTTGGTGTTCTTGCCAATGTGAATCATCTTTGTACCGGTATCTGCTTGCTGGTAGTTGTTTGTTAGTGCAACAGAGTAAAACTCACCAACGGAGTCATCTCCAAGAAGAATGCATGATGGATATTTCCAAGTAACTGCTGAACCTGTTTCAACTTGTGTCCATGTGATACGTGAGTTATTTCCTTGGCACTTTCCGCGTTTAGTCACGAAGTTGTAAATGCCGCCCACGCCATTTTCATCACCAGGGTACCAGTTCTGAACAGTGGAATATTTAATATCGGCATTATCTAGTACGATTAGTTCAACGACCGCAGCGTGCAGTTGATTTTCATCACGCATTGGTGCGGTGCACCCTTCTAAGTATGAAACGCTTGCACCCTCTTCGGCAATGATGAGGGTACGTTCAAACTGGCCGGTTGATTTTGCATTAATGCGGAAGTATGTCGAAAGGTCCATCGGACACTTTACGCCTTTAGGTATATAGACAAACGACCCATCGGTGAAGACGGCGCTATTTAACGTTGCGTAGTAATTGTCAGAGTAGGGGACGATTGTACCCAAATATTTTTTAACAAGATCAGGATGTTCTTTTACAGCTTCTGAAATTGGGCAGAAGATAATACCAAGTTCAGCAAGTTTATCTTGGAATGTTGTACCAACTGAAACCGAGTCAAATACGGCATCGACCGCAACCCCAGCGAGGGCGGCACGTTCATGGAGTGGAATACCAAGTTTTTCATATGTTTCTAAAAGTTTTGGATCTACTTCATCGAGTGATTTTGGAGCATCTTCAAGCGATTTAGGAGCCGAGTAAAAAATGATTTCATCGTAGTTCGGCTTTTCGTAGTTGAGGTGCGCCCACTCTGGCTCTTCCATTTTAAGCCAATATCGGTATGCTTTTAATCGCCACTCTAGAAGCCACTCTGGTTCATCTTTTTTTGCTGAAATGAATGCAATGGTGGATTCATCTAATCCGGGTGGTGCGGAGTCTGCTTCAATGTCAGTGACAAAACCCCACTTGTACTTTTCATTGAATGTTTCCCTTAGAAGTTCAGTGTCTTCTGCAGCGGTGTTTGAAGAACTTAATAGTGTGCCACTATCAGGCATGTCTTTTAGTAGTTCAACTTCTTCAGTTCTTTTTTTAGAGTTATTTGCCATTTTTTCTTCTTAAGCACGTGTTCGTATTAATTGCATTAGGACAGGTATTATATCAAAAAAATCTACCTAATAAACGTGTTACTCTTGAGTCTTTTTCGTTCGTAGCGGATCTTTTATTATTGTAGGCAGTGAGGAATCAAAAATGGCATTCAAGATTTTTATTAAGGCATAGAACGAAGCAAGCGGTATTAAAATGATTTGAATAATTGTTTGTGCGACATACAATTTACTTAATTCAAGTAGCGGCAAAGTTATTTTGAAAGCTTCTTTGCCAAATAACAAGATCAAATCAATGATTTTGGAAATATACGAAAATGTAAATACAACGTAAGCGCCTACAAAATTAAATGAACCCCAGAACCCATCGTAAATTTCATCACTCCATTTTGGCATGTCTTCATAAATTTCGATTGCCCTAAGGGCATTGATATTTGGTTTGAGCTTACTCTCTGCAGATTCAATCCGACTGTCGAAAAATGATTCTTGTATTGATTCATTAAGAGTGGCGGAAACGGGTAAAAATAATCGACCAACAAGAACGACCACGATAATTTGTAAGGCAACTTGTGAGATTCGATTTGTAATTGGATGCGGAATCCAAGCCAATAAGGCAATAAGGAGTAAGCAATACGCAAGAATTAGTGGCGCTAATCTAAACGAAATTTCGTAGAAGGTTTTTTGTGTAGCAAGAGATGTGAGCGCTGTCACAAGAATGTCAGCAAGCCGTTCGGTCATATCATCGATTGGATCTAGTATTTCGCCAATTGGGATAGCAATTCCAACGCCAAATGGAGTCAGTTCAATGCTTGCATCTTTACCTACTGATACGACCCTATTAACAACTCTGCAAGTCGTATAAACGCTTGCGGTGAGCAAAACTGATTCTGTGAAATAATCATCTGCGAAAGTATCCACAACCGGTATGCGAGGCGCAGGGAATAAAAGAAGCGCCATTGCACTTAGGAGTGAAATAATTGATAAGGTTTGTTTTTGGTGCGTTTTACACCACAGGTAGGTATTAGAAACTCTTTTCATAAGATTATATTAACGCTTCGTGGCGGGCATAATGCCGTCGCAGTTGATTTCGCGTGTTTTCACTTCTTGCATGCCATAGTATTCAACAATTGGCTCTGAAGTGAGCCACATTTTCAAGGCACTTTGTTCGGTCTACAAAAAGTGGTAAAGCAGTTTTTAACACAAATTCAGACAAGCATTAATTTGTTTTAATGCAATGGAGCCGGGGAGAATCGAACTCCCGTCCCGATACAGTCAACAATACACGTCTACGTAAATAGTCAAGTGTTCAATCTCGGTACTGTGTCACTACACTTAACAAACTGACACGTACCACCGCAAACAAAGTGTCTTATTCCGTGGCGGCTTGCGAGCGCCTTGGAACCAGCCCGATTTTTGCACACCGCGCTCTATCGGACGTCCAGAGCGATGTGTCGCAGGTTATGCTGCGAGTGCGTAGTTAGCGTTGCCAACTAAAAATTGTGCATCCTTTTTACGTGGCAAGGATGCTCCACGTTACGCAATATATTGCCTTCCCTGTCCGGTCGAAACCAGGTCGGCCCCTAAGATTTCAAAGAGCTAAAAACCATTATACGAAAAATTTTCGCAAAAGCAAAATGTGCGATTATTAATTATTGTTTGTAGTTATTCACTGCAGGTACAATTGCATTCAAGATACGTTGTAGTACTTCTACTTGAGTACCAAGCGCATCAATATCTGTAACCATGCTATTGTCATAGCAAGCAAGTACTGGAGCAGTTTGTTCCCTGTAGACTTCGAAACGTCTTCTAATAACAGATTCATCTGCATCATCTGGTCTACCTTGTTCGGTTGCTCGCTTTTGCATTCGACCTACCATCTCATCAATATCTTTACAGACAAGATGGATAATCATAAATGGGTCAATGTGATCTTCCATCATCTCTGCCTGTGGTTCGCTTCGAGGTATACCATCAAGGAGGAGGATATCTTGACCTTGTTTATACATCGCTTTTGCGATCAGTTGTTGAACATGCTGTTGCCAGAGTCGAACAGTGAGAAAATCTGGAACTAGGAGCCCCTGTGAGGCATAGCGAGCAAACTCCATCCCTATCTCAGATTCTTTATCTAGAGCTCTGAACATATCTCCGGTTGCAAGATGGAAGAATCCTGGGATAGACCCTAAAATCTTTCCTTGCGTACCTTTCCCTACACCAGGAGGGCCAATCAGCAAAATGGAGGGGTAATTTGTTGCCATGGTAGTTTGTGAAATGAGGAACTCGCGGATGATAGCCCATATTAAGAAAGCGTTCACAGATTCTTCTGGACTCGACTAAATTGACGTTAGTATGTGCTGATGCATGGACTCTTACGGCGATGGGATGTGCCCCCACCATCAAAACCAGAATTAGGATTGCGGGATCGAATCCTTGATGCTCGAGAGGTGTCAGGTGCGAAAGAAATTGCAGATTTTCTTGATCCAAAGTTGAAACTACTTGAAGATCCAAAGGATCTGCCTGGCGCATCTGAAGCCGCCAAATTGCTTGCAGAGTCTATCCGAGAAGGTAAGAAGGTTCTTATTTTTGGCGATTACGATGCAGACGGCATTACAGCTTCTGCAGTTCTTTACCACATTATTAGAGTCGCGACGGGCCAAGAGGGGCCTTCTATTTACATACCGGATCGTTTTGATGAGGGCTACGGTATTCAGGTTGCAGCCATTGAAAAATTTGCTGATCAAGGGATTGACCTTGTTGTATCTGTAGATTGTGGGATTACGGCAATCGATGCAGCAAATAGAGCGAAAGAACTCGGTATTCAACTAATTGTGACGGATCATCACAAGCCAATTAAGGATGGAACTCTGCCTGATTGCGCAGCCATAGTTCATCCTGGGCTAATTGAAAAACCGTCTACGCTCTTTGCAGGAGTTGGCGTTGCCTATCAGTTGGCTTGGGCATTTGCTAGGGCTTGGTCTGGCGCTGAGTCAGTTACTCAAGAACTCAGCAAGGAATTGCTTGCGCTTCTTCCACTTGTTGCCATTGGGACAGTTGCAGATATGGTCCCACTTGTGGGGGGTAATCGGATTATCACTCGGTGGGGCTTGCAGCTCTTGCCATCCACTGAATATCCAGGTCTTCGCGCAATTATGGCTGAACTGGATACGCCAACTAAAAAGCTTAACGCTGCGCATATAAGTTTTGGTATTGCGCCATTGCTTAATGCTGCAGGGCGTCTTTCTGGTGCAGCGAAAGCTGTTGATCTACTTACGCATCTTGAGGGGACAGTTGCAAAGGGAGCAGCAAGTGAATTAGTGAAAGTAAACAAGAGACGGCAGGTGATTCAAAAATCAATTATTGAGGAAGCACTTAAACAAATTGAAACTCAGCAACTCAGTGAACAGCCTATTATCATTTTGAGCAATGATGAATGGCAACGAGGAGTAGTAGGGGTTGCTGCAGGAAAGTGCATCGAATCACACTACAGGCCGACAATATTACTTTCAGGCGATGGGGATGAACTCGTTGGTTCAGCACGTAGTATTAAAGGCTTCTCTATCTTTGATGCACTCTGCGCCTGTGATGAGCATCTGATTAAATTTGGCGGTCATGATATGGCTGCTGGCTTAACATTGAAGCGTCGCTCCTTCGCAGGCTTTGTTGCGGCAATGACCGAGTATGCTGCAGAGAATATTGAGCCAGATCAACTTATACAATCAGTTATGCCAGATGTTATTGCAGAAATACACGAAGTTACGAATACGGTTGCTGTAGAAATTGAAAAAATGGGGCCTTTTGGTATTGCTAACCGTGCGCCAGTTTTGCAAATTATGAATGTGCAACTTAACGATGTCAAGGTTATGGGTGGTGGTGGCACTCATTTGTCGTTTAAGATTGGTCCGCAACGTATTCGATGCGTCTGGTGGAATCAAGGCGCACATATTGAAAAGTTGAGTAATGGTACACGCGCTAACGTAATTGGGAAGCTAAAAGTAAATGAGTTTAGAGGTCGACGCACGGCTGAACTTGACATTATTGATGCTCAACTACCAGGCGCTTAACTCTCCTACAATTGGTTCTACAAGATCTTTGAGTGTTACTATCCCTAATGGTTGTTTCCCAGAATGTGCAACAACCCCGATAGATTTACCGCTTTCACGAAGCTGATGCAACGCGTCCTGCACTTTTGTATCTGGTGAAATGTTGAGTGGCTCAAGCAATAAGATGTTTGTTGGCATCTCTGGCTCAAGCAGCGCGCGTAAAACAGGAAGTATGCCTTCCACTCTACCATTGCGGTTAAGTACAGGGATCCTTGTGTATTTGGTTCCACATAAGGTCTTTGCTCTTCGCTGCAGCGACATAGTTTCGTCAATGCATGAAACTCTTGCCCATGGCGTCATTTTACTTTTCACTGTAAGCGACTGCATAGTGAGAACACGATCCGCAAGTGTAATTTGTTCATCACTTAACACGCCGCCATCAAGGCCTTCTTTAAAGAGTAGCCCAAAGCGTCTACGTGGCGTTGGCTCTAGTGTTGATTCTTTGCCCAAAATAGTTTGCGCGATTCTTCCAATTGTAGAAACAACTGGGACAATGCCGGTCCATCGAAGTACTTGATCCGAGATGCTCAAAGTAGTACTGCATCGATAAGTCCAAGAGTCGGTACGCGTACGAAATAAGTCTTTTGGTAATACCTCGCCAAAAATAAATAAGAGCGGGATCATCACGAGTGCATTTAAGAGAATAGAGATCCAAGGCCCGAGTGATGCTTCCTCAAGCAATCGGGCCGCGCCATAGCTAGCAACATAATTTGCGACGTTGTTGCAAATTAATAAAACAGCAAGCATTCTTGTTGGATTTTCAATTAATCTTTGCAGACGTTTTGCAGAACGTTGTTTCGAAGTTGCGCGTACATGCAATCGAATTTGGTTGATTGTGTAGAGCCCAGTCTCAAGGCCAGAATATATCGCGCTCAGTGCAATACCAACAAGTAAAATCGTAATGGCAATAGGGATATCAGCCATGATATTTATCCGAATTTCCTATAGCGACGATGACTTTTGAGACTTGATATTCTTTCATGGAATCAACCGCAATTGAGATATTTCCAAGTAATATGCTGTCACCAACTCTTGGGATTCTGCCAAGCTTGGCAGCAATAAGTCCGCCCATTGTTGCCGCTGGACAGTTTTCTATCAAGAGACCAGTTGCAGCAGCCCATGATCGCACACCTGTATTTGCATCAATTAACCACTGGTCGTTTTGAAGTTGTTTTGGTTCCTCAATTTGCATATTAGGGTTGTCGCCAATTTCACCGATTAATTCTTCCAGAACATCTTCGAGCGTTACAAGCCCAGCTGTACCGCCAAATTCATCAACAACAATTGCAAGGCGTGTTTTTGTTTCACGGAATCGGTTGAGTAATTGATCGAGTGTAGCAACTTGAGGTATGAATTGAGGCTTAGTCATACTTGTTTGCATTAGTGACGTGCCTAGGGCAAGTCGTTGTAAGTATCGTTTTGTGTGCAACATACCTATAATTTCATCTAGGTTCTCTCGATAGATGGGAAGTTGCGTCAAGTTCGTTTCAGCGATAATCATTTTAATATCGTTTTCTAATGCTGTTGTAGGAGCGGCAACCATTTTAACGCGAGGTGTCATTACTTCGCGGACACGAATTCTACTTAACTCAACAACCTCAAATAATGTTTGCTGTTCAGTTTGATTGATCACACCTTCTTTGGAGGAAAGAGCAACAAGTGTTGCAAGTTCTTCAGCATTTAAAGGTTCTGGTGCTTTGCCTCCAATTAGTCTTGATAGTGGCTTAATAATCAAAACATCTACAAGAGAACGAAAAGGGGTAATAGTTCTATGAAGTAGCTTCAATGCCGGGGAAAGTAGCGATGCTGTTCCGATTGGCCTCGCTGCCGCAGTCATTTTTGGCAGTACTTCTCCAAAAATGATAATTGCAAAAAGAGTGCCGACCGCAACTGCAATTTCAATTCCAATATTGCCTTTCAAATTTAAGATGAGCACTGAACCTACAATGAAATACAGTACGTTCGCAGTCATATTGCCAATCAGAATAGTAATTAATACATTACGACGATGCTTAACAAGATACAGCGCAGCATTTGCAGGGGGAGTTTTGCGTTGTCTGAGTTCCACAATTTGTGCTTGCGAAAGTCGAAAGAAAGCGGTTTCGCTAGAACTAAAGAAAGCGCTTAGACATAACAAGGGCAGTAATGAAATCAGCAAAGCGATATCAATACTCGACCATTCAGATTGTGCAAGATAATTACTCATTGTTGTGTGGCCATTTCGCAGACAGAACGTTCAACTCGCTCCATAAACGTTTTGGAGGAATCGTCCTCTTGGAAGTGTACAGGTTTCCCGAATGAAACCAAGACTTTTCCGGGCTTTGGAATGTAGGTGGCTTCTGGAAGTACGTTTAAGCCACCTTCTACGCAAACCGGTACAACAGGTCGTCCACTTTTTTTTGCAAGTATCGCAAGTCCGCCTTTAAAAGAACCAATCTTGCCTGTTCGGCTTCGGGTTCCCTCAGGATAGATTACTATGGACCAATTTCTCTCTAAAAGTGATTGCATCGTTCTAATTGAAGATAAGGGTGACTTTATTCGTTCAATTCCAAAAGCATGCCAAATCGATGCAACCAGTAACTGAATAAGCCTTTTTTTTATAGAAGTTCCAGTCGCATCAGCAAAATGATCGAATGCTGCCGCTACCGCGGTTCTGTCACGAATCTTTTTTGGAAGAACATCAAGGATGACATGCGTGTCAATGTGACTTTGGTGATTTGAAGCAAAGAGCACAGGCGTATTAATGATGTCCAATGATGCGCTGTTCTTGGACTCCCATTTTACTCTTCGAATCCACTTTATAAATTTCAAGGCAGTTAATAGAACGCAACGACAAACATATACCGAAGGGCGTTTAAATTGGCTTAAAATTTCGTCCGCGTTTGGCGGCGTTTTACTCGTTTTGGCTTCTAGGAATTTCATTGGCATGTGCGAGTACTTTTTCAAATGCTGCTGCATACTGGTCAAGCAATTCAATATCTGCTGAAGGGAAAGCTGGTAATTTTAACAAGGAACCATTGCCTTGCGCCGTGTTTGGCAAATCCTCAGGGTCATACAAGTGAATTGGGTTTTCGGTAGTTGCTGGGAGGCGTGCAATTTTAGACCATACATGATTTGTAAAAACAGGTTGTTGGTGAAGAAGAGGGTAGCGGGGAGCGTCAACTAGTGCGCCTTCTGCCTGAAGAGCTTTAGCGAAATCTTTAATTGGTAGTCCTGTTTTGGTTTCGTCGTAGCGAACAAGAAATTCGAAATACACTCGTTCGACACCATTTGGTGACAAAAAAGTTTCAATACCAAGAGCTTGGAGTTTGTTAGAGAGATATACACAATTTTTATTGCGCCTCTCATTGCGTTCATCCATTTTGGAAAGTTGCGACAGCGCAAGCGCTGCTGAAATTGGTGCAATTCTAAATTTAAAACCAAAGCCAGTAGCGGCAAAGTATTTATTTTTTGATTCCAGCCCTAGCAGACGTTCGTAATGTCCAATTCGTAGTGCGGATTCAAATATTTCTTTATCGTCGCAAAGTAGCACGCCGCCTTCACCAGAGGGGCATAGTTTGTTACCTTGCATGCTAAACACACTGACATCACCAAAAGATCCAATTGGTTTCCCGTGGTATGTTGCACCATGAGCGTGTGAAGCATCTTCGAGTATTTTAAGATTGTGTTTTTTAGCTATTTTAATTATGGCATCTAATTTAGAAGGCATGCCGAATAAGTGAACTACAACAATCGCTTTAGTTTTATCTGTGATTTTACGTTCAATATCTTCGGGGTCTAGGCCCAGACAATCCGGTTCAATTTCTACAAAAACTGGAACACCCCCACAATGCAGTATGGGCATTACGCTGGACCACCAAGTTGCAGAGGGGACGATGACTTCATCATATGGTTGAATGCCCATGGCATGCAAGCCAGCAAGAATGGCAGAGGTCCCATTGTTATGCGTTAGTGCGAACCGCCGCCCCGTACGCGTTTGGTATGCTTCCTCAAGCTGGTCAACAACAGGGTGAAGGGAGATATTGCCACTTCTTAAAACATCGAGAACAGCCTGTTCATCTTGATCTTCAATAATAGGCCACGCATTGGCCTTGGCTTGGTCAAGAGTCACCGACTTCTTTCCACCGAGTATGGCGGGCTGTTCACTTGCAGTCGTCATCGGATTGTTTGCTTTACCCCGTAGGATTTTCATCTGCAATAGAGGAACGCATTTCGGTATCAGCAATGACATTTTTCATGTTGTAGTAATCCATCACGCCAAAGTTACCTTTACGAAACGCTTCTGCCATTGCTTTTGGTACTTCCGCTTCAGCTAGTACAACGAGCGCACGGTTTTTTTGCTCGTCTGCTCTATGCTCAGCTTCTTGCGCAACAGCCATTGCACGTCTTTTTTCTGCTTCAGCTTGGAATCGCGCTTTATCTGCTTCAGCTTGATGCGCTTGCAGAGTCGCACCTATGTTTTCACCAACATCAACATCAGCGATATCAATAGAAAGAATTTCAAATGCTGTGCCCGCATCAAGGCCTTTTGCAAGCACAGTTTTAGAAATATTGTCTGGATTTTCGAGTACTTTAAGATGGGAATCTGCCGAGCCAATTGTTGAAATAATCCCTTCGCCGACTCTAGCAATAATTGTTTCTTCTGTTGCACCTCCAACAAGTCGAGCAATATTTGTTCGAACAGTTACTCGAGCTCGCGCTCTTAATTGAATGCCATCACCAGCAACAGCATCAATCGTTCCTTTACCGCTTGTTTGGCTTGGACAATCAATGACTTTTGGGTCAACACTTGTATGCACAGCATCCATAATGTCTCGGCCAGCTAAATCAATCGCAGTCGCATTTTCCCACTCAAGTTCAATGCGAGCCTTATCAGCTGCAATCATGGCACGAACTACATTCGTGATGCGACCGCCAGCAAGGTAGTGCGCTTCAAGTTGTTCGGTAGATACTTCAAGCCCTGCCTTTTTAGCGCTAATTCGGTTGATTACTACTGACTTTGCGTTGACTTTTCTAAAACGCATCATAACTAAGTCGATAAAGCCGACTTTTGCCCCACTTACCCACGCCTGTAAGTAGAGGCCAATATATTGAAAGGCGAATGCTACGACGATAAGCAGAAAAATTCCGCCAATAATGACTCCTCCAAGAAGCCAGGGTGTTAATGCTAAAAATGGATTCATAGGAAACCTCCTCTTTCGGGCATTTATTGTACCACTCTTAGGATTCTATAAGTCGTACTTTGATTTGATTGTCGTAGGCGGACACAACAACAATAGCCATATTCGACTCAATAATGCCAGTTTCTGCCATTGCATCAATTCGCTCACCATTGATTCGTACAGCACCAACTGGCCTTAATGTAGTAAGCGTTATGCCTTCTTGGCCTATTAAAGCTTCAAGCTCTGCTACTTGCGCTCTTTGCCTTGCTTCAGTTTCTTGCCTAACTGTTTCGCTGTCTTCATTAACAACCCCACCTAAAATCATTCGTTCGGCTAGTGCAGAAGAAGCCCAAATTTTAAATGTAATCCAAGCGATGATTGGTCCAAAGATAATATACAGGCCTGTCGCAATGAGGCCGGTGTCTGTGTCATAAACAAAGAACGCGACTAGTGAAGCAATCACACATAATCCACCCAGTATTGCGATTAATCCCCCAGAGGGCACGAATAGTTCGACAAATAATAAAATCAATGCAACGCCAATAAAAATAAATGCCCAAATAATGGGTGATGCACTCGAGGCTACAGCTGTTTGTGCAAGAAAATCTATCATGATTCAATTTTTTCTACCTCGATAGTCATACCTGTTTGCATGATACGGATATTTGAGCCTTGTGTTATCCAATTCCCTGTAGTAACTGCATCGTAAATTATATTATCTACTTGAATTTTTCCGCTTGGGCGTAAATCAGTATGTGCTATTCCAAGCTTGCCCTTGGTGATAGTAGATCGTCTTTTGTCTATATTACGAGGTAGTTGATTTTGGAGAACAAGATGCCGAATTGTTGGGGTTGAGTTGACATGTTTTAAAATAAGCCATAATGCAATCATTGCTATAAAGCACCCGCCAATGATGGTTATAAGTCCTGTGAGCAGTTGCGCCTGCCCTAAGGATGATGTGAAATCGCCAGAAATAAAACTACCAATCATGCCCGCAAACAAGGAGGCGGCTCCTGCAAAACCTGCAAAACCAGTGCCTGGAATAATCAGGATCTCTGCTGCTAGTAGTAGTAATCCACTGACAACAAGAATGACATCCCACCACTGAGCAAGACCAGCAATCCACGGCGCACCAATAAGTAAAGCCATTGACGCTGTTGCACCGAGGCCAAAGAGACCAGCGCCACCAGTTGCAAACTCTACGACGATACAAATAAGAAAGAGAGATATAAGCGCAAGTCGCACGGGCCAGCTAATAAGGACACTCACAAGCTTTTCAGACCAATTTGTAGTGAGTGTTTGAATGCTTTTTGCACCAAGCCAATCTTTTAATTCTTGCGTATTGTCAATGGTGCCTGAAACAAGGCCATAGCGAATGCCATCGGATGGCTTAAGCGTCAGCAGGCGATCTGATGGAACAATTTGCTTTACAAGTTTCCAGTCAAGCGCATCTTTTGGCCCGAGTTTTATTCGACTGCTTGGAAGTTGTTGCGCAAATTCTGGATCCCATGCAGGCTCATCGGTATCAAGTGTTGGTGTGACATTTGACAGGGCTTCAAACAGCGGATTTAGTGTAGGATTTTTTGTTGTATTGACAACTCCGATGGGTGAAAATTCTTTTGGTGGTTTTGAGTCAAAAATGGATTCATACTCAAATTCATTCACGCAGATGTGTGCTCCGTTTTTTTGATTTTCAAGAAGCCATAGCTCAATGCCTACGCTTACAAATGACTCGACAAGGTTTTCGTCGTAATGGTTTCGTCGAGCGGAATCAACAACTTCAGCAAGGATTGGAGATTCAATTTTGGCCCTTTCTGTTGCTGGGATTGCTTGGCCAGTGGCGCTAACCGGTGCGGCGTCCCCAAATGCGCTTCCTGTTGCAACAACAATTTCTCGGCAGGCTAGCGCAATGATTGTCCCAGCTGAAAATGCATGTGGGTTTATCCAGGCAATTGTGTTTTGAGGAGCATTGTTTTTAATTTCGTAACAAATTTCAAGTGTCGACATTAAGTCGCCACCAGGTGTATTCAATTCAATGACAAGAGCGTCCGCTTCTCCAATCGCAGACAATCTTCTTTTGAATGATTGTGCCGTAATAGTATCTACGACGCCTTCAATGGGAATAATGACAACGTCCGTTGCTTGGCGATATGCCGGGACAAAAGTGTTTTGAAAAGAAAGGCACGAGAGTAGTATTGCGCTGACCAATTGCATTTGTGCATCATAGCTCTAATAAAAAATGGACCGTAGCAGATGCTACGGTCCATTTCTAAAATCTAACAAACAGCGACTTAATCGTGAGTAAAATTAGTGACGTTGCCACCTTTGCCCAAGTCGCCAACTTCATCTACATGTGTGAGGAAGACGTCAGCGCCTTCGCCACCAGTGATTCCGTTTGGCATATAGTCATCATCAACCGCCTGGTCAGTTTCTTCAAGGAAGATATTGTCAGCTAAAGGTGATCCACCAGTATCAAGATATGTAGTTGCGATTGGGTGGAACGTTTCAAGAATTTCATTATGGCCATCATTGAATGAAATAGTACCTTTCCAATCTGATTCAATACCGTGGAACAGATTCGATTTTGAGTACTTGTCTGCTTCGCCTTCTTCAGGACCACGAGTGCCAATTACAGCGAATGTGGTTGGGCTATTTGTACTGACACACCAGTTCTGTTGTTTACGTTTTCCTGTAAGGGGCATGATGCCATAACTATTATTCGAACCTGATTCAAGGTTGTTTACAAAATCTTTATCCCATAGTGACCAGTTTTCTTGACTTGATGGTGGAGTGGGATCATAAATGTTGTAGTTGTATCCTTCGATTGCAAATACGAATTCGCCTTGCTCTGTTGGAGCTATAACGATATCTGAATCGAAGAGGTTCTGCATGATGCACATGGACAGCATGTTTTGATGGTTATTGTCGATGAGTGCTTCAGGACCCCGTCCACGGTAGAACGTGCCGGAGTTTGAATCACGTGCTTCAAGCCCTGGTGTGGGAAATCGGCCATTGTGTGATGGAGTCCACATGTTAAAGCCAGTGTTAATAGCTTTAACTTGAGTAGAGTCCTTTGTAAGCATGGCTTCAGCACGTGCGCGACCGAGTGCTGGCATCAAGATGCTCAAGAGCAAAGCGATGATTGACATCACGACGAGCAATTCAATGAGTGTGAAGCCTTTGTTGTTAGTGTTGTGTTTCATAAGATGAAACCTCCAATTAATAGACGTAAAGAAATTTTACGTTGGTACAAAAATTACGGAAGCAAAAGGTCGTTAACTTGACGGACATCACTTTCAGTTGATTCAACGTTCAGGACTAGCCAATTGTCTCCAGACGCGCCGCCATTGTTGCCAAGGCTTTCGTCATTATCGTAGTCAGTGAATTCTGCTTGGAAGCAGTTGTCTTTAAAGATGGTGTACTCGCCACGCGAGGTATATTCTTTATCATTAAACCACAAGTCGTTTGCATAGTGCGATGAACCATCAGCACCAACGTAAACGCCTTCCCAAATTTCTGACGGCCCGTACAGAGAAAGCGTCGGTGATTTAGAGAAGTTGTCATTTGTCATGTCGCTCGCTGTGCGAATCTCTGGACCACGACTTGCAAGAATAACCGTATTGCTACCGCCATCTTCCCAGCGATCTAGGCGTTTGCCACAGAGGGCCATGTTTGCATATGACGTATGGCATACATCGGGAGCGCCGCCAGTGCCTGTTGCATCTTCATGCATGGTGTGATCGCCTTCACCAGTGATATCTGATGAGAAGGTTGGGTCCCAGTAGTTATCGCTTGCGACATCAATCATACTAAAGTCGTAAGGGACTTCGTTTGGATTAGCACCTTCATCACCTTTAGCAGCAACCATTGGGTTTGATTCATTTGAGCTAATTAGAATGTCAGGGCTATAAAAGTTGTTACCAATCATAAATGAGTGAAGCCAGTTACTACAATTGATAGTGTCATCTGGATCACCTTTGCCTTGAATTTGACCACTCTGAGCACCTTGGTAAACACCATTGTATCCACCGGCCATGTTTGCCGAAGTTCGGTTTACTCGGCCAGGGATTGGGTATTGACGTTTTTTGTCAGATTCACCGTAGATAGAGTATGAGGCACTGATGCCTTTGATTTGCCCTTGGTCTTTACGGACACGGGCATTGCCAAGAGCTTTTGCAAGCGCTGGCAAAAGTAGACCCATTAGTAGCGCAATAATTGCGATAACAACGAGTAGTTCGATGAGGGTAAAACCTCTTGAGTTGCGTTTCATAATAAGAATCTCCATTCATAAAACATAGATGAGAACATTTGTTGTACTACTCTTGAAGTGCAAAATTGCTTTTAGAATTTGTGTGCAACCCTGACACGTTGCAACAAAGAGCAAAATCGCACACGCAAGTAGCGTGACGAAAAAGACGGAATACGAGTTGTCTCATACAACAGGAATCCGTAGCGATTTTCGTCTTTAGTAGAAAGATGATAATCGCCGCACATGCTTAATTTGCCAACAGGGCAATCAAGCGTCGAAATGTCGACCAGTGCGGCGAATGAATTGCGCCCTATTAAGGGCAATAAGTGCGGTCAACTGAATCGCGATAATAAAGTTGCCACGCCGGTCAGAATCCCCAGAATACTAATATCTATACATCTTTGCTTGGTAATCAGATGCAGTCAATACATAAAATAGTGTAATAGGATTAGAAAAGCAAAGAAGGTCCGATAAAAGCGTCTCTAGGTGGTGATTTCAAAGACAGCCTCAACCTCAACAGTCGCCCCAAGCGGAAGGCCAATCGAGCCCATCGCAACGCGGATATGTTTGCCTGCATCGCCGAATATCTCGACCATCAAATCACTAACACCATTGGCAACTATGGAATGGCCTTTGAATCCAGCATCTGAAGCAATGAATACTCGAAGTTGTATTACGCGTTGAATTCGCTCTAGATCACCATCCAGTGCGCCAGCAGCAACGGCAATTGCATTGAGGCCACATACTTTCGCTGCGTCTACTGCTTGTTCGATAGTTTGTTCACTCGGTACAGGACCTTGAAATTGAAGTTCACCATCAACTATTGGGATTTGTCCGCTTGTTCGTAGCTCCGTTCCAACAATTATTGCGGGGACATAATTTGCAACCGGGTTAGGTGCGATGGGAATTGTGAGGCCAAGTTCTGAAATTCGTTCTGTGATTTTGCTCATCACGACATCATAACGAGGGTATCATTCCCCGCATGGAACTATACATTGATACTGCCAATATTGACGAAATTCGTGAAGCAGCCGCACTTGGTGTGCTTGACGGAGTAACAACAAACCCAAGCTTAATAGCAAAAGAGGGCGTGGAATTTCATGATCGGATGAATGAGATTTGTGGGATTGTTTCAGGTCCAGTGAGTGGCGAAGTGGTCGCGCTTGACCATGACGGTATGATTGCTGAGGCAGACGAACTTCTTAAAATTGCAGACAATATTGTCATAAAACTTCCATGCACCGTGGATGGTTTAAAAGCATGCAAGACGCTCTCGGACCGGGGTGTTCGAGTAAATATGACTCTCTGTTTCCAGCCGCTCCAAGCAATGATGGTGGCCAAAGCGGGGGCGTATCTTGTAAGCCCTTTCCTTGGCCGTATTGATGATATCGGTGGTGATGGGATGGAGCTTATTCAACAGATTAGAACAATCTACGATAACTATGGTTACACAACTAAAGTCCTTGCCGCATCTATTCGCCATCCACTACACCTTGTCCAGTGTGCGCTTGTCGGTTCAGATGTTGCAACAGTTCCCTTTAAAGTTATCAAGCAAATGATGAATCACCCATTGACAGATAAGGGCCTTGAGGCATTTCTTGCAGATTGGAATGCTCGACAGTAATAGTTTTGTCCTCGACAATACTATTTGGTTAATAAAACGGCAATCAGTATTAAATTGATAACCGCACTGACGGCAAACATAATGAGCCAAATGGTTGATAGGTCATTTGAACTGCCTGCTGTATTTGATTGAGGTAAGGGTTTACTCGAAGGTGTTGCTTTTGCAACTTCGGCAAGTTTTGCAAAATCTAGCGTTGGTTGGGCATACTGTGGGGAGGCCCCTCGCTGCACAGCTTCTAGGTCTTCAATAAGATCACGGGCATTTTGGTAACGCTGCGAAACATCTTTGGCCATCATCATTTCAATCACTTGAGAAAAACCAGCAGACAGTGTTGAATTGATGTGATCAGGAGGAACGAGCTCTTGCTTTAAGTGTCTATGCATGACATCTGAGGGGTTTTTGCCCGGGAAGGGCACATCGCCTGTGACCATGTGGTAGAGCGTTGCGCCAAGTCCATAAATGTCTGCAGCAGGGGTAATTTCTTTTTTCCCACGAATTTGTTCAGGGCTAATGTAATAGGGGGTGCCGTATGCTCGCCCTGCTTCTGCTTCTGCGGCCTCACGATCATTAAGAGCGCGAGCAAGCCCAAGATCGGCAAGCTTTACGTCATCATTACTTGCAATCATTATATTTTTTGGCTTGATGTCGCGATGAATAAAACCACGTTGGTGTGCGTGCTGTAATGCCTTGGCAACTTGTTTAATAATTGGTAGAGCTTCTTGCTCTGAAAGTTTTTTCTTCTCGACAATTTGATCGTATACCGTAGTGCCATCAACATATTCCATGACGAAGTAGTGGTACTCGCCGGATTGCCCAACATCGTAGGCCTGTACAATGTTTGCGTCATTCAACTTTGCTGCAGCACGTCCTTCTTTATAAAACCGCTCAAGGAAGTCTTCATTGTCAGAGAATTTTTTAGGCAAAACTTTTATTGCAACTGGCCTGTCTAAACTTTCTTGCTGAGCGAGGAACACGGTTGCCATTGCCCCAGCACCTAGTTTTCTAATAATTCGATATCCTTGAATGCGTTGTGTGGATTTCCTTGTATCAAAGTCAGTTTGCAATCGGTCGAGTTGTCTTCGGGTGACAAATTGATGGTTCACAAGGATATCTGCTAAGGTGTGACCGGTGGCATTTCCATCAGCGTCTTGAAGCAAGCTCGAACATTCGCTTAACTCTTTTGAAGTAACAAGGCCATTGTCAACGACAAGTTTTCCCAGGATTGTTTCAAATCCAAATGTGGATGCGCCGGGGCTATTTGAATTCTTAGTGGGTTTTGAATCACTATTGCTAGGGGGTAATTCTGTATTGTTAGTTAAGTCTTGGCTCATAATTATATTTTCTACACCGTTAACTATTCACTGCTATTGGCCTTCTGTCAAGCCACATAGTGAGGAAAGTTGGATTTCACTATAAAGCACCCTTAAGGTACCATGCACAATGGATGACACATACTTTGCCAAAACGAATACTTTTTATACGCCCGAGTGCACTTGGTGATGTATGTCGAAGTGTTGCAGTGGTTGCCAACCTAAAGGCAAAATGGCCTTCAGCGAGGATTGATTGGCTTGTTCAATCTGATTTGGCTAGTGCAATAGAAAACCATCCTGCTGTCGATAGGGTGATTCATTTTGATCGCAACGCAATGAGAAAATGGTACACCCCCAAGGCTATATTTAAACTTTGTTCTTTTTTAAATACGCTTCGTAAAAACAATTATGACCTTGTCATTGATGCGCAAGGCCTAGGCCGCAGTGGCCTCTTCGCTTTTGCGACGCGCGCAAAAATTCGTATTGGTCCAGATCATGCACGAGAATTTGGGTGGCTCGGGTACAACCAAAAAGTTCAAATTAGAAGTACTCACACGGTTGATCAAATGCTTGAGTTAAGCGAGGCGTTAGATGCGGATTCAAAGGATGATGGGCGACTATATGTTGGCCAAAAAGATGCCGCTTGGTGGAGTGCCTATGTGAGCAAAAATAAAGTACCTAGTAGGTACTTGGCAGTTTGCCCAACTTCTCGGTGGCGGTCAAAGCAGTGGCCTATCGAGTGCTTTGTTGAAGTTGCGGAGCATTTACATCAAAAGGGCGTTGGCATTGTAGTTGTCGGCGCGCCTAGTGAGCATGCACAAATCTTTCCGCTGGCCTCATTGTCATTCACCTATAATCTTTTACCAGAGATGACAATTGGTCGCCTGCTTGCAGTGCTTAACAATGCCTCTGTTGTTCTTGCAAATGACTCGGCTTCATTGCACATGGCTGTGGGGCTGCACAAGCCCTGTGTCGGATTGTTTGGGCCAACGGATCCTGCGAAGGTGGGGCCGTATAAACAAGAAAAATCCGTTATAGCTGCCCAAGTTGATTACAACACTGTGCATTACCGCGATTCATCAATTGGTGATTCGATCATGCGAATGATTCAGCCGGCTGAAGTCATTATGAAAATTGATTTCTTGCTTGAAAGTGAGCATTAATGCAATTTGAATTGCCCATTATTCTGGCAAGCACATCAGCGCGCCGAAAAGCATTACTTGAAGAAGCAGGCTATGAACCAATAGTGTGTAAACCACAAATTGATGATGGCTTGCTCTCTTGCGGAACGATGCGTGTTCACGCATGGGTGCGCACGCTTGCGGTTTTAAAAGCGATGGACGTGCACTCTCAGTCCAAAGTGCAAGAGGGCACTATTCTTGCTGCAGATACAGTATGCGTAATTGACAATGTGATGTTTGGCCAGCCAGAGAGTCGTAGTGATGCCATGAGAATGTTACAACGCCTGGAAAATAGTTCTCACCAAGTGTGTACTGGATGGTGCTTGTTAAATGCGAATGGTGATATTCGTTCCGGATATGAATTTACAACAGTTTCTATTGGTACAATTGGCAAGATTGAATTGGAATCGTATGTATCAAGTGGTGAATGGAGAGGAAAAGCAGGAGCGTATAATTTGCCTGAACGTGTTTCTGCAGGTTGGCCGATTCTCTGCGAAGGCGATGAGGCGAGTGTTATGGGTTTGCCAATTGCGCGCTTAAAAAAGGAACTTCCTAAGGGGACACTGCATTAATGAGTTCACCACTTCCATCCTGGCTTGATTTCCTCGCTGTACCAATCTCTTGGTTGTACGGAAATGTAGTGCGCTGCAGAAACAAATATTACGATAATGGGAAGCGTGTGCGATCTATTGGAAAGCCGGTGATTGCAGTTGGCAATCTCACTGTTGGTGGTACAGGTAAGACACCGCTTGTCACCTGGATTGTCCGTATGCTTCGTGCGCATGGGTACACGCCCGCAATTGTGATGCGTGGTTATGCAGCAGTTGACCCCGAGCAAGCAGATGAAGCAGTTGAATATCGTGAACGGCTTGATGACATTGATGTCATTGTAGGAGGGGATCGTGTTGCAACAGTCAGTGCGTATATAGAAAATGGTGGGAAAGCAGATTGCTTTGTAATGGACGATGGATTCCAGCATCGTAGGATTGCACGTGATCTTGATATTGTTGTGATGGACATTCAGCGAGATGCGTTTCAACAACGTATGTTGCCAGCGGGCTGGCTAAGGGAGCCTGTTGAGGGTTTAAAGCGTTGCGATGCAGTCGTTGTAAGTCATGCAATGCGTGCGGACAAAACATTCGCTTCGAAAGTTGAGCGGGAATCAGGTCAATCCCCTGTGGCATGGACTTCACATCGTTGGTCAGATCTTCAACTGTACGATGCTACGCACGGTGTTCGGCGTCTCGAATTGGATTGGCTAACCGGGAAATCAGTGGCAGTTCGTTTGGGGATTGGATATCCTGGTTCAGTAATTGAGGCCCTTGTTCGTCTTGGTGCTAAAGTCGCAAAGCAACTTCATGCGGGCGACCATCAACCGTTTTCTAATGATGAAGTAAGGCAACTTATTGAAACATCCAAAAGCGTCGATTCAATTGTCATGACGCTCAAGGACTGGGTGAAAGCAAAAGATATCATTCAATTGCACTTGCTGGAATGCCCAATTGTCGTTCCAACCCTTGAATTAGAGGTTGTAGAGGGTGCAATGGAATTAGAAGCAAAACTTTTAGACGTATTCAAGTTAGGATGACCACTATGAGTACCTTATTAACCAATGTGCTAAATATTCAATCACCTAAAATCGCAGTTATTGGCGACTACATGCTCGATGAAATCGTCTCGGGTGATGCTGAGCGATTAAGCCCGGATGCGCCTGTGCCTGTTCTTGAAGTTCGATCGGTTCAATCGCGTGCAGGTGGTGCAGGGAATGTCGCGCGCTGTCTTAACGCTATGGGAGCTTCGGTGCAATGTTTTGGAGTACTTGGCAATGACCAAGAAGGAACGTTGCTAAAACAATTACTAGATGCAGATGGTATTTGTACAGCAAATTTGATTGCAATGGATACTCGGCCAACGACAGTTAAGCGGAGCATCGTTGGCCTAGCACAACATCGCCACCCCCAAAAAATGTTTCGGATTGATCGAGAATCAAAAGAGAAGATTAGCGATTCAACGGCGAATGTGCTGCTTGATGCGCTCAGCAAAACGCTTCAACATTTGGATGTTGTTTGTATTGAAGATTATAATAAGGGTGTATTGTCCAACACTACTTGTGCGCGTATCATTGAACACTGCAAAGACGCAGGAATTGAAGTGATTGTTGATCCAGCTGGAATTGAAGATTATAAAAAATATCATGGTGCAACAGCAATTACGCCAAATCGTACCGAGGCTGAAAAAGCAACAGGCTGTCGATTAAATGATGATTCACCAATCCAGGAGGCTGCGTTACTTGCGGCGACATTGTGTGAACAGCACGATCTGCATGCGGCGGTCATGACACTTGACCGACACGGCGCAGTATTACAAGAAGTCGGCGTGCCGGCTATTCATGTTCCAACTCGTGCACGGTCAGTTTATGATGTGACGGGCGCTGGCGATATGGTGCTCGCCGCCATTGCTATTGGTCGCGGCGGCGGCTTAGATTGGAAATCATGTGTTGAACTCGCGAATGTTGCTGCAGGACTTGAAGTAGAAGTGTTTGGAGCGACGCCGATTCCTATGTCACAGATTTGTAAAGAACTTTTATCTATGCAGGTTGATTGTGAAAGCAAAATTCGTAGCTCAAATGATCTTGCAATTGAAATTGCTGCTGTAAAAGAGATTGGTAAGCGAGTTGTTTTGACAAATGGTTGTTTCGACGTTATTCACGCAGGTCATGTGTCATATTTAAGAGAAGCTTCAAAACTTGGTGATATATTAATTATTGGCGTAAATACGGATGCACAAGTATACGCACAAAAAGGGAGTGGCAGACCTATTTATGCTCTGGAAGAACGGATGGAGATTCTTGCAGAATTGCAATGTGTTGACTTTGTTGTTCCATTTTCAGAACCAACAGCAAGTGAGCTAATTCGTTTGGTTCAACCTGATTTGTATGCAAAGGGCGGAGATTATTCTCCCGAAGAAATTAATGAACATGCATTGCTTGTTGAACTCGGCATTGAGATGTGCGTTCTCTCGGAACGCCCCGGGCGAAGTAGCACTGATGTAGTTCGGCAGATGAAAGAGACGCAATGATTTTTCCAAAAGAGTATGTTGCAAGGCGAGCAAGAGTTTTAAAAGCACTAAAAGGCATGGTTGGTGTTGTCTTTGCGGGTGAGAGCACAGGAGAACTTGAAGCAACTTGGCGCCCACACCCACACTTCGAGTATCTCACCGGTATTACAAATGAACCAGGTGCAATGGTATTATTCGATCCAGAAAATCCTATATCTACTCGAAGAGAGATGCTCTTTTTAACATCCCGTGATCCGGAAATTGAGCAGTGGGATGGTTTGCGCAAATCTATAGGTAGTGAATTGAGACAAGAGATAGGTATGCATTCTATTTTTCGCACGCGTTCACTTCCGATGATTCTTTCGGAGGTTGCGAAACGCACCAAAGAGTTCGCGGTGTTGATGCCCACGGCTGGAATTAAACAGCCTCCTTCACAAGATATTTCATTATGGAACGAAGTTGCTAATCGAATCCCTGGGTGTTCAGTAATTGATAAAAGTGATTTAATTCCTCAATTGAGAAACGTTAAATCTCCGGACGAAATTAAGGTTATACAAAAAGCAGTAGACTGCACGGCGGTGGGTTTCGCAAACGCCATGCAGTTTTTACGCGCAGGTGTTAACGAGTACCAAGTGCAAGCAACGCTTGAGTACGGGTATGCGATGGCAGGGGGGCGAGGTTCTGCTTTCCCGCCAATTGTTGGTGGCGGTTTGAACTCAACGGTATTGCATTACAAAGAGAATAATCAGACACTTGTTGATGGCGATTTAGTTTGCATCGATTCCGGCGCGCGTTTTTCAAGTTATGGGGCAGATATTTCGAGAACTGTTCCGGTAAATGGCAGATTCACAAGCCGGCAAAAAGAAATTTATTCCATTGTGCTGAAGGCAGAGGAAGCAGCAATAAAATCAGTAAAACCAGGTGTGACCCTAGCCGACCTGGATGCCATTGCAAGGCAAATAATCACAAAGGCTGGTTATGGCGATTACTTTATTCACAGCATTGGTCACCATCTGGGTTTGGAAACACATGACTCCTGTGGTCCACCTGGACCTTTAAAGAAAGGTGCTGTTATTACTATCGAACCTGGAATCTATTTGCCTGATGAAGCAATTGGCATTAGGATTGAAGATGATATTGCAGTCACTGCATCGGGTTATCAAAACCTATCTAAGGCAATTCCAAAAAGCATTTCCGCGATCGAAAAAGTAATGGCGTAGTCGTTCATGGAGCACTATGACGAACAACAAGCTGCAGATTTTGCATGGTCATTTTTGCGGAGCAACTCAACCGCTTCGCTTAAGTTTGATGACAACATGCATGATGTAGACTACATAATCACCTATGACGGACGTCTGGTGATCTCAGTAATGGTCGCGATGTTGCAGCCTTGTGATACTGTAATGTTTGTACCTGAGTACGTGAATGATTGTATGGAAATGCATGTTTCACTCACGCAATTCACGGAAGTAGGTATAGGTGGATATTGGGCAGATCGTTGGCAGGTTTACCATGGGGAGCCACCAGATGTACAGTGGGCATACGTCGAAATTGATGCCGTTCGTTTTCATGAAACTTTTATTGATGGCGAGGCTGTTCCGCAAGCACATGCGTTTTCAGACGACGAAAATGCTCTGTGCAAAATACTCAACTTGCACCTCGATCAAGTAAAGTGTATTTGCACGGAAGTGACAGGAGTGAAGGTTGCAGCCCCATTTGTTGTCGGGGTTGATGCTTTGGGCGTCGATATTCGGGCCCCTTTTGGTATTGTCCGAATTCCATGCAAACAACCATTCAAATCTTCAGAATGCGTCTATGCTTACTTCGGAATTTCAAACACTTAAAATAGCTTATCCCAATAAAGTTGCTGTAAAGCCGCTTGTTTTTGAAACATGGTTTGACCGTGAATGATATTGCAACCGGCTTCTGTTGCAGCGCGCAGAAGCCGGGTCTCTTTAGGTATATATACCGTGTCAAAAACAGTCATGCTCTTGTCGAGTATGAGCCATGGCGCCAGAATGTCGAGTGGGTTTGCAATTTCAAGTTTGCTTCCCTTCATACCCACAGGAGTGCAGTTGATGATGTAGTCAAATTTTTCGGAAGCATCTAATGTGCAACACTTGAACTCTTGTCGAAGTATGTTTGCGGAAGTTGTGTTGCGTGCACAGATATGTGCGTTCGCTTTATTGCGTTCCAATGCGGTAAGTGCTGCTCGCGCAACACCGCCAGATCCAAGTATTAATACATTTGTACACGATGCGGTTAACTGAGCAATAGCGTTGACATCGGTATTGGTCGCTTTGCTTTGATTTTCTTGAACCAAAAACGTATTGATTGCTTTGGCTTGGGTGCAGAGTTGATCTGGCTTATCAACAAGTTTCAGCATCTCTTCCTTGTGCGGAATGGTGATGCTTGCGCCAGCAAAGTCGAAACCAACTGTACCCACAAGCGTATTCATGGATGCTTTGAGATGTTCCCAGCCCTTTGGGATTTGTATTGGTACATAGACAGCATTTCGGCCTGCGGCTTGAAATGCAAGATTATGAAACTTTGGTGAGTCTGAATGTGCAACATTATTCCCGATGACAGCGAATATTTTTGTATTGCGTTCAATGCGACGAATGCCATACTGTGTGTGCATTTTTTCTATAGACAACTGCCCAGGCGCGGTGGCGCTGTCATTCGTGGCAGAAGCAAAAGTTGCAAACCCACCAAATTTCGGTGCAAGGATTCTGCTTAGAATGCCATATTCGCCCATGCATAATGCAATCATGGGTTGCTGCCTTGACTGCAAAAGAGTGAACGCATCAAAATTGTCTCGAATAGATCTGGCACGCCAAGCCATTTTTACAATTGCTACGCCAGTAATGTCCTGCATCGCCTTTGCACGTTGAAACAAATCTTGAGGTTGCCCCCTCATATCGTGCCAGGAAAGAATAATACCTGTTTGTTCAGTGCGAAATCTGTCAATCAGCAAGGGGTGCAAAATAGCAATTTCGTATTCGATATCAATGTACTTTGGAGGATGTTTGCTCTGGAGAGCAACGTTGTACATCTCGACCCGCTCTTCTTCGCTACCTTCAAACAACCCGCCTTCGGATGCGCTTCGGCATGTCACAATTGTTGGGATTGGTGAATCTGCCAAAAGTTTTGGCAATTCCTGTCGGCATAAATCAAGAGACATCCCGTCAATCCTGATTTCAAGCATATCCGCATACTTGAGATTAGCAGGAATAGTGGCGTGTGCCGAAGCAATGAGGAGGGTCATGACGGAATAAGTCTCTTAGTCGCATTGGCAAAGTTTTCATATGAAGCATGGATAAGATTAACTGTTGAGCCGCTAAACTGTGTTAAGAAAGCGCGAGCAATTTCGAAACTAATAACATTTTCCATGACAACACTTGCAGCAGGTAACGCGCAAACATCCGATCGCTCATAATCACTTCGTACAGATTCCCCTGTGCGAAGGTCGACGCTGTCCATGCCTTGCAATAATGTTGCGATTGGTTTCATTGTTCCACGAACAACAACAGGCATGCCGTTGGTCATTCCACCTTCAATCCCGCCTGCGTGGTTGGTTGGTCTTGTAAAACCAAAATGGCTTAAGTTAATTTTTGTTTTGTCATACATAATTGGATCATGCACTTGTGAACCCATCCGTTGCCCGCATAGCGCGCCTATCCCGATCTCTACTGCTTTAAAAGCTTGGATTCCTATCACGGCTCCTGCAAGAGAGGCATCAATTTTTTCATGCCATTGAACACACGACCCGAGCCCTGGAGGGCAGCCAAATACATGAACTTCACACAGTCCGCCAACAGTATCTTTTTCTTCTTTTGCTTTTCGAATATGGCCAATGATGGCTTTAGAGGAAGCTTCATCAGGACAATACACGGAAGAACTATCTCGAGCATCTCTAACAGTTTTCCAGTTTGTTGGGGTGATCTCTGTCGGAGCAATAACATCGCGCATCCCACGGACGAAGCCAAATGCTTCGATTTCAAATTTTCTGAGTAAACATCGAGCGAGCGCGCCTGCAGCGGTTCGTGCGGCCGTTTCACGAGCACTTGCACGTTCCAGAGTGTCTCTGCAGTCATTTGTATTCCAACGTAATGCTCCGGCCAAATCCGCATGTCCAGGTCTTGGACGATGTACCGGCGGTGTCACTTTGACATCATCAAGTCGATTGTCCTTGTTTTGTATTTGCAGGGCAATTGGCGCACCTGTTGTGGTGTTATTGCGGACACCAGTAAGGAAGTGAACGGTGTCGGTTTCAATGCCTTGCCTTGCACCGCGGCCATAACCGCCCTGCCTTCTATGAAGTTCATTATTTATAAACTCAGTGTCGATGTGAAGTCCAGCGGGCATTCCCTCGATTAAGGCAATGCCACAAGGTCCATGTGATTCGCCAGCTGTCTTGCATGTTAGTGTCATGCAATGATTGTACACCCAGAGAGAGTACGCACTGAGCGCTTAGGCTACTTCCTTTTCTCAAAGTTGAGTTCTTTGCCATTAAATTTAACATAGATAGTGTCATTCAATTCGTAGTCGCCTTGCAATATTCCTGTTGCAATTGGATTTTCAATCCGGTGTTGGATGACACGTTTTAATGGTCTTGCTCCAAATTGAGGGTCATAGCCTTCATCGCAAAGTGCCTCTAAAGCACTCTTTTCTACTTCAAGCGTAAGGCCACGCTCACCAAGCCGTGCATTGAGTTGCTGCAGTTGAATCTCAATGATGTGCCCTAGTTGTTCCCTGGACAGTTGCTCAAAGACAACGGTGTCATCAATTCGGTTGATCAGTTCAGGACGCATACTTTGTTTTAAAATGACAAGAACTGCTTCTCGAATGGAGTTTGCATCTGCGCCATTTTCTGCCATGGATAGCAATTCAGATGAGCCTAAGTTGCTTGTCATCACAACGAGGGTATTTTTAAAGTCAACAGTGCGACCATGACCATCAGTGAGATGACCATCATCAAGCACTTGCAATAATACGTTTGAAACATCTTCATGTGCTTTTTCCATTTCGTCAAAAAGAATTATCGAATATGGTCTTCGTCGAACCGCCTCAGTTAAGCGTCCTCCTTCTTCGTAACCAACATATCCTGGAGGCGCGCCGATTAGTCTGGCAACAGCGTGTTGTTCCATATATTCACTCATGTCAATTCGAATGAGTGCATCCTCTGTATCAAATAAAAATTCAGCAAGGGCTTTGCAGAGTTCAGTTTTACCAACGCCAGTTGGTCCCAAAAATAAGAACGAGCCAATTGGTTTTGACTCTTCACTTAGGCCAGCTCGGCTTCGGCGCACTGCTTCAGAAACGGCATTTACAGCATCTTGTTGTCCAACGATGCGGCTCGCGAGTACTTTCTCCATGCGAAGAAGCTTTTCGCGTTCACCTTCTGCGAGTCTTGCGGCAGGGATCCCAGTCCAACGTTCGACAACCTCTGCTATTTGTTCTGCATCAACTTCTTCTCGAACCATGTTGAGTTCTTGTTCGCGTCGTTCTTTGAGTTTTGCTTCTGCTTCTTGAAGCTGTTTTTCAAGTTCGGGAATTTCACCGTATTGAATTTTTGCTGCTGCTTCCAGATTTCCACTGCGCTGCGCTTGTATGAGTGCGGTTTGCTTTGCGTCAATGCTTGTTTTCGCATCGCGGATTTCATCAAGTTCTGCTTTTTCGATATCCCATTGAGCCGTTAGTAAATTGTTTTGCTGATTTAATTCGGCAATATCACATTCGACATTTTGTAGCCGTTCTTGCGATTCTTTGTCGGTTTCAATTTTGAGTGCTTCTCGTTCAATTTCCAATTGCAAAATTTTCCTTCGTAGCTCATCAATTTCAGCAGGCATGGAATCATTTTCTAAACGTAGCCGACTTGATGCCTCGTCAAGTAAATCGATAGCCTTGTCAGGTAAAAAACGATCTGAAATGTAACGTTGACTTAACTTTGCAGATGCCACAATGGCACCATCTTGAATACGCACGCCATGGTGTGCTTCATAACGCGGCTTAAGTCCACGAAGTATGGCGATAGTATCTTCAACGGATGGTTGATCCACAATAACCGGTTGAAATCGCCGTTCAAACGCAGTGTCTTTCTCGATATGTTGTCGATACTCATCAAGTGTTGTTGCGCCGATACATCGCAAGTCACCGCGCGCTAGCGCGGGTTTTAATAAGTTCCCGGCACTTACAGCACCTTCGGCAGCACCAGCTCCAACAATAGTGTGAAGTTCATCTATGAAAAGAATAATTTTGCCCTCACTGGCGGTAACTTCTCTCAAGACAGATTTAAGCCGTTCTTCGAATTCTCCGCGGAACTTCGCGCCTGCCAGAAGTTGCCCAACATCAAGTGCTATTACCGTTGATTCACGCATAGTTGATGGGCAATCTCCGTTCACGATTCGTTGCGCCAGTCCTTCGGCGATGGCCGTTTTGCCAACACCTGGCTCACCGATGAGCACAGGGTTGTTTTTTGAGCGCCTGCTGAGGACTTGCATGCACCGTCGTATTTCTTCGTCTCTGCCGATAACGGGATCAAGTTTGCCATTACGTGCAAGTGTATTCAAATCAATTCCATATTTCGCGAGCGCTTCATATTGATTGTCGCCGCTGGCGTCTTGGATATTTGTTACACCAGATTCTTTGCGAATAGATTCAATCCCACTTTGAATATGTTGTAGGTTTGCACCGCCAAGTTCAAGAAGTTCTTTCGCATCGCTTTTTTGTGTTGCGAGTGCAATAAGTAGATGCTCTACAGTAGCATGTGAATCACCCATGTTTTGTGACAGTTGCATCGCTTCATTTAACAACTTCATGACAGATGGAGAGGTTTGTGGCTGTGTGCCAGATACCGTAGGCATTCGATTGAGTTGCGCCATTGTCAGATCAGCAATTTGTGCGCTATCTGCTCCTGAGCGGTTCAGTATGGAATGAGCGGTTCCACCTTTATTATCAAGCAAAGCTGCGAGAAGATGCAGGGGTGTGAGCTCAGCATGTTGCATCGATGTGGCTTTAGTGAGCGCTTCAGATAATGTTTGTTGTGCGAGTGTTGTAAATTTGTCCATGTTCATAGTTAACTTTAAGATACAAGCCTAATGCCATCTCGAAGTTGTTTTTAATAGAATAAAGAGGCGTGTAAATGCCGATTTGGCAGGACAGCGCTATGTAGGCAAGTTAATATGAGCATCATGGCGAAGCGTGTGCTCCATCTCATTTTGCTAGCAATCTTCAGTATTGGTGTCATAGGCATTTTGCTATTTTCATTGAGCCCTGATGTGCTTATTGGAGAAAAAGAGCACCATTTCGGCGTAGTTCAAATTGAACGGCCAAATGAAACACTTATGCATACGTTCTATTTGCAAAATAACACTAACCATCCGTTGCAACTCAAAGATGCTATTCCGTCCTGTGGTTGCACCACGGTTGAATTCAACAATGAAATGGTTGATCCAGGTGAAACTTTCGAACTTCCTGTCACATTGGATTTACAGCGGAGTAGATATCGGAGTGCCAAAGTACGGCTAGAATTTGAAAGTGGTGAAGTAGAAGTGTTACTGATTGATGCATTTGCTAGATTCAAACAGCCGCTTAAATGTATGCCGCCAACTATTCAGGTTGCACAAGGCGATAAAGAGGGTACTCAGTGCGTATTGGCATTTGAATGCTTTAAACCTGGTGTCCCACTAAATCCAACTTTCAAAACGCCTGCATCAGTCGTGGTGGAAATGGATCATTGGCATCGAAGTAACCAAAGCGATAACAATCGGGGGACACCGAATGATTGGACAGTTCCTTTCACAATTAACTTAGATGGTGATTTGCCAAAAAATAGTACTTTAGATATTAAAATAGGCGATTTTCCTGTTTTGCAGGTTCCACTAGTGTTAGTGGATAAAGTTCAACGACCGCGATTTATTCCGAGTAAGCCATGATTGATTCTCATTGTCATCTTACGAGTCCTAAGCTTATTGATAGAGTTCAGGAGGTTGTTGAAAATGCTAATAGAGTAGGGGTGCACACATTAGTTACAGTTGCTACCGATGGTGAGGACGCACTTGCTGCTCAGGCTGTTGCAGAGCAATTTGAACGAGTATATTTTTCAAGTGGGGTTCACCCTTTATATGCAGATGGCGATTGGAATTGGAGCGCTGTTCTAGCGGCTTCTCGAAACCCCAAATGCGTAGCTTGGGGAGAGCTTGGCTTAGATCGGCACTATCAAAATCCAGATTTCGCAAAGCAACAGCAGTTGCTTGAAGATCAATTAGCCTTTATTGAGGACCAAAAAGGTGATTTAAGACCAATAATAGTACATTGTCGTAAGGCGGTAGATGATTTGTTACCAATATTTGAGTCAACTTCCTTCGAAGGAAGTCGCTTTGTTTTTCACTGCTTTACCGAGGGTGCAGATGAGGTGAAGCGCATTCTTGATTTTGGTGCCATGGTTAGTTTTACGGGTATTGTAACCTACCAAAATGCGTCGCAAGTTGTTGATGCAGCTAAACTTGTACCGATTAATAGGATGATGGTAGAAACGGACGCGCCCTACTTGACCCCCGAACCTGTTCGTAAGGAAAAATCAAATGAGCCTAAGAATGTGGTGTATACAGCATCATTTTTAGCAGCGCTTCATGGGCTTTCAATCGCTGATTTCGAGTCAAAAATGGATGAAAATACAACTCGCTTTTTTAATATTCCCTCGGGTTAGGTGACTTATTTGTGAATCCGCTCAGAGGGCAGAATTTGTTGCAAATCACAAGGTGGGGTTCTTAATTTAAAAAATATAGAGAATCAGGTTAGAATTCTGTATTGGCTAGAACTAGGAAGTTTGTGAATTGAGACTCAATCTCACTTGCCGATAGCATAAACGGCACTATCATAGCCAACTTTAATGTCTTCTCGAAGCTGTAGATGCAGATTCGGGGTTTGTTTTAGCGCCTAAAAAATCCTTCTAAGAAGGTCTGTTCACTTTTATGAAACAACAACGATTTACATTTCCTAGTTGGGCAAACTTGGCATTGCCTGCAATAGTAATCGTTGGAGCAACTGCGCCGTTATATTTTGCACTAGTTGTTGCTTATGGGTTTAGCCCTCAAGCAACAGATGTTGGTTATATGCCAGAGCAACCAATTCCATTTAGCCATAGATTGCATGCAGGTGAACTTGGAATGGATTGCCGTTATTGTCATAACACTGTAGAGAGCACTCAACATGCTGCAATTCCACCAACAGAAACTTGTATGAACTGCCATGCACAAATTCACCCGGAAAGTGAAGGGTTGCAACCTTTATTTGAAAGCTACGAAACAGGTATGCCTATTGAATGGGTGCGTGTGCATGATTTGCCTCAGTACTCCTATTTTGATCACAGTGCACACGTAAATAGAGGTGTTAGTTGCGTTGAATGCCACGGTCGAGTTGACACAATGGATGTTGTGTTTCAAAAAGAAACATTAAGTATGGGTTGGTGTCTTGAGTGCCATCGAAACCCAGTGCCACATGTACGAAATCCCGCTTTGGTCACACAGCTTGACTGGGGTCTTGATATGAGTGCGGCGGAACGCATTGCTGACAGTGAATCATGGATTGCCATTAATAATTTGAAACCATCACAGGATTGCTCAACATGTCATCGTTGAATGAATCAAATAATGGAAGAACTTGGTGGCGTAGCTTAGATGAAGTTACGCAGTCTGAATCGTTTTTAACAAACATGCAAGATGAGTTTCCTGAGGGCTCAAGCGAACTTTTAGCCACAGGTGATGATCGTCGCCACTTTTTGAAAATCATGGGAGCCTCAATGGCCCTCGCGGGCCTTGGTCTTTCGGGTTGTCGTCGGTGGCCAAAGGAACACATTGTTCCATACGCCCATAGGCCAGAAGGCACAATGCCTGGAACGCCAGAGCACTATGCGAGTTGCTATGACTTTGGCGGAATTGCGCAAGGGGTTCTTGTTACAAGTAACGATGGCCGTCCGACAAAAATCGAAGGGAACCCGTTGCACCCAGATAGTCAAGGGGCAACAGATGCCTTTACACAGGCGTCAATTCTTGATGTTTATGACCCTGATCGTAGCCGCGGTGTGATGTATGAAGGCGACAAGTCGTCGTTAGCAGCGTTTAGAGAATGGATTAACGCATATTTTCCAGCACGCGGCAAAGGCGTCGCGGTTATTGCGGAGCCATCAAGCTCTCCAACCTTTCATCGATTGCGTCGTGCATTTATGAAAAAGAACCCTCAGGCAATGTGGGTAGATTTTAATCCTGTTGCAAATACAAACGAGCAAAATGCTCTTCGTCATGCATTTGGCGGAAACTGGATGCCTGTGCATTCGCTTGAGAATGCCTCGGTCATAGTATCGCTTGATGCAGATTTTCTAGGAGCAGGCCCCACCCAAAACCGAAATACTAGGGGGTGGGCGAAAAAACGAACTGCTTCGGATGGAACAATGAATCGAACTTGGATTGTGGAGTCGACACTCTCACTCACGGGTTCAAATGCAGATGAACGAATGGCAGGCAACCCCTCAGTTGTTGCAGCGCTTGCAGCTTACATTTCAAAATCTATCCTTCATCAAGATGTCTCGATTAACGGTGCAGCGAATCTTACAAGCGACCAAACTGTTTGGGCGGATAAACTTATTGCAGATTTAACAAGCGCAGGAAGTCATGGCGCAGTCATTGCAGGTGCAAGTCAGTCGGAGCTTGTTCATTATCTTGTAGCTCGGATAAATGAAGCACTCGGAGCTGTGGGTAACACAGTCTCCTACAGAATCGTTGAGGGTGGTGATACAGCAACTATTGCTGATGCAGCTGCTGCAATGAAAACTGGAAAAGTGGAAAGTGCAATTATTATTGGTGGCAACCCAGCATTTACGGCACCTGCAGAACTTGACTTTGCTTCTGCTTTAAAATCCGTACCTTTCTCGGCTCATCTCTCTTTATACAATGATGAAACTTCGACAAACTGTAAGTGGCATGTGAATCAAGCTCATTGGCTTGAGGCGTGGACAGACGGGCGTGCACTTGATGGCACATTATGTATTGGCCAGCCACTAATAGAACCCCTCTTTGGTGGTGTCAATGAAGCCGAATTCTTAAGCATTCTTATGAGTGAAGCACAAGATAGCAGTACGCTAGTCCGTCAAACAAGCAATGTAGTCGATCAGTGGGATCCAGCCTGGCGCATTGCAGTTCGCGACGGAATTGTTGCTGATTCCGCAACACTCGAAAAGCCACCTTGCAATAGAAAAATGCCAAAGGGCTCCGCGGTGACTCCAAGCGCTGAGATGACAATCATCTTTACTCCATCCGCGACTGTTTGGGATGGCCGTTACGCCAATAATGGTTGGATGCAAGAACTCCCAGACACATTAACTAAATTGACTTGGGATAACGCCGCGCTCCTTTCGCCAGCAACTGCAAACGAACTTGGTGTTGTTCAGGGCGATTTACTCAACGTCAAGGTGGGCAGTGAGACATTATCGATTGCGGCATTGCCCGTCCCAGGAACAGCAGATGGCTGCGTGGTCATGGCGCTTGGATATGGCCGAAAATTTCCTGGAAAAGTTTGCGCTGGTGCAGGAGTCGATGTCTATCCTCTTAGAAAAGCGGGGCAGTGGGCTGATTCTGCAACTGTGACGAAAGCAGGCGGTACTTATCAACTAGCCACAACTCAAATGCACTTTGGTGTGAACACTACGCCGGGCAAGGGTGCCCAGGAAAGAATGCCGCTATTATTTAGAGAGGGTACGTTGGATCAATATAAGGCCGACCCAGCCTTCCCAAGTCATGTGGGACATGTACCGCACTCATTGTCAATTTATGAAGAGCGACAATTCGATGGCGCACATTACAAATGGGGTATGTCCATTGATCTTTCTACTTGTACTGGGTGCAATTCCTGTGTTGCAGCATGTCATGCGGAGAACAATATTCCAATCGTAGGTAAAGACCAAGTGTTGATGGGCCGGGAAATGCACTGGCTAAGAATCGACAGGTACTTTGCTTTTGCAAGCGATGGGCACGGTGGATACGACGGAGATACGCTTGAAAGTGTCGCCATTCAACCAGTGACTTGTCATCATTGTGAGAATGCGCCATGTGAAGAAGTTTGCCCAGTTGCCGCAACAGTTCATGATGTCGATGGCCTTAACGTAATGGTGTACAACCGTTGCGTGGGCACTCGGTATTGTTCGAACAACTGTCCTTTTAAAGTTCGACGGTTTAATTACTTTGATTACTTCCGAAGGGATCCTCTGAGATCCACAGGGTTGCTTCAAGTACAACCAGATTATTATGTGAAGTCGCAATCTGGCGGAAAGACTTTGCGCGCAATGCAATTTAATCCTGATGTTACCGTGCGTATGCGTGGCGTTATGGAAAAGTGTACTTTTTGCACGCAGCGGATTCAGCGTGTCAAGATTGCAACGAAAAATGCTTGGGTCAAAAAGACTAAGGCAGAAAAAGAGGCGGATCCTCGTGTTGCTATACCAGATGGCTCCATAGTCCCGGCTTGCGCCCAATGCTGTCCAGCGGATTGCATTGTATTTGGTGATTTAATGGATAAAGAAAGTGCGGTATCAAAGGCGCATAAAGATGGCCGCGCCTATGAGATGTTGGAAGAGTTAAATATTAAGTCTAGGAATAAGTATTTGGCTCGCTTGACGAATCCTATCGATAGTCAAAAAGTAGTTGAAGGAGCGCATCACTAATGACGACGCTTCCCATAAATTCTTCAGATAATACAGGCGAGGATCCGCGCCAACGTCCTCAGTTGGTTTTAAATCATAGATCCTTTGGTTCAGTCACGGACGATATTCTTAAAGGGAATGAGTCTTCTAAGGCTCCGAAGTCTTGGTACTTTGCTCTTGCAATTTCATTTACCATGATGTCCATCCTTGGGGTTATGATTGGCTATCTTATTTTTACCGGCGTTGGGGTCTGGGGAAATAATAATCCAGTGGCATGGGGCTACCCTATTGTTAATTTTGTGTTTTGGGTAGGCATCGGTCATGCAGGGACTTTAATTTCTGCAATCCTCTTTCTCTTTAGACAAAAATGGCGCACAGCGATTAATCGCTTTGCTGAAGCAATGACAATCTTTGCAGTGATTTGTGCTGGCACATTCCCCGGCATACACATTGGCAGAGTATGGCTTGCCTATTGGCTTTTTCCCATTCCAAACCAGATGGACATGTGGCCACAATTTAGAAGCCCTCTTCTTTGGGACGTCTTTGCAGTGGGCACCTATTTTACGGTTTCACTTCTCTTTTGGTACTTGGGCATGGTTCCTGATCTTGCAACAATGCGAGATCGATCAACGACAAAAATTAAATCTATTGCATATGGCATCTTCTCTTTAGGATGGCGTGGAAGTATGCGTCATTGGCACCGTTATGAACGTGCGTATTTGTTGCTTGCTGCACTAGCAACCCCACTGGTTCTATCAGTGCATAGTGTTGTTTCATTTGACTTCGCAGTTTCGCAGCTCCCCGGTTGGCACACAACAATCTTTCCCCCTTATTTTGTTGCGGGTGCAATTTTTTCTGGTTTTGCGATGGTAATGACTCTTGCTATTCCAGCTCGAGAACTTTGGGGTTTGAAAAATTTTATTACTATGCGCCACCTAGAAAACATGTGCAAAGTTGTCTTGCTGACGGGTTCTATGGTTGGTTACGCTTATTCGATGGAATTCTTCATTGCTTGGTATAGCGGTGAAATTTATGAATCATTTACTTTTATTAACCGCGCATTTGGACCTTATGGTTGGGCATACTGGATCATGGTTAGTTGTAATGTCATAACGCCTCAGATTTTCTGGTTCAAGAAAGCTCGCCAAAACATCGCAATTATATTTACAGCTTCACTGTTAGTGAATGTGGGCATGTGGTTTGAGCGCTTTGTTATTGTTGTGACTTCATTAGCCAATGACTTTCTTCCTTCTAGTTGGGGCATTTATGAACCAACTTGGGTAGATGTAGTAACATTTTTGGGCAGTTTTGGTCTCTTTATGACTTTCTTTTTGCTCTTCATTCGTTTTGGGCCGGTACTTGCCATTGCTGAAATTAAAGCAGTTATGCCAGAGGCAGATCCACATGGTCATGGTCATAGTTATTCTGAGATGGAAGGTGAAACCGCAGCCAGTGCAAAAGAGATGGAGGGAGGCGAATGAGTCAGGCAGCTACGACAACTGTTGCTCGTGAAGACCTTTTTGGTCTTGCGGCAGAATTTAAAGATACTCCTAGTATTTATCATGCGGCAGAGAAGACTCATCAGGCAGGCTTTAAATGGTTTGACTGTCATGTGCCATTCCCTGTTCACGGTCTTGATCGTGTGATGGGTGTAAAGATGACAATCTTGCCAATATTTGTATTTTTTGGCGGGTTAACAGGGCTCATTGCCGCTTGCATTTTGCAAGTCTTTACGAATTCTCTTGAGATTGATCTTTGGGCGATCGTGCCAGTTGTCGGTTACCAATTTCAAGTTTCTGGGAAGCCGCTTCTTGGACCAGCAGCATTTGTTCCTGTCGCGTTTGAAATGACAGTATTGTTCTCTGCGTTGACAGCTGTTTTTGGAACACTTTTCTTGAACAAACTGCCAATGTTTTACCACCCAGTTTTAAAACACCCTGCTCTTTCAAGGGCAACGGACGATCGGTTTTATCTGGTTATTGAAGCGAAAGATCCAAAATTTCATCGTGATGAAGTTGAGGCATTTCTACAAGCCTTCGAACCCGAATCAGTGATTGCGTTGGAAAAATAATGACGAACTTAATTAAACAAATTATGAATGATTTGTTCAAGCCACTTATGGCTGATATAAAATCGTGCCCAATTTGGATTAAATGGCTTGCTGTTGTTATAACTTGTTTTGCAACAATTCCAATTGCATTGATATTTCGGGCAAGAACTACCTACAGTGATATGCCGCGGATTCACTTCATTCAGAACATGGACAATCAGCCGAAGTATGTTTCCCAAGAATCGAACGCTTTGTTTTTAGATGGCCGCGCAATGCGACCGCCTGTTCCAGGAACAATTGCCCAAAACCAAATGGCTGGGGATACGCATCTATATATGGGAATAGTTGATGGAGAGTGGGCTTCTTCTTATCCAAAAAGCATTGATATTGATCTTGCTTTTGTCAAACGCGGTCAAGAACGATACAACATCTATTGCGCACTTTGTCATGGAAAGGGTGGGTTTGGTGATGGTGTTGTTCATCTTAGAGCGCAGCAGCTTGTTGAAACTGGCATCAATGGTACAACCTGGGTTGCCCCAAAGAATCTTCATGAACAAACCATTGCAACTCAACCGAAAGGCCAAATTTTCAATTCAATTACAAATGGAGTTCGCACAATGGCAGCGTATGGGTCTCAAATACCTGTTCAAGACCGTTGGGCTATCATTGCTTACATCGAGGCTTTGCAGATTTCTCAGGATGCTAATCCAAAGGATGTCGAAGGTTCAGAATTACTTCCACACTTAGAGGTATTGGACGAAGGGGGCAAAGAGTGAACGTTGCTGATGTTACAAATGATAATGTTCGTCTAGGTGGCCTTGGTAAAACTGCGGGTCCCGTTTTAACTGTAGTGGGTATTAGCTTTCTTGGTTTAAGCGCTTTGCTTAGTGGAGTAGCAACAGAAGCGACAGCTGATATGGACGGCGGAAACGTATTCTGGAAGTCATACTTATTTGCATGGGTCGCTGCGCTTGGCATTTGCATGGGCGCTCTATTCTTTGTCTTACTTCAGCATTTGACACGCTCTGGTTGGAGTGTTTCAGTTCGAAGAATTGCCGAATGCATGGCAAAAAACCTTTCTTGGCTTTGGATGTTATTTGTTCCAATCCTAATCCTAATTTTAGGTGGCAATGGATCGTTGTTATATGATTGGGCCGATCCAGACTATATGGCACACGCGCACATGCCTCATTCGAAAGAAGCCTTCTTGTCTCCAGTATTCTGGTCCATTAGGGCAATTTTCTTTCTACTTGTTTGGGCAATTATTGCAACACTGTATTTGCGGTGGTCCACAAAACAAGATTTGGATAGTGATGTGAATTGGACTCACAAAATGCAAAAATGGGCTCCAGTTTGTATGATTTTGTTTGCATTAACACAAAGTTATGCGGTCATTGACTGGGTGATGACCCTTCAGCCCAAGTGGTTTTCTACAATGTTTGCTGTGTACTATTTTGCTGCGACAATGACAGCATTTTTCTCGACGATAATTTTGATTGCTCGATTTCTTCAGGGTACAGGGCATTTGAAAAATGCTATTACTATTGAGCATTATCATGATTTAGGAAAATGGCTGTTTGGCATGGGCGTCGTGTTTTGGGCTTACATAGGCTTTAGTCAATATATGTTGATTTGGTATGCGAATATTCCTGTTGAAACTGGTTGGTATATGACACGTCAACTAGGAGGTTGGGCACCAATATCTATTTTATTGCTTGTAGGGCACTTTATAATTCCATTTCTTCTTTTGATTACACGGTGGACCAAACGTTGGCGTGGAACTCTTCCCCTTATTGCTGCTTGGCTTTTCCTGATGTTTATTGTAGATATGTACTGGCTCGTTATGCCAGTCATTCCAGAGCATGCAATAGAAATAGCAACTTCATATGCTGGACTCCAGAATACTGTGACAGCTAACGAAATCGGTTATGGATTTAATATTGTGAACGTGACATGTCTTCTTGGCATGGTTTCACTTGTTCTCGGTGGTACGTTCCTTAACTTACGAAATAAAAACCTTATTGCTTCTGGCGATCCACGCCTTGCTGAAGCATTGCATTTTGAAAACGCATAATAAAGCAACTATGACCTATTTAAACGAACATAACCTGGTACGTCAACGTAGTGAACAACAAGAAGAGATTGTACTTCGCAAATGCATAGGAAAGCATTTATGAGCCATTCAAACAAACAGCCTTATTTGGCAGAAGATCATGAAGACCCAGATGGATGGGCCACTTGGGCAATTGGGATTGGCAGTACATTTTTGATGATTGCTACGGTGGCAATTGCTTGTGGAATTTATTACCGAGCAGCGACCGCGGAAGCAAAAGATAAGCATGTCAATATTCGTTATGAGCAGCGCGATATGGTAATGGCAGCACAACAAGCAGCAATAGAAGAATCAGCGCGTTGGGTGAGTCGTATTAATCCCTCCGATGCGGGAGCTATAGACAAGCTTGTTGTCCCAATTAATCTAGCTATGGAAATTGTTGCTGAAAAAAATTAAACAAATGATAGCCTTAACTTCCAAAACATACTTTTTGATAGGCGCACTCATATGCGCTGCAATGACATGTGTCGTTGAAGCAGGCCCAACATTTGCAGATGAAAAAATTCCAGAGCTAGAAGGTGTTGGTATTACTCAATACCTGGATTCTCAAATCCCACTTGATCTTGTCTTTATAAATGAACATGGTCAAGAAGTTGCACTTGGCGAATATTTTAACAAAGACAAACCTGTCATACTTACGTTGAATTATTATAAATGCCCAATGCTTTGCAGCCTTACTTTAAATGGTCTTGTGACAGGGATGCAAGATTTGGAGTGGACACCTGGAAAAGAATTCGATGTGGTGACGCTTAGTATTAATCCGGATGAAAATGCAGAGCTTGCGCTTAAAAATAAAAATGCCTACCTTGATCATTACAACCGAAAAGGCGCAGAAGAAGGCTGGCATTTTTTAACAGGAGAGCAAGATAATATTAGTGCGCTTGCCGATGCAGTTGGTTTTGGATATGTGTTTGATTCGCAAACTGGCGAGTTCCATCACTCTGCGAGTATTATGTTTATAACACCGGATGGGCGCATTTCAAAATACATGAATGATGTTCAATTCGCAGGCCAAGATTTACGTTTTGCGCTTGTTGAGTCATCGGAAGGAAATGTAGGTTCGCTTGTTGATGATTTTCTACTCTTTAATTGTTTTCAATACGATCCAGAGCGCAACAGCTATACGCCAAGCGCGTGGAAGTTAATGCGTACTGGCGCTGTATTAATGCTCATCGTGCTCGTTGTGGGACTTGCTGTTCTGGGCTGGACCTCCCCATCTCATACGGCCTTCAAGAAATCAACACCAAAATTGGATGTATCAACCTCATGATGTTCTCAATAATATCATCTTTACTGGCAACTCCTCAAGGGAATCCTGAAAATTTCTGGTTGCCTAAACAGGCATCGACGGTAGCACAAAGTGTTGACTTTACATTTAATCTTATTACTTGGATCTGCTACTTTTTCTTTGCATTAATTGTTATAGCGATGCTTGTATTTATGATTAAGTATCGTCGAAAATCGAATGACCATGAAATTGTTGTTACTGGCCCTACACACAACACAGCATTAGAAGTTACATGGACAGTGCTTCCACTATTGCTGGTAATTGTTATTTTTATTGTAGGCATGCGCGGATACTTAAACTTGCGAGAAGCACCTGCCGATTGTTATGAAGTGCAAGTCACTGGTCAGAAATGGTCATGGACATTCAGTCATCCAAAATTTGGTGCAATAGAAGTGGGAGAATTGACAGTTCCAGTGGGTAAGCCAGTGCGGCTTTTGATGACGTCAAATGATGTCTTGCACAGCCTTTGGATTCCAGATTTTCGAGTTAAGATGGATGTAATACCCGGGCGGTACACTTCGCTTTGGTTTGAGGCACTTGAAGTTGGTGAATACCTCTTGAATTGTTCAGAATATTGTGGCACAGATCATTCAAAGATGTTCGCTATGGTTCGTGTTATCCCTCAAGAAGACTTTGATAAAACCCTGACCAAATTGGCAAGCGAATATGAAGACATGAGTCTTGGAGAATTGCCCGCGTATGCAATTAATCGCTTGTACAATCGTTGCAAATCATGCCATTCGCTAGATGGTTCGATTGGAACAGGCCCTTCTTTCAAAGGCCTTTGGGATCGAGTGTCCAGGGGTGATACTTTATTTACTTCTGGCGAAGAGTTATCTAGCCTACTTGGCGATGCGACTTTTTACGGAGAACCAGAAAACTATATCAGAGAGTCAATCCTCAACCCGCAAGCGCATATTGTTCAGGGATATTTGGGCTCAATGCCTTCTTTTCAGGGGCAGTTAAAAGAAAAACAAATTACAGCATTCATTGAGATGTTTAAAAATCTAAATGAAATCACAACGGCGGAGGGTGAAATTTCAGTAAACCCTGATGGAACACCAAGGCAATAAAAATGAGTACTTTAACTACAACGAATTCAAACGATAATTACCTAAATCACACCAAAGGCATTCTTTCGTGGCTTTGCACTGTAGATCACAAACGAATAGGCATTATGTATCTAGTGTGTGTGCTCTTCGCTTTTTTCTTAGGTGGCGTGTTCGCGATGTTATTGCGTTTTCAGCTCTTAACACCAGAAGGGATGTTCCTTACTCAGGATCAGTACAACCAAGCTTTTACAATGCACGGGGCCATCATGGTCTTCTTGGTCATTATCCCTGCCGTCCCTGCCGCATTGGGTAACTTTGTATTGCCGATTATGCTTGGTGCCAAAGATGTTGCATTTCCAAAGCTGAATCTATTTAGTTGGTATCTTTGGATTGCGGGCCTGGTCTTCTTTCTGCTTGCATTAGCGACTGGAGGGCTTGACACTGGCTGGACCTTCTATACTCCATATTCAATTGATAAGGCTTCATCTATGGGCGGTGTTATACCAGCTCTTATTGGAGCGTTTATTTTAGGATTTAGTTCTATTTTTACCGGCATGAACTTTATCGTAACCATCCATCGTCTTCGACCAAAGGGCATGACTTGGTTCCGCATGCCGCTCTTCTTGTGGGCAACGTATGCAACGGCCATTATTCAGGTACTCGCAACACCAGTTGTTGGCATTACACTGCTGCTTCTTATCGTTGAGCGAAGTATGGGTATTGGAATTTTCGACCCTGCAATGGGTGGAGATCCAGTTTTATATCAACACTTCTTCTGGTTCTATTCACACCCAGCCGTATATATTATGATTCTTCCTGCAATGGGGATTATTAGTGAGCTTATTTCAGTTCATTCACATCGGCATATCTTTGGATATAAATTTATTGCGTACAGTTCGATTGCAATTGCGATGTTTGGCTTCATTGTTTGGGGTCATCATATGTTTACCTCTGGTCAATCGCAGTTGATGAACATTATCTTTTCATTAGTTACTTTTAGCGTTTCTATCCCTTCAGCGGTGAAGGTTTTTAATTGGTTAGCTACTTTGTATAAAGGATCAATTAGTCTTAACACGCCTATGATTTATGGCTTGTCCTTCATATTTATTTTTGCAATCGGTGGTTTGACAGGCTTGCATTTAGCTACGTTGGCAACGGATATTCACTTGCATGACTCCTACTTTGTCGTTGCCCATTTCCATTATGTAATGATGGGCTCGGCACTCATCGGTTTCTTGGGAGGGATACATCATTGGTGGCCTAAGATGACAGGCAAGATGTATCATGAGGGTTGGGGTCGTGTCGCCGCGATCCTTGTCTTTATTGGATTTAATGTGACTTTCTTTTCCCAATTTATGATGGGTTCAAAAGGAATGCCAAGGCGTTATGCAACCTATGCTGAAATGCCTGAGTTCCAGGTGTACCACATTTGGTCAACCGCTGGTTCTGTTATCCTCGCAATTGGATTTGTAATTTGTGCAATTTACCTCTTGCAATCTTGTTTTGCCGGTAAAAAAGCTCCTGCCAATCCTTGGGGCGGTCGGAGTTTAGAGTGGCAATGTTCTTCACCGCCACCATGGGACAACTTTGCAGAGCAACCTGAAGTAGGTGATTGCTATGATTACAGCGTGCTTGAATGGAATGAAGAAGAACAAGGGTATGTTTGGAAAAAAGATGTTTTACACCCTGGTGAAGCGAATGGTTAATCGGAGCTAATAAGAGGTTACTTATGTCAAATACAGATCATAGTCATCATGGCGACGGAGTTGGGCATGCTGTCCCAATCAAATTCCTTGTGCTTATATGCTCTATTCTCCTCTTTTTAACTGCAGTGACTGTGTGGGTTTCATGGTTCGATTTTACTGAGATAAACATAGCGGAGATGGGTATTATTATGGCCCTCTTTGTGGCGACTATTAAGGCGACAATTGTTGGTTTGTACTTTATGCACTTGCGCTGGGACCGGCCCTTTATTGGTTTTATTTTTGTTGGTTCAATTTTATTTGTTGTGCTATTTATTTCTCTTGCGCTTACAGACACTCTTGAATATCAGCCTGAAATAATCCCTGGTAATACACCAAAAGTTCAAGAAGCATTAGACGCATTAAAAAACTAAATTAAACGCCATATTACTAAAACAGATTTGGTTTATTTAGGCGCTTGGCCAAGCATAATTTAATCTACGTCAATCTCTGGTAGAAAGCAACATTAACCTGCTATCAGGATGATTTGCGTGCCATGAAAACCATAGTGACTTGTGGCTTCGCAATAACTCTCCATTAGTAGTATGTGCAGTTGCCCAGAGCGGGCCATTTCCAGTGCGGATGATGGCTTCATTGCCATTTATCCTGATTTGAACTTCACCGAATTCATTTGCCAGTGAGTCAAGCTCAGGGACAGAATACACATCAAAGCCACTGTTGGTTTCAATGGCAATCACTTGTGTTTTTGGGTGCAGAGTATCAGCCGGCATTGGCTCAGCAGGAAAGTAAATTGTATCGTTTAAAAAGTATACCCTTGGGTCACCTTTTCGATATCTTTTTTTGTAGTACTTGATGGGTGAGATAGCGGTTGTTTCCGGATGTTTTGCAATCCAATTCGAAAAATGAACTACTTCATGTGGGATATGTCTCAATGGAATATTAGGGCCCGTTATAGATGAACCAAGAATTGGTGAGAATAACTGTTCTCCACCTACGGTAGGTTTTTCTGGATAGAGCAGCATTGTGCCATTTCCAGATAAGCCACTAATTTTGAAATTCACTTCTTTTTCATCAATCATTCGTTCGAACACTTCAATATTGCCACTTGGCCAATTCCAGTACACAGAAATAGGAGTCCCTCCAAGCGTGTCATTTACAATTTCATGAACATTTAAAACATGAAGTGGATATGCTCGTGTTTCTCCTCCAATTTCCACGCCAACCACAAGGTCTTTACTTACGATGTACTTGTCACGCCTTGACTTATTGTAATTTGCCAACTCATTAGGGCTCAAAATGTCAGGTTGTGAAAGAACTGGTGACATATCTCGATTGCGCATGGCAGGAACTAATGTTTTCTCTGGCACAGCAATGCTGTCCATCTCAAACAGATACGACGATACTGTTTGGCCATCCCCTGGTGCTTTATGGCTTAATCGCAGGAATGCGGGAGCAACAGCCCAGGCAATAATGGAAAGGACTACTACAAGAAGAAGGACTAAAACCCAGCCACCCCCTCGAAACGTAAGCTTGAGGTTTTCATTTTTGGTCATGTTATATTCCTATTTCGATCCATTGGATTGTTTGGCGGTCAATCAACATGCAAGCTAGAGCGAGAGGTAGATAGATGATGCTTGCAAAGAACAAATGAAGCGCTCTTTTTTGTGTTCGTTGTTTCCAAAAAGCAATGCTACGCATGGTCATAAATATACCTAGTAAGGCGCCAATAATCGCGAAAAATATGCCGGTCACATTTGCAACTGTCAGAAATAAACAAAGTGGGATAAGGCATAAGCTGCTTATCACACAAACGCGCGCGGTAAGTTCGCCTGTTGGATCTGTCGAAGGTAACATTCTAAAGCCACCTTTTACATAGTCATCCTTGTATATCCAAGCAAGTGCAAGGAAGTGTGGAATTTGCCAAACAAATAGAATCCCAGCAATAATCCAACCGCCCATACTGATCGACCCGCTTGCAGCAACCCAGCCAATGAGCGGAGGAAGTGCGCCAACGATTGCTCCAACAATTGTGTTGAATGAAGTAAGCGGCTTAAGTGGCGTGTAGAGAAGCATGTAGATGAGGATGGTGCAAAGAGCAATCGCTGCGCTTAGAATGTTTGCACCAAACGCAAGTGTTGCGACCCCAAAATAGGCTAAGACAACACCAAAAATAAATGCGTGTGCTCTAGAAACATGTTTAGCGGGCATTGGTCGGGCTGCGGTGCGACTCATCTGCTGGTCTCTTGTTCTTTCAGCAAGCTGGTTTAATGCTGCCGCCGAACTAGCGCATGCGATTGTTCCTATCACAGTCCATAATAATGTGAACCAGTCAACTCCGTGAGGGCTTGCCATAATGAAGCTAGTAGCTGTCGACATGACAACAAGTAAGCTGAGTTTTAATTTACTCAGTTCACTGTAAATGGTGTACAAACGAGGTTTCGGTTGTATATCCCGTGTAGATGCAGTTGTTGTAGTCGAACTTTTCATTCAAGACCGTTAGTATACCTATTCCAATGTCACACGAATCAAAACAATCATTTGCTCGAGTTCTTACGCTTGCGCTTAGTGCAACGACAGGAATGTGGATTTTCTCTTACATAGCACTTCTTTTTGCGGGCAAAACGGGCGGAGAAGTCTTGTTCATCCTTGGAGTCCTTTGTCTACCGTTTGCGAGCAGGTATTCAAAATCGTTGGGAGAGGGCGCCCAAGTAGGTTTCGTTTCTGCCTTCATCAATTTGCTCCTTATCGGCAGCATCGTTGGTGGCAAGGCGCCTGTAGAGATGATGAGTCAGGGCATTATTTGGTCAATAGGTTTATTTGTTAGCTCAATGATTTTTGGAATGATTGGAGCTACGTTTCATAGTAGCATTCGTAATATCAGGCACAAATTTGATTGGCGAGTAGGGTTTTTAAGTGTTGCTTCAATCTTGGTATTTTTAATGTTAGTGACTGGCGGTCTTGTGACTGGGATGGAAGCGGGGCTTGCGGTGCCAGATTGGCCTAATAGTTACGGTCATAATATGTTGCTGTATCCACTAAATGAAATGATCGCTCCAGAAAATGAGGGTGTTTTCTTTGAACATGCGCACCGTCTTACCGGGATGTTTGTTGGTTTGACTTCACTCGTAATGGTTATTGCTGTTTGGATATGGAGTAAAAAATATTCTGTTCGAGCTCTTGCTTTTACGATTTTCATTTTCGTTTGTATTCAAGGTCTATTGGGTGGCTTGCGTGTTACGGGATATTTAACATTTGAACAAGACCGGGAAATGCTCAATCCAAATCTTTGGATTGGCGTGGTACATGGAGTTGTTGGGCAGCTCATTTTTACAGGTTTTGTATGTCTTGCTGCTATGTTTACAGAAAAGTGGAGTCTGAAAGAAGGGACAGCAGGAAGAGGAGATTTGCGTTGGTCTTTAGTTTTATGTGCATCTATGGTTTTGCAATTAATTTTGGGCGCTGTATATCGCCACATGATGGGTGATGAGTTGCTCGCGCCAAGAGCAACGCATGTGCTTTACGCTCATATAGCATTTGCACTCCTCGTTCTTGTCCTTGCAATTGTTGTTGGGATTCGATTAATGAGCAGAGAAAATCGATTGTTAAAAAATATAGGCCTTACATTGCACGTACTAGTTCTTGTTCAACTTTTACTTGGAGGTGGTGCGCTTCTGGTTATTATTATTTCAGAGAGCGCTTCGTCAATCCCATCGTACGAGTTGTTGACTACAACAGCACACCAGGCGAATGGTGCTTTGTTGCTTGCGACAAGTTTCTTGACTATGATTTGGGCTCTTCCAATAAAAAAACAGTTAGGACGAAACCATGATTGAAGCACTACTCTTGGCTACGCTGAGTTTTCAAGTCGTGCATGATGCACAAGCGAATACTAATCCTTTGAAATTTTCAATTACGCACGATGGCTCTGTTGGAGAATCTTTAGATGGCAGAGTTTATGTCATGCTTACGAAGGGGAAAGTGCCACCAATTGGAGGTCCAAATTGGTGGAACCCAGAACCTTTCTTCGCAGTGGATGTTACGAATTGGGAAACAGGAGCGCCTTTAGTCATAGATGACTCCGCTGATGCCATGGAAGGCAATTTATCTGCTCTAGATATCGGCCCTTGGAAAGCAGCAGCCGTTTATCGGCCAGATACAGAGCGATCAATCATCGCAGTTCCAGGCGGCCTTTATAGTGAGGTTGTTCCCATTGACGGTCCAGCATCTACAGCAGGCATGCAATCAGTGCATTTGGATAAACAAGTACCAGATCGCGATTGGAAAGAGCATAAAAACCTTCGTTTAATTGAAAAGCATAGTCCAATGCTAAGTAATTTTTTTGGCAGAGGGATCCATCATGGTGCGTGTGTAATAGTCCCCGACAGTTATGATCCAGATCGCGCAGAGCCATATCCGGTTATGTATTGGATTGGTGGATTTGGAAGCGACCATTATGGTGCTCGAATGATGAAGGCTTACTTTACTGCTTCAGATTATGACGACCAAATTTGCCGAGTGATATTAAATGCACAGACTCATTCAGGGCATCATGTTTTTGCTGATTCTGCAAACAATGGACCACGCATGACAGCGCTCATTAAAGAGTGGATCCCCTATCTGGAGGAGACATATAATTTAGGTGGATCAGGAGAGCGGCGCTTCTTAGCAGGACACTCCTCTGGCGGTTGGTCTTCTTTATGGTTGCAGATTCAAAATCCAGATTTTTTTAATGGTGTGTGGTCCCTTGCCCCTGATCCAATTGACTTTCGGTTTTTCCAAACTCCAAATCTTTATGCAGAAAATGCAAATATGTTTGTTGATGAAGAGGGTGGTGAACGCCCTATTGCGCGGCAAGGGACGGAACCTGTATTGTGGGCGCGCGGTTTCTCTGCAATGGATGATGTTATTAAGGATGGTGGGCAACTCGGTTCATTCGAGTGGGCTTTTAGCCCTAGGGGTGAAAATGGGAGACCACTGCATATGTATGATCGAAAGACAGGCTCTGTGGATGCAGAAGTGGTAAATCATTGGAAGTCGTATGATATACGCCAAATTTTAGAAGGAAATTGGGACATTCTCTCTCCAAAGTTGAGCGGCAAGATTAATATTATTGCTGGTGGGCTAGACACGTTCTACCTTGAAGGATCTGTTATTTCTTTGAAAGAATATTTCAATGTCCAAGACTTTGACGCTATGGTTCGTGTTTTAGAAAATGCGAATCATGGTGCAGTATTTGGAACACCTATCATTCGTGAGATGGATGAATACATCGCTAATAAACTTCAATTGCCAAATATTCAACAGAAAACATCTAAAAAATAATGCCAGAGCGAATCGTTCAATCACCATGCAGGGACACGCAACTTGATCAGCTAACTGGCGCGTTGTTGCGTGATGCGTTTGAGTGCATCAACACTCGCGGACAATTTAATTTGGCATTAAGTGAATCCTCCGCGCTAGATCACTTCTATACGCAGCTCATGTGTGACCCGAGCATGCGGGCCATGCCGTGGCAAAAAATGCGAGTGTGGTTTTTTGGTCACGCAAATAAAGAAGATTCAGCTCAACAAGCAATATCCATTCACTCAGGAATATTGGAAGAGAATGTATTTGAGTTAACAGAAGATTTTGTAGGCGATATCGATTGTTGTGTTGGTACGACGAACTTGCAAGAAGTGCCTGTGCAGTTATTTGGCAAGTGTCGTTCTTGGTTATTGCTTTGCTTAAAAGATCGCTCCGGATTAGATGCAGAGGCTTTTGGCGGTGTTGTCCATGTCTATGCTTGCTCTGAAAGCTAGAGATGTCCTGCGTTAATGCAGTGAGTGCAAAAAATCTTGGAGAATTTCTGCGGCAGCAAGTGCGTCGCGTATTTTCTTTTTCTGTTTGTGCGTTTTACCTGATTTTGCAAGTTTCTCTTCTGCTGCTGAACTAGTTAGTCGCTCATCTTGAAAATGAATATTAAGAGCTGTGTGTTCAGCGATTTTTTGCGCAAATGCTTTCGTCAGCTCTGCTCTTTGACCAAGAGAACCATCCATGTTTATAGGTAATCCGATGACAAGTTCATCAGCATCTTCCCTCTTAACGGTTGATACGATGGCTTTGATCAAGGGCTCACCTATTGGAATATCAAGCACGCAGACTGGGTGTGCAATGCACAATTCCCTAACGCCTACAGCAATCCCTGTTCTCTTGTCACCTAAATCTATCGCAAGGTATCTCATTGTAATGTTGTTGGGACACTGTCTTGTATTTCTTTGACGCGTTGCGCCTCTGATGAAGGGAAGACTAGTGTTGCATCTTTTGTATGGATAATCACTAAATTATCACAACCGATAGTAGTAATGGTGTGAGATTTGTCAGTAGATACGCTAAGCGTATTAGTCGAATCTAAGTGGACGGTTGGGGTATCACTTCGATTGCCTTGATCATCAGCTTGCAATGTGTCGCCGTAGCTTGGCCATGAACCTACATCAAGCCATTCAACTTGCATAGGTACGGTGCAAATAGAGATATTCTTATCTAGAGAGGCCGGCTCCATTATTCCATAGTCAACACTAATTTTTGGTAGTAAAGGGTACTCTTGCTGTAAAGTTTCAACTTGGCAATCTGTCCCCCAGGCTTTTGCTATTTTCTCAATACCTGCGAATGTCTTTGGTTGCAACCTTTTTAATGCTTCAAGAAACTCGCCAGCATGAAATATAAACATCCCGCTGTTCCACGCGAAATTTCCTGAGGAAATATAGCTCTCTGCCGATTGTTCATTCGGTTTTTCAACGAATCGTTTACATTGGCGTGCTCCTTCGCAGATGGTATCGCCAAGTTCTACATAGCCATAGCCCGTTGCTGGAAATGTTGGCTGTATGCCAAATGTAATGAAGCGATTACTGTCTTGCTCAACCAAGCGGAATCCCAGGTCTAGGCATTTTGCAAATTCCTCTTGCGGGCGAATAATATGGTCTGCTGTAAGAACAGCAAAAATAGCATTCTGGTCTTGCGTATATAGCACTGCTGCAGTAAAAGCTACAGCGTTAAGTGTGTCTCGCGGTACTGGCTCTCCTAGAACCTGGTCCTTTGACATGTCTAGTTTTTTCGAAATAACCTCTAGGTGTTTTTGATTAGTGCAAACCCATTGACATTCCGGCTTTATTAAACCGCTGAGCCGTTGCGCAGCAATTTCTAAAAGCGATTTGCCGTCAAAGAGTCCGATGAGTTGTTTTGGTGTTTCGCCTCTACTTATAGGCCAGAGGCGCGTGCCGCTGCCGCCAGCCATAATCATTGCGTGTCTCATAGTTTGCCTTTGAGTTGAAAGGAAGTTTGAACGAGTTGATCTGCGGATTTAATATTATCAATTGAATTGATAGCGAGTTGGATAAGCCTCTTAGCATCTTGTTTTGTTTCGCCAAGTTGTATTAGCATTGCAATTGCATCTTCGCAATAAGGAGGCATGTCGAGTTCTATTGTTGAAGCAAGCTCGCCAACGAAGGAGTCGACTTTTCCATTTAGTTGAGCGATAATAGTTTCGGCTGATCGTTTTCCAATTTCTGGCAAACTCACAAGAAAATTTGCATCCCGATTAGAAATAGCTGTAGCGGTTTCGCTGAATGGTCGAATCAATGCGCGTAGCGCTTTTCGATTGCCGATTCCTTTTACCGTTGTGAAAAGTTCGAAGAATGCGCGATCTCGGTCGTTTGCAAAGCCGATGAGCCGAGGTGTAAATGAACTCCCTTGCGATTGTCCTTCAAAATAGTGAAGTGTAAAAAATTCAACTTTGTTGCCAACTTGACTCAGCAGGGATGAGATGTCCGCAGCGGGTATGAGCAGTTCATAAGTCAATGCTTCAATATGCACTAGTGCAACGCCATCTTTGATTTCAGCGAGTTCGCCACGTATTCTTGTTATCACGTTATTAGTTTACCAATGACCAGCCGGTTGCTTTACCTAAACGGTGGCGAAGGTCGTTGGTTATTTCTAATTTTGATAGGTTCTTTGGATAATCGATAATCTCGATAAATTCCACCTTCGAATGGCTTGGCTCAAACATTGCATCTCTCATTTCATCATTTATTGGTGTGTCGGTAACGGATACAAGTAAGACAGTGGCATTAGTTTTTGCGATCATGGCACCGATACCCTCTGTAAAGGGATGGATGGCTTCTCTTGGCTGATGGATGCCGCCTTCAGGAAAAATACCAATAACACCTCCATTTTTCAGCTCTCTTAGTGCGAGGCGCAAGGCAGTACTGTCTTGCCCATCACGGGCAACAGGTATAACCCCTGAATGCTTCCATATATAATCGAGTGATGGCTCCATGAACTCTTGAGCCATAAGCCAACGAATTTTGAAGCGGCATTGTGATTGGACAAGGAGCGGGTCAATAGGACTCTGGTGATTGCAGACAACAACAAGAGGGCCAGGGCAGATATTTTGAGGGAGGATTTCATTCCCGCTTGACTCTACACGGTGAATGGCACGTACATAGATTTTATTAAGGAGCCAGAGCATAGCTGTAGGAGCATCGCCCATGGTGTATTTTGCGAGCGAAGGCAGGCAAACGCGTTGTATTAGGGCGATGAAAAGACAAGTAAGTACGATGTATGAGATAAAGATGAACATTTAGTTCTGTATATGCTAGCCGAGACAGCGATTCACCGATATCCTGCCACAAGTTTGCACTTGCAGACAACCTCCGACTATGCCTCGAAGAGATGACATTCATTCGATTCTAATCCTCGGCTCTGGACCTATCGTCATTGGCCAAGGATGCGAATTTGATTATTCTGGTACCCAAGCGTGTAAAGCCCTCCTCGAAGAGGGCTTTCGTGTTGTATTGGTTAATTCGAATCCCGCGACGATTATGACCGATCCGGAATTTTCAGACAGGACATATATCGAACCAATTACACCGGAAGCAGTTCGGCGTGTCTTGCAACGAGAGCGAGACGCTGGCACACCGATTCACGCGCTTCTCCCAACAATTGGAGGTCAGACAGCATTGAATTGCGCTTGTGAGCTTGACGAACTTGGCACACTTGAAGAGTTTGATGTTGAAATGATTGGTGCAGACCGAGATGTTATTTTCAAAGCAGAAGATCGTGAAGCATTTAGGAAGGTAGTCGAAGATGTTGGTCTGGACCAAGCAAAGAGTGCAACGGTTTCAACGATGGAATCTGCGATTGCATTTTTAGATGAAATTGGTTTGCCCGCTGTTATTCGCCCTGCCTTTACGCTGGGAGGCACTGGTGGCGGGATTGCGTACAACAGATCCGAGTTTGAAGAAATTGTTCGGCGTGGCATTGAAGCATCAATGATTGATCAAGTCCTCATCGATGAATCCTTACTTGGGTGGAAAGAATATGAGCTTGAAGTCGTTCGAGATAAAAATGACAATTGCGTCGTTGTTTGTGGCATAGAGAATATTGATGCCATGGGGGTTCATACTGGTGACTCAATTACAGTAGCGCCAATTATGACTCTTACGGATAAAGAATACCAGCGAATGCGTGATGGGGCACTCGCAATTATGAGAGAAGTAGGTGTTGACACCGGCGGTTCAAATGTTCAATTTGCAGTCAACCCTAAAGATGGCAAGCTGGTTGTGATTGAGATGAACCCTCGTGTCTCGCGAAGTTCAGCACTTGCATCAAAAGCTACAGGCTTCCCAATCGCAAGAATTGCTGCAAAGCTTGCGATTGGATACACGCTTGATGAATTGCGCAATGATATTACACAGACGACCTCTGCATGTTTTGAACCAGCTATTGATTACGTTGTGACAAAGATGCCGCGTTGGACTTTTGAAAAATTCCCAGAAGCGGATGAAACGCTGACGACGCAAATGAAATCTGTTGGCGAAGCAATGAGTATTGGTCGAACGTTTAAAGAGAGTTTTCAAAAAGCAATTCGCTCGATGGAAGTGAAGCGATTTGGATATGGATTAGACAAAAATGATGAGTGGCTTCGCGCATTAAGGGGGGGCGAAGAATCTATTTGGCCGATTGAGGAAGACACCCTGATTCGAAAATTGACTGTTCCAAGTCAAGGCCGCATGTACTACATTCGCTACGCTATGAAGCTCGGGATGTCCGTTGAAAAACTCCATGATTTGACAGGTATTGATCCTTGGTTTATTGACCAATTTGCACAACTTGTAGAATTTGAAGATGAGCTTCTTGCATATGATTTCATCGAACAAGTACCCGAGCCATTGTTGCGAAAAGCGAAGGAGCTTGGTTATTCCGACCCTCAGCTAGCATATATTTACAAGGGAGTTATTTCGACAGATTCAATTCTAGAGGTACGAGCGCTACGAAAATCTTATGGCATTGAGCCGGTGTATAAACTCGTCGATACTTGCGCTGCTGAATTCGAAGCAGTAACGCCTTATTTTTATTCAACATATGAGAAGCCGCTAACAAATCTAGCTGGGGAGACTGTTGTTGATGATGAGGTGCGCGTCTCTGGGAAAGACAAAATAGTTATCCTTGGGGGCGGGCCAAATCGCATCGGTCAAGGGATTGAATTTGATTACTGCTGTTGTCAAGCATCGTTTGCGGCAAGGGAAATGGGTTTTGAATCTGTTATGGTGAACTCAAACCCTGAAACAGTGAGTACGGATTTTGATACAAGCGATTTCCTATTCTTTGAACCACTGACGCTTGAGGATACATTGAATATTCTTGAAAGACTTAATGGTGGAGGGCAGGATATAGAAGATAGGTCGGGGCACGTTGCAGGTGTCATAGTGCAGTTTGGTGGCCAAACCCCATTGAACTTGGCGCATGGCCTAGCTACTGCAGGTGTTCCTATTATTGGAACTGGGCTAGAAGCAATTGATTTGGCAGAAGACAGGGACCGCTTTAAAGCGATGCTTGATGAGCTTGGCCTCCACCAGCCGGAAAATGGCATAGCATATTCACTTGATGAAGCTGTGTGCACTGCAGACCAAATTGGCTACCCAGTCTTAGTTCGGCCAAGTTATGTTTTGGGTGGGCGTGGGATGGAAATTTGCAACGATGAAGCCTCATTGCGATATTACATGCAGACGGCAGTTGATGTATCTGAATTAGAGCATGCGCCAGTTCTGATTGATCGCTTCTTATCCGAGGCTGTTGAAATTGACATTGATGTGGTGGCAGATTTTAAACCACATGAGGCTACAGCGTCAAAGCAGGTTCCTCTTGAAACACATTCGCCACAAGCAATCGTTTGCGGCGTGATGGAACACATTGAGCAAGCTGGGATTCATAGTGGCGATAGTTCGTGCGTGTTGCCACCGTATTCATTGCCGAAATCAATAGTGAATGAATTACGACGTCAAGCATGTGCGATGGCTGCACGCCTGCAAGTTCGTGGGTTAATGAATGTTCAATTTGCGGTAAAAGAGGAAACGGTATATGTCATTGAAGTAAATCCTCGCGCATCAAGGACCGTACCTTTTGTAGCCAAAGCGAAGGGTATTCCATGGTCAAGAATAGCGGCCAAGGTAATGATGGGTTCATCTTTGGATTCACTTGGGACGAAAGAAGTGCCTGAGACTGGCTTCTATGCTGTAAAAGAGCCTGCATTCCCCTTTGAAAAGTTTCCTGGAGTTGATGTGGTGCTTGGTCCTGAAATGCGTTCGACAGGTGAAGTCATGGGGATGGATCGATCGCTCCCGATTGCTCTTGCAAAAGCTAAAATGGCGGTTAGTCGTTCGTTGCCTACAAATGGGCAAGTATTCTTATCTATTCGCGAAAGTGATAAAGTCCATGCGGTTGAAGTCGCACGATCTTTGGTTTCGATGGGTTTTACTGTATTCACTACTCAAGGCACCAAAGATTTGCTTAAAGAACATAGTGTCGATACAACATTAATTCGAAAAATATCTGAGGGTGCAAGGCCAAACATACTGGATAAAATCGCTAATGGTGAAATTGATCTAATTATTAATACGCCTACTCGCACGGGTGCGCAAACGGATGAAGGGCAGATTAGAGCAATGGCTGTTGGTGCTCGTATTCCGATGATTACAACAATTACTGGCGCTTGCGCAGCGGTTGCTGCAATCGAAGCATTGCGTGGGGGCACTTGGCAAGTAGCTGCTTTGCAAGATTATTTTCAGGCTCCATCAACTGCTCAAGCGAACGTGTAGCCTAAATTTAGACTCGGATTCAATTTTTTGAAGAAGCCCCTAGTATCCATTTTCTTTTTCTGTGGTGCTGCTGCAAAAATAAACAGTTTAAAACAGATCTAATATTACAAGGAAGTGCACTTTTGGTATTACTTGTTGACCTAAATCATCGTATTTGTGCCTGTCTAGAATACGTTATAATTCTGCGTTATGCCAGAATGGGTCCCAGCTTGGATTACACCGCAACTATTAACTTCGGTCGTCGTTATTTTAGTCGTATTACACTTGGCCTTAGGTTTGGCAGCTTATTTTATTCTCTTAGAACGAAAAGTATGTGCATGGGTTCAGGATCGTATTGGTCCAGATAGGGTGGGCATATTCGGTTTACTCCAGCCATTAGCGGATGGCTTGAAATTGTTCGTAAAAGAAGACTTTATGCCAAAGGGTGTCGACAAGGGATTATTTACTCTTGCTCCTGCATTAACGGTTATTCCTGCGATGATTGGCTTTCTTGTTATCCCTTGGGCTGGTGGGCTTGAACTTGGTTCAGAGACAGTGGCGGTCATGGGCGCTAATATCAATATTGGAGTTATTTATATTGTTGCAACCGCGGGGCTTGGGGCATACGGCGTTGCTATTGGTGGCTGGGCTTCAAATAATAAGTACTCATTCCTTGGTGGTCTTCGAGCAAGCGCGCAGATTATTAGTTATGAAATACCAATGGGGCTTGCCTTGCTTTGTATTGTGTTGACTTCTGGAACATTGTTGCCTGAGTCAATTGTTGCGCAGCAACTTGGGGGACAATGGAATATTGTGCAGCAGCCTCTTGTAGCCATTCTGTTTTATATCTGCCTTCTTGCAGAAGCAAATCGTGCACCTTTTGACTTGGCTGAAGCTGAGCAGGAACTTGTTGGCGGGTGGCACACAGAGTATTCTTCAATGCGCTGGGCGCTCTTTTTTATGGGTGAATACATTCATTTGTTTGTAGGCGCGGCATTTTTTACTACTTTATTCCTAGGTGGCTGGTCACTGAATCCTATTACAGGTTGGGACTTACCCGCAACTGGTGGGTTTCTTATGATTGCTCTCCAATTCGGGATTGTGCTTGGCAAAATATTTTTACTTGTGTTTTTGGCAATGATGGTTCGCTGGACATTGCCTCGGTTCCGCTTTGATCAGTTGATGCGATTGGCGTGGGAGGGGATGATTCCCGCCTCATTGCTGCTTGTTCTAATCGTATCTATATATATGTACCTTGGTTGGAAGCCATATCTCTGGTCTGGTTCGATACTTGCGTTGATTATTATGGTGATAGCTCGACCGCTTTTGCCAACAAATAATACGAATAAGCGTATTGGCTTAGTTGGTAGTCGATTTAGCCCGCCTTCTGAACAGGTTGTCGACTCGTGAATTACTTATGGAATATGTTTGGGGGTTTGTGGGTTTCCTTTTTTCTACTCCTTTCTTGTGGCGGTAGAAAATCAAAGGGAAGTTATCTCGCTTGGCGAAGAGAAACAGCATTCGGGAAAAAAGGCGAATTCTCTACGTTAACAGCATCGCAAAGGCGCAAAGCGATTCGGTCATGGTCGCGCTGGGCCTGGCGAATGCGATTTTAAACCTGCATAAAGAATGTGTTAGAGTGGGGTGTTCGCATTCGTAGGTAAGATTTGTATTTTATTGAAGCAAGATCAGATAGTGGTCGTTTAGGGTTTTCGAGTTATTTATATCTCTGCTATTAGTTCAAGGGTATGGTTTAATTTTTGCATAGAGCAATAATTTAATAAGCACAGAATGTGTAAAAAAAATAAGAGTTCCGATAAAAGGAAAAAAGTAGGTAAAACCAGGTGTGTCAGAGGGCGTTTTATAGATGATTTAGAGGCATTGATTCAAGAAAAGCCGCTTTTTACAACGTCCGTAATACAGTTATCGGACCCATAAAAAAAGAGATTTGTCAAGTATAGCTAAGTCTTTATTCTGCATATAATTACACACGTTTTATGGCTGCTAATACTCTTTTTTTTCAGGATTTACAAAGGAGGTCTAGCCAAATCTTCAGAAATGGTTACTATTCCGCCTTCAACTTTTCGGTCACAGTAGACCGATAGGGAACAATCGTCCGTTCCAGCCGTGTTGGCTGGAATCATGCGGACGGATGGATGGTTAGGACGCTACGCCACGGGAGTCGGCTGACGCGTTCGATTTATACAGGAGAGTTGACTATGAGTCACCTTTACCTTCTCGGCGTCGCAACACTGACGCTTACTAGTGCTAGCTTTGCCGGTAGCGATACGAACGCTGACCTACAAGCTCGCCTCGAGGCTGCTGAAGCTCGGATTTCCGAACTTTCAGCTGCTACTAATGCAAACTGGCTTAACGATACTCGTTCCG